>Ga0183101_1000190_pt2 | contig 108270 bp, 104 predicted proteins | sample Biomet3_FD_127790 | JGI IMG/M metagenome (GOLD analysis project Ga0183101, IMG submission 127790) | Microbial communities from bioreactor (seeded with sewage sludge) at LBNL, California, USA - Biofuel metagenome 3 | ecosystem: Engineered > Bioreactor > Anaerobic > Unclassified ... | reverse complement strand
CTGCGCATAAATTATTAGCAGTAATTTATGCAATGTGCAAGAACGGGACTCTTTATTCGTTCTAACGACAGTATAGGACAATTCAAAATGAATTGGGAGAGGTTTCTCCCTTTTCGTCGTGAAAAAACATGAAAATACGAAACTGAATAAAATTTTCAATTTCCTATTGACTTAAGTTATCTAGTTTTTATGTTTTTATCGGAAACATGCATGACACAATTTCAATGAAAAATGCGCATTTTAAAAGCTTTCAATAAGGAATCGGAGTATAATAGCGGAGCGAGAGGCAAGAGTTATGAAAGAATGGAAAACACAAACAAACAACTTGGAAGAAACACATGCGTTAGGTGAAAAGCTTGGCAGAAATGTGAAGGAGAATATGGTCTTCCTACTGGATGGTGATCTTGGCGCAGGCAAGACAACCTTGACCCAGGGCATTGCCAAGGGATTGGACATTACAAAGAATGTGACAAGTCCAACCTTTACAATTCAGAAGATTTATCATGGCAGAATGCCGCTGTATCATATTGATGCATATCGTCTGGAAGGCGTGAATCAGGATCTTGGCTTTGAAGAATATTTCTACGATGATGGCCTGACCGTCATTGAGTGGTCCCAGTTCGTGCCGGCACTGATCCCGGAAGAATATATGAAGATCTCAATTAAACTGCTGGAAGATAATTCGCGTGAATTTACGTTTACGGCAGTCGGTAAAGATTATGAAGCATTACTGGAGGAATTGAAATGATTACATTATGTATGGATACAAGCCACACTTGGTTAGCGTTAGGACTGATTAAGGATGACAAGGTGATTGCCAAGGTGCAGGAACCATGCTGGAAGAAGCAGTCGGAAGAGATCTTTCCATTGTTGACAAAGATGATGGATGAAGTGAAGCTGCAGCCAGAGAATATTGATCAGATTGTCATTTCGGAAGGACCTGGTTCGTATACCGGGGTCCGGATTGCGATGACGATTGCGAAGGTCTTCTGTGCAATGCGTGAGCTTCCTTTATATACCATTGGCACGCTGCAGTTATATGCAGGCATGGAAAAATGCAGAGTGGTTACGGATGCCCGCGGTAAGCGCGTATATACATGCACGTATGATGCAGGCAAAGCAACCGGAACTTTAGAAGCTGTTGAAATTGCGGACCTGAAGATTGCGGCGGATGAGAATGTTATTGGCGATGGTGCATTGGTCGGCAGAGAAAACAACTGGCCGGATATCATTGATCATTTTGCGGCATTAAAGAACGAATGGAAAAAGGCGGAGAATGTACATTTGGTTGTACCGGAATATCTGAAGCCAAGTGAATCCTACCTCGTTAAGAAAGCATGATCCGCAAAGCTGAAGAGAAGGATCTGCCTGTCTTAATTGAAATTGAAAAAGAATTGTTTGCGTCCCCGTGGCCGGAGACCGAGTTCGCCTATGAGTTCCATGAGAATCCCTTTTCTACGATTTATGTCTATGAAAAGGATGGCGAGATCTGCGGCTTTACGGATCTTTGGATCACGTATGAACAGGCACAGGTCGCAAATTTAGCAGTCAAAAAAAATGCACAGGGGAAGGGCTATGGCGATGCACTGCTGCGGCAGTGTATCAACCAGGGCATCCGTAATGCCTGTGAGAATCTGACTTTGGAAGTGCGTATCTCCAATGATCGTGCCATCCGGGTCTATGAGAAGAACGGCTTTATAACCGTGAATACAAGAAAACATTACTATGAGGATGGGGAAGATGCCTATCTCATGGTGAAACCATTAGGAGGTCTAGAGTATGACGATGATACTTGCGCTTGAATCGAGCTGTGATGAAACAGCCTGCGCGGTTGTGAAAGATGGCAAAGAGATTCTCTCTTCCATCGTATCCAGTCAAATTAATGTACATACACAATACGGCGGTGTTGTACCGGAAGTTGCCAGCCGCATTCATGTCGAGAATATTTCTACAGTCGTCACGGAAGCTTTGACAAGAAGCGGTGTGACCATGAATGATATCGATGCGATTGCCTTTACCCAGGGTCCAGGTCTGATTGGTTCACTGCACGTTGGTGTGCAGGCGGCCAAGACATTGGCATGGGAATATCATAAGCCATTGGTTCCCATCAACCATATGACCGGTCATATCTATGCCAACCGGTATGCGATTGACCATGATCTGAAGTTCCCATTATTGGCATTGGTCATTTCGGGCGGACATTCGCAGTTGGTCTGGATGGCAAATGACTGGGACTTTAAAGTCTTAGGCACCACAAGAGACGATGCCATCGGTGAAGCTTACGATAAAGTTTCCCGTGTCTTAGGAACCGGCTATCCGGGCGGACCAGTCATCGATAAGATGGCCAAGGAAGGCAAGCCGCATTATCAGCTGCCAACACCAAAGGTCGACGGCAAATATGACTTCTCTTTCTCAGGGTTGAAGACAGCAGTAACACAGCTGATTGCCCGCGAAGAAAAAGCTGGCAGACCAATTGTGAAAGAAGACATTGCGTATGCCTTCCAGGAGACTGCCCTGCAGTCCATGGTCGGCAAGACACTGCAGGCCGTCAAGGATCTGCATCCAGCAATGGTCGTTACTGCCGGCGGTGTTGCCGCAAACTCGCGTTTACGCGTAATCTTAGCGGAAGGGATGAAGCAGTTCCCAGAAATCGAACTGTCACAGCCGCCAATTAAATTCTGCACGGATAATGCCGCAATGATTGGTGCATCTGGTTATATTGCCTACAAGCACGGCCTGTTCGGCACCTTGGATGTGACCGCAGATCCAGGTCTGTCCATGCCAGGGGAAGAATAAAATCGTGTAAAAATTCACAAAAATTTTCACAAAGTCGCTTTTCAGTGTTAAAATTGTACCGGTGATGAATATGGAAATGAATGACAGAAAAGTACCTCGTGCAACATTGCAGAGATATCCAGTGTATCTAAAGGCCCTCAGAAAGCTGCAGCAGGATGGCGTGGAGAGAATCATGTCACGGCAGTTAGCAGATTATGTCGGCATTGAATCGACGACCATTCGTCGTGATTTCAGCTTCCTCGGCAATTTGGGAAAGCAGGGATACGGATATAACGTGGATTCTTTGATCCAGATTTTTTCGGACCAGTTAGGTGTCAGTTTTGATGAGAAGATCATCTTGATTGGTGCCGGTAATTTAGGAAGAGCGTTATTGAACTACAATCATTGGAATCATGTGGTCGGTGAAATTGTATGCGCATTTGATCTGAAGCCGGAGAATGTAAAAGGTTCTTTGGTCCCGGTCTATGATATCAAGAATCTGAGCGAGAAGATGCCGAAGGGCTGTCGGATTGCCATCCTGTGTATCAATCAGAATGTACAGGAGACCGTTGATCTATTAGTGAAGGAAGGCATCAAGGGGTTCGTCAGTTTCTCTTTGGAGCACTTCAGTGTTCCGCAGGGAGTCTACGTTCGTTCTGTAGATGTCGTATCTTCCATTCAGGAACTTGTCTTTGAGACAAATTCCATGAAAGACTAAATTCAAGATTCATATTATATAGGAGTTATATAGGAGAGATTTTTATTATGCCAACAGAGATGAGTATCCGTGAGCTCTATGCGCTCACAAGTGAAGGAACAGAACTGGAAAAAGACCAGGTCGAGTATGTACAGCTGCAGGGCTGGATCCGCACCAATCGTGCTGGAAAGAATGTATCGTTCATCGCAATGAATGATGGTACAAATTTTCAGAATGCGCAGGTCGTCTATTCCGCGGATACTTTATCCAATTACGAAGAAGTCGCAAAGTTCGGTACCGGTACAGCAGTCAGTGTCATCGGCAAATATGTCGTGACGCCGGATGCACCGCAGCCATTTGAAATTCAGGCAACCGAAGTGATTTTGGAAGGTGCCTGCGATCCTTCGTTCCCATTACAGAAGAAGAGACATTCTTTTGAATATCTGCGTGAGATTGGTCATTTAAGACCACGTACCAATACGTTTGAAGCAGTCTTCCGGGTGAGAAGCTGTCTGGCCATGGCGGTCCATCAGTTCTTCCAGGAACAGGGCTTCGTTTATGTCAACACACCGCTGATCACATCGAATGATGCCGAGGGTGCGGGTGAAACATTTACGGTCACAACCAGAGATGACGGCAAGTATGAAGAAGATTTCTTTGGCAAGCATGCCAGCTTGACGGTATCTGGTCAGCTGCAGGCAGAAGCGTATGCCATGGCATTCCGCGATGTGTATACCTTTGGCCCAACGTTCCGTGCAGAGAATTCCAATACAACAAACCATTTAGCAGAGTTCTGGATGATTGAACCGGAAATGGCTTTCGCAGATCTGGATTATGACATGGATGTCATTGAAGATCTGGTCAAGTACTGCATCAATTATGTTTATGATACCTGCCCGGAAGAAATGAAGTTCTTCAATGAGCGGATCGATACCACATTAAATGAACGTCTGAACAAGGTGCGGAATTCCGAATTCCGCCGGATGCCGTATACGGAAGGCATTGAACTGCTGAAGAAGGCTGTGAAGGATGGTGTCAAGTTCGAGAATACAAACATCGAATGGGGCATGGATCTGATGACGGAACATGAACGGTATCTTTGTGAGAAGATTGCGGATGGACCATTATTCTTAACAGACTATCCAAAGGATATCAAGGCATTCTACATGCGGCAGAACGATGACGGCAAGACGGTTGCGGCCGTGGACTGCTTAGTCCCAGGTGTTGGTGAACTCGTTGGCGGCAGCCAGAGAGAAGAGCGCCTCGATGTTCTGGAAGCACGCATGGATGAACTTGGCATGAACAAGGACTTCCTGCAGTGGTATCTGGATTTAAGAAGATTCGGCGGCTGTCAGCATGCCGGCTTCGGAGTTGGCTTTGAACGTCTGGTGATGTATATCACCGGTATGGAAAATATCCGTGATGTCATTCCTTTCGCAAGAACACCACGGAATCTGCAATTCTAAGGATTTGAAAAGAGAACAGAAATGCGGTACCCTTACAAGGCGAACATTTCTGTTTTTGATTGGAAGAAAGGAGAACTGCATATGCTGTATTCAATTTCGAAAGCATCCAAGGCATACGGTGCCGATGAGATTTTCAGTGATGTGACCTTTGAAATCAAAGGGACGGAGAAGATTGCCATCGTTGGCCGCAATGGCTGCGGGAAAACAACGTTCTTGCGCTGCATGTGCGGTGAAGAATCTTTTGATCATGCAAGCATTGCCCGGCAGAATGGCACCGAGATTGGGTATCTTTCCCAAAAGGTCCTGGCGCATGATGACTGGACGGTGGAGCAGGAACTGATGACCATCTATGAACCAGTCTTTGCGTTACAGAAAAAGATGAATGAACTGGAAGATAAGATGGCACAGGACTATTCCGAAAAAGTGATGAACCAGTATGGCGAAGCACAGGAAAAGTTTGAAGCGATGAACGGTTATCATTGGGAATCGGAAATGAAGACGGTCTTTACCCGCTTTGGATTCCCAATCGAACAGTTAAGCAAAAAGATTGGCGAGTTCTCCGGCGGTCAGAAGACACGCATTGCCTTTGTAAAACTGCTGTTATCGAAACCGGATATTTTACTGTTGGATGAACCGACCAACCATTTGGATATTGATGCGATTGAATGGCTGGAAGGATATGTCAAGAATTATCCAAAGGCAGTTGTCATTGTCTCCCATGACCGGATGTTCCTGGATCATACAGTAGACTGTGTCTATAACATGGAATACGGCAGGATGAAGAAGTATACCGGAAACTATTCCAGCTTCGTCATCGAACGGGAGAATGACCTGGAACGTCAGCAGGCAGCCTATGACCGTCAGCAGAAAGATGTGGAACGTCTGCAGGCATTGATTGAAAAGTTCCGGTATAAGAAAAATAAAGCATCCTTTGCGCAGTCCAAGATCAAGTATCTGGACCGTATGGAGCTGCTTACCGTAGATAAGAGTGACAACAAGAATTTCCATGCGCACTTCACACCGAACTTAAAAGGCGGGGAGAAGGTATTGGAAACGGATCACTTGGCGATTGGCTATGATCATGTCCTGACCGAGGTCACCATGAAGATGCGCCGGGGCGACCGGATTGCTATCATCGGGCCAAACGGCACCGGCAAGTCAACATTCGTCAAGACACTGATGGAATTGATTCCATCGTTAGGTGGTTCCTTCCTGTTCGGTCATCAGATTGAAAAGGGCTACTTTGATCAGCAGCTGGCTCAGTTCTCCTCCGGCAAAACGGTATTGGAAGAACTGTGGGATGATTATCCAGAACTGGACCGCACCACCGTACGTTCCGTTCTTGGCCAGTTCCTGTTCAGTGCCGATGATGTCTTTAAGACGGTAGATGTGCTGTCCGGCGGTGAAAAGGTGCGTCTGTCCTTTGCCAAGCTGCTGCTGCAGCACAGCAACCTGCTGATCCTGGATGAACCGACCAACCATTTGGATATTCCGGGCAAGGAAGCACTGGAAGAAGCATTAAAGGGATTTACCGGTACGATTCTCTTCGTATCGCATGACCGTTACTTTATCAAGCAGCTGGCAACCGGCTTAGTTAAATTTGAAAATGGCAAGGCCGAGTTCATAGACAGCACTTGGGACGAATATGAGGTGGGGGAAGTGACCAAGGCATCGATGGTCATGGAAACCGAAAAGAAGGCGTCAGAAGAAGAAAATAAGGCTCAGGAGACACGCCGGCAGTTATCCCCGGAAGCAGTAAAGAGGGAAATCAAGAAATTGGAACAGCAGATCACCGAGAAAGAAGCTGAACTGGAAGATCTGCGGGACCTGCGGTATGAACCAGAATACTATCAGGACTATCAGAAGATGAACCTGCTGGATCAGGATATCGATGATGTTCATAATGAACTCGCCCATTTATATAAGCGCTGGGAAGAACTCAGTGAGGAAGCACAATAAAGCATCTATACCAATTCGTATAGATGCTTTTCTTTCGTTACAGCAGATTGTGGAAATGCGCGATATAGAGTTTCTTGACGATGGTCGCTAAGACCATATAGCATACGATCATCCCGGCCAGCCAGCCAAAGTAATTCAATGGCAGGGCATGGAGACCGAGCTGGGCCCCAAGCGTAGTGTACGGGATTGCCGTCAGACAGAAGATACCGGCAAAGGTGACCGCAGTGACCTGCCAGGAGGCATGGCTTTCGATAAATGGAATCTTTTCCGTACGGATCATGTGAATGACCAAGGTCTGGCTCCACATGGATTCAATGAACCAGCCGGACTGGAACAGGGAGACAAACAACAGCTTTCCAGCTGCATCCAGGGCTGCATAGCTGCCGCCGCATACGGCAGGACAGATCACAAAGAACATGATCAGATACGTCGTGACATCGAAGATGGAACTGACTGGTCCCATCCATAACATGAAGTTGCCGATGCCGCCGGCATCCCATTTCCGCGGCTTGAGCAGGAACTCAGGATCGACATGGTCCCATGGGATTGCCGTACAGGAGAAGTCATAGATCAGATTCAGCAGGATCAGATGAATGGCTGCCATCGGTAAGAACGGCAGGAAGGCACTGGCAAGAAGCACCGACAGTGTATTGCCAAAGTTGGAGGAAGCAGTCATCTTGATATACTTGATCATATTGCCATAGGTGCGGCGTCCTTCGATGATGCCTTTATCTAAGACCATCAGGTCTTTCTGCAGCAGAATGATATCCGCAGATTCCCGTGCAATATCCACGGCAGTATCTACGGAGATACCGACATCGCTTGCTCGCATGGCAGCTGCATCATTGATGCCGTCCCCCATGTATCCAACATGATGGCCGTTCCGGCGCAGATGGGAAACAACTCTGGCTTTCTGTACGGGTGACAGTTTCGCAAAGACCGTTGTTGTTTCTACTGCATGACTGAATTCTTCTTCACTCATTTTTTCAAGATCATCCCCCAGCAGGATGTTTTTGGCATCGAGACCGACCTGCTGGCAGATATATGCGGAGACATGATCGTTGTCTCCGGTGAGGACTTTGACACCGACGCCATGCGTATGCAGTGCTTCAATCGCAGACTTCGCGGTTGGTTTTGGCGGATCTAAGAAAGCCAGATAGCCAATCAGCACCATGTTGCATTCATCGTCGACACCGAAGACACCAACATCCGCGGTATCGTTCTTCTGGGCAACCCCAAGGACACGCATGCCGTTGGAGTTGATCTCTTTTGTTTTCTGACGGACGATCTCACGCATGTCATCGCTGAGCGGCAGAATCTTGCCGTCATATTCCACATAGCTGGAGATCTTCAGCATTTCTTCAATGGCACCTTTGGTGATCATCTGTGTCTTGCCGGTCTTGTCTTTGACTAAGACACTCATGCGCCGGCGTTCAAAGTCGAACGGAACTTCATCGACCTTCTGAAATTTGGTGATGATCTGTTCATAGGACTCGGTGGAGCTGTCCAATTCTTTCGTGGCATTGATAATGGCAATATCCATCAGGTTCTTTAGACCTGTCTGATAGTAACTGTTCAAGAATGCATGCCGCAGGACACGGTCATCAGGATTTCCATTGACATCCAGATGATATTCCAGGACAACTTTGTCCTGGGTCAGGGTGCCGGTCTTATCCGTACAGAGCAGATCCATGGAACCCAGGTCCTGAATCGCATTCAGATTCTTGACGATGACTTTTTCCTTAGACATGGTCACGGCACCTTTGGCAAGGCACGTGGTCACGATCATCGGCAGCATCTCCGGCGTCAGACCGACCGCAACAGAAATCGCAAACAGACCAGCACTGATCCAGTTGCCTTTGGTGAAGCCGTTGATCAAAAAGACAATCGGCACCATGACACACATGAAGCGGATCAGTAACAGGGAGACCGAATTGACACCTTTTTCAAAGGAGGTCAGCGGACGCTTCTCATTCAGATGACTGTTCAATTCTCCAATCATTGTATGGTCGCCAACACCGACCGCAATGGCAGCAGCTGTCCCAGATAAGACCGTCGTTCCCATAAAGGCAAGATTGGCACAGTCTAAAACGTCATCTGCCTGTTCTTTGACAAACGGCAGTTTCTCGACAGGTGCACTTTCTCCCGTCAAAGCAGCCTGGGAGATGAAAAGGTCCCGGGCACTGATGATCCGTAAGTCTGCCGGAATGATGTCACCCGCGGAAAGATGGATCAGGTCACCGGCTACAATATCGGACACGGCGATTTCCTGTTCGCCAGTTTCCGGCCGTTCCACACAGGCGGTCACCTTGATCATTTCATTCAGGGCATCCGAGGCATTGCCGGATTTCCGTTCCTGAATAAACCGGATAGAACCGCTCAATAGAATGATCAAACTGATCAGGATCACCGTAAAGGGATTCTTTTCTCCTGGGGCTGCTGTAATGATATCGGTAAACGCAGATACCAGGGCAATCGCCAGTAAGACAAATGTAAAAGGACTCGAAAAAGCAGCCAGCAGCTGGAGCCAGACTGGTTTCTTCGCTTTCTTCGAGAGAATGTTGCGGCCAAAGACTTCGCGTGACTCTTCCACATTCAGGGCATTGAGTCCGCGGCTGTCCATATGCCATTCCTGCATGATTGCGGGGATGGATTCCATCGACGCATGCAGAAGCTGCGCACGCAGTTCGTTCTGGCGTACGCTTGATTCATTTTGTGCATTCTTCTTCATGACTGCACCTCGCTTTCTAAAAATGGAAAGCGAAGACAGAATTATGCTTGGATGGCATCCATGGTGATCTGCCAAAAAAGCATCTGTTTCGTTTTCCTGCTGCTACAGTGCCCACTACCGCCAGTCTCCATGACAGATCACCTCTTTCTTCTCTTCATATCTTACGGATTTAAAACGAATATACAAGCACAAAATACCGAAAAAGAAGCGGAACAGTGTCAAATCCCGCAAATTGTCTTTCCAAGGGTCTGCTTTCCGGAATTTCTACGTGCTTCCGATGGTAAAAAATCCCGGTGCTGTCATCAAAGTCCCTGTTTTTTTCTGGGAAGGATTGCTATAATAAGGACGCAATAAGAAGGAGAAAATTGAATATATGTCAAATTGTATCGTAGCACAGTCCGGCGGACCAAGTTCCGTCATCAATGCAACCGTAGCTGGTGTTGTCAAAGCAAATCAGATGAACCCGATTTACGAACACGTATACGGCGGATTAAATGGTATTGAAGGAATTCTGCAGGAAAGATTTGTGGATCTCACAAATATGCCTGAACATGAGAACTTAGTTCTGCGTCAGACACCATCTTCTGCTTTAGGTTCCTGCCGTTATAAGCTGAAGAGAGAAAATGTCGAAGATTTTGAAAAAATCATCAAGATCATGGACAAGTATGATATTGAAACATTGTTCTATACCGGTGGAAATGATTCCATGGATACTGTCGCTGCTCTGTCTGAGTATGCAGCAAAGAACAATATTACGAACCACAGATTTGTCGGCTGCCCTAAGACAATCGATAACGATCTGATGGAAACAGACCACTGCCCAGGCTTCGCATCTGCTGCCAAGTTCATCGCTACAACAGCTCTGCAGTGCTGGTATGATGTCAACGTATATCCAGCTTCCCGTAAAGAAGTCTTCATCATGGAGACCATGGGAAGAGATGCTGGCTGGTTAGCTGCTTCTGCATGCTTATCCGGCAAGGTCGATATTCTGATCGTTCCAGAACAGCCATTTGATAAAGAAGTCTTCTTGAGAAGAGTCAAGGAAATTGTAGATAAGAGAGCAAAGTGCTTCGTCGTTGTATCCGAAGGTGCTCATTACGCAGACGGTTCTTACTTAGCTGCTGGTGAAGCAAAGAATGATAAGTTCGGCCACGCTGTATTAGGCGGTGCTGGCAAGGCTCTGGAATCCATGATCCTGGATGCAGAAGTCGCTCCTAGATGCAAGGTACAGGATCTGTCTACCGCACAGAGATGCCACGCAACGGAACAGTCCAATGTGGATGTTACAGAGTCCTTCCGTTTAGGAATGTCTGCTCTGAACAGATCTGCAGATAAGAAGTTCACTGGCAAGATGGTCGGTGTCAAGAGAAGACCTGGCGAGGACTATGATGTTGAGTTCTTTGCGATTGATGCATCCAAGGTTGCAAACTTCGTCAAGAACTTCCCAACGGAATGGCTGCTTCCTGAATACAAGGGCATTACGGAAGAGGGCATGAAGTATCTGAAGCCGCTGATCCATGGCAAACCAGTGATCATTATGCAGGATGGCGATGGCTTACCTGAGTATGTCACACCTTACTACATGAGAGGCGAAGAAGTCACAAAGAAGTAATTCCAGAAGAGGTATCTCGCAAGAGGTACTTCTTTTTCGTTTTGCTTGACGTTATTAGTTAGTTAGCGTAGACTAATCCTAGTTAAAGGAGACTGCTATGAACTTGAAAGAACTGAAGATTGGGCAGAATGCAAGAATTACCGCCATCGGAGGAGAAGGAGAGCTTCGTCAGCATTTCCTGGATATGGGCATGATTCCAGGTACCGACATTGTTGTAACAAAGTATGCACCTATGGGAGATCCAATTGAGGTGACCCTGCATGGCTATGAACTGACGATTCGTTTAGCTGATGCAGAAAAAATAGGAGTGGAGAGGATCAGCGGTTTTCAGTCGAAGAAGAATCCTGCCATTCGGAAAGAGACCCTGCATCCAGGTCTTGGTGAAGGCGGAATTTATCATGACCGCAAGACAGCACATCCGCTGCCGGAAGATACTCTTTTGACCTTTGCCTTAGCCGGCAACCAGAATTCCGGCAAGACAACGTTATTCAATCAGCTGACCGGTTCCAACCAGCATGTTGGCAACTTTCCAGGCGTCACGGTAGACCAGAAGAGCGGAGCCATCCGCAATCACAGCCGGACCAGTGTGACCGATCTGCCAGGCATCTATTCCTTATCTCCCTATACCAGTGAAGAGATTGTCTCGCGGGAATTTATCCTGAACGAAAAACCAAGCGGTATCATTAATATTGTGGATGCGACAAATATTGAACGGAATTTGTACCTGACCATGCAGTTAATGGAATTGGATCGGCCAATGGTACTGGCGTTGAATATGATGGATGAGATGCGCAACAACGGCGGCTCTGTATTGATCAATGATATGGAAGCACAGTTAGGCATTCCAGTGGTTGCCATTGCGGCCAGCAAGAATGAAGGCATTGATGAATTGATTGAACATGCAATCCATGTCGCCAAGTATCAGGAGAAACCGACCCGTAAAGATTTCTGTGATGAGAATGACCACAATGGTGCAGTGCATCGTTGTCTGCATGGCATCATGAATCTGATTGAAGACCATGCGGCGAATGCCGGCATCCCGCTCCGTTTTGCGGCAACGAAAGTGATTGAAGGCGATGAGAAGATCATTGAAGCCCTGCACTTTGAACAGAACGAAAAGGATATGCTGGAGCATATTATCAAGCAGATGGAAGAAGAGCGCGGCCTGGACCGGGCGGCTGCCATTGCGGACATGCGTTATTCCTTTATTGAAAAGCTCTGCAGTCAGACCGTCGTGAAACCAGTCGAATCCAAGGAACATGAACGTTCCCGGAAGATTGACCAGGTCTTGACGGGCAAATATACAGCGATTCCATTCTTTATCGGCATCATGGGACTGGTCTTCTATCTGACCTTCCATGTCATCGGCGCGTTCTTCCAGAACCTATTGGAAGAGGGCATTGCGGCATTGACCAATGCGGTCGATGCCTGGATGAGTGCAGCACAGGTCAACAGTGTGGTGCATTCACTTGTCATTGACGGCATCTTTAACGGTGTCGGCACCGTGGTCAGCTTTGTGCCGATCATCGTGGTCTTATTCTTCTTCTTATCGATTCTGGAGGACAGCGGCTATATGGCCCGGGTCGCCTTCGTGATGGATAAGCTGCTGCGTAAGATTGGTTTATCGGGAAGAAGTATTGTGCCAATGCTGATTGGCTTTGGCTGTACGGTACCTGGCGTCATGTCTGCCCGTACGCTGCCTTCCGACCGCGACCGCAAACTGACAATCTTATTGACCCCGTTCATGAGCTGCAGTGCAAAGCTGCCAATCTATGCCTTCTTAGCGGATGCGTTCTTTCCTAAGACCGCTGGCTGGGTCATGCTGTTCCTGTATCTGTTTGGAATCCTGATGGGCATTCTTGTTGCCCTGGTTTCCAAGGAGACGGTCTTCCGGGGAGAGGCTACCCCATTTGTTATGGAACTGCCGAACTACCGGATGCCAAGTGTCAAGTCAACATGCATGCTGATGTGGGACAAGGCCAAGGATTTCTTAGAGAGAGCCTTTACTGTTATCTTTGTGGCAACCATTATCATTTGGTTCCTGCAGCACTTTGATCCATCTTTGAATTTGATCACAGATTCTTCCACCAGTATCTTAGTGGCCATCTCCGGCGGCATTGCCCCAATTTTTACACCAATGGGCTTTGGCGATTGGCGGATCGTGACCGCATTGATCACTGGTTTTATGGCAAAGGAGTCAGTCGTCTCGACACTGTCGGTCCTGTTTGGCAGCACGGCAGAGATCATGACTGTCATGACACCTCTCGCTGCCTTCTCCTTATTGGTATTCTGTCTGCTGTATACGCCGTGTATTGCGGCGGTGACATCAATTAAGCGTGAACTGGGCGGACGCTGGGCATTCTTTATTGTATTGTTCCAATGTACTCTTGCCTGGGCGACAGCTTTCCTTGTACACTTAATAGGGATGTTGATTGGACTGGTATAAATTATGGAAACTGTAAAAAAAGAAAGAGAATCGGTCGAGAACTATCTCGCATCCATTCTGGACCTGCAGAAGAAAAATGGTATCTGCTACTCCGTGGATGTGGCACATGATATGAACTTTTCCAAGGCTTCGGTATCGGTAGCGATGAAGAAGCTTTGTGAAGAGGGCATGGTGAGCTTTGGGGAGAGCCATGAGCTGCTGCTGAGTGAAGAGGGCCATAAGATTGCAAAAGAGGTCCTGGCGAAGCGGCAGACCCTCAAGGAGGCACTCATTGCCATCGGGGTCAGTGAAAAGAACGCAGATGCGGATGCCCACCAGATTGAGCATGCCATCAGTGATGAAACCAATAAGAAACTCTACCATTATTTAAAGAATCAAATGAAAAAGGGCTGATCATCAGCCCTTTTTTTGTATGGCGGAGAAGGAGGGGTTCGAACCCTCGCACGCTTTCACGTCTGCCGGTTTTCGAAACCGGTCCCTTCAGCCTCTTGGGTACTTCTCCATACAGTGCATGAAAAATTATACCAACAATCTGTTCAAATGTCATGAAAATTGATAAAATGTAAGCAATGTAACAAAACAGAAAAGATTTTCACAAGTTTGTGAAAACAATCTGTCTGTAACTGGAAAAATAGTTGAAAGTATTATGGCCGCGGGGTAAAATAGGCAAGTAACTTTTAGAGGGGTGAATTAAATGAATCAAAAAACTCTTTCCTATATTCTGAAAAGAATATTGATGGCAATCTTCACTATCTGGGTTGTAATAACGATAACCTTTTTCGTGATGCATGCAGTACCTGGAGGACCTTTCCTTGGTGAAAAGGCGATCTCAGAATCTGCAACCAAGGCTTTGGAAGCCAAATACGGTATGGATAAGCCATTGATGACACAGTACTGGACATATCTGACCAGTATCGTGACAAAACTGGACTTTGGACCATCGCTGAAGCAGCGTGGCCAGACAGTCATCGCAATTATCAGCGACGGTATGAAGACATCCGTCAAGCTTGGTCTGATTGCGGCAGCACTCGCATTAATATTAGGAACAGTATTAGGTTCCTTTGCGGCATTACGTCGTAACAAGGCAGTGGATAAGGTCATCATGGTCATTACAACTGCTTTCGTATCGATGCCTTCCTTTATTATGGGTTCTCTGTTACTGGCATTGTTTGCCGTTAAACTGAGATGGTTCCCAGCCAACGGAAGTACTGCAGCTGGCTTAGTATTACCTATTATTACTTTGTCATTGTATCCAATGGCATACATTACACGTTTGACACGTTCTTCCATGCTGGATGTTCTGGGCCAGGATTATATCCGTACAGCGAAAGCAAAAGGTGTATCCGGCAGAGATATCATCTTCAAACATGCATTAAAGAACTCTTTGATTCCTGTCATCACATACTGTGGACCAATGATTGCCGGCATCGTTACAGGATCGCTTGTTGTTGAGCAGATCTATGCGGTACCTGGTATCGGCCGTGCATTCGTCAACTCCATTACTGGCCGTGATTATCCACTGATTATGGGCACAACCATCGTACTTGCTGTACTGATCGTTGTCATGAACCTGATCAGTGATATTCTCTACAAGGTTGTTGACCCACGTATTTCATTTGATTAAGGAAGAGGAGACTGAAATGAAAATAGAACCTATGAAACTTTCTATGCATGTCAATCTTGACGAGTTTATTCCGGCAACAAATGAAGATAAGGAATACCTTGTACGCATGCGTCCATCCACAACATTCTTTAAGGATGGTATGAAGAGATTAAAGAAAAATAAGATTGCAATGACAGCAATTATTATTCTGATCGTGATTGTCTTAGCTTGTATCATTGTCCCAGCGGTCTGGCCATATAAATATGATCAGATGCTTGGTGTCAATCCTGGATCTGCAGTTGATCCATCGTTTGCCAACCTGCATCCATTCCAGTTGGGCACAACCGAGAAGAAGCTGGCCGCTGCTGGTCAGTTTGTCTTCCCACACATCTTTGGAACCGATGATTCTGGCCGTGATTACTTCATCCGTGTTGTTTACGGAACAAGAATCTCACTGCTTGTTGGTTTCTTCGCATCTTTAATTGTATTGGTCATTGGTCTGTTAGTTGGATCCATCGCTGGTTACTGCGGCGGTAAGGTCGATATGGTCCTGATGCGGATTGTCGATATCATCTATTCTTTACCAGATACACTGATGATCATCCTGCTGGCTTCTGTCTTGAAGCTGACATTGGGTACAGCGATTGAAGGTACTGTGTTTGAAAAACTTGGTTCCAATATGATTTCATTATTTATCGTATTCGGAGCTTTATACTGGGTATCCATGGCACGTCTGATCCGTGGCCAGATCCTTTCCTTAAAGGAACAGGAATATGTACTGGCAGCACAGACATCCGGTGCCAAGGGCGGCTGGATCATTAAGAAGCATATGATTCCAAACTGTATCTCCGTCATTATTATTTCTACAGCATTACAGATCCCTTCTGCTATCTTTACAGAAAGTTATCTGTCCTTCCTTGGTTTAGGTGTCAACGCACCAATGCCATCTCTTGGTTCATTAGCATCCGATGCCCTGAACGGTCTGAGCTCTTATACATACCGTCTGGTCGTACCGGCAGTTATCATTTCGTTGATTGTTCTTTCTCTGAACTTATTCGGTGATGGTCTGCGCGATGCTTTTGACCCTAAGTTAAACGCGTAAGTGAAAAGGAGAAGAAAAGATTATGAGTTTATTAGAAGTTAGAGATCTTTGCACTTCCTTCTTCACAGATGCAGGCGAAGTCAAGGCAGTCAATGGTGTTTCATTCAATCTGGATGCAGGCAAAGTCCTCGGTATCGTAGGTGAGTCTGGATCTGGTAAGTCAGTCACAGCATATTCGATTATGCAGATTCTGGCCGAGACCGGTAAGATCGTCGGCGGTTCCATTAAGTTCAATGGACAGGAACTGGTCGGTGCCGGTGAAAAGGTCATGAAGACAATTCGTGGCGACAGAATTTCGATTATTTTCCAGGATCCAATGACATCATTGAATCCAACATATACCATTGGTCATCAGTTAGTGGAAGCAATTACACTGCATACCAACCGTGATAAGAAGCAGGCTTGGGACAGAGCCGTTGAGATGCTGACACTCGTTGGTGTCAACGACCCAGACAAGCGTATGAAGCAGTATCCATTTGAGTTCTCTGGTGGTATGAGACAGAGAGTTATGATTGCTATGGCATTAGCAACAGAACCAGATATTCTGATTGCCGATGAACCTACCACAGCATTGGATGTTACCATTCAGGCACAGATCCTGGAGCTGATGAAGTCTCTGCAGAAGGAGATGGGCATGGCAATCATCCTGATTACCCATGACTTAGGTGTTGTCGCCCAGATGTGTGATGAGACAATCGTCATGTATGCAGGTCAAATCTGTGAACAGGGTACCGCAGATGAAATCTTCTACAACCCGAAACATGAATATACAAAGGGTCTGTTACGTTCCATTCCTACAATGAACAGTGCAGGACAGAGATTGAAGCCAATTGCTGGTACGCCAATCGACCTTCTGGCAATGCCGAAGGGATGCCCATTCGCACCTCGTTGTGAGAATGCAATGAAGATCTGTATTACCGAACATGCACCACGCAGACTGATCAATGAGAACCATGCAGCGAGCTGCTGGGTCAATATCCGTGATGGTCTGAAGGATGGCGAAGTTATCAACGGCGATGAGAGTACGACTGAAGGAGGTGCGGACCATGAGTGAGAACAACAACGAAAGACCTCTGGTTGAAATAAAGCATCTAAAGGAGTACTTTGATGTTAATACAGGTTTCTTCAAGAGCAAGCCTTTGAAGGCTGTCGATGATGTATCGTTCAGCATCAAGAAGGGTGAAACCTTAGGTTTAGTCGGTGAGTCCGGCTGCGGCAAGACAACCGTAGGACGTACAATCCTGCAGTTATACAAGCCAACGGCTGGTGAAATCTGGTACGACGGCAAGCAGGTCAAGACAGCAGCGGATCTGCAGGAATTCCGTAAGAAAGCTACCATGGTATTCCAGGATCCATATTCTTCTTTAAATCCACGTATGACGGTCGCTGATATTATCGGTGAACCATTGGATGTCCATCATCTTTATAAGACAAAGGAAGAAAGAAGAGCACGTATCCTTGAACTGATGAGCTATGTCGGACTGAACTCCGAACATGCATCCAGATATGCCCATGAATTCTCAGGTGGACAAAGACAGCGTATTGGTATCGCAAGAGCCTTAGCAGTCAATCCAGAATTCATTGTCTGTGATGAACCAGTCTCTGCCTTGGATGTATCCATTCAGGCACAGGTCATCAACATGTTTGATGAATTACAGGATAAGTTAGGTCTGACCTACTTATTCATTGCTCACGATCTATTGGTTGTACGTCACATCAGTGACCGTATTGCCGTTATGTATCTGGGTCACTTAGTTGAATTGGCGGATTCTGATGAAATCTATGATCATCCGCTGCATCCATATTCACAGTCTCTGCTGTCTGCCGTTCCGTTACCGGATCCAAAGATTGCAAGAGCGAACAAGCGTATCGTGCTGAAGGGTGATATTCCTTCTCCACTGAATGCACCAAGTGGATGCCCATTCCGTACACGTTGCCAGTATGCGACCGAAGCATGTGCCAAGGATATGCCTTCCTTAAAGGAAGTCAAGCCAGGACATTTCGTAGCATGCCAGCGTGTCTATGAGATCAACCAAGGATTAGAAAACTTGAAAGCTGATTTAGCAGCTGAAAAGAAAGAAGAAACACAAGCATCAGTAAATGCATAATCCACAAGGGGTATTATGCAACTGGTCATTACATGTCAGCCGAAATTTGGTAAAGCATGGAACTGATAAAATAGGAGGAAAGAAAATGAAAAAGGTATTTAGTGTATTGATGGCAGCATCAATGGCACTCGGCCTGGCAGCCTGCTCTGGTTCGAACACAACAACAGCAGCTTCCACAAAGAGCGAAATTAATGTCTGTATCGCATCCGAACCAGCTACTATTGATCCTGCATTAAACTCTTCAGTTGATGGAGCTACCTATTTGATTCATTTATTCTCTGGCGTAGCAAAATACGAACAGGATAAAGATGGCAAGCTCGTCATTGTTCCAGATGCTGTAAAAGAACTCGTTGATGGTGTTAAGGGTTCCGACGGAAAGGTTACTTATACTTACACATTACGTGATGGTATGAAGTGGTCTGATGGTTCTGCCGTTACTGCCGGCGACTTCGTTTATGCTTGGAAGCGTGCTGTTGATCCTGCAACTGCATCCGATTATGGATACATGTTCAGTGTCATCGATGGTTACGATGAAACAGCTCCAAACTTAAATGTATCTGCACCAGATGATAAGACTTTAAAAGTTGTATTAAGCAATGAAGTTGCTTATTGGGATCAGCTGCTTGCGTTCCCTACATACTTCCCTGTAAAGAAGGATACAGTTGCTAACGCAAACTGGGCTACAGATCCTTCCACATATGTATGCAATGGACCTTACAAGCTGGATTCTTGGACACACAACTCAGAACTCACACTCGTAAAGAATGATGATTACTGGGATGCTTCTAAGATCACAATGAAGACAATCAACTTCTACCTCTCTGACAACGCTGATAACATGCTGTCCAACTATAAGAATGGTGACTGGCAGATGATCGACGATGTTCCTACAAACGAAATCAAGACTCTGAAGGATTCTTATCCGGATGAATACTTCGTTGGTTCTCAGTTAGGTACATATTATGTATGCTGGAATGTTAACCAGAACATCTTACCTGCTAAGTCAACATTAACAGGTGCTGAAGCTGAAAAGGCTCAGCAGGAAATCCGTAATGCAATCGCTCTGCTCTATGATAGAAACTACATCTGTGAGAACATTGGCCAGGCTGGTCAGGTTCCTGCATCTTCCTTCGTAGCTCTTGGCTTAACAGATGCTGATGGCACAACAGAATTCTATAAGAACGCAAACAAGGATGCTGGCAACAGCTATGTTGGATACTTTGATCCATCTGCTGATGCAGTAACAAGCAACTTCGATTCTGCAATCAAGACTCTGAAGAAGTACTACACATATGATGAAGCAACAAAGAAGTTCACAGATGTTCCTACACTGACATATCTGTACAACACATCTGCTGGTCATAAGGCTATTGGCGAATATCTGCAGTCTGCATTAGCAAACGTTGGTATCACAATGAACCTTGAGAATCAGGAGTGGGCTACATTCTTATCCACACGTAAGTCTGGCGACTTCACAATCGCTCGTAACGGTTGGTTAGCAGACTACAACGATCCTATTTCCTTCCTGGATTTGTGGACAACTGATTCTGGTAACAACGATGTTCAGTTAGGTAAGGGTGCAGATAAGGATCTGAAGGCTTACAGCATCGATCTGACAAAGTATGGATCTAAGCTGAAGGTCACAAACGGCACTTGGGCTGAGACATATGACAAGGCAATTGATGAAATCAAGAGCTGCACAGATACAAACAACAGATATGGCATGATGCACGCAGCAGAAGATCTGCTGATGAGCACAGGTACAATCTGCCCACTGTATTACTATACAGATCTGTACATGGTATCGAAGAAGGTCAAGGGATTCTTCGCTTCTCCTCTGGGATATAAGTTCTTCATGTATACAACAGTTACTGAGTAATCCGTACTGATCAATGCAATGAAAAAGGAATTGGCTGAAGAGTCAATTCCTTTTCTTCTGTTTATAACGTGTAGATCAATGTACAGATGACAGCAACAATCGTTGTCAGGATACCAGCAAATAAGATGTTGTTTTCATACGATGCGTGTTTCTCGGCAAACTTCTTTTTGAAATTGGAATAGGATTCCTGCTTTGGCTTCCAGACGAAGAAGGCAAATTCTCCTTCAACATACAGCCAGTTGAGAACACCCAGCGAGAGATAGATGAAACCGAGGACGGTGATCCAGTTGGTGAAGACTAAGAAGGATCCGGAATTGAGATAGCCCACAAAGAAGGAAAGCAGCAGGGCAATGGCACACAGGATGCCGACGGTCTTATTTAGGAACAGCTGTTTGAATTTTTTCATGACTGTATTGTACCTCATTTCTTGAATGAGTGGATAGGATATCAACCACTCGTTTCCATCATTGTTTTGGTTTTCGCATAATGATATAATATTTTTGTTAAAACCAGGGAGGCATAGTAAAATGGCATTCGAAAAACTTAAGAATTTTATCGCACCAGTAGATGAAGATTATGAAGATGATAATGAACCGGCTTATGATGAACAGGAAACAAAACCGGTAAGTACGTATGAAGCAAAGCAGACTAAGGTGCAGGGTGTTCCTTCGAATGCACAGATGGTCCTGTTTGAGCCAAGAAGCTTTGAAGAAGCAGAAGAGATTGCTCGTCATCTGAAACAGAGAAGAGCTTGTGTTGTCAACCTGCATAAGCTGCAGAGAGACTATGCACAGCGTACCATCGACTTCTTGACAGGTGTTGTCTTTGCACTGGATGGAACCATTCAGAAGATCGGACATAATGTAATTCTCTGCACACCAAAGAATGTTGGTGTTGACGGAGCGATTTCCCTCGACAGCGAAGATGACTGATGCGCCTGATTTCTCATCGTTGGCGGTTCATCTGAAAGATCTGGAAGAACACAGTGGAACGTGGCATCGCAGCTTAGCTTCTGCCTTCTTGAATGAAGAAGAGTTAAGTGCCATGATGCGTTTGTTTCCTCAATCTGAAAAGATCCGCTATGACGGAGGATATCCGGAAGCAAGAAAGAAAAAAGTCATTTTCCTCGCAGATGAGGGAGATGACTTTTCTGATATTGTATGCCTGCAGGCGAAGATCGATCAGCGCTTCCGCCGGATTGGTCATGGGGATATCCTGGGTGCTTTGATGCATCTGCAGATTGACCGCAGTGCTTTTGGGGACTTCTGGATTGCGGATGATCATATCTATCTCTACACAAGTGAAAGCATGGCACCCTTCCTGGTTGATCATCTGACTCGAATCAATCAGCTGAATGTCATGTTTGAACGGACGGAGGAACGGCCGGTACAGGTCTTTCATACGAAGAAGCTGACATGTGTTGTTGCCAGTGCCAGAGCCGATGCATTAGTCGCAGGACTAGTGCACTGCAGCCGCACCGAAGCGAAGGAAATGATCCGTGCTGGACTTGTCCAGCTGAACCATGTAACGCTTGAAGAGCCTGATAAGATGTGCGATAATAACGTTACGATTTCGATTCGTGGATGTGGCAGATTTACGTATTTGGGAACGGAACATGCCACAAAAAGTGGAAGAATCGCAGCGGAATTCTTACAGTATATTTAGGGGAGCATAACATGACAGCAAAAAGACCGACATTCCGGGTCATGAAAAATGGTTATGATCGTTTTGCGGTTGATGATGCCGTGGAACGATATGCTGCACAGGTCGACGCCTTACAGCGTAAGATCGAACTCTATCAGGAACAGCTGGTAGAAACGACCCGGGAATTGAATACCATCAAGGAACAGCTTGCCGAGATGGAAAAGAATGAAGCAGTACGTAAAGAAGCATCCGATCGGATTGCCCGCTTATCCATACGTGAGGCAAACGAGATTATAGCGACGGCACAGGCAAATGCAGATGAGATCATCCGCGAAGCTCTGGGGACCGCAAGACTGGTCTTAACGGATCTGACAAAGCTCTATAAGAGTGCCGGTTCTGTGAAAGGACAGATGAATACCCAGCTGGAAGATCTGCTGAAACAGCTGGACAGCTTCAAGCTTCCGGAAATGCCGGACTTGCGCTGGCTGAATGAAGCAGAAAACAAATTGCGTTGATTGAAGACGCGCCAATCGATTGGAAACCAAGAGATCCTGTGGCTGGTGAGAACAGGAAGACAATCGAACAAGGACATCACTTCATGAGCAGTCGCACCTCAGCGTTATGAGGAAACAAACAAGGGTATGCATATACATGCATAAACTAAGGTGGTACCGCGTTAACAGCGTCCTTAGATGATAGGGACGCTTTTTCTATGCGTCAAGAAGGAGAAGACTATGGACTACAAAGAAACGTTGAACATGCCGAACACGGAATTTGAAATGCGCGGCAACTTGGCAAAGAAAGAGCCAGGCATTTTAAAGCAGTGGGAAGACAACAATTATTATCAGAATCTGTTAGCACATCATAAAGGACAGAAAGCATTTATTCTGCATGACGGCCCTCCGTATGCGAATGGCAATCTGCATGCAGGTACAGCCATGAACCGTTCCATCAAGGACTTCATTGTCCGCTCGCATGCAATGCTTGGCTACTATACACCATACTTCCCAGGCTGGGATACACATGGTCTGCCAACCGAGAACGCCATTCAGAAGTTAGGCGTTGACCGCAAAACTATCAGTGCGGCAGAGTTCCGCAAGAAGTGTGATGAGTTCGTACATTCACAGATTGCGACGCAGATGGCTACCGAAAAGAGATTAGGTCAGATTGCGGACTATGAACATCCGTATATCACACTGAATAAGGAATTTGAAGAACGTCAGGTCAAGACCTTCGGCAAGATGGCGTCTTCCGGAATGATCTTCCAGGGCTTCAAACCAGTCTATTGGTCTCCATTCAACGAAACGGCTGTTGCCGATTCGGAAATTGTCTATAAGGATGTCAAAGATGCGACAATTTATCTGGCCTTCCAGATTGCGGACGGCAAGGGCATCCTGAACAGTGATGATTACTTTGTCATCTGGACAACCACTCCTTGGACCATTCCTTCCAACGAAGCTGTTTCCATGAATGAGCGTTTTGACTATGCAGAAGTACAGACTGAAAAGGGAAAGCTTGTCTTCCTTGCCAAGTTTGTTGACCAGCTGTTAGCGAAGTTCGGCCTGACCAATCAGGGCGTTCTGCGTACCTTTAAAGGAAAAGAATTAGAGGGCATCACATATCATCATGTCATCTTCGATAAGGAGTGCCCAGTTCTGTTAGGCAACCATGTCACAGATGAAGATGGTACTGGTGTTGTACATACCGCCGGCGGTCATGGTACGGATGACTTTAATGTCTGTGCCAAGTATGGCTTAGCACCAATCAATACCGTAGACTACCAGGGCAAGATGAATGAGAATGCCGGTAAGTATGAAGGCATGTTCTTTGAAGACTGCTCCAAGGCTGTCATTCATGATATGAGTGAAAAGGGATGCCTGTTGGCTGTTGAGAATATTACCCACAGTTATCCGCATGATGATCGTTTGAAGAAGAAGGTCATCTTCCGTGCTGTAAAGCAGTGGTTCTGCAGTATTGATAAGATCAAACCGCAGCTGCTGGATGAGATTGACAATAAGGTCGTATGGCATAACAGCTTCGGTCAGAAGCGTATGCACAATATGATTGCGGACCGTGGTGACTGGTGCATTTCCCGTCAGAGACTCTGGGGTGTTCCAATTCCAATCTTCTATAACGAAGATGGTTCACCGATCATGGAGATGGAAGTCTTCAATCATGTGGCAGAATTGTTTGGCCAGTATGGTTCCAACGTCTGGTTTGAAAGAGACGCAAAGGATCTGCTGCCGGAAGGATATACAAATCCGAAGTCACCAAATGGCAACTTCACGAAAGAAAAGGACATTATGGATGTATGGTTCGATTCCGGATCGTCTTGGAATGAACTGATTGCTCGTGGAGATTCGTATCCTTGTGATCTGTACTTTGAAGGTTCCGATCAGTACCGCGGCTGGTTCAATTCCTCTTTGATCGTCAGTACCGCAGCGAATGGTACGGCACCATATAAGGAAGTCCTGTCGCATGGATATGTTGTCGACTCCAAAGGTGAAAAGATGTCCAAGTCTGTTGGCAACGTTGTCAACCCAATGGATATCATCAATGTCAATGGTGCTGATGTCTTCCGTTTATGGGCAATGACATCGGACTTCAAGGAAGACTTGAAGCTTGGCCCAAGCAACATCAAGCAGGTATCTGATCAGTATCGTAAGATCCGGAATACATTCCGTTTCTTACTTGGCAATGTAGATCCTGCCGACTTCAATCCAAAGAAGGATATGGTTGCGTATGAGAATCTGGAAGCAGTTGATCAGTATATCCTGATCAAACTGAATGAAGTTGTTGAAGCAGTACGCAAGGACTGCGCAGAATATGATTTCCTGGATGCGTCCAAGACATTAATGAACTTCATGGTCAATGAACTTTCTTCCTACTACTTGGATTTCACCAAGGATATCCTTTACTGCAATGCCAAGGATGATGCGAGAAGAAGACAGGTACAGTCTGTGTATTGGCAGTGTGCAGATGCATTAGTGAAGTTATGGGCACCATTCCTTGTATATACTGCGGAAGAAGTCTGGTCGCACTTCAATGATGACAGTGCAGAATCAGTCCACTATACCGAATTCCCAGAAGTACAGAAATATGCGAATGCGGAAGAAGTGGAAGCAGATTTCGCAAAGCTGTTAGAAGTACGTACCGATGTACTGAAGGCTCTGGAAGAAGCGAGAGCTGCAAAGGAAATTGGTACTGCGCAGGAAGCAGAACTGGATCTGACACTTCCACAGGAAGAAGCAGATCTGCTCACCAAGGGCCTCAAGGGAGCTGCGGCACAATGGATGATCGTATCCAAGGCAGTAGTGACTGCGGGTGCAGAACGTTCCGTCAAGGTCGTCAAGGCATCCGGGACAAAGTGCCCGCGCTGCTGGAACTATTCTGAGACACCGGACGAGAATGGTCTCTGCCCAAGATGCCATTCTGTCATGAGCAAATAAATGACTTTGAAAAGAGAAGAGAAATCTTCTCCTTTTTTGATCCGGAAGAAAGCGAAAATATTCGAATTGAACAGTAGAATGTAGTATATTGTTAATAGGATAGTTTTCGCTGCATCCGTAGGGAGATGTCATGAAAAAAACAGAAGATGAAGTACGGGCCCAACAGAAGTCGGATTCGTTTTTTACCGAATATGATCAGTATCTGTTTGGCAACGGAAGAGACTATAAAATCTATGAAAAGATGGGAGCACATCCACGAGTTGTAAATCGCAAAAAGGGGATGGAGTTTGTTGTGTGGGCACCGCATGCCAAATCGGTGTCGGTCATCTGCGAGCGGAACAGCTGGGATATTACAGCGAACTATTTAAAGCCGCTGCAGAAGAGCGGTATCTTTGAAGGATTTGTTGAAGGAATGGGGAAAGGCGAGCTGTATAAGTACGCCATTGAGACCAAAGAAGGAAAGATTCTGTACAAAGCAGATCCGTATGCCTTCTATGCAGAAATGCGTCCAGGCACGGCATCTCGCACCGCTGATATTTCGAACTTTGGCTGGCACGATGATAAGTGGCTGAAGGCAAGAGCAGAACAGAATACGATTACTTCACCAATGTCCATCTACGAATGCCATTTAGGTTCGTGGAAGAAACAGAATGACGGCACAGATGACGGCTTCATGAATTATCGTGACCTTGCCAAGGAATTGGTGAAGTACTGCTGTGGAATGGGATATACGCATGTCGAGCTCATGGGCATTGCGGAACATCCATTTGACGGTTCCTGGGGCTATCAGGTCACAGGATACTATGCACCGACCAGCCGGTATGGTGCACCGGAAGACTTTGCGTTCTTAGTGAATCATCTGCATATGCATGGCATCGGTGTCATTCTTGACTGGGTGCCGGCACACTTTCCAAAGGATGCCCATGGCTTAGCGGACTTTGATGGTACGCCAACCTATGAATATGCCGATCCGCGCAAAGGAGAACATCCGGAGTGGGGCACGAAGATTTTTGATTATTCGAAAAATGAAGTCAAGAACTTCCTGATTGGCAATGCACTCTTCTGGTATGATGAATATCATATTGATGGACTGCGTGTGGATGCAGTGGCATCCATGTTATATCTGGATTATGGCCGGAAGGCAGGTCAGTGGGTGCCGAATAAATACGGTTCCAACGGCAATCTGGATGCGATTGAATTCTTTAAGCATTTGAATTCGGTTATCCGCGGCAGAAAAGATGGTACGGTGATCATTGCAGAGGAAAGTACCTCCTGGCCGAAGATTACCGACAGTCCGGAACACGACGGCTTAGGCTTCACATACAAGTGGAACATGGGCTGGATGCATGACTTCCTGGATTACATGAAGCTCGATCCGTTATATCGGAAGGGCGCACATAACAAGATGACTTTCGGGATGTCGTATGCGACCAGTGAGAACTTTATCCTGGTATTGTCCCATGATGAAGTTGTTCATCTGAAGTGCTCGATGATCAATAAGATGCCGGGGTATGAAATTGATAAGTTCCGTAATCTCAAGTGCGGCTATCTCTTCATGTTCGGCCATGCCGGCAAGAAGCTGCTGTTCATGGGCCAGGATTTTGGTCAGAGTCATGAATGGGATGAGAAGGTGCAGCTGAGCTGGGAGGAAGCAGAACATCCATACAACAAGGATCTGCAGAACTTTGTCAAAGATCTGCTGCATCTGTATAAGAAGTATCCGGCATTCTATGCCAAGGATAATTCCTGGGATGGCTTCGAGTGGATCAACGCTGATGATGCGGACCGCAGTATCTATTCCTTTATCCGCCGTGATGGGACGGGCAAGAATAATCTGCTGTTCGTGGTGAATATGACACCGATGGAACGGAGCGACTATATGGTCGGTGTACCGCATGCCGGCAGATATACACTGCTGCTGGATCGGGACGGTGCGGTAACGGCCAAGAGCGGCAAACAGACCAGCTATTCTGCTGCAAAGGGTGAATGTGACCATCAACCGTATCGGGTTGCGTATGAACTGCCGCCGTATGGCTGTGCGGTATTTAAATTCAATGACAAGTAAAGACATGGAAAATTCCATGTCTTTTTTAGGAAGGCATAAAAAAACATCTCTTTGCAGAGATGTTTTCGTAATTACAGAGTAATCTTCTTGAACTGTTCCCAAGGCAGGTCTTTCTTTCCGAAATGACCGTAGTTGACTGTCTTCTTGTAGATAGGCTTTCTGAGATCCAGTTCCTTGATGATGTTGGAAACAGAGAAGTCGAAGTTCTTTAATACGATTTCCTGTAATTCATCATCGCTGTACTTGGATGTACCGAAGCTCTGTACATAGACAGATGTTGGCTTTGGTTCACCGATTGCATAAGACAATTCAATCTGGCACTTGTGTGCTAAACCATTGGCAACAACGTTGCGGCATACATAACGTGCATAATATGCAGCGGAACGGTCGACCTTAGTAGGGTCCTTGGAAGAGAAGCAGCCGCCGCCGATTGGAGCGTATCCACCGTAGGTATCAACGACAATCTTACGACCGGTTGTACCAGAGTCACCCCAAGATCCGCCCAGAACGAACGAACCAGATGGGTTGATCAAATACTTTGTGTTCTCATCAACTAACTTTGGATCCACAACAGCCTTGATGACCTTTTCCATGACGATCTTCTTGATCTCATCCTGGGTAACATCTGCTGTGTGCTGTGTAGAAACGACGATGGTATCGATTCTTGTCATCTTGCCGTCGACATATTCACAGGTGACCTGTGTCTTGCCGTCTGGTCTTAAGCATGGTGTCTGTCTTCTGACTTCTTCCAGCTTCTTTGCCAGCTTGTGAGCACAGTCAATGGCGAATGGCATCAGATCTGCTGTTTCGTCATCGGCATAGCCGAACATGATACCCTGGTCACCAGCAGAGATTTGATCGTGTGCAACAGCACCGTTGATCTCGGAAGACTGCTTGTTGACCTTGACCATAACGTGGTACTCCTCGTCATAGCCGATTTCCTTCATGGCATTCAGAGCGATCTTTTCATAATCGATGTTTGCCTTTGTGCCTGCTTCACCATAGATGAGGATCAGATCATCCTTGATGGTGCACTCAACTGCCATATGGGATTCTGGATCCTGTGCAATGGCCTCGTCAAGGATGGAGTCTGCGATAAAGTCACAGACCTTGTCTGGATGTCCGCTTGTAACGGACTCCGATGTGAAAAATACTTTTGACATAAAAAAACTCTCCTTTTCTTGTCTTTTTTAACGAAAGCAGAGAAAGAGAATATAGTAGACTCTTTCTTTATCGTTGTCAGCGTTACCACCTTACCTTCTGGCAGGCTGGTATGGGTTCATGGAGCTGACTCTCTCACCCATTCTTGATAAAAGACTCCATTATTAAAGCATTTCACCCATGCGGAGTCAATTCAAATGACCTATACAGATTTGGGATTCTGTAAAATGCCTTTGAAACAGCTAGGTTGCATGCTAAAATAGGAACGAGGTTGCAGACATGAAAATTAAAGAAATGATGGATAAACAGTCCGTAGTGAACATGTTATCGTATGCCGGTGCTGGCTGTATTATTGTGCTATTTTACCTGATTCTTCACAATTTACCAGTGGTAGGACAGGCACTCAGTGCTTTCTGGAAGGCAATGTCGCCGTTTGTGTACGGCTTTGTCTTTGCGTTCTTAATGAAGCCATTCCGTGTTACGGTCGAGACAAAATGGCTGAAAAACAAGGATTGGAGCTTTAAGAAGAAGCGGGCCATTGCGGTTACCTGTGCAATGACACTGTTCATTCTGATCTTAGCGGCATTTATTGCGATCCTGCTGCCGCAGCTGGTCTCTTCCATTACTTCCTTTGTGAAGTCTTTCAGCACATATATCAAGAACTTTGAGAAGATGCTGAGCCCGGATAATGCGACAACGGAACAGGGTGCCCAGATCATTTCGTGGATCAATACGAATATGGAATCGATCGGTTCATCGATTTCCATCTGGCTGACTGGCGCTGCTGGCGGAATCCAAAAGATTCTCAGTGCCGGTATGAGTGTGGTCAAGGGAATGTTCAATTTCCTGATCGGCATCATCGCTGCCGCATATATGCTGTATGACGAAGAGAAGTTCAAGCATACCTTTAAGAAGTTGTTCTATGGTATTTTCCCAACCAAGTTTGCGGACTGGCTGGTGTACTTATACGGCCTGAATAAGGTTGCCTTCAATGGCTTTGTCTTCGGCAAAATCATTGACTCGGCAATCATCGGTGTCATGTGTTATGTCGGTGCGTTGCTGCTGAAGCTGCCATATCCAGTCTTGATTGCAGTTGTTGTCGGTGTGACGAATGTTATCCCATTCTTCGGACCGTTCATTGGCGCAATTCCTTGCTTGATCATCTTAGTGGTCATTGATCCATGGGCTGCCTTGAAGTTCTTAATCTTCATCTTTGCCCTGCAGCAGTTCGATGGAAATCTCCTGGGTCCAAAGATCCTTGGCGGTTCCCTGGGCTTACCGACATTGTGGATCATGTTTGCGATTATTGTCGGCGGTGCATTATTCGGTGTACCGGGCATGGTCATCAGTGTACCAATCTTCTCGGTGCTCTATATCTTGATCCGCGATTGGGTCAATGTGATCCTGAAGAAGAAACAGATCGAAATCCAATAACAAAAAAACGAACTGTCTACTGGCAGTTCGTTTTCATATCCTGAATTACATTTTCTGCTTGTTTGATGCCATCGACGGCACTGGAGACAATCCCTCCGGCGTACCCGGCACCTTCCCCGCATGGATACAGGCCCGTGATGGAAAGGGAACTGCCGTGATCATCCCGCGTCAAACGGATAGGGGAAGAGGAACGGGATTCCATACCGACCATGATGCCCTTGACATCAAAGCCAGGGATGCGGTGACCGAAGGTATGCAGGCCTTCTTCCAAAGCCGCATTCACTTCACTGCTGAATAATGCATGCATGTCTTCCATGAGAATGCCGCGTGGGTATGAACTGGCAATCACTGGTTCTGTGGAAGTGGTATGCGATAGATAATCCGCAATATTCTGGGCCGGTGCTTGATAGCCTGGCCGATAGGCACGTTTTTCTAATTCCTGCTGGAAGGCAAAGCCGTCCAGGGGATGACCGTGGTCAAAATCTTTACGTGGGATCTGGACCAGAATGGCACTGTTGGCATTGGCACCATCCCGCTTGCTGTAGGACATGCCGTTGACAGCCAAGGTTCCTTCATGGGTTGGAGAAGGGATGACCACACCGCCGGGACACATGCAGAAGGAATAAACACCGCGGTTGACTTTTGTCTTTGCGGTCAATTGATAGGATGCAGGGCCAAGCTGAGGCTGACCGGCATATCTGCCATACGTGCTTTGATCAATCAGAGCCTGCGGATGTTCCACGCGGACGCCTGCCGCAAAGTCTTTCTGCTCGATTGCGACACCTTGATCCAGCAGTGCCGCATAAGTATCAGAGGCACTGTGGCCGGCACAGAGGATTACGTGATGACTGTAGAAATCCCCCTGTGCTGTATGGACCCCAATGACTTGGTGGTTCTCCAGCAGCAGGGAATCCATGCGTGTATGAAAATGGATCTCACCGCCAAGCGAAAGGACTTTCGTGCGGATATTTTTCACGATGGTGCGCAGAACATCGGTCCCTAAATGTGGACGATGCTGATAAAGGATGGCAGAATCGGCACCGGCCTCCACAAATTCCTCAAGTACTTTCGAGATACGAATATTCTTGATCCGGGTCGTCAGCTTACCGTCAGAAAATGTACCGGCACCGCCTTCGCCAAACTGTACATTGGATTCTTCATTTAAGATGCCCTGTTGGAAAAAGGCATCGATTTCTTTTGCCCGTTCTTCCACCGCACTGCCGCGCTCCAGCACAATTGGCTTGCAGCCGCATTCTGCTAACAGCAGCGCACAATACATGCCTGCCGGGCCAAAGCCGACAACAATCGGCCGCTCGTTTGAATCGGTGAGGGCTTCGGGCAGCACATAGACTTCCTTGTCTTCTTGGGTAACATCTTTTTGTTTCAGATAATGATTTTCATTTTTGACCTTGGCATAGACCGTATAGGTGAAATGCAGATGATCTCCCCGGGCATCTAACGATTCCCGGTCAATCTCAAACGAGGCAATATCGCCGGGCATACAGTGGATCTTGCGGGCGATGGTCTCAAGTGTCAGTGTTTTCCCCAGCGGGACTTGAATCTGGTGTATTTTTAACATGGTAGGTTCCTTTGTGTGCATTATACACTATCTGGAAGATTATGTTTTTCGAAAAAGATACTTGCGGATGCACAAAATAACCAAAACTATGCTATCCTAGGAGTGTGTATTTTGTTCATGCATAACAGATTGGGGTAAATGATATGGACTATAAAGAAAGCTTAGAAGCCTTTAAGGCATCCTGCCGCGCCTATCGAAATGAAAAAGAGAACTTGGTGCGCTATAAGAATGTTCAGTATTTAAATCCATTGACCGAACAGATGGTCAAGTTCATGAAAGAGGATGTGGATTATGTGGACCGCACCTTGGATGCGATTGAAAAAGAATGCGGCACCAATGCCCGCTTGATGATTTTCTTATTGTTCGTGGAAGAAAGAACGCAGGTGGATATTGCGCATGAGTTTGGCATTACCAGACGTCAGGTGCAGTATTCGATGGATAAATGGCTTCATGTTGTCCTGGACTACAAAGAGGACTAAAGCATGAATGACAATGATAAGATCTCGCTCTTCCGCCAGGAATGTCATCGATATCTGGATTTCCAGGACCATATCGATAACATTGACGGCAAGCTGAAGGTGCTGCAGATCAAGATGGAGAATGTCCACTCTCCGTCGTTTGAAAAGATTGGCTCTTCGCCATCCCATCACGAAAGGAACCTGCTGGGCTTCATTGAGCAGAAGAACCTTTTGGAGGAGCGGAAGGCGTACTACCAGCAGCGGATGGACTGGATCAAGGATACAATTGACTTGATTCCTTCGCCTGCCTATAAAGCATTGGTCTGGATCACGTTTGTCAAACGGGATTCTCTGGACTCCATGTCCAAGATCTATGATGTCAGGCCAGGGCATATGAACAAGATGCGGAAGAAGTTCTTGCTGCTCATCTTAACGGATGACAAGATGGAGGAACTTGACCGTCTGCAGCAGAAGGAAGATTCCTTCAAATACTTAGGCATGTAGCAGTACTGCGGTACTGCTTTTTCTATGAAAAAGAATCCCCGCAGGGATTCTTCTTTAGATATTGAATAACATTTCTTCGTACAGCGGCAGATGATAGAAATTTCTTGAAGCAATTTCTTCATAGCGGTCAATGTACTTCCGCAGGACTTCCATCTGTGGGGCAACGGTATAGTAGATTTTCTTGCCGCACTCGAAGTCATCATTGGAAGAGTTCGCATCCTTCCATAAGGTCGTCATCTTTTCGGTGGCTGCGTAGACGTTGTCAATCAATTCTGACAACTGCGACATGCGCTTCTCTAAGAACTTCGGTGCTTCCTTGCCGGCGTTCTTCGCGGCTTCGGCATAGAAGTTATATTCTGCGGTCATTGCCGGCAAGACATCTTTGCGTCCCATCTCGATCAATGTACGGACTTCAATGTCCATCATACGGTCATACTGTTCTTCTAAGATCTTGCGGTTGGCTTCAATCTCCTTCTCGGTATAGACACCTAAAGAAGTGAACAAGTGAATGACTTTCTCATCCTTTAAGATCTCAACGGATTCAATGAAGGATGGTACGTTTGGCAGACCTCTGCGCTGTGCTTCCTTGACCCATTCCTCACTGTAGCCATCCCCAGAGAAGAGGATGCGCTTATGATCGTGGATCAGATCACGGCAGATCTCCAATGCCTTTTCACGGACATCCTGCAGATACTTGATGCCTTCCAGCTGGTCGGAGATTTCGTTTAAGGATTCCGCCATGATGGAATTCAGTACGGTATTGGCAAATGATGCGGACATCGAAGAGCCTAACATACGGAATTCAAATTTATTGCCGGTAAAGGCAACCGGGGAAGTGCGGTTGCGGTCGGTGTTGTCATGTGGAATATAGGCAAGGCCGGCGACCGGATTGAAGTCGTCTTTCTCTTCTTTCTTTCCTTTTTTCTGTGAAGGATGATCCTGATAGATGGAATAGAGAATATCTTCAATGTAGGATCCTAAGAAGATGGAAATGATTGCTGGCGGCGCTTCTAATGCGCCTAAACGATGATCGTTGCCAGTGCAGGAAGCGCTCATGCGCAACAGCACTGGATATTCATCGACAGCTTTAATAAATGCACAGATGAAGGTCAAAAAGCGAATGTTGTCGGCAGGCTTCTTGCCTGGGTCAAAGACGTTCTGCCCATTATCCGTAATAATGGAATAGTTATTATGCTTGCCGGAGCCATTGATGCCTTCAAAAGGCTTTTCATGGAGCAGGCAGGCTAAGCCATGCTTCTCTGCAGTTTTGCGGAGAATATCCATCGTGACCTGGTTCTGGTCAACGGCAATGTTGCCTTTGCAGAAGATTGGTGCCAGTTCAAACTGGGCTGGTGCAGCTTCGTTATGTTCGGTTTTGGCATAGATACCGAGCTTCCATAACTGCTGATTGACATCGCCCATGAATTCCTGCACCTTGGTTGGAATTGAACCGAAGTAGTGGTCATCCAATTCCTGTCGCTTGGTCGCAGAGGTGCCGAATAACGTTCTGCCGGTCAGTTTCAGATCCAGACGCTTGTCATAGTATTCTTTATCAATTAAGAAGTATTCCTGTTCCAGTCCAACAGAGATGTTGCAGGATTTGACTTCCTTATCGCCAAAGATATTGACGAGACGGGTCGCAGATTTGCTTAATACATCTAAGGATTTTAATAATGGTTCTTTCTTATCCAATGCTTCGCCATTGTAGGATACGAAGATGGTAGGGATACACAGGACATTCTCTTTAATGAAGACGGGAGAAGTGACATCCCAATAGGTGTAGCCTCTTGCCTCAAAAGTAGCTCTTAATCCGCCGGATGGAAAACTGGAGGCATCTGGTTCACCCTTGATCAGCATCTTTCCGGAGAAGCGGGCAATTGGTGCGCCGCTCTCATCTGGTTCAATAAACGCATCGTGTTTCTCGGCAGTACCGCCGGTCATTGGCTGGAACCAGTGGGTAAAGTGTGTGACGCCGTGTTCCATCGCCCAGCGCTTCATGGCATGGGCAATTGCATCTGCGGTTGGCCGATCCAGCATTCCTTCGTTGGAAACGGTCTTTTCCCAGGAGTCATAGACAGGACCGGGAAGACGATCTTTCATTTCATCTTCATTAAAGACAAGTGATCCAAAACCTTCATACGGTGTAGGCATTGATTTTTCTCCTTTAACTATGGAAAACTCTATTTCAATTCCGCAGTCCCGTCAATTCAAAAATGAAGAAAAAGCACAAAAATTGAAGAAATATTTGCAAAATTAAGAAAAAAAGTAAAAAAAGGCATAAAAAAGCAGAAATATTGTTTAAAAATACAATAATTCTGCTTCCAATTCTTGTTTTCAAAAGAAAAGCAGAGGATTTCCTCTGCCTGCTTACATTTGAGAATAGCCGTATGGATTGGCTTCCAGCATTTCGACCTTTTTGACTTCCGGTACTTCATCAATCAAGATGGCCTGAATGCCATCAGTCAAAGTCGCATCAATTGCCATACATCCGGCACATGCACCTAACATCGATACAATGACAACACCGTCTTTATAATCGACTAACTGAACGTCACCGCCATCGGCTTGAATATATGGACGGATCTTATTCAATGTCTTCTGGATCCGTTCAAACAGATCCTGACGTTCTGCGGTCCCTTCGGCATTCTGCAGTGCCTTCAATGTTTCTGGATCGGTCTCCAGGGTAGATTTATCGACCGGTACAGCTTCCTTTACCGGCTGCTCTGGTGCAGGGATCTCATGTCCTGCAATCGTTTGTTCAATCTCTTCGTTGATCTTCTTTTCTTCTTCGTCTCTGTTCATATTTCCTCGTTCTATAAGCACCAATGGAAGAACAGTGCTACCGCTGCACCTAATATCATGCCGCCAGTGACCTCTTTCCATTTATGTCCTAGGACATCTTTTAACTTGATGGAATAGATCGGATCGTTGAAGTCTTCCGGGTGGTCTTCCTGTAAATCCTTGACTAATTGTTGCGTAACTTTTGCGTTTTGTCCACTATAATACCTCACGTTGGCGGCATCATAGATAACAATACAGGCAACGGTCAACGTCACCGCAAACAATGGAGAGGAGAATCGTTCCTGCATGCCGACGGATAACGCTAATGCTGTTACCATTGCCGCATGGGAAGAAGGAAACCCGCCCGAGTCCTTGACTCTTGTTGGCTGCCATTTATGTCCGATGAAAAAATAATAGATTACCGGTTTTAATAGTTGTGCAAGTCCCGCCGAACAAAGGGAGGACCAGAATATATACATCGTTTTTAATCCCATAGAATTTCTCCCATTAAAGTATACCACGCCTTGCACGATTACGTGGTATACTTAGTCCGGAGAAATTGTAGAAATGAGTTATCAAACAGGACAGATCGTCGAAGGAAAAGTTACAGGAATTCAGCCATATGGCGCATTCGTTTCACTGGATAAGCATACGACTGGTCTGATTCACATTTCAGAAATATCAGACGGCTTTATCAAAGATATCAATACGTTTGTAAAAGTTGGTGATACGGTAAAAGTAAAGATCATTGACTTTGACAATAAAACGAACCAGGCAAGGCTCTCCATCAAAGCCTTGAATCGTACCAGGGTTCGGAATCGGAGAAAGCAGATGCCATTTCAAAAAGCATCCCTGCCTTCAATGAAAATTGGGTTTCAATCCATTGCGACCAATATGGACCAATGGATCAAAGATGCAAAAGGAGAGATATTACATGACAATGAAGTTTGATGCATCACACGGTTTACTGAAGGAAGAGATTGCTTCTTATCAGGACACAGTCACCAAGTTACATGAAGTAATTCGCAAGAGAACAGGTGCGGGCAACGATTTCATGGGATGGGTCGAATGGCCGGTATCCTATGACAAGGATGAATTCGAAAGAATCATCAAGGTCGCTGACAGAGTCAAGGACAAAGCAGAAGTATTAGTAGTCTGCGGCATCGGCGGTTCTTACTTAGGCGCCAGAGCAGCTATTGAAATGATCAATGGCATGTATCCAGACGGCAAGACCGAAGTTATCTATGTTGGAAACACATTCTCTTCCACATATGTTTCGCAGGTCATGGAGCACATCAAGGACAAGTCTGTCATCTTGAATGTAATTTCCAAGTCCGGTACAACAACCGAAACAGCACTTGCTTTCCGTATCCTGCGTGAATTCATGGAGAAGAAGTACGGCAAGGAAGAAGCGAAGAACAGAATCATTGCGACAACCGATAAGGCGAGAGGCGCACTGAAGACATTGGCAGATCAGGAAGGTTATGAGACCTTTGTGATTCCAGATGATATCGGTGGACGTTACTCTGTCATTACACCAGTTGGACTTGTCCCAATGGCCATTGTCGGTATTGATATCCGCAAGGTATTTGAAGGATTGAATGCCGCATATAAAGATTTAAATACAGCAGACCTTTCCAAGAACCCAGCATATCAGTATGCGGTTACCAGAAGAATCATGCAGAATGCTGGCTACAATGTTGAAATGTTTGTTACCTATGAACCACAGCTGCAGATGCTGGCAGAATGGTGGAAGCAGTTATTAGGAGAATCCGAAGGCAAAGACGGCAAGGGCATCTTACCGGACAGCGCCTGCTTCTCTACCGATCTGCATTCTCTTGGCCAGTTCATTCAGCAGGGCAAGAAAGTATTGTTTGAGACAGTCTTAGAAGTAGAAAAGCCAACGGCAGATCTGACGGTCGGCAATGATGAGGCAAACCTCGACAACATGAACTATCTGACAGGCAAGTCGTATGACTGGGTCAATAAGATGGCAGAAAAGGGAACCATTGAAGCACACGTCGAAGCAGGAAATGTTCCGAACGTTGTTGTTACAATCCCAGATATGAAGGAATACAGCTTTGGTTATCTGTGCTATTTCTTCTTCTTAGCAACGGCGATGACATGCTATATGATCGATATCAACCCATTCAATCAGCCGGGTGTTGAAATCTATAAGAAGAACATGTTCCGTCTGTTAGGTAAGCCAGGTTACGAAAACAAGTAAGCATGGAAAGACATCTTCGGATGTCTTTTTTGTTCCAAAATTTGAAAGATGCAGAGAAATTCTTCTACCAAAAAACAGAATGTTATAATGAAACAAAGAGGTGATTCTCATGACAAATGCGAAAATTGTACCAGGAAAAGATGGAGACAAATATGTCCCATACAAGGAACGGACAGGCGGGACATCTGTCGTGTATTTTACCAGAGACTTATCGGCGGAAGGACTGCAGAAAGCTTATACAAAGATCCAATCTGTACTGACGGGAAAGATTGCTGTGAAACTGCATACCGGGGAACAGCATGGACCGAATATTTTACCGCGGCCTTGGGTCAAGAGCCTGATGGAAGAGAAGATCCCGGAGGGTACGATTGTGGAGACCAATACGTATTACGAAGGTGACCGGTACACAACAAAGGAACATCGCGAAACATTGAAGGTGAATGGCTGGACATTCTGTCCTGTAGATATCATGGATGAAGAAGCTGTCACGACACTGCCGGTAACGAATGGCAAATGGTTCCAGGAAATGCATGTCGGCTCGCATGAACTGAATTACGATTCCATGCTGGTACTGACGCACTTCAAGGGACATACCCAGGGAGGCTTCGGCGGTTCCAATAAGAATATCGGGATTGGCTGTGCTGATGGACGGGTTGGCAAAAAGGAAATCCATACTACACCAGGTCAGCCGAATATGTGGGATATCAAAGAGGAAGAATTTATGGAACGCTTTACGGAATCCAGCAAAGCGACTGTAGATCACTTTGGCAAGAACATTGCCTTTATCAATGTAATGCGCAACATGTCGGTCTCCTGTGACTGTGAAGGGCTTGGCGCAGCACCGGTCGTGACACCAAATGTCGGCATCTTGGCATCGCTGGATATCTGTGCCATTGATTCTGCATCCATTGATATGATCTGGGCGATGAGCGAAAAGGATCATCATGATTTCATTGAACGAGTCGAATCTCGTCATGGTCTGCGTCAGCTGTCCTATATGCAGGAACTTGGCATGGGCAACCGCAAATATACCCTGATTGATCTGGATCATGAAGAAGCAGTCATTGATGCCGCAAAAGCAGTGGCAGATGTCGTGCCATTCCAGGCACCAAAGATCATTCAAAGATAGTACAGAAGGAGAACTCCGGTTCTTCTTTTTTTATCATCTTCTTGTTTTATAATCATAGAAAAGAAGCAGGGAGAAATCATATGATACAACCGACAAAAAAACTTGGCTTTGGCTTGATGCGTCTGCCGCGGAAATTTGTAAAGACAGATGTGGAACAGGTAAAGGAAATGGTGGATCTTTTTCTGCAGGAAGGCTTTACCTATTTTGATACAGCGTTTGTTTATCCAGGTTCGGAAGCTGCCATCAAGAAAGCATTGGTGGACCGCTATCCGCGTTCTTCTTTTACTTTAGCAACGAAACTGAATGCATTCCTGCTGGCACCGAATGAAGCGGCTGCCAAGAAACAGTTCTATACCAGTTTGGAACGGACCGGTGCCGGTTATTTTGATTACTATCTGTTACATGCAATCATGGAGAACAATTATAAGAAGTATGAGAAGTTCCATATCTGGGAGTTCGTCAAAGAACAGAAAGAAAGAGGGACCATCAAGAACTTTGGCTTCTCATTTCATGCGGGTCCGCAGCTGCTGGATCAATTGTTGACGGAACATCCAGAAGTAGACTTTGTGCAGCTGCAGATCAATTATGCGGACTGGGAAAATCCATCCGTGACTTCACGGGCAAATTATGAAGTTGCACGGAAACATGGCAAGCAGATTGTCGTCATGGAACCGGTGAAGGGCGGACGTCTGGCCAATCCGCCAATGGAAGTACAGAAATTATTTCAAGCATATCATCCGGACATGTCCTGCGCTTCCTGGGCAATCCGGTTTGCGGCTTCTTTGGATGGGGTGCTGACGGTCTTATCCGGTATGTCCAATGTCGAACAGATGAAGGACAATCTTTCCTATATGAAAGATTTCCAGCCGCTCAATGAAGAAGAACAGAAAATCATCTGGAAAGCACAGGAGATCCTTGGCCGTTCGGCAACGATTCCCTGCACCGCCTGCCACTACTGCACCGGCGGCTGCCCAAAACAGATTCCTATCCCGGAGATCTTCGCGGCAATGAACAAACATCTTGGCAATGGTCAGACTGCCGACGCAAAAGCTGCCTATGAAAAAGCTGTGTCGGAAGGACACCGTGCTTCCGACTGTATTGGCTGTCATCAGTGTGAGAATGCTTGTCCGCAGCATCTGACAATCCTTTCGTATTTGAAAGAATGTGCAGATGTATTGGAAAAAGGACAGGACTGAACAATTCCTGTGACAAATCATCCATTTGGCGTTATCATACTAGCGCAATGGAAGACGAGCAGAAAAAGCAGTATATAAAAATGACGGAAACACCCGTCAGCCGATTGATTATTTCACTTGGTGTACCGACCGTTATCTCAATGCTGGTCACCAGTATTTATAATATGGCCGATACCTATTTTGTCGGCACCATTTCTACCAGTGCCTCTGGCGCAACGGGGATTGTTTTTGCGTTAATGGCAATTCTGCAGGCCTTTGGCTTTATGTTTGGCCATGGCGCAGGTTCCAATATTGCCCGTCAGCTGGGTGACCGCAATGTCAAAGCAGCCCGGGAATACGCGAGCACTTCGTTCTGGTCCTCGATCCTAGCGGGACTTGTGGTATTGGCATTGGGACTGCTGTTCATGGATCCTTTGATGCGGCTGCTGGGAAGTACGGATACAATCCTGCCTTATGCGCGGACCTATGCATTCTTTATCTTGATTGCCGGACCTGCAATGACTTCTTCCTGTGTCATGAATAATATTCTCCGCTATGAAGGCAAAGCGGTCTTTGCAATGTTTGGTTTGACCGCCGGCGGCATCTTAAATATCTTCGGAGATTATATCCTTGTGAATATTTTCCACATGGGCATTGCCGGGGCCGGCCTGTCTACAACGGTCACTCAGTATATTTCCATGTTCATTCTTCTGCTGCCATATCTGCAGGGGAAGACACAATCCCAATTTCATTTAAAAGACTTCACGAAGAAGTGGAATGTCTTTACGAACATCTGTGCGACCGGCATGCCTTCCTTAGCACGCCAGGGACTCAACAGTGCAGCAACGATGGTTTTAAATGGATGCGCTGCTCCTTACGGCGATGCGGCAGTTGCCGCCATCTCGATTGTGACGCGGATCGTCAACTTCCTGTTCTGTGTTGCGATTGGCATTGGTCAGGGATTTCAGCCTGTCTCTGCTTTCAACTATGGAGCCCGGAAATACAAACGGGTGCGTGATGGCTTCTTCTTTGCGATGAAGATGGGTACCGTTCTGATGGTTATCTTAAGTATCTTGGCGTATTTCAATGCGGAATCATTTGTCGCTTTCTTCCGCGATGATCCGCAGGTCACTGAGATTGGTTCCGTAGCCATGCGCTGGCAGTGTGTATCTTTGATCCTGATGCCGGTGTCCATGTATGGCAATATGCTGTTCCAGTCGATTGGCAAAAGTGCCGCCGCTACCTTCTTAGCAGTGCTCCGCAGCGGCCTGGTGCTGATTCCAATGGTCTTGATCCTGACAACGATGCTTGGTTTATCCGGTCTTGAGATGTCCCAGAGCTGCAGTGAAATATTGTCCGCTTTGATTACGATTCCGTTCTTGATTGTGTTCTTTAAAGATCTGCCAAAGACGGATGCTGCAACAGAAGAAGAATAACAAAAACGTACTGATGATTCAGTACGTTTTTATATTAGATTCATGACAAGTTCAATGACTAAGCCGCCGGCAAGACCGGAGACCCAGGTCAGAAACAGGATTTTGAAGTTCTCTTTGAGATTTGGATTGACTCTCCATAAGACCATCATCCCTGTTCCGGCATTGACTAATAAACCGGCACAGACGGCCGCAAAGCCAATGACACCTTCCAGATACATCTTCGTTAATAAGATAGAAGAAGCACAGGAAGGAATCATGCCAACTAAGGTAGACACGAGAACGGATTGATTTGGGTATGCTGCAACAAACATCCGCAAGTTGTCTTCCCCAATCCAGGCGACCAGTAGATTGAATACCAAGGTAATCAGAAGCAGCCAGATGGTGACCTGCAGTGTATGCATCATGGCGGAGTAGAAGATGCCATGGGAATGATCATCATGCTCCCGCTCACAGAATTCTTCGACATCGATGTCTCTCTTTTTAGAGAAGGCATCAATGATCATGCCGGCAATCACGGCAATCACGACTTTGACTGCTAAGATTGGCCAGATGACGGAGAACGGTGCCTGCATTGACAGCATGATTGACAGCATCTCATCCGATGAAGATAAGTAGACCGCAATCAAGGTGCCGGCACTGATGACACCGGTAGCGAACAAAGAAGAAGCCGCTCCGGCAAAGCCGCAGGATGGAATAATGCCAAGCAGGGTGCCGAAGATTGGATTCATCCGGCGGTGCTTCTCCAGGAAGTGCTCCATCTTATGACCTGCTTCATGTTCGAGAAATTCCAGGAACAGATAAATAACAAATAGGAACGGAATGATCTTAAGGACATCCGTCAGTGTATCTAAGACAACGTCCATCAATACCATATCAATGTATCCTTCAAGTCGTCGGTATACGTGACAAAATAACTGCCGGCTGTTTTCCCGGATTCATTTTGTGTCTTATCCGGATCCATGATCCATACGACGGAGACCTTCTTGCCTGTCGCTGCTTCATAAGCCGCAACGACTTTCTTGCCATCCGCCACCGTCATTGTGAACAACGTCGTGGACAGACAGTCACAGACACCGGAATCATCACCAATGATGGAGACACTGTGATAGTAGGTTGCTGGGAAGAGTGTCTGCGGATCAATAATATGAGAATACCGGACGCCGTCTTCGCCCGTGTAGTACCGTTCGTAATCTCCGGAAGTCACAACGGAGTAGGATGGATCGACATCTAAGGCAAGCAGGGAAGCACCAGAGGTGCTGGCTGGATCGGTAATGCCGATGCGCCATGCGGTACCGTCAATCTTGGAACCTAACAGACGGATATTTCTGCCGACATTGACATAACCGCCGCCAATGCCTTTGTTTTCCAGATCTGCACCAACTTGTTCTGCCGCATAGCCCTTGGCAATGCCGCCGACATCTAAGGATACGTTGGCATCGGTAATGAAGACCGTATTGGCTTCATCATCAATGACGACTTTATCCCAGCCGCGTTCATCCTTGACCGCCGCTAATTCTTCGTAGGTTGGCACTGGGGCATTCTGTCCCTGTTCATTCAGTGTGATGCCTGCTTCCCGATAGGTGTGCCAGATCTTTAAGACCGCTCCCATCGTGATATCGAATTCACCATTGGAATATGTATAGAATTCCTTGGCAAGATTTAACATATCAATGATCTTCTGATCAACTTCGACCGGAGCAATCCCGGCATTGTCATTGATGGTCTTCAGGTTGTTCTCACCGTCATAGTTGTTGTAGATATCGTAGAAATCACTGTAGATCTTCAACTGATCTAAAGAGTACTGATAGTTATCGGCACTGGCATCCGTCTTTGGAGCTTCTTGATAGGCATAGGTCGTATCAAAGATGCCGGCGTCCAAGTTCATATTTTTATAGGTCTCTGTACTGGCTACAGCCGTCGAAGAAGACGCTGCCGTACTGGAACAGCCTGTGAGCAGGCCGCTGATGAGAATCAGCTTTACAATGTTTTTTCTTTTCATAATGACCGATTATAACAGAACTTTCCAAAAGTGCCTAACAGATGCATTATTGAACAATTGTGCAAATGTTTTTACAGAGTCCGCTTTATGTATACTTTGTTAGCAAAATAACTTGTCGCAAGATGAGTATCTTCGTGTATTAATAAAGAAAAAGATGCTATAATTTCATCTGTTTTGATGGGAGGAAACCATATGTCATTTTTACAGGGACCGATGCATGAACACCTGAACGGACATAAGGATCTGACGATGGGCAAGGAAGTCCTGAAGTCAATGGATCCGGATGTAGTATGGGTACCGTTATATAACGGCGTTACACCATGCACACCAGTCGTTAATATTGGTGATGAAGTGAAAGTCGGTACAAAGATCGCAGAAAGAAACGATCATTTTTATCTGCCAATTTTTTCGCCGGTTTCAGGTACGGTTACAGGCGTTGAAAAATTCATGACTTCGGGCATGGGGCAGGGAGATCATTTGAGAATTCAAAATGATCACAAGTATACAACCGTGCGTGCTTTTGAACCATTCGATTATGAAAAAGCAAGCAGAGAAGAACTGCTGGAGTTCGTAAAGAATGCAGGCATGTTAGGACTCGGCGGCGCTGGATTCCCAACATACGTCAAGTATATGAAGCCGGAGAATGTAGATCTCTTTATCTGCAATGCAGTAGAGTGCGAACCATATCTGACTTCGGACTACAAGAACATTGAAGCGAATCTGTCGTTACTGAAGACAGGTGTGCTCGCACTGTTCAAGCTGTCCATGGCAGCCAAGGGATGCATTGCCATCAAGGAAGACAAGAAGGATCAGATTGCGGCATTGAAGGAAACTTTTGCCGGAACACCAATTGAGATCCGTACAGTTGCGGATCGTTATCCAAATGGCTGGGAGCGTGTTCTGGTCTATGAATTGACCGGCAAGCGGTATGACCGTCTTCCAATGGAAGCTGGCTGTATCCTGAACAATGCGTCGACAGCAATTGCCTTAGGCAATGCCTTGATCAATGGTATGCCGATTATTGACAAGATCATTACGGTCTCAGGCAATGCGGTCAAGAATCCGCAGAATATCATCGTTCCAATTGGTACAAAGGCAAGTGAAGTCATTGATGCGGTCGGCGGTTATGTCGATGGTGTAGATGATGTTGTGCTGATTGCGGGCGGACCAATGATGGGCAAGGCGATTCCAAACGATCAGTTTGCCATCTGCCCACAGAACAATGGTCTGACGGTAATGAAGGATGAACCAAAGGTCGAAGTACCTTGTTTAAGATGCGGCAGATGTACAGAAGTATGTCCTGCTGGATTAGAGCCAGTGAATATTGCTGGTGCGGCAAAACGGTTTGATGATCTCAAGCTTGAAAAGCTGAATACAATGGACTGCATCGAATGCGGTCTGTGCACATATATCTGTCCTTCGAAGATTGATGTTACAGAGAATGTACGTAAGGGCAAGAGACAGCTGCAGATCCGTCTTGCGAATGAAAAGAAAGCAAAGGGAGGTAAGTAAATCATGAAGTTCTCATTTAAACCATCCCCGAACTACCGTTCTGAACAAAATACATCCGGCATCATGCGGGATGTTACAGCATGTCTGTTAGCTGTTCTGTTATTTGCCATCGTATGGTACAGCGTTACTTACGGTGCTGCGTATGGATTACGTGTCTTCTTAATGGCTCTGTTTGCTGTAATGGCTGCAGAGATCACAGAAGTCATCTGGTTCAAGGCAACCGGCAAAGAATGGAAGGAAATCTTCCATTCCTATGGCTGGGTCACTGCGTTGATTCTGGTATGCATCACACGTTTGAATGTCAGCTACTACGCTGTCATTGTCTGCACAATCGTCGCCATTGTCTTTGGCAAGATGGTATTCGGTGGTTTCGGCCAGAATATCTTCAACCCAGCAGCCTTTGGTGAAGCATTATTAATGAATACATTCAGTTCCAGTGTTGCGTCGGATATTACAACCGGTGCAACGCCAATCACCACGATCAAGTCTTCCGGCTGGATCATGAGTTCGGATCTGTTCCAGCAGTTCCTGACGCAGTTTGGCGGAGTCAAGGATTTCTTCTTAGGAAACTATACTTCTGTCATCGGCGGCAGCTGCGCACTGTTATTGATCCTGTGCTTCCTATTCTTATTATGGAAGAAGGATGTTGACTGGCATTTAAGTGTCAGCTATCTCGTTACAGTATTTGTCTTATCCACCATCATTGGCTTAGCTAAGGGTGCTGGATTTGCCTACGGCGTCTTCAACGTTATTTCCGGCGGTGTCTTGTTCGGTGCCATCTTCATGATGACCGATCCTGTCTCTACCCCAATTACGGTTGCCGGCAGAGTCGTCTTCGGTATCTGCACAGCATGTCTGACACTTGTCATCCGTTGGAGAAGCAACTTACCAGATGGTGTTCTGTTCTCAATCTTATTGATGAACATGCTGACACCAGCCATTGATAAGGCGTTCTCTGGCAATCAGATCAAGGATGCTTCGAAGTTCATGAAGCGTGCACTGATCATCTGCGGTATCTCTGCAATTGTTACCTTAGGTGTTGGCAGTTTATTAACTTATAAAGAGCCTGCAACAACCAGCGGTGCAACAAGCGGAGCTACTTCTGCTGTTGAAATAACAACTGACTATGATGTCAGTGTAATGTGAGGAGGAGAAAGATATGGACAAGAATTCAAGTACATATAAGACAATCCTCTTAGCTGCCGTCTGTGCGATTGCCGGTACCTGCTTAGCTGCTGCTAACGCAGTGACCAAGCCAGTCATCGATGAGAATGCAATTGCTTCCGTGAAAGTTACACTGGAACAGTTCTTCCCAGGCGCAGAATTCAGCGATGTTACATCCAAGTATGTAACAAAGGATTATCCTCTGGTCGATGCAGCATATGAAGCCAAGGATAAGGGTTATATCTTTACCTGCCATAACACAGGTTACAGTTCTTCCGGCTTTAAGTTCATCATTGCGTTCAGCAACGATGGATCCATTGTCGGCTATCAGGGTTTAGAGCAGAATGAAACAAGTGGTAAGGGTTCCTTAGCATTTGAACAGGCTTACATTGATGAGGTCACAGCACTGACGTCTTCGGATACACTGCCATTGATCTCTGGTGCAACCATTACAACAACAGCGGTCGGTACCGCTGCATCCCAGGCAGAAGCAATCTTCAATAAGATTGAAGGAATCTCTGCCGATGCATCCAGCACTGCTGCTTCAACTGCAACTGCAAGTGCTTCTGCTTCAACGACCACGACCAGTGGTGCAACTGCTTCCTCTTCAACGACAAGCGGCGCATCCAATAAGTCTTCATCGTCTACAACAACATCAGATACTTTAGGAACAGGCGACTATGCAAGTGCGAATGCATCCTGCACCGCTTCTTCGGATGGTGTCTATGCATGCAAGGCAACAGGCTTCTCTGGTGCTTCTGTCACTGCAACCATTACGGTCAAGGACAATGCGATTGTCTCCATTGCTGACTTAACAGGCCAGGATAAAGGTGACGGCGTTGGTGATGCATGGTATTCCGATGCATCTGCCTTCAATGGTGCAACCTTAGATTCTTCCATCGATGCACTGTCTGGTGCTACATATACAAGTAAAGCCGTTAAGGGCATGGCAGCCGCTGCATTAAAAGCAGCTGCTGGAAAGTAAGGAGGTCACTTATGAGCGAAAACAATGTAAAGAAACAAAGCTTTTTCTCGAAGATGATTTCTGAGAATCCTGTCTTTGGACTGTATCTTGGTATCTGTTCCACACTGGCAATCTCCACATCCCTGAACAATGCATTAGGTATGGGTGTTGGCGTTATTGTTGTCTTAGTTCTTTCCAATGTTGTAATCTCCATGATTGCGAAGATCACACCGGATGATATTCATATTCCGGTATACATCGTTGTCATCGCAACATTAGTTACGATCTTAGAGATGTTCATGCATGCATATACACCAGATCTGTATACAGCATTAGGCGCATTCTTATCTCTGATCGTTGTAAACTGCATTATCTTAGGAAGAGCAGAAGCCTTTGCCTGCGACCACAATGTAAAAGAATCTGCATTGGATGGTCTGCAGATGGGCCTTGCTTACACATGTTCCTTACTGTGCATGGCATTGATCCGTCAGATCCTTGGCACCGGCGTCCTCTCCTTATCGAACCCATTCACTTCTGCAGTGATCTTCTCTGTAAGAATCCTGCCGGAAGCATATGCGATTCCATTCATGACACAGCAGACGGGTTCCTTCTTCACCTTTGCATGCTTAGCTGCAGCTGTCGCTGTATATAAGGAAGGTATCGCCAACAAGTCTAGCAAGAAGGAGGCTAAGTAAGTATGAATCTATTTGCCTTATTCATCAGTGCAATGCTGATCAATAACATTGTCCTGACAAAGTTCTTAGGTATGTGCCCATTTATGGGTGTTACCACCAAGCTGGACTCTGCCATCGGTATGGGTGCTGCGGTCATCTTCGTTATCTTTGGTGCATCGGTATTATCCTGGATGTTATATTACTGGGTCTTAGTACCGCTGAACTTAGAGTATATGGAGCTGATTACATTTATTCTGTTGATTGCTGCTTTCGTACAGTTCGTTGAATTGTTCTTAAAGAAGAATTCACCAGTTCTGTATAAGCAGTTAGGTATCTATCTGCCTTTGATCACAACAAACTGCACCGTGCTCTATGTTGCACAGCAGAATATCACCGAAGGTTATACTTTGGTACAGACAATGGTCAACTCGGTTGCCACACCAGCAGGATTCATGCTGATGCTGGTCATCTTCGCTACCATCCGTGAAAGACTCCAGGGAAACAATATCCCGAAGCCATTCAAGGGTAATCCAATTGCGTTCGTTGTCGCTGGTATCATGGCAATTGCATTCTCTGCACTTGCTGGTCTTGTATAAGATCTATGAATGTTATCATCGCGATTCTGATTGTCGTAGGCTTGTTTGGTCTAAATGCATATCTCTTTACCAAGAACAAGCACACCCCAGTACCGAAGGGCTGTGAAAATCTGACCCCGGACTGCGGCAGCTGCGGCATTGCAGATTGTAGTACACGAACAAAACCAATTAGAAAAGAGGAAGATCATGGCAATCGTTAAAGCGTTAGTATTGATGCTGGTCTTAGGTGCTGCCCTCGGTGCAGTCCTGGGCTTTGCCTCAAAGAAATTCTATGTAAAGCCTGATACAAGAGTTGAGGATGTCTTAGCAATGCTGCCTGGTTATAACTGCGGCGGCTGCGGAAATCCTGGATGTGCCGGCATGGCAGAAAAGTTAGTCTCTGGAGAATGCAGTATTAATCAGTGTGCTCCAAGCAAACCAGCTGCAAAGGAAGCCATCGAGAAGTATCTCGCAGAACACAAAGAAGCATAATGAGAAAGACATCTTCGGATGTCTTTTTTCATGGAACGTTCACCTGCATATCATCAATCCTTAAGGTACTTCCGGTATAACGTTACTATGAAAAGAGGACAAAGCAGATGAAACGCTATGAAGTAGAACCCTATTTGGGAAAAGCAGTACTGATCTATGCCAAGAACAACAATATCTGCAGCGGCCGCTTTTACCGGATGCGCCAAGTCAATGGTCATGAGGTGATGGAGGTCAACTGTGAGAAGGAAGACCGCTTTTTACCAATCCATGATGTGTTCTATATGATTGAAACAAAACGGAGCTGAAAAGAATACCAGAGAAATCTGGTATTCCTTTTGTATATACCTATGAGAAGAAGGCATGGGTATGAAGAAAGTGATTCTGCTGAAAGTCATTGCATGTATTGCGTCTGCGGGACTGCTGTTAGGCCTTGTGGATGTGCTGTTCCATATCTGTATGCAGAGAAAGTTGAATTTAATAAAAACATATGTAGCGGCTGAAGACATTCCGCCGCGCACACAGATCACGGAGAAGGACCTGACAGAAATTGAGATTGCGCATGATTATTTGATGGACAATACTTATACCAGCAAAGCGGAGATTCTTGGCAAATATACTGAGATCCAGGGCATGATTCCTGCGGGATCCGTCTTTTATAAGCATATGCTGCATGAAGAAGCAGAACTGCCGGATCATCCTACATTACAGCTGAAAGAAGGAGAGTCCTCCTATGGCGTGCAGGTGGATGTCGCAAGTCTAGGCTCGATTGTTGAAGGTCAGCATGTGGATATCCATGTTGGTATTGCAAAACGGGAAGGGACACCTCTGACGGGCATCCTGATGCAGAATGCTAGAGTCCTGAGCATCAAGGACCATCAGGGCCTGGCCCTATCGAATCCCAAAAGCAATGGTGTCCCATATTTAATGGAACTGGCGGTCAAGCGGGAGGACCTGGATCTGTTGAATCTGGCAGAAAGCAGCGGAGAGCTGAAATTCTATCCCTCTTCTGACCCCTATGACACCACTCTTGAAGCTTCCTTAGTCAAGGATTCTATGATGACGCACTACCTGCAGAACTTACAGACAGAGAACTACGAAAAGACATAAAAAAAGGCTTATTCAAGCCTTTTCTGTTACTATGGGGCGATTAGTGGGACTCGAACCCACGAGTGCTGGAGCCACAATCCAGTGTGTTAACCAACTTCACCATAACCGCCATCAGCTTGATTATCTTACCGCAAAGAACAGATGAATGCAAGCATAATATATCGCTGATATAATAGATACCAATGGAGAACAAAAAATGGAAATAACCGTTGCCGGGATGGAACGTCCTGTCTATATTGAATACAAGCGGAATCGGAATATGTACCTGCGTCTCAATGAGGATGGCAGCCTGCATGTGACCTGCCCGCGCTGGGTGAATGCCGGGGATATCCGCACCTTTATCTTAGAAAAGGAACACTGGATTGTCCAGAATGAGAAAACGATGGAGAAACGTCATTCTGCGACCCGTACAGGCCTGGATGGGGTCAGTGCTTCCTGGCTGGGAGAAGAATACCAGATTGAAGTCATTGAATCGCATAAAAGCTTTATGTTCATTGATGACGAAGCGAAGACCATCCTGTTTTTCCTGAAGGAGAATACGCCGCAGGAAAGAGAAAAGGTTTTTTACCGTGAAGGTGCTAAAATGTTGAAGGCAATGATTGAAGGACGCAGAGAAGAATGGGATCAGAAGATCTGCATTGAACATCAAAAACCATTACCGAAGATTACCGTAAAATACATGACCTCCCGGTGGGGCAGCTGCACACCGGCAAGGAGCCATATCAGTATGAGTGTACGTCTGATCCATTATCCAAAGGAATGCCTGGACTATGTTCTGCTGCATGAGTATGTGCATCTGCTTGTGCCGAATCACAGCAAGACATTCTATCGCCTGGTCGAGCAGAACATGCCAGCATGGAAGACGTACAGTGATGAATTAAAATAGGAGGATTTATGGATACAACAAATACAGAAGTAGTTGGCGCCGGCATCTTTGTCGGCGGACTCGTCAGCTTTTTGATCCGGACAGCATTTATTGCCTTGCTTGCATGGATTGTCGTGAAGATGATCAATAAAGCGGTGCATTCCATCAAGAAAAGACCAGACACCAATGATATGTTAACGGTCTACATCCGCAATATCCTGACTGCAGTTGTCTATGTCATTGCGGCATTCTCGATTCTTTCCGCCATTGTGCCATTAGAAGGCCTTGGCTCAGCGGTCCTTGGTGCCACATCAGTTATCTCGGTCATCATTGGCTTAGCTGCGCAGGAGACCTTCGGCAACTTCATCGCCGGCTTCTTCTTAGCTTTATCACAGCCATTCAGTGTTGGTGATCTGATTACACTGCCGGAGAAGAACATCACTGGTACCGTTAAGCAGATCACATTCCGTCACACGGTGCTGCAGACCATCGAGAACTCTTCTTTGATCATTCCAAATGCGACGATGAACTCAGCCGTCTTAGAGAATAAAGTCTTTGGTCAGGATTCGTATACCCGTTTCATTTCAGTCAGTGTTGCCTATGATTCTGATTTCGCGCTGGTCAAGAAACTGATCACCGAGACAGTCATGAAAACAGACCGCATCATTGATCAGCGCAGTGAAGAAGAGATCAAGCAGGGTAAAGTGCCTTTCCCTGTGCGGCTTTCGGATTTCCAAAGCTCTGGGGTACAGATCACCTTTCCAATTACGACAAAGAATCTCGGTGACAATTACCTCGCGGCATCGGATATCCGTGAAGAGCTGATCACAGTATTCCGTCAGAACCATATCACGATCCCGTATCCCGTCGTCGAAGTGATTAAATAAGTTGCGAAAGCAACTTTTTTCTTCCATTAATGGTAAGATTAGGGTATGAAGAAAGTTGTCATTATCATCCTGTCGTTTCTCATTGTTGTGTGCCTTGGCACAGCCTTTGGTATCCGGGATGCGATCATTCACAGTGGTGTGGAAATTGCGGTGGTGCCTGTGGTCGCCAATGGCTCTTTGATCAAGATGAATATCACTGCGGCCCGTTCTAATCAGACGGTGACAGGTGTGACATATGAACTTGTGGATGCCGAAACGGTGAATGTCCATGTCTCAACGGATTTCCTGGCCCGCAATGAGAAACAGGAAGAACAGACACTGCAGTTATTACTGCCGAGTGAGACACAGGTACGTTTTTTAGTGAATGAAAAATTACTGAGTGTACACCTGGAAAAAGACGGCGCAATCTGGAAAACGATAGGATGAAAATGGTTTCAAAAGAATTTTCTTGTTTTGGCATATTTAAAATGAATCCGCCGGAAATCCTATTGAATGAAAAACGAATTCTGCTATATTAAGTAGTATAGAACTAGTACCTAACAGATAACGATTGGAGAGTGTATTATGACAAAAGGAATACTTCTTTTTGCTATACGCGAAGGAGGCCGTAGACCAACGGCTGATATGCTTTTCGACGGGGTTTGCGGTGCAATTGAATGTTGGATTTAAGGTGGGCGTATTACGTCCACCTTTTTCTATCAAAAAACTGATAATCATAAAGGAGGAAACAAGTATGGATCAGGTAAATCAGGAGTTCTTTGATGCAGCAGCAGCCGGTGACTTTGCGAAGGTCTGTGCCCAGGTATCCAAAGGTGCAGATGTCAATGTCACAAACGGGGATGGCCGCACCGCGCTGATGCGCAGCGCAAAGAGAGGATACGAGGATATCGTTCGCTTCCTGCTCGACAATGGCGCAGACACAAGAGCACGTGACAAAAATAATAAGACGGCTCTGATGGGCGCAGCGAAGAAAGGTCATACGGAGATCTGCCGTATGCTGCTTCATGCCGGTGCCGATGTCAATGCACATGATAATAAGGGAAGAACTGCATTGATGAGAGCAGCACTGTTAGGTGAAGGAGAGACCGTACAGTATTTGATCTCTAAGGGTGCGGATGTGAATGCGGCAGATGAGCAGGGCAGAACACCGTTAATGGAAGCCGTCACAGGTTATAAGGAAGACATCATTACGATGCTGCTGGAAGCAGGCGCAAATGTCAATGCGGAAGACGCAAAGGGCTGCACCGCATTAATGAGAGCTGCGTATATAGGAATTCCTGATTTGGTAAAGGAACTGCTGGCAAAGGGTGCCGATAAAGAAAAGAAGGATTATCAGGGGAATCTGGCAATTCATTATGTCAGAAAAGAATGCTTTGAAGATCTGAAAGGCTTCTTGAAATAAGGGTATATAAATTATGAGAGACTATCTTGCAAATGAAGTACGGAACGTTGTTGTGTTAGGACATTCCGGCGCAGGCAAGAGTTCTTTGATTGAGGCCTGCCTGTATACAAATAAACAAATTGATAAGTTCGGTCCAAATAATGATGGGACTACCGCACTGAACTTTGATCCAGAAGAAGGAAAGCGCAGGACGTCGGTCTATTGTCATTTAGCACCGGTGGAATGGAAAGATAAGAAGATCAACTTCATTGATGTACCAGGGTATATGGATTACGTTGGTGAAGAAGCAACTGGCTTGATGATGGGAGATAATGCCCTGATTGTTGTATCGGCAAAAGACGGTGTTGAAGCTGGTACCGAAAGAGCCTGGAAGAATGCCGTACGGAAAGAGAAACTGCCGACCATCTTCTTCGTTAATAAATTAGATGATGAGAATGCAGACTTCTCAAAGACCGTTGATGAACTGCGTGATCAGTTCGGTAAGTCGGTATTCTTATTTGAACTGCCGATCATTGACGGCAGAAAGGTCATTGGCTCCGTCAATATCCTGCGTCATAAAGCTTGGTACTATGATAAGCCAGGGGAACCGCAGGATGTACCGGAAGTCATCAAACCGAAAGTTGATGAATATTATAGTGAAATTGCGGAAGCCATTGCCATGACGGATGATGATCTGTTGGAGAAGTTCTCCAATGGCGAAGAGTTTGATGAACATGAGATTGCCAAAGGTCTGCGGATTGGTGTCCGGAATGGTGATATCCATCCTGTCTACTGCGGCTCTGCCATCAACCAGACAGGGATTGAACGTCTGCTGGATCTGATCACAGAGTTCTTCCCAAGTTATGCGGAGAAGGGTCATGTCCATGCGCTGAATCCAAAGAATGAAACACTGGATATGGAGACCAATGAGAATGAAGCTTTGAGTGCTTTTGTCTTCAAGACAATCATTGACCCATTCGTTGGCAAAGTCTCGTACTTAAAAGTCATGAGCGGTGTCCTGAACAGTGATTCTCAGGTCTACAACGCAAAGAAAGATGTCATGGAAAAGATCTCACAGATCTATGTCATCAATGGCAAGTATCAGATTGGTGTCGGTAAGTTATTTACCGGGGATATCGGCGCTGTTGTGAAACTGCAGAGCACCGAGACCAATGATACGCTCTGCACTAGAAGCAGAGTCGTTCATTATCCGGATATTGAATATCCGCAGCCAATGCTAGGCTATGCAATCAAACCGAAGACCAAGGCCGATGAAGATAAGATGTCGGTCGGTATCCGGAACCTGATGCAGGAAGATGGAACGATCCGTTTCGTTAATAATGAAGAAACACATGAACAAGTATTGTATGGGATTGGGGACCAGCATATCAATTTGATTCTGGATAAGCTGAAGGCGAAATACAAAGTTGAAGTAACGACTGCGACACCAACGGTTCAATATCGTGAAACAATTCGCGGCAAAGCAGAAGCAGAAGGCCGCTTTAAGAAACAGAATGGCGGTGCGGGACAATTCGGGGATGTCTACGTACGCTTTGAACCAAGTGATGATCCGGATGGCGAAATGGTCTTCGCGGAAGAAGTCTTTGGCGGAGCAGTGCCAAAACAGTTCTTCCCGCCAACCGAACAGGGCTTAAGGGAATGCATGAAGCATGGGCCATTGGCTGGCTTTAAAGTCGTTGGCGTCAAGGCAACGTTATACGATGGTTCCTTCCATCCAGTGGATTCGAAGGAAGTTGCCTTCAAGGAGGCCGCAAGACTTGCCTATGTTGAAGCGATGCCTAAGGCAAAGCCGGTACTGCTGGAACCAATCTGCAAGGTCGTTGTGACAGCACCAGAGGAGTATACCGGTGCTATCATGGGTGACTTTACCAAGCGCAGAGGACTCATCATGGATATGACGACGGATGAGGATGGGGATCAGGTCATCAATGCCGAAGCACCAATGGCAGAGATGCTGGCATACCAGAATGAACTGCGTGCCATGACGCAGGGCAGAGGCTCCTATGTGATTTCCTTTGACCGCTATCAGGCGGCACCGCAGGAAGTGGCAGACAAAGTCATTGAGACTGCAAAGGCGAAAGCCAAAGCAGAAGAGAAGTAATATGGGAAGGACAGCGAAAAAAATTCACTGTCCTTTCTTTGTTATTGCGGATTCAAAACCATTATTGTATAATGACCTAGCTGTCAAAAAATGCTCCTGTGGCGGAACTGGCAGACGCAGTAGACTCAAAATCTGCCGATAGCAATATCGTGCCGGTTCAAATCCGGCCAGGAGCACTTCGACCATATCGAAAACGATATGGTTTTTCTTTGTTTTGCAGGAAAATACGGGCCTTTTCTGCGGATATTCCGCAGGTGTTTACGGATTGGCGTTTTTGTATAGGGAAAACGAGGCCAAAATGTTGGACAGCACTAGCGAAATGGTGGTAAAGTAGCCATGTTTGATAAAGAAAACGTTATTCTGTTAAGGAGGAATTATGGCAGGAACAGTAGACAAAATGAAACATGCAGCTGAAAGAAAAGCCGTTGAAGTAGTCGTAGATCAGCTGATCAAGACCCTGAAAGACAAGGGTAATTATGAGGAAAGAACAGAAGTATATTTAAAGCTTGTTGATATCGCGGAGAAGTTCTATCCAGCAACAGCTGCTGATAAGATCCAGAAAGCACGTGAATATGTATCAGATCCAAACCACAAATGGGTGAAGGTTGTTAACCATATTATTGATGATGCAGATCCTCATTATGCAAAGATGATGCTGCTGAACCTGGGCTATGAGTCCTTCTTCAGAGGTACAAAGACGATCCGTGAGAATCGTACCAAGTACAACTGCAACATTCCTTGGCTGATCTTATTTGACCCAACGAGTGCCTGCAACATGCATTGTGTCGGATGCTGGTCTGGAACCTATGGACACAAATCATCCATGACATATGATGAAATGAACAAGATCGTTACCGAAGGCAAGGAACTCGGCCCGCATCTGTATATGATGACCGGTGGAGAACCGATGGTCCGTAAGGCAGATGTCTTAAGACTCTGTGAGGAACATCAGGACTGCTTCTTCGTTGCATATTCCAACTCAACATTAATTGATGAGGAACTCTGCAAGAAGATCCAGAAGTTAGGCAACTTATCCTTCATGCTTTCCATTGAAGGAAGTCCAGATACCAATGATGCCAGACGTGGTGAAGGTCACTACGCTGCTGTCATGAAGGCAATGGATCTGTTAAAGAAGTATGGTATCATCTTCGGTACTTCCATCTGCTATACAAAGGCAAATGTCGAAGCTGTTACTTCCGATGATTTCTTCAACCTGTTAGCAGAGAAGGGTGCACATTATGGTTTCTACTTCCATCTGATGCCAGTAGGAAACAATGCTGCTCCAGAATTAATGCCTACGGTTGAACAGAGAGAATACATGATCAACCGTATCCGTTATGTACGTTCTGAAGAATGCAATCTGGAATTCTATCCAATGGACTTCCAGAATGATGGTGAGTTCGTTGGCGGCTGTATTGCCGGCGGCAGAAACTACTTCCATATCAACTCTAATGGTGATGCAGAACCATGTGTATTCATTCACTTCTCGAATACAAATATCCGTGATCATTCGATTCTGGAAATGCTGCAGTCTCCATTATTCATGGCATACCACGAAGGACAGCCATTCAACAGAAATCATCTCAGACCATGTCCAATGCTGGAGAATCCTGGCCAGTTAAAGCAGATGGTAGAGGCTACTGGTGCTCATCAGACCAATGAAGAGTCTCCAGAAGAAGTTGATCATCTGATTGCGAAGACCGTTCCATATGCAAAGGCATGGCAGCCAGTCGCTGACCGTATCTGGGCAGAAGAGAAGCATAAGAAGCCAGTTTATGAGAACTACACTGCTGAAAAGCGTGAGCACCCAGAACTTGCTGGATTCGAACATGTAGATGGTTCCGAGCATATTGACACGGATGTCAATGCACCAGAACAGAAGAACAACATCGACTAAATTCAGTCAGACCATTATCGAAAGATAATGGTTTTTTTGCTCTGAAGGGAATTCCCTCTTTTATGGTGAATAAACAGATAGAGGGAGAAAGAAAACCCGATTGGAGGAAACAGTATGTATGATCAGAATGCAGCAGAATTAATTGGCACAATTGTAGAGGCACCGCGTTATAAGAAGACAGAGAATACAGGAAAGGCAAAGGTCGACTTTGTAATGAAGATCCATCGCCAGTCTTCCCCATCTTCGTATGACCGTGTCTATGTCACCGCCTGGGAAAGTGTGGCGGAACAGATCAAGGAAGCGTATGGCGAAGGTGACCGGATTGCTGTGCGGGGAAAAATCAATGTCTCTTCGTATAAGAATGGTGACCAGTATCACTTCTTTACCAGAGTTGTTGCCGAAGAAGTCAGTATTCCTTCGGAGAAGAAAGAAGATGGCTTCGGGTACGTCAAAGTACCGGAAGAGAAGAAAGTAGAGAAGAGCGTATGAAGAGATGGGCTTCCATCTCACTTACTGCTTTACTGCTGTGCGGCAATGGCCTGCCCCTACAGGCCGAAGGAAATGAACAGACAATTCATCTTACGGTACATGCGGCAGTCGACCCATCGATTCCCTGCCCAGACAGTATTTATGAGGTGACCCAGGACAGCGCAGGAAAGATTCCGTATACCAACGGGGCAGGAGAACCTTATCACATTCAATGCAATGCGCTTGGCCAGGGTGAATTGACCCTGCCGCGGGGAAACTTCTATTTGAAACTGCATACACCGGCAAAAGGATATTATGGGTCATCCGATGTCGTACCAATCAGTACTTCTTTAACGCTGAGTCAATGGCAGATCCGCTTTGCGTTTTCCAGCGGTGAGAGGATTCCCCAGATGCAGCTGCGCAAAGAAGACAATCAGGTCATCTCTTGTGCACAAGCGGAAGCAGGAAAGACGTATACAGCCTTTGAAACCCAGGGGACAGCTTATCATGCGGCGAAACCAGTGAAGGTGACCGTACCTTTCATGAAGGACGATACCAATGACCCCATCTATGTTTCCACAGAAGATACGCTTTATGGAACAGCTGCGGTCCGCTTTCTGGATGGGACAAACGAAATTGCCGGTGTGAAGTATGCCGTCTTTACCGATGAAGCCTGTACCGTAAAAGCTGTCGATATGTTTGGGGCAGAGGAAGAATACAACAGCACGGACAAGAATCTTGTCTCCTTAAACAAGGGAACCTATTACTTGAAGATGGAAGACCTTCCGCTTCATTATGCAGTAAAGAAGGATGGCATTCCTTTTACGGTCGAAGAAGAAAAAGAAACAGCGGTCAATATTCCTTTGGAGATTGTTCAACTTGCCGTTCAAGTCAAAGATGTGGAAACAGAAAAGCAGGTCGCTGCGGATGTAACATGCGTGCAGGACAGTGATGGCAAAGAGGTGACATCTTTGGAACGTGGGCAGACGTATCGGATCCACGCAGTCTGCCGTGAACCGCAGTACTTTGCCATGGAAGATCAGAAGATCACTGTTGATCCGCAGACGAATCATAAAGTAACCGTCTCTTTTCCGGCAGTACCATTTCATATGGAAGTTGAGGGGCAGGACAGCGCGTCTCACCAATCGGTAGCGATGAAGTATGAGATCTTCGATGAGAATGGAAATATTCAAAAGGACATTCATGCAGGTTCAAAGATCCGCTTTCATCAGACGGAATGGGACAGCGGTTATCTGCCCGCTGCGGATCAGGAAGTTGTGATTCCTGTCTATAACAAGGAACCAATGACTTTTCATGTCATCTTTCAAAATACACCGTATGTGGTGGCTTTGATCAATGCACCTGCATCCACAGGGTTTGCGTTCTATCAAGATGCCGCCTGTACAATGCAGGCCGTTGACTGCTTTGACCATCCAGCCGAAGGCAGCACCAATGCAATGGGTGTGCTGTCCATGGGCTTGTTAAATGGTACATATTACGTCAAAGAGACATGTACCCCTGAGGGATATCGCAAGAATGGCAGTGTTCAGAAAATCGTATGTGATAAAGCAGACAGTTCAACGCAGAAACTGTCGTTTGCCAATGAGCACATCGCCTTGAACATCCATAGTTCCATTCTCGATGGGGAACTTCATGATGTGATATATCACATCTATGAAGGAGACAATGAGATTGCCTCAATCGATGGAACGGGAGAAGACCAGATCGATCATGGACTGCTGGCAGGACATACGTATGATGTTGTGGCAGAGAGTACTGCACAGTATCTGTATGAGAAGAAGCAGACCGTGACCTTTCAGGAAGATGGGGAAGATCAGGAAGTATCCTTTTCGTTTCGCCCATACGTTAATCTGTATCTGCATACCAACAGTAAGAGCTCAGTAAAAGGAGCACTCTATACGGACGAAGCGTGCAGTGAAAAATGCCAGGATGTCGATGGGAGTTTGTGTGATCTGGTCCTGAACAAAGAAGGTGCTTTATGCCGAATGGCACCAGGCATCTACTGGTTCAAGAACGAAGCCGTCTCACATTACTATCCAACCATTACCAAAGTAGATCTTTCATCAGGACTGCCGAGTGTTCACGAGACCGTTGATCTGAACAGTGTCGATATCACCGTTGAGATTCTCAACGAAAGAAACAGCGGACACTTGATGGAACTGCGGGATGAAGAAGGAAACTTGATCCGTACTTGGAATGCCTCGGAAGAGGAAGAAGAAATTGATGCGGAAAAACTGGAAGCAGGGAAGAAGTATACGCTGCTGGATAAAGAGACCGGGGAAACAACACCGTTTGCGATTCCTTCCGCTGCTCCTTCGGAAAAACCAATTGTGAAAGTACAGACCGCGGAGGATTCCCTGGAAGATACGAGTGCGAAGCAGATTCCAAATGTCTTCTGGATGGTTGGCGGAGCAGCGGCCCTGTTAGCAGTGGCTGGAGGCGGATTGTTCCTTCACCGCCGCCAAATGTAAAGTTTTACATAGAATGTAAAACAAGTCATTTTTCTCTTGACTGTTTGTGGGGGAGCCGCTATGATTTAGGCATATCAAAGCAATGATGGGAAAAAGTAACTGTATGGTACTGTCCTAGAGATCTTCCGGCAGATGAAAAGGAAGAACAGTGAGTCCAGTGAAAACACATCCCGGAGCAGTTCATCTGAACATAGTAGGGTGAAACGGTGGTGCCCGTTACCGCACAAGAGTATGTTAGTACTCGATGAGACTGATTGCCGTGAGGGATCAGTGAAATCAGGTGGAATCACGTTAACTGTAAGACGTCCCGATATGGGGCGTCTTTTTGTTTAAAAGGAGGAATGTATGAATCAGATCAGAATACCGCAGGGCATGAGAGACTTGATCTCCGAGGAATGCGAAAAGAAAGAGGCGTTGAAGAATCGAATAGAGGATGTGTTCGCTTCGTACGGCTATCGTCCGTTAAAGACACCTGCCATTGAATATCTGGAGACGTTTACGAATGCGTATGTCGATGTAAAGGATGAAGAAATGTATAAGTTCTTTGACCAGGAAGGAAAGACACTGGCGCTGCGCACCGATATGACGGTGCCGATTGCACGCATGTGCGCATCAAAGTTTGTCAATGCGAAGCCGCCGTTCCGTTTCCGGTATTGTTCGGATGTCTTCAAAGTCCGGCATACCTTTGCCGGTCAGCGCAGTGAAGTAACGGACTGCGGCATTGAACTGATTGGCTGTGACAGCCGTTCTGATCTTGAAGTTGTGGCAGCTGCCCTTGATACGATGAAGGCAATCGGTGTCAATGACTATGAACTCGAAATCGGCAACAGTGAATTCTTCCGCAGTGCATGTGCGGCCGTAAAACTCAATGATGAACAAGTCAAGGCACTGGCCTCTTACATTGACCGGAAGTCATTAGTGGAACTGCAGGAATATCTGCAGACATTGAATCTTGATGAAGGCGCCGTCAGTTTCTTTGAGGAACTGCCAATGCTTGGCGGCAAAGAAGAAGTGCTGCAAAAAGCAGAAGAAGTCAGTTTCAATGATGCATTAAAAGAAGAAGTCAAGACATTGCGGAATCTGTATCAGGATCTGAAAGCTTTGGGCTATGAAGACCATATCAGCTTTGACTTCGGCAAAGTCCCGCATCTGGATTACTATACCGGCATTATCTTTGAAGGGTATGTTGGCAACGTCGGCTCCTCGGTATTGAGCGGCGGCCGGTATGATTCTTTATTGAAAAAATTTGGCCGGGATCTGCCGGCATGCGGCTTCTCGGTAAAACTGGATGCGCTGCTGGATGTTCTGCCGATGGAGAAGAAGACCATTATCCGTGTCTTTTATCCAAAGGGAAAAGAAGTGGAAGCACTCAAGAAGGCAAAGCAGCTGCAGAAGAATGGGGCTGTGGAATTAGTCGAAGCAGAGGTTCAGGAAGTGGAGGTGAAGGCATGAGTTTATCTGTCGCATTGACCAAGGGAAGACTGGAAAAGAAGACCGTTGAGATGCTTGAAAAAAGCGGATACGGGATTGAGAGCCTGCAGGATAAAGGACGCGCGCTTGTATTCCAGGATTCCAAGAAAGATATTCAGTATTTCTTAGCGAAGCCGAATGATGTCATCACCTATGTCGAACATGGTGTTGCGGACGTCGGCATCGTCGGGAAAGATACATTGATGGAAGGCGGCAAGGATTACTACGAACTGCTGGATCTGAATACCGGCATCTGTAAATTTATTCTTGCGGGTATGCCGAACAATAATCCGTTAGAGAAAGTTGGTCATATCAAGATTGGTACGAAGTATCCAAATGTCACCGCGGCATACTTCCATGCCAAGGGAATGGAACCGGAGATCATTAAGATCGATGGCTCAGTAGAACTGGCCCCGGTATTAGGCTTGTGCGATGGCATTGTCGATATCATGGAGACCGGCACGACATTAAAAGAAAATGGTCTGGTCGTCTTCGATGATGTCTGCCGCATCAGTGCACGCGTCATCGTAAACAAAGTCAGCTTCAAATTAAAAAGAGAAGAGATCAATGCATTGATCCAGGATCTAGAGAAGGCGAGGGATTGAAGATGTTAACGGAAATCAGAAAAGAAGATCATAAAGAACTGCGCACGTATTTAGATTCCCGAACGCAGGAGATCGATGCGGATATCTTAATGAAAGTCACGAGCATCTTGAAAGAAGTACGGCAGAACCAAGACGCTGCCTGCAGAGAATATACAAAAAAGTTTGATGGTGTAGAAGTGACAGACTTCCGTGTCAGTGAAGAAGAAATTGATGAAGCAGAGAAACAGTGCAGTGAGGCATTTAAAGATGCGATGGTCAAAGCTGCCGCAAATATCCGCAGCTTCCATGAGGCACAGATCCAGCGGTCATATATTCAGCAGAAGGAAATGGGCATCTATCTTGGTCAAAGAGTTCTACCATTAGCCGCGGTTGGCATCTATGTCCCAGGCGGCAGAGCACAGTATCCATCGTCTGTGTTAATGAATGCCATTCCAGCACATGTGGCAGGTGTCCATCGGATCGTGATGGTCACACCGCCGAACAAAGAGGGAAAGATCAATCCGAACATTGCCTATGCGGCACGTCTAGCCGGGGTCACCGAGATCTATAAGATCGGCGGTGCACAGGCAGTTGCGGCATTGGCGTATGGAACGAAATCAATTCCATCGGTCGATAAGATTGTCGGGCCTGGCAATATCTTCGTCGCCGCCGCAAAGAAGCTGGTCTATGGCAAAGTGGATATTGATATGATTGCCGGTCCTTCCGAGATCTTGGTGATTGCGGATGCCGGTGCAAATCCTGTCTATGTCGCTGCTGACCTCTTATCGCAGGCAGAACATGATCCAATGGCTTCAGCGATTCTGTTAACGACATCCAGAAAGCTGCTAGAAGAAGTCAACATCGAACTGCGCAAGCAGACGGATGTTCTTCCGAAGAAAGAAATTGTGGAACAGTCATTAAAGAACTTCGGCAAATCCATTGTCTGTGATTCGATTGAAGAATGCATTGCTTTTGCGAATGCGATTGCGCCAGAACATTTGGAATTATGCGTGGCGGACCCGATGCGGTATTTGAATGAAGTTGTCAATGCTGGGTCGGTCTTCCTTGGCTACTATACCTGTGAATCGATTGGTGATTACTTTGGCGGCACGAACCATGTCTTACCAACCAGCGGCACTGCTCGTTTCTCGAGTGCCTTAGGTGTGGATGCCTTCATTAAGAAATCCTCCTTCCTGCACTATACACAGGAAGCACTGGATGCGTATGGCCAGTACATTATTGATATGGCCGAACAGGAACAGCTGGAAGCACATGCCAATGCGGCAAGAGTGAGGATGGGCCATGGCAAAGAAGATTGAAGCATACAAGGCACAGGAACAGTCGGGCATCTTATTGAATGCCAATGAGAGCACCGCAAACCTTTCTGTTGCCATCCGCAAAGAGATCAGTGAGGCAATGCTTACGCTGGACTTCAACCGTTATCCAGATAATTCCCAGAAGGACATTCTGGAAGCGTATGCGAAAGTCATGAAGCTGAAAGCCAATCAGCTGCTTGCAGGAAATGGTTCTGATGCCATGCTTGGTTTATTGATTGGCACATTCTTAGGTAAAGGAAAATCGTTATATACTTTTGATCCTGACTTTTCGATGTATGACTATTATGCTTCGGCATATGAAGCAGGCGTTGAAAAGTTCGACCTCCCTTACGACGGCAATCTGGATCTGGATGCCTTTATTGCCGAAGGAAAAAAGAAACAAGTATCTCTGGTCATGTTTTCCAATCCAAACAATCCGACCGGAACATGCCTCTCGCTTGAAAAGATAAAAAAATTAGTTGAGGCATTTGCACCGGTACCTGTGGTCGTGGATGAAGCGTACTTTGAATTCTCACAGGAGACCAGTGCACTCACCTTGATCGATGATTACGATAATCTTTATGTCACCCGGACTTTATCAAAGGCATACTGTATTGCCGGTGTCCGGTTAGGATTCTTAGCGGCCTCCAAAGAGAATATCAAAGAGTTCCGGGAATTATCGGTACCATATTCGGTGAATCGTGTTTCCATGAAGATTGGTGAAATTGTACTGTCGCATGCGGATGAGATCCAAGCGCAGATTGCGGCAACCAAAAAGAAACGGGATGCGATGTATGAAGCAGTGAAGGATTTCCAGTCTCTCCATTTCTATGCCAGCCAGGCGAACTTCCTGCATGGCTGCTGTGATCATAAGGAACAGCTGCTGAAGATGTTTGAACAGGAAAAGATTGTCATTCGAAACTATGCCGGAAAGAATACGTTCCGTATTACAATTGGAAGTGAAGAAGAGAATCAGAAAGTCATCAGCGTATTAAGGAAATACGAGGAGGAATTCGCATGAGAACAGCCGAAGTGAATCGTGAGACCAAGGAAACAAAGATCAATGTCTCGTTGAATCTGGATGACAGCGGAGACGTGAACATTGATACCGGTATTGGCTTTTTTGACCACATGCTGGAACTGTTTGCGTTTCATGGCAATTTCAATTTGACCTTGAAGGCAAAAGGGGATCTGGATGTGGATGATCATCACACCGTCGAAGACTGCGGCATTGCCTTAGGCACAGCAGTCAAAGAAGCATTGGGAGACCGTATGGGCATTTCTCGTTACGGCAGCTTTACCTGTCCTATGGATGAAGCTTTGGCAACGGTCAATCTGGATATCAGCGGCCGTCCATATCTCGTATTTCATTGTGACTTTACACGCGAACAGTTAGGCATGTTATCAACGGAAATGATTGAAGAATTCTTCCGTGCCTTTGCGGTTGCCAGCGGCATCACACTGCATGTGAATCTTGCCTACGGATCGAATGATCATCATAAGGCAGAAGCAGTTTATAAAGCGTTCGGTCATGCGTTCAAAGAAGCCGTGGCAATCACGGGAACACAGATCTTATCAACGAAAGGATATCTTGAATGATTGGTATTATTGATTACGGCATGGGCAATCTCGCCAGTGTGAAAAATGCGCTGAATGAAATCCAGCAGGAAAGCATCATCAGCAGTGATGTCAATGCACTGCATGCATGTGACAAGCTGATCCTGCCGGGCGTCGGCGCTTTTGGCGACTGCATGTCGAATATCAAGCAGCGTCATCTGGATACATTCCTTGCGGAACAAGTTGCAGCCGGCAAGCCTTTGTTAGGAATTTGTTTAGGCATGCAGATGTTGTTTGAAGAAAGCACGGAAAAAGGGATCACCAAAGGATTTGGTTTTCTCAAAGGCCGTGTCGTAGAAATTGAGGATTCAACAGTACCCGTACCGGAGATTGGGTGGAATGAATTGATCTGGAATCAGGAAAGCAGACTGCAGGGAATCGTATCCCCGCATCCGTTTGTCTACTATGTACATTCCTATTATGCGCAGGCACAGGACGATGATCTCGTTGCGTATTCGACGTACGGCAGTGTGAACGTTGCCGGTATCGTCTGCCGCAGGAATGTCTTAGGAACACAGTTCCATCCGGAAAAGAGCGGCGAAGATGGACTGAAGATTTTGAAATATTACGCGGAGGAATTCCAATGATCTTATTGCCAGCCATTGATATGATTGCCGGGGAACCGGTACGTTTATATCAAGGGGATTATACAAAAAAAGAAATTGTCGCAGATTCCATTCTTGCAACGGCGGAACGCTTTGCCCAAGATGGCGCGGAATATATCCACATGGTGGATCTGGATGGCGCCAAGAGCGGAAAAAGAGAAAACGCATCGTTTGTCATCGAGGCCGCACAGAAAGTCAATGTACCGATTGAAATCGGCGGCGGGATTCGGACGATGGAAGATATCGCATACTATCTTGATCATGGAATCTGCCGTGTCATTTTAGGTACGGCTGCCATCCGTGACGAAGCACTGTTAAAACAGGCGGTTGCACAGTATGGCCCAAAGATTGCGGTCGGAATGGACTGCAGAGACGGCTATGCAATGGCGGAAGGCTGGCTGGAAAAGAGTGATCTTTACTATATCGATTTTGCGAAACGCTTAGAAGCGATGGGCGTTGCAAATATCATCTTTACAGATATTTCAAAAGACGGCACCATGCATGGACCGAATCTGGAAATGCTGAAAGCTTTGAAGGAAGCAGTAACGATGGATATCACCGCATCCGGCGGTATTCGTGATCTTGCGAACATTCAAGATCTCGCTGCTTTGGATCTGTATGGCGCCATCACGGGCAAGGCAGTTTATGCCGGAACGTTGAATTTGAAAGAAGCCATTCAAGCAGGGAGGAAGAAAACATGCTGACAAAAAGAATCATTCCCTGCTTAGATGTGAAAGATGGCAAAGTGGTGAAAGGCATCAACTTTGTCGGTCTGAAAGAAGTCGGTGATCCGGTGGATCTTGCCAAGAAGTATTATCAGCAGGGTGCCGATGAACTGGTCTTCCTGGATATTACCGCAACCAGTGACGGCCGGGAAACCATGGTCCATGTTGTGGAAGAGGTGGCGAAGAATATTTTTATGCCATTTACGGTTGGCGGCGGCATTCGCAGTGTCGAAGATGTTCGTAAGATGCTGCGGGCAGGGGCAGATAAGTGCTCCTTGAACAGTGCAGCAGTACGCAATCCGCAACTTATCGCGGACTGTGCGGAACAATTCGGCAATCAGTGTGTTGTGCTTGCCGTGGATGGGAAAATGCGTGCCGATCAAAGCGGCTGGAATGTGGTCATCAACGGCGGCCGGATCGATACAGGCATGGATGCTCTGGACTGGATTGAAGATGGCGTCAAGAAAGGGGCAGGTGAGATTTTGCTGACCTCGATGGATGCCGATGGTACGAAGAAGGGCTATGATATTCCTTTCTTAAAAGCGGTCAAAGAAAAAGTAAAGGTGCCGGTAATTGCCTCCGGCGGCTGTGGAAGTCTGGAACATTTCTATGAAGTGTTTGAACAGAATGCTGCAGATGCTGCACTGGCTGCATCCTTGTTCCACTATGGAGAATTATCTGTGGGACAGGTCAAAGAGTATTTAAAACAGAAAGGAGTTTCCGTTCGTCTATGATCCAAGTAGATTTCAAAAAAGGAAATGGCCTGGTGCCATGTATTGTGCAGGATATTCATACCAATCAGGTATTGATGCTTGCATATATGAATGAAGAGAGCTTAAAGAAAACACAGGAAACAGGATTGGCAACGTATTGGTCCCGGAGCCGTCAGGAATTATGGGTCAAGGGAGAAACGTCTGGACACTATCAATATGTACGCTCGATTCTCATTGACTGCGATGAAGACACATTGTTGATCAAAGTAGAACAGGAAGGTGCTGCCTGTCACACAGGAAAGTACAGTTGTTTCTATCGGACAATCGAAGGAGAGGAAATCTTATGAATGAACTAGAAAAACAATATGAGGCTGCCTTGGACCGGAAGCAGAATCCAGAAGAAGGAAGCTATACGACGTATCTTTACAATAAAGGATTGGATAAGATCTTAAAGAAGGTCGGCGAAGAGAGCTCGGAAGTGATCATCGCTTCTTTATCACAGTCCAAAGAAGAACTGATTGGGGAGATCAATGATCTTGCCTACCATGTCATTGTATTGATGGTGGAAAAAGGAATTACGTTGGAAGAAGTCGAAGCAGAAATGAAGAAACGGGCAGAAAAGTCGCATAACTTGAAGCCGGAAAGAAAAGCAATTGAAAATTATTAAAAAAGGAAGGTGCATAAAGCACCTTCCTTTTTTATAATAGTACGTGTGCAGGAGAGTTTAAAATGAGTCAATATATCACTATTCTGGAAATGATCGGCACCATTGCGTTTGCTATCTCCGGCGCATTGGTTGCCATCAATGTAAATATGGATCTGCTTGGCATTGTTGTATTAGGAGTCATTACTGCAACCGGCGGCGGGATGATGCGGGATATTCTGCTGGGGCAGCTGCCTCCGCTTGCGTTCCGCAATCCAATCTATGTTGCAGTAGCAGCAGTGACTGCAGTGATTGTCTTCTTGACCGTTTATTTTGGTGTTCATGTCAAGAACGAGAAGAATACAAATAACTTTCGTACCTTACTGTTGATCTTAGATTCTGTTGGTCTTGCCATCTTTACGGTGATGGGCGTCAATGCCGCATGGAATCTGTTTGAAGAAAAGAATCGGTTCCTGTGTGTGTTCTCAGGTGTGGTCACCGGGGTTGGCGGCGGATTGCTGCGGGATATGACAGTCAATGCACTGCCATATATCTTCAGTAAGCATATCTATGCTATTGCCTCTGTTATTGGCGGTGAAGTGTGTGTCCTGCTTTTGAGAACAGGGAATACATTCTCGGCAATCTGGGCCGGTGCGGTCGTAATCTTAGTGATCCGTTTATTGGCAGCACATTACCGCTGGTCACTGCCAAAGGCACAAAGGAATAAAGAAGCTAGTCATAAGGAATGAATTTTACTATAATACAGGTAGTAGAATTCTTTTTTCTTTCAAGGGGGAAATCATATGAATGACGAACAAGATTATCCAACAGAAGTAAATCGTTGGGATGTATTTGAAATAGCATTGGAAGGACCTTCCAATGGCAATCCCTTTACCCAGCAGCGTCTCCAGGGAATCTTTACGGGCAAGAACGAAAGTGTCGTGACCGAAGGCTTCTATGATGGCAATGGAATTTATAAGATCCGCTTTATGCCATCGTTCCCAGGAAGATACAGTTTTATCCTGAAGGGATCCTTCTTAGACAGTACACTGAGCGGACGCTTTGTGGTCAATGAAGCATCCGAAAAGAATCATGGACCAGTCCGTACGGCCAATACGTATCATTTCTCCTATGAAGACGGGACAGCGTATCATCCTGTTGGTACGATCAGCCATGGCTGGCATTTAAAGTATGATGGTGATATTGCCGCAAGTTTAAAGGCATTGAAGTCCTCCGGCTTCAATAAAGTCCGCTTCAGTATTTTCCCACGGCATAATGAATACAATTTAGATGATCCGCAGTACTTCCCATATGAGGGTACCCCAATGAGCACTCACGTATTGAACGCTGAGAATGCGAAAGAATACAACGGAGAGAGTGAAGGCAGTCATTTTGATTTTGCAAAATTCAATACCGAATACTTCCGGCATTTAGAATCCTGCATTGTGGAACTGGGAAAAGCAGGGATTGAAGCAGATCTTGTCCTGTTCCATCCATATGACCGCTGGGGCTTCTCGACAATGAGCGATAAGCAGAATGATCTGTATCTCAGTTATGTCACCAACCGTCTGGCTTGCTATCATAATGTATGGTGGTCGTTGGCCGATGGCTGGGATGTAGACCAGCATAAAACTTTAAAGGACTGGGAACATTATGCGGACTTATTAGTACGCAGAGATCCATATCATCATCTGCGTTCCATTCATAACTATCGTGAGATCTATGACAGTACACGTCCTTGGATCACGCATGCGTCAATTCATGTGGATGATCTGTATAAGTGTGCAGAAAATACGGATCATTTCCGGATCCGTTTCCATAAGCCGATTGTGATGGATGATCTTGGCAGTGAAGGAGATCTTCCTTCTGGCTGGGGAAGCTTATCCGCACAGGATCTGACGAGAAGATTCTGGGAGACCGCAATGCGCGGCGGCTATCCAGGCCACAGTGAAACGTATTTAGAGGATCCTGAACATATCTGGTCCGAACATGGCACAATCCTGCGCGGCGAGAGCTGGCAGCGTGCTGTCTTCCTCCGGCATATTTTGGATGAAGTTCCGGGATATGGTCTTGCGCCGATGGATGGTGTAGACTGTGTTGCGTGTGCACCGGAAGCCGAGTTCAATGAACCAATCAAGACACAGTATCTGTATTACTTCAGTTTTCTGCGTCCTTCCTATCGTGAATTTCATGTGGATGATACGACCGATTATGTGGTCGAGATCATTGACACTTATGCGATGACAATCAAGCGGGCAGGCATCTATCACGGAAAGTTCCGTGTTGATCTGCCATGCAAGCCATATCTGGCTGTTCGCCTGCGGAAAGCTGTTGAAGAAGACTACAGCTATGTTGAACCGGAAGAACCAGTGGAAGAACTAGTTGATGAGCCAGTGGAAGAGACCGTAGAAGAAGATGTTACGGAAATGATTCCTGAACCATTTGCGGAAGAACCAGAAGCGGAAGAACAAGCGATGGAAGAACCTGTGGAAGAAGAACATGCTGCAGAGGAACCAGTGGAAGAAAAGAAAGAAGAACCACGCTCTGTCGATGCCATGACGGAGACAATTCAGCTGCCGACCGAGGAAGTTGATGATGAAGATTTCTTAGAAGAACTGCTGGAGAATACATCTGAAACAACCGCACAGGAAGCGATTGAAGAGACACTGGAAGAACCAGTATATTCCATCAAGGATGAACTGCTGGAAGGAACGGAACAGGATCTTGATCTGTCTTCGATTCCAGAATTCCATGCGGAAGAACCAGTGAAGGAAGAAACACCGGTCGAAAAGACGCAGACACAGCCGCTGCCAATCATCGAAGAGAAGGAAGATGCAGTGGAAGAAGAGGATGATGAACTGCCGGAGATCGTAAGTGATTCTTATCTTGCGAAACATCCAAATGCGGATAAGGAACACACTCTGGATATTCCGCCCATCAGTTTCGACAACAATCCAAAAGAATGACAGTGAAGGCTAGAGAGAAATCTCCGGCCTTTCTCTTGGCGGCACATTTAAAACTGCCGGTGTGACTGGTTGACGGATCCGTTCAATCGAAGTGATCAGATGATCTGTTGTTTCCCGAATGATCTGCAGAGATGCTTTCAATTCTTCCATATCTTTGGAAGAAGACCAGCCTGCAATATAGGGAAAGGAATACTCTTTTGTATCAATGCCATAGTAGGAACAGACGGCATAGGCAACCGATTCTGCCTGGACTTCGCGTTGATAGCGGGACGCTTGGGAATCTTCGGTATCCGCATGATGCAGAATCGCATGCGTCATTTCATGAAGCAGAGTCTTGATTGTCTGCACCTGGGACAGATTGCTGGCGATGACGATATCCTGGTCTTTGGGACGATAGAAGCCATGTGCACCGGATTCGATTGTTTCAAAAGAGACCGGTACAGGACATGCCAGCAGGAGTGCTTCTTCAAAGCGCTCATAGTCGTGCACCATGCCGGGCAGAAGATCATTCATATAAAAGGGAAGATCATCGCCAAAAGTCTGCTTGATGTCAAAGACAGCGACGGCCCGCCAGCCGACAATCTTCGGTCCGGTATCTTCGACCAGTTCGTTGTCAATAATGACGGGATACATCTTTTTCCGGCGGATTGGCGCAATGATCTTAATGGCTTTTTCACCTTTGCGAACGGTGCGGTTGAATTCATTCTTCCATGCCTGATAGCCAGCGACTAACGTAGCATCCGGCCGCTGCATCCAGATCAGGATGGAATTATTCACGGAATACGTATGGAAATGGGCCATCGTGCGCAGATAGGTCTGATATCCCTGCGAGGTAAATACTTCGTTGACGCCTTTCTCCAGTTCTTTGGTAATTGCTTCAATCTGTGTCTGTCGGTCCATAAAATTCTCCTTCACTTCTGTTATTCAAGAAAAAGGAGAAGATTCTCATGGAATCATTTGTTTTGTATGGTATTTTGCGAATAATGCTATAATAGATGCACGAGTGAGGGAAAGCTTATGGAACAGTTAGAATTCAAGTTTGATACACAGTTGTTGATTGACGGTCATGATCTGGATGAAGATAAGATCAATGAGTATATTACGAGTCATTTCAAGGGCGACTGCTTATTAGTCGTTGGGGATGATACTCTGATCAAAATCCACTTCCATACCAATGAGCCATGGCTTGTCTTAGAATACGGCCAGTCGATTGGTGACATCTATGATGTTGTCGTGGAAAACATGCAGAGACAGGAAGAAGGACTGAAGGGCTGAGAAAAGCCCTTTTTTCTTTGGGTATCAAAAAAGACGGAATCTCCTCCGTCTTAATAGCCGTGCTTCATAAATAATTGATCCATGATTTCCGGATACTGTTCCAATGGGAAGTTCTGCCGGGAATGTTTCTGAATGCCAAGATCTGCTAAGTGTCCGTGGAGCCAGATGCCCATGCATACCGCGGAAGTAACATCGGTCGTGAAAGTCAATGTGCCTGCCAGGATGCCGGTCAAAAGATCTCCTGCACCAGCCTGGGCAAGAGCCTGGTTGCCTGTTTCATTGATATAGACTTCGCCATTCGGAAAGGCCGCAATGGTATTCGGTCCCTTCAGTACCACGATGACTTTATTCTCCTGGGCAAACTTCATCGCACACTCAATCTTATGATCCTTGATGTATGCGGTCGGCTGATTGATGAGGTCGGCAAATTCGCCAAGATGCGGTGTGAGGATCACAGGTGCATTGGTGAAACGCAGGACCCAGGTATTATGTTTCAATAAGCGGATGGCAGCTGCGTCCAGAATGATCGGCGCATGACAGTTCTGAAGGACATAATCCAAGACATCATTCTTCCGGTCCATACAAGCACATCCAGAGCCGAAGGCACAGACGCGGGTATCTTCTACCAACGGTTCCAATACCTGCAGTACCGTCTGATGACCAAACGGATGGAAGACGGTCGTGATGTGCTGGGTCGAAACAATATCATAGATTTCTTCCGGCAGAGCACAGTTGATATAAGGAGCACCAACGGTCTTGGCACCGATGATATTTAATGAAACAGCACCCGCCATTCCGAAGCATCCGCCAATCAGCAGCGTCTTGCCATAGGTGCCTTTATAGGCATTTTCTTTTTTCTTTGGAAAGTGAGCGAAGAATTTTTCTTCATCCATACTGAGATATTTCGAAGGCAGATACGGTAACTGCAGATCTAAACAGATACATTCCTCAAACATCTGATGTTCCTTGCGTAATAAATGGAATGGTTTATAGCAATCCAATGCATACGTGATTGTCGAATGCAGTGCATGCGGATCACAATGTCCAGTATCTGCTTCACATCCACTGTTGAGATCAACAGCATAGACCGTATGATTCAAGCCGTTCACAAAATCAAAGAGCGATGCCATCTCTGGATTTAAAGCACCATGATAGCCAAAGCCATATACAGCATCCACAATCACATCTGCCTGTTCCAACTTGCGTTTCCAATGATTCTTTTCAACAAAGAGCGACGCATCTAGTTTCTTATAATTGCGAAGCGCTTCTTTCGTCTGCGGCATGCCATCGACTAATAAAACAGATATTTTATATTCTGTCTGTAAGATACGGGCAATGACAAAACCATCACCGCCATTATTTCCATGACCAGCTAAGATACAGATCTTCTGCTTTTCCCGCATGGATGACTGCATGGAGGCAGCAAGTGCCTTGCCGGCATTCTCCATCAAGCGCATCACGGTGAGACCCGATGCTTTCTCCATTTCACGCATTCCGTCTGCGTCGGTAATCATTGTATTTTCTTTCATCGATATTATTCTAACACTGCTCTTCATTGGAAGCTTTAAAAATGTTGATTTTATGTTTTCGAATCATGCTATAATAAAGATGCATTAAATATTCCAGAGGGAGGTATATAATATGCCAGCAAAGAAGACAACAAAGACAACCGCAGTGAAGAAGGCTGCTGCTAAGACACCTGTCAAGAAGGCTGCACCGAAGAAGGAAGCAGTAAAAAAGGCGCCAGTAAAAAAGACAGTCGCAAAAGCAGCTCCAGCAAAAAATGCACCTGCCAAGAAAGCACCAGCAAAGAAGAACGTTGTAAAGAAGGCTGCACCAGTTGACATGAAATCGAAACAGGATTACGTGGATATCATTAACTGGAAAAAGGGAGAAGCACATGCCATGGATTGGCTGTACATTGAAATCAATGCCGGCGATCTGTTGGAAGAAGTTGAAGCAGGCAAGAACAATCTGAAGAATGTATGTGACGCCATTCTCGACTGCATGCTGGAAGGTGATACATTCATCTTTGAACCTGCAGAAGCGAATAAGCTGAACAGCGCATTGACAGTACGCTACTACTGCGACAACCTGTCCGAATCACGTAAAAAGTATTACGCAAGATAAAAAATAAGGGCCTGTTTTTACAGGCCTTTTTCTTTACTTTCAGCACTGAGCAGAATCGATACCATACATGCATAGATCAGTTCGGCAAGGCCGGTGACTTTCCCTGCGGCAACACAGAGCAATGCACAGAAGAACATGCCGGCAAGATAAAGTGTACGGATCTTGCTGTCGGTTGGATAGAGAATATACAGCATGATATTGAAGAGAACCGCTGCACTGTAAGAAAAGAATAAGTGCAGGGTCGCACAGAAGGAACCGTCAATATACGGTGTCACAATGGCACCCATGGCACCTATGGTGAACAGGATCATCCAGATGCATAGAGACAGCGGCTTCTGCAGTTTCTGTATGGCAAGAATCCACAGGGTATGCAGCATCCATCCTAAGATGATCCCGGACATGCCTTTGATATAGATGCCGGTGCCGGGCAGATTCAAAAGACCGGTAAAATTATATTCGGTAATGCCTGCTTGAAACATCACGAGAATTAATAGAAGCGGAAAGAGAATAAAGCCGCAGAACAGACGAAAACGATTTTCAAGTTGAAGGAATTTCTTGCGCATACTAAAATTATAATCATCAACGAAGGAGAATGCTATGACAAAGGTCGGATATCAGGGAAACCATGGAACGTTCAGTGAGATTGCGGCACTGCAGTATTTTCAGGGACAGGATATGGATGCTGTTGGCTATAAGAATTTTCCTTCCATCATGCAGGATGTCGAAAATGGAACGTTAGATTATGCAGTGCTGCCCGTTGAGAATACAACGACCGGCATTATTGCCCGTACCTATGATCTGTTTCAGAAGTATGCCATTCATATTGTTGGTGAGATCAATGTGCCGATCCAGGAAGATCTGATTGTTGTGCCTGGGACAAAGATGGAAGATATCAAAGAAGTCTATTCTCATCCCGAAGCATTATCGCAGTGCACTGGATTCTTTGAAGCACATCCGGAAATTCAGGAAGTTCCGTATCAGGATACAGCGAAATCCGTGGAGTATGTCAAACAGATGCAGGATGGAACGAAAGCTGCGCTCGGTTCCTGGCGTGCTTCCCAATATTATCAGATGGAATCGCTGCAGAAAGCTGTACAGGATTCTTCGACAAATATGACGCGTTTCTTTGTCATCACCCATGAAGATCAAGTTGTCAAAGATGCCGACAAGATTTCAATGATGCTGATTCTGCGGCATACCCCAGGGTCTTTGTATAACACACTGGGCATCATCTCCAAACGAGGTGTCAATGTCTTGAAGCTGGAGAGCAGACCAATCCAGGGAAAGCTCTTTGAATATTCGTTCTATATTGATGTCACTGGGAATCTGAACCAGAAGGATATCAAAGAGATGCTTCATGAACTGACACAGCGCTGTGTTGAATGTAAAGTGTTTGGAAATTATAAGGCTGCCGAGCTCTGAAAACAGTTACAGAAATAACCTTGCTATATTTTCATGGCTGGGATAAAATAATACCAGAAGAGAAATCAATGATGAAAACAAATATGTTCTTCTTTTACTACTTTAGATAACCTGGCAGCTGCAGATAACTGCCGTTTTGTATTTGAAAAAGGTGTTATCTGAATGGAGAACTCATAACCATACGGATAACCGTATGGTTTTTATTTAGGAGAGAGATCTTATGGAAATCAGTGTACAGACAAAAGATCACAAGTACAGTGTCCTCGTTGGCCGAGGCATCCTTTCTTCTGCATCCAAGATCATTGGGCGCGATGGGCATGTCTTTATCGTATCGGATGATGGCGTACCGGAGAAGTGGAGAACAATGCTGCAGGAACAATATCCAGATGCAGGAATGTTTGTCTTTGCCAATGGTGAAGCTTCCAAGAACTTTACGACGCTGCAGTCCATCTTGAAGGCAATGCAGGAAGCACATCTCAGCCGCAAGGATACCGTGATTGCCTTAGGCGGCGGTGTGGTCGGAGATATGGCAGGATTTGCGTCCGCAATCTATATGCGCGGGATCCACTATATCAATATTCCTACTACGACGCTGTCCCAGATTGATTCTTCCATTGGCGGCAAGACTGCCATTGACTTTAACGGCATCAAGAATTCGGTCGGTGCCTTCTGGCAGCCAGATCTTGTTTTAGCAGATCTGGATACTTTAGCAACATTGACTCCACGACATTACCATAATGGGTTAGCAGAAGCGGTCAAAGAAGGACTGATCAAAGATGCACAGCTGTTTGAAATCTTTGAGAAAGAAGACTGGAACGATCATATCGAAGAAATCATCTCTCGCTGTTTAACAATCAAGCGCGATGTGGTCGAGCATGATGAGAAAGAAATGGGCGAACGGAAGCTGCTGAACTTCGGTCATACATTCGGCCATGCCTATGAATCGTACTTTGGCATGAATGGATATTATCATGGCGAATGCGTTGGACTTGGCATGATGACCGTATTGAATGATCCTGTCATCAAGGGACGTCTAAAGAACGTACTGGAACGCTTAGAACTGCCGACCAGCTGTCAGGCGGATGCGCAGGAAGTATATCAGCGCATGCTGCAGGATAAGAAAGCAGATCATGATCATATCACGATGGTCCAGGTCGATGAGATTGGCAAAGGTCATTTGGAAAACTGGACGTTAGCACAGGTAAAGGAGAGACTGGGATTATGAAAAATACATTTGGCAGTCAATTGACCATTACGTTATTTGGGGAATCCCATGGACCTGCAGTTGGCTGTGTGATTGATGGAATGCCTTCTGGCGTCAAGATTGATTATGAACTGATGGCAGATATGATGAGTGCGCGGCGTGCGGCGGGATCGATTTCTACGGCACGGCGTGAGGATGACCTGCCTGAAATTATCAGCGGCGTCAAAAATGGCTACAGTGAAGGAACCCCAATTACACTGCTGATCAAGAATACAAACGTACACAGCAGTGATTATGCGGAACTGGCAAATACCCCACGGCCAGGACATGCCGACTATACGGGACATATCAAGTATCGCGGCTACGAAGACGGCAATGGCGGTGGTCATTTCTCAGGACGCTTAACGGCTCCGATTGTAGCAGCCGGTGCTGTATGCATGCATATGCTTGCGACCAAGGAAATCCAGGTTGGCACTCATATCGCAAAATTGAAGGATATCGAAGATATTCCTTTTGATGAAACAAATTTAAAAAGAGACATTGAACTGCTGCAGACAAAGAAGTTTGCGGCATTGGATGATAAGCGCGGCGAAGCAATGATTGCGATGATTATGGAAGCACGTCAGAATCAAGATTCCATCGGCGGTATCTTAGATACAGCCGTCATTGGTTTAGAAGCAGGACTGGGAGAACCAGAGTTTGATTCAATCGAATCTTTATTGAGCCATGCGATGTTCTCGATTCCTGCGGTAAAAGGAATTGAGTTTGGCGAAGGATTCCATTTTGCGGATCTGTATGGATCACAGGCAAACGATGCTTTCGCAATGCAGGATGGCACGGTCGTTACCAAGACCAATCACAACGGCGGCATCAACGGCGGCATTTCCAATGGCATGCCAATTCGTTTCCGCACTGTTGTTAAACCAACCCCATCCATCGCACAGGAACAGGATTCGGTGGATCTTTCAACCATGCAGGAAAAGAAACTGACAGTTGTCGGACGGCATGATCCTGCGGTCATTCATCGTGCCCGCGTCGTGGTGGATGCGTTGACAGCAATCGTTTTGACGAATTTCTTATTAGAACGTCACGGCTCTTTATACTTCGGAGATGAAAAATGAAATTAGGATTGATTGGACATCCTTTAGGACATTCCTGGTCACCGCAGATCCATGCGTTCCTCATTCATGAAGATTATGCCAAGTGGGATCTTCAGGAAGACCAATTAGCAGACTTCCTGCAGAAGCGAGACTTTGACGGAATCAATGTCACGATTCCTTATAAGCAGGCGGTCATACCAATGCTGGATGCATTGGATCCGGCCGCAGAAAAGATTGGCGCGGTGAACTGCATCGTCAATACCAATGGCAGATGTACAGGATACAATACCGATGCCATCGGTTTCCGGGATATGATCCTCGCTCACGGGATTGATGTACAGGGAAAACATACAGCACTCCTTGGTACAGGCGGTGCTTCGAAAGCGGTCGGCTATGCACTGGAACAGCTTGGCGCACAAGTACAGCTGGTATCACGTCAGGCAAAAGAAGGATGCATCACATATGAACAGCTGTATCAGGAAGCAGATACTTACCAGTATCTAGTGAATGTGACGCCGGTGGGCATGTATCCTAATACCAACGATTGCGTTGTCGATCTAAAGAAATTTACAAAATTGGCAGGGGTCATTGATATTGTGGCAAACCCATTGCGGACCAAGCTGATGTTTGAGGCAAAGATGCTGGGAATTCCCTGCATTGGCGGCTTTGAGATGTTGGTGCGGCAGGCATTTGCGGCCGATGAATTATTCACCGGTAAGAAACTGGATTTCTCTGCGAATGATGCATGCATGAAATATCTGTATGGCTTGAAACGGAATATTGTACTGATCGGGATGCCGACCAGCGGCAAATCGACTTTAGCAAAGATGCTGTCAGAACAGACCCATCGTGATGTGATTGAAATGGATGATGAAATTGAAAAACGTTTAGGAACATCCATTAAAGAATGTTTCGCATCCAAGGGAGAAACATACTTCCGACAGGTGGAACAGGAGACAGCCGAAGCTTTACAGAACACCGAGCACTGCATTCTATCGTGCGGCGGCGGTGTCATCAAGAATGAAGACACCATGCGTGCGCTGAGCCAGAATGGTATAGTCATTTGGATCCAAAGAGATCTCCATGCATTATTCGCTACCGATTCCCGTCCATTGACCGGGGATGAGACGTATATGAAGAAGCTGTATGAAGAACGGAAAGATCTATATCAAAAGTACAGTGATGCAGTGGTGGTCAATGACGGCAGTTTAGAAGAAGCAGTAGAGAAGATAAAGAAAGTGGCAGGAGAGTAAGTTATGATTATTACATTGAAGAAGAATGCACCAATTGAAGAGATCCATCGTCTGCATGATGCCTTTGAAAAGCGCGGATTGGAAGTCCATGAGATTGAAGGAGACGATTACAACGTCTGGGGACTTGTAGGAGATACCGCATCTCTGGATGAACGTGACATCTTGGCCAATGAATGGGTCGAGAATGTACAGCGTGTATCTGCGCCATATAAGTTAGCGAATCGGATGTTCCATCCAGAGGATACAATAGTAGATGTTGCCGGTGTGAAAATCGGCGGCAAGGAACCAATCGTGATCATGGGCGGACCTTGTTCGGTCGAAGGCAAGGAACAGGTCATCCGGATTGCCAAAGAAGTCAAAGCAGCCGGCGGCAAGATCCTGCGCGGCGGTGCGTATAAGCCGCGGACATCCCCATATTCCTTCCAGGGACTTGGGTATGAAGGAATTCTCGACATGGTGGCCGCAAGAGAAGAGACTGGCATGCCAATTGTTTCGGAATTGATGAGTGCGGATAAGATTGATGAATTCGTTGAGAATGTGGACTTGGTACAGATTGGTGCCCGCAACATGCAGAACTTTGATCTGCTGAAAGCAGTTGGTCATATTCAAAAGCCAGTCATGTTAAAAAGAGGCATGAGTGCTTCCATCGAAGACTGGATCATGAGCGCAGAATATATCATGGCGAATGGAAACCCAAATGTCATTCTCTGTGAAAGAGGCATCCGTACATTTGAAAGATACACTAGAAACACTATGGATCTAGCAGTGGTACCAATCATTAAGGAACGTACCCATCTGCCAATTGTGATTGATCCATCGCACAGTACAGGTGATTGGAAATATGTGGAAGCAGAATCCTTAGCTGCCATTGCGGCAGGATGTGATGGTCTGATCATTGAAGTTCATGATCATCCGGATGAAGCATGGTCCGATGGTGCACAGTCCTTAAAGCCAGAACGGTTTGCGGACTTGATTACCAAGGCTAGAAAAGTAGCACAGGCAGTCGATCGAGATATTGAATGAAGAAAACAGTTGTCCCGGGAAAATGCGTACCGTCTGAGATTGTTCTTCCTTCTTCCAAATCATTGTCCCATCGTGCACTGATTACGGCATCCTTAGCAAAAGGAACTTCTGTGATCCATGCACTAGCAGAAAACAATGATACACAGGCAACGATTTCCGTTATGAAGAAAGCAGGTGCCTGTTTTGAGACGAAAGGGAAGGACCTCATTGTCCATGGCATCCGAGAAATGGCATATGATGGTTCTATATTAGACTGCGGCGAATCAGGCAGCACACTGCGTTTCCTGATTCCGTTGTTTTCACTGTCTTCACATCCCGCTGTTTTTACGGGCCATGGCAAATTGATGGAACGGCCGCAGACCGTCTATGAAGAGATCTTTCATCAGCAGCATCTTCCTTTTGAAATCCAGGATGGTCAGCTGCATCTGTGCGGTCCATTGCAAAGTGGAAACTATACCTGCAAAGGCGATGTCTCTTCTCAATTCATCAGCGGGCTCTTGTTTGCCCTGCCGTTATTAGCGGGGGACAGTACATTAGATGTCCTGCCGCCGTTTGAATCGGCATCGTATGTCGGCTTGACGATGGATGCCTTGAAGCGCTCCGGTGTGAAGATCCAGCAGGAAGAGAATCATTTCTTTATTCCTGGAAACCAGACCTATGCACCGATTGACTGTACCGTAGAAGGTGATGATTCGCAGATGGCTTTTTTTGCGGAACTGGCATTGATCCAGAAGGTTCCGATGGATGTATTGAATCTGCGTCATGATTCTAAGCAGGGTGACCATGTCATTGTGGAAATCGTACAGAAGCTTGGCGGAACAGTTACGGAAATTGAAAATGGATATCGGTTTGCGGGTGGACTGCTGCATGGTGCGGCAATTGATCTTGCCGACTGTCCCGATCTCGGCCCAGCGTTATTTGCGTTAGCAACTCAATGCGAAGGGACAACAACGTTTGTCCATGCGGACCGGCTGAGGATGAAAGAGAGCGACCGTATTGCATGCATGGAAGAAGAACTGCAGAAGCTTGGCTGTCAGATGTGTTCGGATGGCGGCACTGTTACGATTCAGGGAAGAACTACAATTCATTGTAATGTCACTTTGAATGGGCATAACGATCATCGAATCGTTATGGCGTTAGCGGTTCTTGCTACATGCGGGGATGGACCCGTGGAGATTCAAGGCAGTGAAGCCGTGAATAAGAGTTATCCAAACTTTTTTACAGACCTAGAAAGGACGGGTATCCGCGTACATGATTGAACCACATACGAAATTTGCGGTAATTGGCTTAGGTGTCTTAGGCGGCAGTTATGTCCAGGCATTATCGCAGAAGGGATATGACTGTATCGGCATTGATGTCGATGAAGCAGCACTGGCTTATGCCAAAGAGAAACATTGGATCCAGGAAGGCAGTACCGATCCTTCTATTGTTAAAGATGCAGATATCGTTGTTTCTGCGCTGTATCCACATACCTTTGTGGAATGGGTCAAAGCGAATCAGCATTTCATGAAGCCGGGTGCACTGCTGACCGATGTGACGGGAATTAAACGGGAGATCATCCGTGATATCCATGCTGAACTGCGTGATGATGTGGAGTTCATTGCCTGCCATCCGATGGCTGGTAAAGAGTTCAAGGGAATCCAGTATGCGGATGCACAGCGGTTCGCCAATGCCAACTTTATCATTGTGCCAACCCCAGAGAATACCAAAGCTGCAGTGGATACTGCACATCAGCTCGCGGAAATTCTTGGCTTTACCAAGATCTCAGAGCTGTCTGCCGAAGACCATGACCGCATGATTGGTTTCTTGTCACAGCTGACGCATGTCATTGCGGTATCCTTGATGAATGTCAGTGATAATACCCACTTGGTGGATTACACCGGTGACAGTTTCCGTGACTTGACGCGTATTGCCAAGATCAATGAAGATATGTGGCCGGAATTATTTATTCTGAATAAAGATAATCTGATCCGTGAGATCAATGAGTTCAGTGATGAACTGCTGCGGTTCCGGGATCTGTTAGAGAAAGAAGATACGCAGGGGATGAAGGAGAAAATGATCCAGTCCACTGCAAGAAGAAAGAAGTTTGACCGCTCATGACAAAGATGATGATTATTAATGGACCAAATCTGAATATGGTTGGAATCCGCGAACCAGGTATCTATGGCACGATGTCGTATCAGGATATGATTGCGCTGATTGAGACGGAAGCAGAGAAGCGGGGGATAACCGTGGACTGCCGTCAATCCAATCATGAGGGAGATCTGGTCGACTGGATCCAGGAAGCATACTTTCAAAAGTTTGATGGGATTGTGATCAATCCGGGGGCGTATACGCATACCAGTATCGCTTTGGCGGATGCGGTCAAAGCCATCGCACCATTGCCGGTGATTGAAGTCCATATCAGTGATATCAACAGCCGTGAGGAATTCCGGCATATTTCCTATGAAGCACCGTATTGTCTGGCTCAGATCAGAGGGGAAGGCTTTCAAGGATATGTTCATGCCATGGATGTAATCGCTTCCCATCTGAAAAAACAGTGAAGAACGTCTGAACTTCAGGCAACATAGCAGAAAACTGTCTTTGATGTGATATAATCATGGACATGAAAAAGAAAGAAATCTGGATTGTTGCGGGCATCGCCGTTGTTGCGATTGTCGCAATCTTAATTGTAAATATTCTGAAAGCACAGAACAAAGCGTCCGTGGATGCACAGGTATCTGCCGGTACCGTCACCTCGATGCCAACGGAAACAGCGAAGGGTCAGTGGGTCGCTGTCATTCATGGCAATGAAGCGGCACTGTGGTTCGATTCCGGTGTCAACGACACCTATACATTGACGGGAGACTATGGTCAGATGACCATTACCGTACAGGATGGCAAGTGGTGTGTTTCTTCTGTTGAATGCCCGAACCATAACTGTGAACAGATGGGCTGGGATGACGGCACAAATATGGTGCCAATCACCTGTATCCCAAATAACATTATTATCTGTACCTATGATGTGGCACAGAACTACTTGGAGAGCAATTCATGAGAATTGACAAGACAAGACATTTTACGTATCTCGCATTGTTAAGTGCGATGGCAATTACGCTGAATATCTTAGAGACGGCAATGATTCCGCCGTTATTCGGGGTGTTCCGGATTGGCTTAGCAAATATCATTGCGTTAGTTACCTTAAAGATCTTAGGTGTGAAGGACATGATCATCGTCAACATCATGCGTGTCATGATTGGCAGCTTGTTGACAGGCCGGATCTTTGGTTCGACTTTCTGGATCAGCTGCGGCGGGGTATTGATCTCGACTTTGATCCTGATTCTGATGGAGAAGCTGCATTCTTCCCTGATGTTTACATCGGTCATGAGTGCGATTGGCCACAGTACCGGTCAGGTATTGGTCGTCATGCTGTTCTACATGCAGCCATTGATTGCGACCATCCTGCCATATTTCTTAGCATTATCCATACCGACCGGTCTAGCAACAGGATTTGTTGCCAAGATTGCAGTAGAGCGTGTGAAACCATTGAAGAAGACTGAAAATTAAAAGTTTTCCGCTGTTTATAAAGATGCGCAAGCATCTTTTTTCTTTTGAAGTTTAGTCAAATAAGAGTAATAATGCTAAAATAATACTGTTACGTAAGCATGCTAGGTATAAAGATACGGGGGATAGGATGTCACGAGCAAATCTCATTATTGAAGTGTACTGTCTGCTGATTACTGTCATACTGATGGTCTGTCACTTCATAACGACAAATAAGATACCAAAAACACATCGCTCGAATGTATTATTTCTGATGCTTTTTATTAATGCGATTGTTATCGTATCTTTTATGATTAGTTTATTGGCTGAAGGACACCCAGAAGTGAGCATCTTGGATAATATCATCACAGGTATCTGTTATGCATGTGGTGCATTACTGACCGAATTGTTTGGCGAATATGTCATCACTATCGTCGGTGAAAAACAAAAGGTCAGCCGGAACGCTCAAATGATCTTCCGGATTTTATGCGCTGTATTGATTCTTCTGGATCTGCTTTCCATTCAAAATGGCATGTATTTTTCCACGGTAAATGGTTATCACGTCAGAGGCCCATATTACATGTTCAATCAGATTGCTGTCTTGATCATCATGCTGCTGGAGTTTGTTTACATTCTTTACCATATGAAATCTATTGGCAGCCAAGCCTCTGCTTTGGCAATGTATGGGTTGATTCCTGCTGCTTCGGTGCTTCTGCAGATTTATGTGCAGGAATATGTCCTGATATATCCCGCGATTACGTTATCGATGCTGATCATATATATCGTTAACTATATTCACACGACGAATGAGTTGCATATAAAGAATGCAGAATTGACGAAGGCAATTGAGGATTCCGAACAAGCTAAGAAGATGATGGAGAAGGCAAACCGTTCCAAGTCAGAGTTCTTGTCTTCCATGTCACATGATATTCGAACACCGTTGAATGCGATTGTCGGCATGACGGATATGGCAATTGAGAATATTGATAATCGGAAGCTGACGTTAGAAAATTTGAATGTTGTCAAAGACGCTTCCCAGCATCTTTTGTATATGGTCAATGATGTTCTGGATCTGTCGATGATTGAAAGCGGTAAGATTCAGATTTCGGAAGCGGATTTCTTCCTGCCGGATATGCTGACAGATATTGAAAGTCTTGTCTGGCCGTTAACGAGAGAAAAACAGCAGAAATTTATTCTGGAATCGGGAGACGAAGTAGAGGACTGCTATGTTGGCGATGCGCCACGAATCAAGCAGATCCTGATGAACTTCCTCAGTAATTCCATCAAGTACACACAAAGATATGGAACAATCACACTGAAGGTGAATGAAGAAAAGATGGAAGATGGTAAGAATGCTGTTCTTCAGTTTTCCTGTATTGATAATGGTATTGGTATTGATAAGAAGGCACAGGAACACATGTTTGAACCATTTGAAAGAGAAGTGCGTTCCACCATTAATCCGGTCGAAGGAACTGGCCTTGGTTTAGCGATTGTACACAGCATTGTGGAAGCAATGCATGGAACCATAACCGTACAAAGTGAAAAAGGCATGGGCTCAACCTTCCAGGTAGCTTTGCCAATTCAGCGTGGAAATGAAGAAAAGATGATGGAGCAGTTCAAGGATGTTCGAAATTATTTTGCCTTAGTGATTGCGGATACAGAAGATCTTTGTAATATTGTTCGCAGAAACTATCCAAGCATGATTGGCTGTGACTGTGATGTTTTAAAAAGTGAAGATGTCCTGCAGGGAAAATTTGAACAGAAGAACTATGATGTCATTATCTGTATCAGTGTTGAAAAGGCTGTGGATGTGACATATAAATTGAGGGAAGTATATCAAAATACGGATATTCTGTTTGGATGTAATATGGAAATGATGGATCAGGAGCGGCAGATCTTAGATGCAGGAGCAGATGCTGTATTATACCGGCCAGTCTTTAAATCCACTTTGTTCCGTGAGTATCAGAAACTGAAGAGGAAGAAGAACCCGGTCGAAGAAACAACGAAATATCTGATGGGAAAGAATATTCTGGTTGCAGAAGATAATGCAATCAACTATATGATTGTTGAACATATGCTGCAGAATGCTGGGGCCATTGTATGGCGGGCAGAGACTGGCTTGAAAGCAGTCGATCTGTATATGGGTTCTCGGAAGGGACAGTATGATGCCATTCTCATGGATATCATGATGCCGGTCATGGACGGCTATGCCGCTACGGAAAAAATCCGGAATTCCTCACGGCCAGACAGTAAGACCATACCAATTATTGCAATGACAGCCAACGCATTTGCAGAGGATATTCAGAAGTCCAAAGACTATCATATGAATGCACATCTCAGCAAACCATTGGATGTGAAAGCTGTGAAAGAAACATTGCTTCGCTGCATCGAAAAAGAAGAAAATCTGTAATTTTCTTCTTTTTTAGTGCATGAATGTTTTCAAAATTAAATATAAAATAAATAAATAGATAAGAATGGTCGGGACTGCATAAATCCATTTTTTCTTGGGATGTGCATCTATCTTCGTCTTCGCCTCTTCCATAAAGGATGCAAATAAGTCTTTGTCCATGGAATGAATGGTCCAAGTAATCATGGCTGGTAAGATGATCAGATCATCTAAGTATCCTAGTACTGGAATGAAGTCAGGAATCAGGTCGATTGGAGATAGTGCATAGGCAGCTGTACAAACGGCTAAGATCTTTGTCTTTCGTGGGGTCTTTGGACTTTTTGCCGCAAGATAAACAGCTGGCAGAAATGTCTTGATCTGTTGGGCACGTTCTTTCATATTCATAATACTTATTATACATGACTAGTAGAGAAACGGATTTATTCCAATTAAGAATAAAGATCATCCATATTGGAATTGTCACAAATTCGATGGTTGTATAACATCAATTTGACTTTATCAATTTTCGAGTATGAATAGCATAGGAGACCAACTATGAATTGTTCAAAAAGAATTATCAGTACTGTTTCGGCGGTCAGCCTGCTCGCCGTGGGATGCTCTGCACCTACGGCTTCCAGTACGTCAGCGGCGAGCTTTTCCACTACTTCGGTTGTGACCAATCTCAGCAAGATTGACAGTGCAAAATGGCAGTACAATACCGATGCGGATGTTTATTATCAGATTGGCATCAGTTATTGTGAGACACCAGCGGATTCCAATTATGAAAATCTCGCGGTCTTCGTCCCAGGTTCTTACTTTACAGGCAAACAGAACAGCGATGGGACCTATACAGTTTCATTAAATGATGCAGGGAAAGTTGGAAATTATACTGCAGCAACGGCACCAATTGTGATGCCAATCAATACGCCTGGGTATATGGCACAATCACCATTGACTACTTACCAGGACGAGAGTACTTATACGAAGCAGGGCTTTGTCTTTGTCTTAGCGGGATGCCGCGGCAGAGACGCCGGTGCCCCAGCAGGCGTGACGGATATAAAAGCAGCGATTCGTTATCTTCGTTACAGTGTGTATACATTGGCCGGCAGCATGGATAATATCTTTGTTTATGGTATGAGCGGCGGCGGAGCACAGAGTGCTATTGTCGGGGCTTCTGGCGACAGTACCTTATATGATAAGTACTTAACAGCCATTGGCGCGGTACAGGGTGTCAGTGATGCGGTTGCTGGCTCAATGGATTGGTGTCCAATTACAAACCTTGATACAGCGGATGAATCCTATGAATGGATGATGGGCTCGACAAGAAGCAATCTATCCACTACAGACCAGGTAGTCTCAGATGGCCTGGCAAATGCCTGGGCTGAGTGGGTCAACAAGGCCGGACTCAAAGATGAGAATGGTAATGCCTTGACTTTAGAGTCTTCCAGTACCGGCATCTATCAGGGCGGTTCTTATTACAATTACGTAAAGTCACAAATTGAGACTTCCTTAAATAATTTCTTATCCGACAACACGTTCCCATACGATTCCAGCAGTGCATCTTCCAGCATGGGAGGTATGACGGGAGGAATGACTGGCGGCATGAAGGGAGGTATGACTGGGGGCACATTGCCAAGCGGTACAATGCCATCCATGTCCGGTACGACCATCGGCGGGTCGACTGATAATATCTCATGTTCTACGACATCTTCCATCTCTATTACAATCTCGGGTATATATGACACAGCACAGGCATATATTGACGCATTGAATGCCAACGGTACTTGGGTCACCTATGATGCATCAACCAATAAAGCAACTATCACCAGTGTCGCTGCTTTCTGCAAGGCAATGAAGACCGCAACCAAGTCTTTAGGTGCCTTTGACAAGCTGGATGCAGGACAGGGTGAGAATACATTGTTCGGCTATGGCGATGGCAATGGTGCTCACTTTGATTCACTGTTAGCTTCCATCGTTAAGGGAACAGACTATGAATCTGCCTTCACTACAGATCTGGCAAAGAAGGATTCCGTAGGCAACACGGTGGATGTACGTGTCAATATGTATACACCGTTGTATTATCTGTTATCTTCCTATGATGGCTATCAGACAAGTACGGTTGCCAAATACTGGCATCTCTCAGGGTGATACCGCGCTGACAACAGAGATGAATTTAGCCTTGGCATTAGAGAACTATTCCGGTTTCGAGAGTGTCGACTTCGCTTCCGTATGGAGTCAGCAACACACAACAGCGGAACGTACCGGTGACAGTACAACCAACTTCTGCACTTGGGTCAACCAGTGCATGGGCAACTAAGAAAGACTGGAAAGGAGAAACTGCATGAAAAAAATCATGATTGTGTTGCTTGCCAGTGTCATGATGTGCGCAGGATGCACCTCGGCGTCGACGACTACAACATCAACCACAGAGACAACGAGCAGTGCTGCAACAACCAGCGGGGCAACTTCGAGCAGTTCCGCTGCCAGCAATTAAGTGATGGCGAAAAAGAATGAAAGAAAGCGGAGAATAAACTCCGCTTTTCATTGTTTGACATTCTACAGATATGCGGTTAAATAAAAGTATAGATAATGATATGTTCCTGCAGAAAAGAGGAAAACTACCATGGAAATTCGCTACTTATTTGAATTTGAAACTGTCGCTGAAAAATTGAATTTCTCGGATGCTGCGGATGACCTTTTTATGTCGCAGGCAACGTTATCCAAACATATTGCAGCTATGGAAGAAGAACTTGGCTGTAAGCTTTTTGACCGTTCAACACATCAAGTATCTTTAACAGAGAATGGGAAGCTCTTCTTAAATAGTGCCGCACGGATGGTCATAGAATACCGTGCCTGTATCGATGAATTGGACCGCAGTACGCAGTAAAGCAATGCAGCAGAAGTGCATTCGCATTGCCTCGATTCCGGTGATTGAGCCATATGGCATTTCGGATAAGATCATTGGATTTCAGAAGGAGCATCCGACCATTGACATGCAGATACGAGAGATTGAAGAAAGAGATATTCCCCGCTTGTTACAGAGTGGAGAATGTGATCTTGCCTTTCAGCGTTTGACCAAAACGGAAATGAAGAATTATCATACTGTACCCTATTGCAGTGATGAATTGGTTGCGGTTTTGCCGAAGAATCATAAACTGTTAGCGTACAAATCCATTCCATTGAGCATGTTGAAGGATGAGCCATTCATGCTCATGGATGAGAATACAGCTTTATATGAACTGTGCATGAACGCGTGCAGGCAGGGTTTGAACCGAAGGTTTTTTATAAGGGACATCGTCCAGAGAATATCCTAGGCCTTGTCGCGAAAGGAATGGGCGTATCTCTGTTATTGAAGAAGGAAGTGGAGTTCTACGTAAACTCAGGGGTGGAAATGATCTGTCTGGCTCAGCCAATTCACAGTGAGATCTATTTGACCAACCCAAAACAGATGAATCTGCAGTTACCGTATATTATCTCCGTAGATTATGTAAAAAATTTGAAAAGAGAAAGACAATGAAAGCTGCCCAATGAGCAGCTTTTTACAAAGATATCGTAAAAAAGGGTAAAAAAAAGCCGCTTTATGCGGTTGCTTTATAAGAGCAGGGGTGGAGAGAATCGAACTCCCATCAGCGGTTTTGGAGACCGATGTACTACCATTGTACGACACCCCTATAAAAAAAGTGACGAGTACGGGATTCGAACCCGTGAATGCCGCCGTGAAAGGGCGGTGTGTTAAGCCACTTCACCAACTCGCCATGTCGTGCTCAAGTATATTATCACGGACATGGTCTAAACGCAACTAAAAAATGAAGAAATTACAGGATATTTCCGACATTCTAAGAGTATCTTAAAAGAAATCAATCCAGGGTCTGATACAAGCGCTTCCATCATAGAAATCGCGTGATATACAGCACTTTTTTTGCAAAAATAGGGAATGCCATCTATAATACTACAGTCACCTGTACCAGAGCGTACAGCAGATCAATTCTCAGGATACCGTTACGCTTGCTATCCTGCCTATGTATCTCGAAAAAATGGCTATGATCATAATGATCAAGGAAAGGAAATAGAAGAATTTATTTTAATGGAACAACACGACAAAACAATTCAGATAAAACGATTGATCCTGCATACACCTTCCGCAAATGCAAAGGCGAATCTGCAGGTGTCTGGGAAATGTGAAGTACTGCAGGGATCGACCATGAAGGTCTATGCCGCAAAAGAGATGGTAAAGATGAAAACTGTCTTTGAACAGCTGGTTGAGAAGAAAGTACTTGTTGTAGAAGCAGATGGAAAGGCAAAGTTTGCAAAATCTCATCTGTTCAAGAGTGCGAATGAGGCGGCTTGCTTCCTCCTGCATCGTGGAGGAGAGAACAGCACTGCTTGGCGTTCTACCGAACTAAAGAAACCGGAAACAAAAAAGGCAGCGGCAAAACCCGCGCCAAAGAAACCCGAAAAGAAAGCTGACAAGAAGCCGGTACATAAAAACAAACCGGCGAAAGCACAGACAGCTCAAACGGAAAAGAAGGCATCCGCCTATCCAAAGAAGCCAGCAGTTCATGGCAAAGGAAATGGCTCTAAGCGGAAGGACCCAAGGAATCCTAGAGGAATCCGTCCGCAGGGAAATGAAGCAGTCAAAGCAGCACAGAGCGTACCTACTCCAGGGTATATCCGGTTTGCCGGTATGGGACAGGGCGTCAAGATCAAGCACTAATCCCGCAGTGCATACCAATCAATATATGTCTTGAAAGCAGAAGGAATGGCCAGTGAGGCTAATTCCTTTTTGTTTGCCAGGATACAGCAGTCCATCTTGATGTCTTCCATCTGTTCGACTTGAATCTCATATGCCTGCATATGCCATTCCAGATGTGAAAAAATATGCTTTGCCTGAGGAAGATGGGTAATACGAACCGGCACAGCACCAAGCTTCTGTACTTCTTGTAAGGCCTGTTTCTCTGTAATATGATCATCGATACCAACAAACTCATAGAGACCAGCCAGCAATCCCTTGTCCGCTCTTTTATGAAGTAAGAAAGAATCTCCATCTCTTAGAATCAATAAAGTACGATTAACAATCTTTCTTTCCTTTAAGGAAGAACGATATGGTATTGCATCCCAGAGATTCTTTTTCTTAGCCATGCATTCCTTCTTTAATGGACACTGCTCACAATGCGGTGCACCATTTGGTACACATACGACTTCTCCAATCTCCATTAATCCTTGATTCAACGAAGCGAAGAATCCTTTCTTCTGTTTCGCTGTATACAGCGATTGAATCGTATCCTGAATGGTATTCTTTACCGCATCATTCCGGATGTCCTCCTGAATGGCAAAGTAGCGGGCAAGAACACGCAGGACATTGCCGTCTACGGCAGGTACAGGAAGATCATAAGCAATAGATGCAATTGCTCCAGCAGTGTAAGGGCCAATGCCAGGCAGCTTCGTGAGCGCTTCATAATTCTTTGGCAGTTGTCCCTGATATTCATTGACTAATGTAATGGCGCATTTTTTCAGATTCCTGGCCCGGGAATAGTATCCAAGTCCTTCCCAAAGCCGCATCAAAGGATCATCCTCACAAGATGCTAATGAAGGAATATCCGGCAGGGCTTTTTTAAAGGCTTCATACTTTTGCTTGACTGCTTCAATCCGCGTCTGCTGCAGCATGATCTCACTCAGCCATACATCATATGGATTCCCTGTATCGCGCCATGACATGCTGCGTTTGTTTGCGTTATACCACAGAACAATTTCTTCTGCAGTTTTCGATGTCATCTTTTTCATGAAATTATTATACGTTCTAATAGGAAAAAGGTCATGTTTTGGTTATAATAGTACTGCGCACGCGTAGTTCAATGGTAGAATGTCAGCTTCCCAAGCTGAACACGCGGGTCCGATTCCCGTCGCGTGCTCTAAAAGCCTGATTTAAGCTCGATTTTGATTACAAAATCGGGCTTTTTTGTTTTCTCGTATAACGATAAACGGATTTAAGCCGTGAAAGGGAGGAAAAATGGAAACTTTCGCTGAATTAGCAATGTATGTAATCAGAGATGATTGGCAAGAACGTAAAGTGCGTAATCCAAGCCGTTTTACGCAAGAGAAGATTGCAAAGAAGATGCATATTTCTCGCAGCCAATTTGCAACTTCGTTAGCAGATCCAAAGGATCCAACAGTTTCATTTATAAGCACTTATGCAATTGCTGTTGGAATGAAGCCTAGTGAATTGATGGAACGCATTGCGGAAAAGATTGATGACGAAATGGAAATGCGTCTTGTGGCACAGATTGATGAACGCGTTAGAAAACATAAAGCGTATTCTAAGAAGCAGCCAGATATTGTTTCAACTTAAATAAAAAAGGAGTATTGAGCTCATCCACCCGCAAAGTTGATCTGCTCATCCTACTCCATCATGTATAAACAGGAAGTCTTTCTGCCCTTTTTCAGCAGGATCTATCTCCTGTTTGCAATTACATTCTAGTAAATGATTTTGATGAATGCAATTTTTGTACAGATTTCTGTACAAAAATCGTACATATCAAAAATCAATAAAGCTAGCCACATAGACGAGGAAAAAATCATGGCGAAATTGATTAAAAAGATGACGGGCAATTTCACGCTCGTATCCAATGAGACATTCAGTGATCCAAGGCTTTCGTATCGGGACGTTGGGGTTTATTGCAACATGCTGAGCTTTCCTGGTAATTGGGATTTCACAATCGTGAACCTGGCGAAGATTCATTCCGACAAAAAGGATGCTGTCTCTAGCAGCGTAAATCGCCTCATGGAGATTGGATATGTTAGCCGTAGTAAAAGCCAAATACGTAATGAAAGCGGCAGGTTCGCATTGTATGAATACACGATCTATCAATGCCCTACAGATAATCCCGCATTTATTCCATGGAGTGAAAAAGAAGAAAAAAAGTCAAAGAAAAAGAGCACAAAAATATATAAGAAAAATCGAAAAAAGTCAAAAAAACCGCTAAATAAAGGCATTTCACCGAAGACGGATTTACCGGCGTCGGTGAAACCGACATCGGGCAAACCGACGTCGGGCAATCCGCAATCTATTAATACTATCTCTACAAAAACGTTCTCTACAAATACGGAAGAGGAGGATAATATACCGCACGCGTGTGCGAAGGTGGACCTGAAAGCTGCGAAGCATAAAGTGATTGGATACTATATTCAACATGCTTTGGATAAAAGTTATCCAGGAGCCAAAGATGACATCAATGCTGCTACTGCTTCAATGCTGAAAGCAATGGAACACATCTCGGATGATGCTGTTATCGACAATATCAATCATGCATCCAGTGAGGACATGGAGGAATTATTAAGTCAGATTTATAACTTGATATTTTCAAGAGTCTTCGGTGGCAAACCGATTGTCAGAGTCTTCAACAAAGAAAAGTATATTGAAACGATGATTTCGAATTGGTTCTCCTATTCGCAGGGAAAGAATATGTGGGAAAGGATCGTGATGTCTAATGAGTAAGCAGGTATCAATTGAGGCAATGAAAATTACCTTTGCAGATTTTGACAGTGAAAGAAGCTATGTATTGGACTTTACTGGACAAGATCCCAAAGAGCTAAATCTGGATGCACTGTCATCCGAAGAGATGGTGCCAACATTCAAGGCAATGTTGCTGGCCGGAGATGGTGAGGACTATTCCGGAGAACTAAGAGGCAAGCTGATCGAGGCATGCAAGAAGATCTTAGAGCAGCAGAAAGCCAATGGGACCAGGCCGAAAGGCAAGACATACAAACTGATCTCACAGATGACCAATATTTCACAGAGCTATGTGAAGCGATATCTTCATCCAACAAAAGTCACAAAAGAATCGGAGATTCTGCGGACTGTCAGAACGATGAAATATCTGACCAGGGATCTATCAGAGATGGATCTGGATCCTTACAGTCCAGAAACAGAGAAACTGAAGGATCAGGCCGATGAACTGGAAAAGATCTTACAGAAAAAAATTAAGAAACAGGAGACCCTGATGGTCGTGCGGGATGTCTCATCCCGCTATGTTGCAACAAATGGGAGGAGCAACTAATGGAAATCAAATTTATTTCAAAGCAGCATGAGGAAAGATACAACGAATTGGTAGAACGGAATGGCGAAGAAGACACAGACCGTAATACCCGGCAGTTCTTTTACACCATTGCAGGAATCGATGATCTGTGGAATGCAAGAGATACGATCTTTGATTTTGACCGCCATTGGTTCAAGAAGAAATTTACAGGAGGCTATCTCTCAACATCTGCATATAGGATCTATCGCAGATCCCTACACCTGTTCAACGATTTTTACGAAGACATTCCAACAACAGATCTCTGCATGGGGCTTGATCTCGAAGATCAGCTGTTGGTAGTCAATGCAATGTGCATCTACATGGAGTGCGGAGCAGTCAGTGCCAGGCAAAAGAGCAAATACGAAAAGTTTTTTGATTCAATGAATGATGAGACATTCCGTAATGAGTTCATGGCGAAAAGGGGAAACTCTGATGAACAAGCAAAATGACGTAACCATTTATCTTGACCGTGGAGATAAGCTATGTTACCAGATCAAGGAATATGTCAGAGAGAATCATGCTGACTGGAAGCTGATCGACAGTTCTGACACAGTAAATGATTACGAGCTATGGGACAGCTTTGAACAGCTATGTCTTAAAAGATTCCCTGTCATCCGGCTCGATGGGAAAGTACTCCGTTTCCAGCCAGTATCTCTCGATGAAATGATCAAATATTTAGAGCAGAGGGAATCACTTCATGCATCCGAGCAGCTGAATTTAGCTGACGGGGATGGGACATCCCGCTGCGACATAACTGAATCAGGACGGGGATGGGACATCCCGCAACGGAAATTGAGAACTTCACAAATGGGGATGGGACATCCCGTACATAGAAACACAAAAGTAATTGGCGGGGATGAGACATCCCGCAGGGGGAAGATATGATCAGATCAATCATGAACGTAAAAGGCGGTGTAGGTAAGACCAGTACTGCCATCCAGCTTGCGGCTGGTCTGGGAAAAGCGGGGAAGCAAGTGCTGATAGTTGACGCAGATGGGCAAGGCACAGCTTCAACATTGCTTCTTCCAGATTTCGGATTTGGAGCTCAGACACCAGAGACAGACAGGACCCTATGCGGTCTGCTCAGGGGCAGAAGGACCGCACCGCAATGTATATGGCATACAGGATTCCCCCATGTCGACCTGATTCCTTGTGATCTGGATCTCTTCAACACAATCTATGAGCTCCAGAGCAATTCCGTGAATGGTCTTCCACAGTTGAAGTTGAAACAGATACTGAGAAATCTGGACTACGATGAGATCATCATCGACAACAATCCATCAATAAACATCATGAGCGTGAATTCTATCTATGCTGCGGATCAACTGATCATTCCAACATGTCTGGATGTCGGTGGAGTGAAAGGCGTACAGATGACTCTGGAACATGCGGCATCAGTCATCCGAGAACTGGACAGCAATGCTGACCTGGATTATATGATCCTGTTCAATCTTGTCAACCGCAACAAAAAAGAAAAGGAAATAGCAGAACAGCTGCAGTCAATCTATCAAGGGCATGTATATAAACAGCAGATTCGTTACCAGGCAGCCCCATTCCGCAATGCAAACTTCAACTATAAGACTGTACTTGATAATCCTAAGGCGCATGTAGCATTGGATTATCGGCACTTTGTAAACGAGGTCATGAGAACTGAAAGAAAGGACGAGGGTGCAATATTATGAGCGAACTAAATCTGAATGCATTCTTAGAGAAAGCTGATCCTGATATCTTGAAAAAAGCACACAAGAACAAAGTTGTGTTTGTGGATCTCAATGAAGTGCATCCTAATCCACTCAATATGTTCCCAGTGAAAGATGTCGAGCGGTATGCAGAAAATATCATGATGACTGGATTGCTGAATCCAATCACGATCATCAATGATCCGGCAGGCTACACCATCTTTGCAGGACATACCCGTTTTGCGGCATTGAATAAGCTGATTGAACAAGGGTATCACTATTCGTATGTCGGTGAAGATATTACGGGAAAAGTACCAGCCTTGATTATCCCTCCATTTGAAAATGAGCACGAAGAGCGTATCGCTATGATCGCATCGAATTATACAAAGAACTTGACCAATGAAGAGAAGGAAGGGTTGATCGATGAATGTGTTGATATCATCAATGCTCAGAGAATAGAAGATACGAATGTCAAAGGGAGAACAGCACACATCGTGGCATCAATGCTCCCATTTGCTGAGAATTTCATAAAAACATATCTGGCAAAAAAGAAAAGGGAAGATATTGAACATGCCGAAGAACAGCAGGTCATGCAGACGCAAAAAAAGAATTACGATACCATCTGCAAAGAGATGGAACGTCTCTCCAATAACCTGAATAGTTTCGACTGGAAGAACAGTGATATTGATAAGCGTCGGTTAGTAGAATTATATGCTGCTCTGAAAGAGCTCCTTGATGAAAGGCTGGGTGGATAAAATGCCAATGGACTATGAAACAACAGCATTTGCAATCAGGCTCAATCTGGATAAAGTACTTTATTCGCTCCAGACAATGAATTCATATATAACGAGCAGAGACAACTATAAAGTCCTTCTGGAAGAAGGTGTGCTGGATCCTACCTGTTATACAGATCTGAAGACGAACATCAGTTCCTTAGTGAACTACCTTACAGAGCAGACAAAAGAATTGAACACGCAGCAGGAACAGAATCATATGCTGATATGCAGATTGATATTGGCAATGCATGACTCTGAACTGGAAGCAATCGTAAACCGCTGCGATTCCATCCATGTCAGATTTACAACACAGGAGCTGATCAATAAGGCAGCAAATAGGACCTTTACGGCACATGAATATGCAATACTTTCATTAGTAATCAGCAATCAGGGGTAGCAGGTATGGACAGATGGATCAAGGCAATCCAAAGACCAGCTGAACCCACTGCCAGATTGACCTGGCTGGTATCGAAGCTCAATGGGATCAATGACAAATATGATTGCATGTTCAAATTTGATAATGACTTCAATGTTGTGTTCAATACAGAATTCTCCAGCAAGACCCTTCCAAAATATACTGGCTCCATCATCAGTTCTCCAGAGCCTTCATATATTGGGCAGGATAAAGCATTGAATTCAATGGAACGTGATATGCGTAATCTCTGTCTTGTGTATGGAACTCTGAGATATTTCAACAGTGATCTAACAAAAATTGAACGTGCAGTAATTGCTTCCAAATATTTCAGGATCTGCCGCAGGCAGACAATTCTAACCAGGTTCGGAATCAGCAAACGGGAATACTACAAACTGGTCGACATTGCAGAAGAAAAACTCGTTGAGCTCTGGAGACTGGATTCGTATGATGAGCTTGGAAATATCCTGAGCAATACTGTGATCGATAGGCACAGGACTGAACGTACAGGGATTGAAGGCGGATATTTTGGAGCACATCCAGAATGGAATCTGCAGTTCTATAAAAAAGAAAAATGAATTGCCGTATGGTGCCCAATTGTGAAAATGTCCCGATAAAATCATCCCAAAAGGGTACTTGAAACGGGACAACTCATCACCTAGAATGTGTACAGTCGAAGTAGTATAGATAAGACGGCAATCCCCCCCCTGGATGCCGTCTTTTATGTCAATCTAGCTATTGCGGCTGCATGATGGTTCAGTTCAGCTGCAGGTCTGCCCCAACAGATATGCAGTGCCTGAACGCTCAGACCATTGAAATCTATAAATAAGATAACCTATGATTTACATAGGACAGCTAATTCAAAGAAAGGATCTAATAATATGAAGAAGTTTCTAAAAAAGAATATGAAATGGATCATTATTGTGTCTGCTGCAGCAGTAGCAGTCATTATCACATTACTGTCCTCACATATTTTGACTGGCGGAGACCAGAACAATGACACTTCAAAAATTGCTATTGCAAGTCCAACAAGCAAGCCATCCGCATCGGCCTCAGCAAGCCCTAGTGCATCTGCCACTGCCGCAGTAACAGCAGGAACAGATACAACAGCTGCCAATACTGAAAGCAATACTGATAATGCAACTGCTGCAGTATCAGAACAGAATGAAGTGCCACAGGAAGAACCAGCCGCAGAACAGCCTGTATATCAAGAACAGTCATCAAATGCAGGAACAAGCAGTCAGGAACAAGATACCGTTGCAGAGGTGCCTACAGAGGCTCCTCCAGCAGAACCAACTGTTCCGGATCCAGCACCGGCTCCTATCCCAACACCTGTACCAACACCGGAGCCAACCCCTGTTCCACCAGCACCACAGCAGTCTGTATGCATGAGCCATGATCAAGTTCACAATGCTTATGTTACATGGCAGATTGAACAAGTAAGAGCAGGTACGGATGATGATGGTGGCTATACTTTGGGTGATGGAGACTGGGATGGATGCTGGTATCTGTATTCAAATGATGGAAGGTTCAATGTTGGAGAAGATTAAATGTTGTGTCGTGCCAAGCAGACTTCAATTAGGAGCCTGCTTTTTGTTTGACTCAGGTTTCATTTATCTCCTATAATTTAAATAGTAACCTACATCCGTTTCGCACTGCAGCAAATGGAGGAATTCCTATGAAAATGATAAAGAAAGTAACTGCACTGTTTTCTACTATCGCAATGCTGCTTTTAATGATACCTGTTTCCGTGAGAGCTGAATCTGCTTATACTATCAATCCATTGACAGTTACCATTGAACAAGGGCAGATTACAATATTAACGATTGCAGGAGCGACCGCCGACCTAGGTGAAGTGACGTTCAGCTGGTGGAGCTGTTCTTCGGATGGGACTATCAGCGGCACTGCCCTAGGAACAGGGGATAGCTATGCGACACCAACAAATCTTTCCGCTGGCACATATTACTATAAATGGACAACTAGAAAAGACACTGTTGATATTACGTCTGATATAGCAACAGTTACAGTCACAGCACCCAAAGCGACTGTGGACTCTGTCACAGTCAGCCCGGATACAGCGTCTGTATTGAAAGGTGGAGAACAGCAATTCACTGCAACAGTGAATGGCACAAATAATCCATCACAAGATGTTCGCTGGTGGCTCGGCGGGAAATCATCAAATAACACAACCATCTCGTCAGATGGAAAGCTGACTGTTGCGGCAGATGAGACGGCAACAAGATTTACAGTATTTGCAGATTCAATAGCAGATGACACAAAGGAAGGATACGCAATAGTCACAGTAGCAGTTCCTACGGTGGATTCTGTAACGGTCAGCCCAGCAACAGCGTCTGTATTGAAAGGTGGAGAACAGCAATTCGCTGCAACAGTGAATGGGACAAATAACCCATCGCAGGATGTCTACTGGTGGCTCAGCGGGAAATCATCAAATAACACAACCATCTCAGCAGACGGCAAATTAACTGTTGGAGAAGATGAGACAGCGACGAGCTTTACAGTAATTGCATCTGCACTTGCAGATGAAACAAAGCATGGGGAAACAACGGTCACAGTCGCAGTCCCTACAGTAGACTCTGTGACTGTCAGTCCGGATACAGCATCTGTATTGAAAGGTGGAGAACAGCAATTCACTGCCACAGTGAATGGGACAAATAACCCATCGCAGGATGTTTACTGGTGGCTCGGCGGGAAATCATCAAATAACACAACCATCTCAGCAGACGGCAAATTAACTGTTGGAGAAGATGAGACAGCAACGAGCTTTACAGTAATTGCATCTGCACTTGCAGATGAAACAAAGCATGGGGAAGCAACGGTCACAGTCACAGGACCAACAGTGGATTCTGTCACGGTGAGCCCAGCAACAGCATCCGTGTTGAAAGGTGGAGAACAGCAATTCACTGCCACAGTGAATGGAACGAATGCTCCATCACAAGAGGTCAACTGGTGGCTCACAGGAAATTTATCAGAAGACACGACCATTTCTTCAGATGGGAAACTGACTGTTGCGGCAGATGAGACAGCGGCGAGCATTTCAGTAGTTGCAATTTCAAAAGAAGATCGAGGCAAATCCGAAGCAGTGAATGTCACAGTAGTTAATAATGCCGTCAACGTGACAATCAATGACGATGGTATATGCATCGGTGGCACAGAAGGATACTCTGCATGCAAGGTGAATTCTGAAGATAAGACGGAGATCACTGCAAATGCCGGATATGTATTAATCATCAGCAATCCCAAAAAAAAGAACTTGAGTGCATCAAATTCTAACATTAGTTTATCCAATGATATAGATATAGTGCTTGTGAATGGCACGTATGATGGCAGTGGCTATAAGAGTGGCTCATGTATATACATCACTTCAAATATTAATATTACTGTTGGAACATATAAGGATTTAAAGCTTCTGAGAAACTATGGTACCATCTCCGGTGGATCTTTCGTTGGGCTTGTGAATAACTATGGTACAATCTCCGATGGATCCTTTGACGGAGCTGTGAACAATTATGGCACAATCTCTGGGGGAACATTCATTGGAGATGGAATTTATAATAATGATGAATTCAGCAAGATTACTGGTGGTGTATTTAATTGCGTTGTTGTAGGCAACTACAATGGCACAATCTCTGGGGGAATATTTACGAGTTCCGTGAATAACAGTTACAATATCACTGGTGGGACATTCAGTGGAAATGTTGATAATAATGTAGGTGGCATGATTACCGGCGGGACATTCAGTGGGACTGTGAACAACAAAGGAACAATTAAGGGTGGGACATTCAAAGGACCAGTGAGCAATTCTGCAGGAGCAATCTTTGATCCTCAAGGCACCAATGGTGACGCTGTTGTAAACATAGCACCAGTGAACACAGTTAATAAGTTGGCATTGGAGCCGATTGCCTATGAGAAAGGAAACACAGCGGCAACAGTGAGTGCAGAGTTTAGTGTATCGTTGAAAAATGTAACAAATGTTTCTTTGTATGAAGCAAATGAAACAGATGGAAATATAGTAGCGGGAACACCAATATTTCTTTTTTCTACAGATGTGCCTATTACAGAAGAAACAACTAGGGTGACCTTGTATGCAGGGAATCATCTACCAGCTGCTGTACTGTCGAAGGGCAGTACGATCATCACGTTCTATCAGAGTTATCTAGATACACTGGAGCCAGGGACATATACAGTGGCAATCAATTTTGGCAGAAATATCAACGGAGAGTTCACATTCACAGTCAAGCCATCCGAAGATACATATGTTGCACCGGACACAGGAGACAGGACATCATCATCAGGCTGGGGCATCGTGTTCCTGGCATCAATTGGTGCTCTGTTCATATGCATGGAACTGAAACGAAGAATAAGCTAGTGGCAAAAGGAAGACTGACAAACAGTCTTCTTTTCATTGAGAATGAACAATCAAACATTGATACAGTTGAACTGAGTCATGTACATGTAACGCATGAATAGAAATATTGATGTTACCGACAGAATAGTATGAAGCATATTGCGAAATGAACGGCAAAAGCTGTCTATTTCGCTTTTTTTATTAGAAAGAAGGAAGTCATGATGATAGAAGAATGGATCGATACATCTTGAAAGATAACGTTCCACCCGCAGGCTGAATATAGGCCTGTTTTTTTATTCTTGATAAGGAGGAAAGATTGAATGAATAAGAATAAAAATTTTCTGAAGAAAGCGTTTGCTATTACTGCGTCCGTGATCATGGGATTCGGGTCAGCAGCAGTTCCGGTCCATGCCGATACTGTCGACAGTGCTGGAACGACCGGTTACTGGTTCTATGGACCAGGATTGTTCATCGAAGGGAACTGGGATAATTCTGGTGCAGTCGAGAAAAATGAGATGTACATGTACAACGGTGTTGCATCATACTGCGTAGAGCCTAAAGTACGTGTAATGACTGGGAGCGATGTCTATGATACATCAAAGCTCCAGGACTCAAATTTCCAGACTGCCGCAATCAGAGACAAGATCACGAAGATCACGTATTTTGGATATAACTATCCAGGTCACGAGGATACATCATGGTATATTGCGACACAGAAAGCAGTATGGACCGCACTTGATTCAAGTTATAAAAGTGTTGAAACATATACTTCTACAGCCAAAGCAGACGCAGCGGGGATGATCTATCCCGGTGACAGCAGCTACTGTACTGATGTATCCGGAACAATCGATGCCGAAGTAGCTGAGATCAATTCTCTGGTCGCAGATTATGAAACAAAGAATGTCGCACCGAACTTTGTCATCACGGATGAAAATGGCGTGCAGAAGGGAACATCAGGTCAATCAGCTTCTTTTGATAAAGCACTGATCGGCAAGACCTATACTGTCACAGATACATCTGGTGGACTGTCCGCAAAGTATGCGAATGTCAACGATTTTGGAAGTAATGCAGTTATTGATGGAAATACAGTAAAGATCACGATGACAAAGAGTGATCTAAATGTAAGTCATGTCATCAATTTTACGACGATTGGTGACTATGATGCTGTCCAAGGTGCACCTATCATCCTTGCGACTGATAATCCAAAGGCACAGACGATTGTCATGCCGGGAAGCCTGGACCCAAATCATGGAAAGATCACATTGAAGGGCTATGGTTACAATCTAAAGCTGAAAAAACAGGATGCTGATACGCATGGCAGAACACAAGGTGATGTGCCGGACTATAAGGATGTCAGCTATGAGATCTTCAGCAAAGATGACAATGAAGTGGTCGGGACATTGACCACAGACGCAAATGGTGATTCTAACGTACTGGAAGGCCTGGCACCTGGCAATTATACATATACAGAAAAGAGCACAGTCGCTGGATACAATCTTGATACTGTTTCTCATGACTTCACGATCTCTGATTCTGATTATGTAATAACAGCCGAAGATACAGTTGAAACAGGCAAGCTTTCAATCCATAAGCTCATCCCTGATACAGAGGAGTCTGATTTCACAAAGCCTGAGAAGGGTGCGACTTTTGAAGCAATCCTGACAAAATATGTAACACAGTATGGATCCTTTGAAGAAGCTATGAAGCATACGGCAGATTATACCAGGAAAGAATGGTCCGTCTTTGTTACTGATGATGACGGCAATGCAACATCAGGCGACCTGGCATATGGAGATTACACAGTCAAACAGACAGCATCCTCAAATACCAATGTCGGACTGCTGAAGCAGGAATTCCATTTCACAGTAAAGAAGCAGGGCGATTCTCAGAACTATGAGATCTCGAACCTCATTGCGAAGTTCTATCTCCGCATTGATAAGAAAGATCTGGATTCCAAGAAGAATGTCACAGCCGATGGTGCCGACTTCAAGATCTATCAGCTATATGATGAAGATGGAAAAGAAGTGAATAAGTATGTCACGCAGCAGGTCGGATCCACAGTATATTCCGTGTTCAGAACGAACTCTGATATGAAGGATTCAGATCTTCCTGATGGGACATTCTATTCTAAGGATGAAGTGACAGGAACGGCAGTCGCACCACTGAAGCTTGAAGCTGGTGTCTACCGCATCGAGGAGACAAAGACACCATACGGATATGTGCTCCCAGAGAATCCAGTCACAGTGACGCTCTCAAATGATACAGTGACAGAGAATATCAACGGCAATAATTACGTTGAGGCAGATGTCTATAACAAGATGATCACAGGCAACCTCAATGTCACTAAGCAGCTGGAACCGATTACTGATGATGAAGACCTGACCAGCAAGGATTTCACAAAAGTGAAGTTCGCAATTGTTGCTAATGAAGATATCAATTCAGTGCTGGATGGATCCTCAATTGTAAAAGCAGGAGAGACCTATAGAGAATTCAACCTGGATGCAGAAGCAAATGCATCCATTACTGGCATTCCATTAGGAAGCTATACTCTTGTCGAAGAAGAGGTCGATAAAGGAATGATCAAGGCAGCTCCTGTTGATTTCACAGTCGAAGAGATCGATAACAAGACTCCGATCATTACAGTTGCAGAGCCTATTACAAATAAAGTGACACATACATTGTTCTCAAAGACGGATATCACTGGTGAGAATGAAATTGCCGGGGCAGAATTATCTGTCATTGATGAGAATGGAAAGACCGTCACCTCATGGACATCAGATGCCGCAAAGCCTCATTCAATTGCCGGCCTGGTCGCAGGCAGTACTTATACATTGAAGGAGACTTCAGCACCAGATGGTTATTACTATTCAACTGATGTCACGTTCAAAGTAAATGAGGATAAGACCATCAATAAGGTCAATATGATCGATAACATGATCCATTACCAGATTGCCAAGGTCGATGACAATGGCAATTATGTCAAAGGCGTCACACTGAAGCTCACAGATACAACTTCAGACACTGCAGTAACACTGCCTAATAACGGTATCACGACAGATGAACCATTCGAACTGGATGGCAAATTGATTGCAGGGCATAAGTACCTGCTCGAAGAATCGGAATATGTCGCAGGTGTCTATAAAGCAACAAGCGTAGAGTTCGAAGTTGCCAAGACCGGAACGGCAGATGTCACAACGATCACTATGAAGGATCTGACAACAAATATTGCGATCCAGAAAGTAGATAATCATGGAAATCCAGTCGCAGGTGCCAAACTGCAGATCCTTGAGACAACAACAGATAAGGATGGGAACATTGTCCCAGCTGTTGATAACGATGGTAAAGCAATCGTTGTGAAGGAATATACTTCCACATCAGATGCGGCAGGTATCGATATCTCAAAGGATGTCATGGGCGATAAGACATATATCCTGAGAGAATCTGAAGCACCATTTGGCTTTGATCTGAGCAAGGATGTCACATTCACAGTCACAGGTACAAAAGAAAAGGCACAGGTCATCATGATGACAGATGTCAGAAAGACATACTATGTATCAGCAGTGAAGGTAGACGCACAGGACCAGACAAAGCTTCTACCTGGAGCTGAGATCACACTGTTCCTGAAGGATGGTACAGTTGCAAAGGATATCAACGGAAATGAGTGCAAAGGTACAACAGATGGCAAGGGAGTCATTACCTGGAACGTCGAGTACAATGGAGATCTTGGTGGATATTATGTCCAGGAGACTGCAGCACCGTTAGGTTACCGTATCAACAGCAACCATTATGATGTGACTCTTTCCGAGGACTATGATTTTGCCAAGGACAATGCAGTAAAGATCGTGGTCAATGATGAGGCAGCTCCAATAGATGAAGGAAGATCACCAGACACTGGAGATAAAACGGCTCCGATTGTATGGGGGAGCGTCCTCATTGTGTCATTGGGTGCACTGTTGTTTGTCATTAAGTATAAGAATAAAAGCAAGAACTAATCAGATTTGGGAGAGGGTATAGATATCCTTTCCCTTTTCTCATCTTTCATCACGGTGATATATCATCATCGACATTATGAGTTATTAACGAAAGGAGGCAGTAAAATGCCAGAAGAAACAGAAGTGAAAAAGGAACCGATAGATGCTGAGATGACCACACAGCAGCTGCACGATTTCCAGAAACAAAAAGAAGAATATTTCAATACACATGATGCAGGGGTGCTCGTGTTCCTTGGAAAGGGTGAAGAAGATGGACGAAGTAAGGGTTAAGCTTGTAAATATCAAGCCGGAAGTGGACATGCAGATCACCAAGCCATCTGACTGCATTGACCTTATGAAGCAGGTCATTGGCGACATGTCCAGTGAGTTCTTTACCGTCGTTTATCTGAATAACAGCAATGAACCGATGTGCTTCCACACGGTCGCTAAAGGCGGGTGGAAAGCTGCTCTTGTAGATCCGAAAGAAGTATTCCAGACAGCAATGCTGCAGGAATCTCCAAAGATCATGTTCTTCCATAACCATCCGAGTGGAAATGTGAATCCGTCAGATAACGATATGAATACGACAGAGAAGCTGGTGAACGGAGCACATCTGCTTGATCTGGAGGTACTTGACCATATCATCGTGAGCAAGGATGATTATTTCTCTTTTGCGGCACATGACATGATCGACCCGCAGGATATCGGATATTCAATGATCGTCAAGGAATTGAAAGATACGAAGAACCTGACTATCGACGGATTCCGCCAGACGATGATGAAAAAGGCAAAGGGGCCGCATATTGGTTAGCAGCTAGGAGAAAGAGCAAAATCTTTCTCCTTTTTATTTTGGGGTGAGACACCCCGGCCGCAGAACAAGGAGACAATATGACAACAACAAAAGAAGAAGTGATGGCCGAAGCAATGAACATGATGGATATCACATCAGATAACCTGACGATGATTACACTGCTGTCGACCGTCCAGGAGATGATCAGGACATTTCGGCGAGAACATCCAGGGATGCTGCCGGCAGAGGCGGATGCCAGACTGGTGATCACGTTAAATCAATTAAGTACTAGCAAAGAGAATCTGAATAAAGCAGGGGAATCTCTTGATAAGCTGCTGATCGATAAACTGCAGAGCATGGAGCTCCCGCCGCATTACAGATCAATTGAGACATCCCGACAGCTGATCACTTCAGAAACGGAAAAGAGCATCAAGCTGACATTCCCATCAGATGGCAATTGTACTGCAAAGGCAGTCTGGTATCCGAAGGACTATATCGGTCCTGCACAGGACCAGAATAGGATCATCATTCGGTACTACCCTGACTGGACATTCCAGGTACATGAAGTAGATCCAATCACAGGCAGACGCATCGGCGGTTCAATCCCTATAAATATCAGTGCAGACAGTTTCAAAGAGATGGTGACCACTGCCAATGAATCCTATGGGCTGGCACTACAGACAGCTGAATTTGAGAATGCTCTAAAGATTTCAGAAAGAAATAGCATGGGTAGAAATCTGAAACTTTAACAAAAAAGGAAGTGAGAACATGAGAACAAAAGAAGAGTTCCGAAAGATCGTAGCAGAACAGTTCACAAACGTCCTGAATGAAAAGGACCTGGACTGGGTGAAGGAATGGCATACTACGGCGGTCCCAATCAATGCAGTTAGCAGTCATCAGTACCGTGGCATCAATCAGTTCTATCTTTCAATCATTGCCATGACGAAAGGATGGAAGGATCCTAGATGGATGACCTTCAATCAGATTGCAAAGATCGATAAGAAGGCAATGGTCCGGAAAGGTGAACATGCATTCGATGTCGAGTACTGGTTCGTCAAGGACAGGACAAAGAGATTTGGAGAGAAGGATGTATTTATATCCTTCCCAGATGCCAGAAAGCTGATCAAGGAAGGAAAACGGCAGCCGGAAGATTTCCAGCCAGTCGCAAAGTACTTCAAGGTATTCAATGCAGAGCAGGTTGAAGGCCTACCACCAATGAAGATCGAGCAGGAGAACAAAGTGGAGATTAATCAGGCAGACTTGGTCAATACACTGTCGCAGGAAATGAATGTCCCTATCAATTTTGATGGCGGGGACAATGCTTATTACAGTCCAAAGGAAGATGCGATCCATCTGTCGGCAATCGAGAGCTTCAAGAGCGAATATGCATTCAATTCAACAGCATTGCATGAACTTGCACACAGCACTGGGCATCCTGACCGTCTGAACCGCAGCATCAAGAATATCTTTGGCTCTGAAGATTATGCATTCGAGGAACTGATTGCAGAGATGACCTCATGTTTCATGGCACTGGAGACAGTATCCCCAGAATCCCTGGATGAGAGCAATCTCAGCAAGTATACAGAGAACCATAAGGCCTATGTCCAGAGCTGGGCACAGTCCATCAAGGATAAGCCGGATATCCTGTTCAAGGCAATCAAGGAAGCAGAACATGCCGCAGATTATATGGACATGAAAGCAGGACTGCTATCTCATATTGATTACCTGCATAGATATCAAAAGGACCAGCCGCTTGAAATGGAAGGCGAAACAAAACCACTGATCACGAATCAGCCATTGCTTCCGGAAAATGGACTGGTGGCTGCAAAGCAGGCACCAAAGACACTGCATATTTGAATCACAGAAAGGAGACCAACTATGCCTGATATGAATGATTTAGATGATGAGAATTTTGGCCTATCAGATGATGAAGAGAACGAACTCTTTAAGGAAGCAGCTGAAGAAGGACTGCTTGATGAAGATGAGAACTGATCATGGATGCTCTTGATAAATATCGAAGACTGGACCTCAATCAGTTCCAGATGGAGGAGATCCGGCTTGGTTTTGCACATGGGCTGAATATTGAACAAGTAGAGCTGTATGCGAAGCATCAGTTCGACAATCTGCAGATGAAAGAGATCCGTCTTGGTTTCGAGGCGGGTCTTTCTGATCAGCAGGTCCGTTCCTATGCAGATCCACAGATCGATGCAGACGCAATGAACCATATGCGT
>Ga0183101_1000035_pt1 | contig 108740 bp, 93 predicted proteins | sample Biomet3_FD_127790 | JGI IMG/M metagenome (GOLD analysis project Ga0183101, IMG submission 127790) | Microbial communities from bioreactor (seeded with sewage sludge) at LBNL, California, USA - Biofuel metagenome 3 | ecosystem: Engineered > Bioreactor > Anaerobic > Unclassified ... | reverse complement strand
ATGAAAGAGAAGGAAGAAAAGCCAGACGGGCCGCATTCAATGTTGATTGCACTTCTTCAACTTTCAGCATTGCAGTCTGCAAATCAAGATTGCTTGATAAACCTTTCTCTATAAGAGCCTGAAGCTTTGGATCTTTGAATACTTCTTTCCATGGAAGATTTCCCATATTGGTTGTATCAGAAGCTAAAGTATCCTTTACCGAAACAGTATCCCTATACATCCCGGAAACATCAACTTTTGGCCTTTCGTATGTCTTGTAGATATTGCAACTGCTTAAGACAGCAGTTGCACATATCATTCCTATTATTTGTTTTTTCATTCCGTTATTCATTATCAATGTTTCTATATTGTTCAAGTTCAGGAATTGCCTCACTGACATCCATTCCTGTCGTCTCTATAGGTTTGATTTTTTCCTGCAGATATTCAAAAGCAACGAATAATCCCGGTACCACAAATATCTGGCATATCACACCAATTAACATACCACCCACAGCACCACCACCAAGAGTACGGTTACCGTTTGCACCAACACCACTTGCAAACATCAGAGGTAGCAGACCAATAATCATAGCCAGTGATGTCATTAAAATAGGACGTAAACGAGCTGTTGCACCCAATATGGCAGAATAGGTTACACTCATACCTGAATGTCTTCTTTGAAGAGCGAATTCTGTGATTAGAATGGCATTTTTGGCTAACAATCCAATCAACATAATCAACGCAATCTGCAAATAAATATCGTTTTGGGTTCCCATGAACTTAGCAAATATGAATGCTCCAGCCAGACCGAATGGAATGGACAATATTACTACAAGTGGTAATATATAACTTTCATATTGTGCACTAAGCAATAAGTAAACGAATACAAGGCACAGAACGAATACAATTGCGGTAGTACTTCCTCCGGTACTTTGTTCTTCACGGGTCATTCCGGAGAATTCATATCCATATCCGGTTGGCAGAGTTTGCGCGGCAACTTCTTCAATGGCTTTGATGGCTTCTCCTGAAGCATAACCTGGTTTTGGAGATCCGTTTATAGCCATTGAAGTAAACATGTTGAATCTGTTGATTACATCAGGACCATAAACTTTCTTTATTGTCATGAATTGACTAATAGGAGCCATCTCTGTACCATTACGAACATAGATACTATTTAATGTTTCAGGACTAATACGGTATTTTGCATCTGCCTGAACATAAACTCTGTACAATTTACCAAAACGGTTGAAATTGGAAACGTACATACCGCCATAGTATCCCTGAAGAGTTTCAAGGATTGTACCTGGACTAATACCTGCTTGCTTACACTTAGCCGCATCTACATCAACTTGATATTGAGGGAAGTTTGGATTAAATGAAGTCATGGCTCTTGCAATCTCCGGCCGCTGATTTAAAGCAGCCAGAAAGTTTTGCGATACTTGACTAAAGTTTTCAAGACTACCACCTGTTTTATCCTGAAGGTTCATTTCAAAACCATTAGTCATACTATAACCGGAAATCATTGGAGGAGCGAAGATAAGTATTTGAGCATCTTTTATGCTTGCAGTCTGCTGATATAGCATACCGATAATACTGTTCACATCCTGTCCTTTTCCCTGACGTTCATCCCAGTTGCGGAGTTTGCAGAAAAAACTACCATAAGAACTACCTGAACCTGATATAAGTCCAAAACCGCCAATCAGCATGTTTGATTCAATCGAAGGGTTGGTTTTCAGAATATCGTTCACTTTTCTCATTGTTTCTTCAGTGCGTTCCAATGATGTACCAGGTGCCATATTTACTGACATCATAAAGATTCCGGTATCTTCATTTGGTACCATTCCAGATGGAGTAAATTTCATTAATACTACAAGTAACACGAAACTTATAATAACTAATCCAAATGATATCCATTTATGCTTGATAATTCGTGATATGCTACCTTTATATTTTTCCAATAGTTTCTCGTAAGTTGTATTGAAAGCTATATGGAAGCGTTCTATGAAACTAGTTTTATTATCCTCTCCCTCTTTATTGTGAGGTTTTAGGAATATAGCACATAATGCCGGGCTAAGGGTTAATGCATTTAAAGCAGAGAAACCAATTGCAACAGCCATTGTGACACCAAACTGACGATAGAATACCCCGGAAGTACCTCCCATGAAACTTACAGGAACAAACACTGACATCATTACCAGAGTAATGGAAAGGATAGCTCCAGAGATTTCACTCATTGCATCAATAGAAGCTAGCTTTGATGATTTGTATCCCTGGTCTAATTTGGCGTGGACCGCCTCAACCACCACTATGGCATCGTCCACCACTATGGCTATGGCTAATACCAATGCACTTAATGTCAGTAAGTTAATGCTAAATCCAAATAATTTAAGCATTAAGAAGGTACCCACCAATGCTACCGGTATAGCAATTGCCGGTATAAGTGTGGAACGGAAATCCTGCAAGAATATGTATACTACTAAAACTACAAGTATAAAGGCTTCCAATAACGTTTTGAGTACCTCATAAATTGAAGCAAACAAGAAGTCATTGGTGTTCATTATAATTTGGTATTTTACTCCAGCCGGCAAAGACTTTTCGGTATCCTTTATTAGTGAAGTCACATTCTTAATGATTTCAGTAGCGTTAGACCCCGGAGTTTGATATATGATACAAGAAACTGAGCTATGTCCGTTCATGTAACTATTTACACTGACGGACTGAGCTCCTAGTTCTATACGTGCTACATCCTTTAGTCTTAGTATATTTCCATCTGCAGATGCTCTTACAACTATATTCTCAAATTCCTCCGTTTTTTGCAAACGGCCTTTAGATTTCATTACATACTGGAAAGACTGATTTCCGTCTTCTCCAAATTGTCCTGGTGCAGCTTCAATATTTTGTTCAGCTAATGCAGCGCTGATATCGCTTGGCATTAACTTGTATTGAGCCATTACTTCAGGCTTGAGCCATATACGCATAGAGTATTCACGTGCTCCCATAACATTTGCATCACCAACACCAGGCACACGCATAATTTGTGGTATAATGTTTATCTTCGCATAGTTTTGCAAGAATGTTTGGTCGTATTTATCGTCTGAACTATAGACAGAAAATACCATCAGCATACTAGTTTGACGTTTACTGGTGATAACACCTACCTTGGTAACTTCTGCAGGTAGCAATCCTTGTGCTTTTGTTACACGGTTCTGCACATTTACGGCAGCCATATCAGGATCACTTCCTTGTTTAAAGTATACATTAATCGTTGCCATCCCATTATTTGAGGCAGTAGATGTCATGTATGTCATATTCTCCACACCGTTGATTGATTCTTCGAGAGGAGCAATAACGCTGTTCATTACAGTCTGAGCATTCGCACCTGTATATGTTGTACTTACCTGAATGGTAGGTGGTGCAATATTAGGATATTGTTCGACTGGTAAAGATACAAGCCCGATTATACCCAAAACAACAACAAATATTGATATTACTGTTGAGAGTACCGGGCGGTTTATAAATTTATCTAATTTCATATTTCTTCTCTTTTAATAATACACCTATTACTTAGAAGCTTTTTCAGAAGATTGTTGTGCCTGAGCTTTTTTTGCAGCTGCTTGTTCCGGAGTAATTTCCTTGATTTGCATGCCATCTTTAAGAGTTCCTGCACCTTCAGTTACAATCTTGTCGCCAGCCTTTAAGCCAGATGTTACAATATAATTCTGACCGTCATCTAAAGAGAATATTTCAATAGGAGTACTTTTTACTGTTGATTTACTGTCAACTACATATACATACTTTTTATCCTGTATTTCATAAGTGGCTTTTTGAGGAATTACAATACAACTATTCATTTTATAAGGTATCAAAACAGAGCCTGTACCTCCACTTCTTAAAATGCGATTTTTATTAGGGAACTTAGCACGAAGACTTACAGAACCTGTACTTTGGTCAATAACTCCACTCATGGTCTCTACTTTTCCTGTTTCGCCATATATATTTCCATCTATCATTTGTAATTCTACATTTGACATCTTTTTAAGAATGTCTTTCTGAGAATTACCTTCGTTTGTAAGACTTAATAGTTGTCTTTCGGTCATTGAAAAATAAGCATACATATCTGAAATATCTGAAACGGTAGTAAGAGGTGTAGTGATGCTGGAACTAACTAAGCTTCCAACACGGAAAGGAATACTTCCTACAACTCCGTTTGACGGACTTGTTACTCTTGTAAATGAAAGATTCTTTTTTGCACTGATTAGTTGTGCTTTAGCTTGTGCCAGTGTAGCTTTGCTGGATAATAAAGAATTTTCGGCCATCTGCAGGTCATATGAGCCTATGATATTGTTTTTAGCCAACTCACGTTTGTTTTCAGCAGTTAATTTAGCTGTAGCCACATTTGCTTGTGCCACATTAACTGTAGCCTGGGCTGCATTCACAGCTTCCTGATACTGAACCGGATCAATAATAAAAAGAACCTGTCCTTTATGTACAACAGAGCCTTCGTCTACACATAATTTGGTTATTGTTCCTGAAACCTGAGGACGAATTTCAATATCCTGCTTTCCTTTAATTGTTGCAGGATATGAACTTTTTAGTTCCATATCTGAGGTTTTCAAGACTGTAACTGCATATTCTTGAACCATATCTTTTCCCCCCATATTTCCACTCTTTTTACATGAGCTAAGGGAAAAAAAGACTAATAATACTCCGACAATTGAGAGCGGAGTGACAAACAATCTACCAATTTTCTTAATCATAAGATAAACATAATTAGTTAATATACTTTTTACCTAAATTAATCTCTGCAAAGTTCATAATAATTGAATAAGCCAGAAAGTTCTAAAATTCATTATAATTGGTCTATATTTCATTATGTTATTGTTGAATTAACAAATATATATTATTTTTGTGGTCTAAAAAGAATTAATCATGAATAAATCATCTTTTTTTTTTAGTAAGAATTTAGTCTCTATAGAGGACGATTTTATCATGTATTCTGATATCAATAGATCTTTTGTTTTAGAATATCCTATACATGCTGAAAAATCGTATATATGTTTTTGTCTTGAAGGATCTGCTGAAATAGAAATTAATCTCAAGAAACGCGTTATAACTAAAAATGAAATAGTTTTAATAGCATTAAATTCTATATTCTTTCATCGTAAATTTAGTGATGATTTTCGAGTTGCCTTATTTTCCATTTCAAAAAGTATTACGGAAGATTTGTTGAATTACTTACGTAAATATCCGCCTGTTTTCCTTTTGAAACCAGATTTTCCTTCTATTGAATTAAGTAATATAGAGATGGAAGAGGCTATGAGCTTTTTCCAGATTATGTGGAACGTTGTAGAAGATGTTGAGAATGATCATAGAACAGAGATGCTGAAACATCTGTTATGTGCTTTGCTTGTAAAGATTCATGGATATGCCAGTAAATATATGAATAATACTGTTCCCGTTTCTCGAAAAGAAGAGATGGTGTGGCAGTTCTTTTTATTGGTTTCCGAGCATCTGAAAGAATCCAAGGATGTTTCTTTTTACGCCGATAAGCTTTGTGTGTCTCCAAAATATTTATCATCTTTAGTGAAACAAATAGTTGGTAAACCTGCCAAGGAGTGTATCGATTATTGTGTTATTTTAGAAAGCAAGCTAATGCTAAGGTCTTCGAGTACTATTCAGGAAATATCTCAGGAATTAAATTTCCCCAACCAATCTTTTTTTGGTAAATACTTTAAAAAGCATACAGGTGTATCTCCGCTTCATTACAGAAGATCAATATTAAAGCAATAAATATGTTTTTTCAAAAAAACATCTCCCACCTGCTACTAATTTTGCTTATAACTCTTTGTTTATAGGCTTTATGGTTGGTGGAAGATAGAAAATATGTACAATTGATCTGCTACTTGTATCTGCTACCTGCTACTAATTATTCAATTGAAAGGATGATGCTGTATTATAAGATACCAAACGTATATTCATAAAAAAAAGAGATACTGCTTAATTGATCTGAGCAGTATCTCTTTTTTAATATTTAGAAGATTTCTATTTCTTCTTTTGAGAAGGAGCGTATCTTTCGTTAAGTCCTTCAATAATATCGTTAGTGATATTGTAAGCTTTATCAGCATAAAGTAAATTATCAAATCCAGTGTTACTGAAAATCATGCTGTATTTATGCTTCTTATTATATATTTTCAAGAATGCATTGATTGAATCGCGCAATTGGATGCTATTCTTTTGGTTTTCAGCTTGTAATTCGTTAGTAAGTCTGGTTTGCAATTCCTGCAAATCCTGTTGTTTTTTTACTAAACGTGCATTTTCCTGTTCAGCTCTCTCACGGCTTACAAAAGCATTGTTTTGTACTTTACGTTGAAATTCTTTTCCTTCTGCGTCAAGTTCACGAGCTTTTTGATTAAGTGTTGCACGGATATTCTCTTCTTTCTTCATCATCATTTCATTCAGATCATTCCAGAAAGTGTATTTTGTGAGCAGGGTGTCGATTTCAACGTAAGCAATTTTAAGGCCGCTTGGAGCAACACCCATAGCTGTTACAGATTCATCAGCATCTGTTTTTTTTCCGCTACATTGTGCAAACATAACAACCACAACCGCAGCTAGGATCCCTTTTGCAAGGTAGTTAATTCTCTTCATAATTCGTTTGATATAGTTTCTAAATAGTTATTTTCTTTATTTTATTGTTTTCATAGTTGTTATAAATAGCTTTCATGAATTTCAGCTACTTATAAAAATAATAGTTTTATGCATAATAATGCTATTCATATAGTAACAATTAACAGTACTAAAGGAATAGTGTAAAGCATTTCTATTACTTTTGTGCTGCAAATATAGACTTTTGAAAGGATTATACGTTCTCTTTTCGAATAAAAAGTATAGGGGTTCTATATGGAAAGTAATCAATTTAACCATATTTAGTAATTTAATAAAAAAATGCTAAGTATAAATAGATAAAAATATATGAGTATAATAGAATTAAAACCGGCACAGGTATTTCATTATTTCAATGAGATTTGTCAGGTGCCACGTCCTTCTAAAAAGGAAGAAAAAATTATAGAGTATTTAAAAGAGTTTGGTAAAAAGCACCAACTAGAAACAAAAGTAGATGAAGCGGGTAATATTTTAATAAAGAAGCCTGCTACTAAAGGCAAAGAGAATCTTCAGACTGTTGTTCTTCAGTCGCATATTGATATGGTATGTGAAAAGAATAGCAATGTGGAACATGATTTTCTTACAGATCCTATTCAAACAGAAGTTGATGGAGAGTGGTTAAAAGCTAAAGGTACAACTCTTGGTGCTGATAATGGAATCGGGGTAGCAACAGAATTGGCTGTTCTTGCTGCTAATGATATAGAACACGGACCTATTGAGTGTTTGTTTACGGTTGATGAAGAAACCGGACTTACCGGAGCCAATGCTTTGAAAAAAGGTTTTATGTCTGGTGATATACTTATTAACCTGGATTCTGAAGACGAAGGAGAATTGTTCATCGGTTGTGCCGGTGGTGCAAATACAGTTGCTGAATATACTTATCAGCCAATAGCTGCACCTCAGGATTATTTCTTTTTTAAAGTTGAAGTAAAAGGATTGACAGGTGGTCACTCTGGTGATGATATAAATAAGAACAGAGCTAATGCCAACAAACAACTGATTCGTTTCTTGTCTCTGGCTACTGAAAAATATGATCTTTACCTTTGCGAAATAAAAGGAGGTAACCTTCACAATGCTATTCCTCGTGAAGCTTATGCAGTTTGTGCGCTTCCTATGGCTCATAAAGAATCAATTCGTGTTGATCTGAATATCTTTGCTTCTGAAGTAGAAGCAGAGTTTGCAGTGACCGAACCTAATATGAAATGGGTACTTCAGTCAGAATCTCCGGTTGCTACAGCTATCGATCGTGATACAACAGCAAGTTTGATTAAATCACTTTATGCAGTATTCCATGGCGTATTTGCAATGAGTCAGGAAATTCCGGGATTTGTTGAAACATCATCCAATCTTGCCTCAATTAAAATGCCGGGAGATAACATTATCCGTGTAGAAACCAGTCAACGTAGTTCAACTCTTTCATCACGCAAAGATGTATCGGCTGCTGTTAAAGCTGCTTTCGAACTGGGTGGTGCCAAAGTTTCTGTGGGCGATGGCTACCCGGGATGGAAACCAAATCCGGCTTCTCCAATTTTGAAAGTGGCCGAAGAAGCTTATGTTCGTTTGTTTGGTGTAGAACCAAAAGTTAAAGCCATTCATGCCGGATTGGAATGCGGATTGTTCCTTGAGAAATATCCTTCATTAGATATGGTATCATTTGGTCCAACACTCCGTGGAGTTCACTCACCTGATGAACGCATGCATATTCCTTCAGTTGATAAATTCTGGAAACATTTGCTGGAAGTATTGGTGAATATTCCTGCTAAGAAATAATATTTACGCACTTTTTGCGTTTGGTGTATAGGGGTAGCTAAAAAGTTACCCCTATATTTATCTGTAAACTCATGAAGAAAATTCTTTCAATCATACAGTTTTGCTTCCTGCTAACAGGGATATGTACCGTTCTCTCATCGTGTAATGATGAGAATTTCTCTTCCAATCCATCTCATATACTTGCATTTTCCCAGGATACTCTTTCTTTTGACACTGTTTTTACTTCCATTGGTTCTGCAACTGCAAAAATTAAAGTGTATAATCCTAATAAGGAAGCATTAAAAATATCTTCTATTGTTTTGGCTAATGCGGCCAATTCGGGTTTTAAAGTTAATGTGGATGGAGAAAAAGGAACTCAATTCTCGGATATTGAGATTCAGGGAAAAGATAGCATGCATATTTTTGTGGAAGTTAAAATAAACCCTCTGGATAGGGATAATCCAGTACTGATGAAAGATTCCCTGGTCTTTATTACCAATGGAGTTGAGCAAGATATTAAATTGCTGGCTTACGGTCAAGATGTACTTATCTTGCGAGGTAAGACTATTGACAAAGATACTACATTTACTTCCCGAAGGCCGATTCTGGTTTACGATAGTCTGCGGATAAATAATGGAGCAAAGTTACAATGTGAAGCGGGAACCCGACTTTATTTCCATGATAAAGCTTCTGTGCTAGTGCATGGCACCATCGATGCTCAAGGTACACTTGGTAATCCGGTACTGTTTCGCGGCGCCAGGTTAGATAACATGTTTACAAATCTTCCTTATAATAGAATACCGGGGCAGTGGGGCGGTATTCGTCTTTATTCTTCCAGTTATCAAAACCGTTTCGATTATGCTGATATTCATAGCGGACAGTACGGAATACGTTGTGATTCATCGTCTGTAGATAAGGAAAAATTGAGGCTTACTAATACGATATTGCACAATGTGGAAGGAGATGCTCTAAGTCTGATTTCCTGTAAGGCAACAGTTGCAAACTGTCAGATTACCAATGCCGGAGATAATTGCGTCAATCTTTTGGGTGGAGATTATACTTTTACCCATTGTACGCTGGCAAACTTTTTTTCCTGGAATATCCGCAATGGGGTAGCCCTGGCTTTTGCTAACAAGCTCAATAGTGTTGGATATCCTTTAAAAACATCATTCTATAACTGTTTGATTACCGGTTCTTCGTCTGATGAAATTAAAGGAAGCAAATCGGATAATACAAGTATTGCTTTCGATTACTACTTTTCTAATTCGCTTATTAATTCTGTAGAGGAAAAAAGTGAACGATTGGTCAATATAACCTGGGCAAAGGAGGCTAACTTTAAAAACATAGATAAAGAAAACTATAAATATGATTTCCGTCCGGATTCTTTGTGCAAAGCCAAAGATATTGCTAACCAGGAAATTGCTCGTAATTACCCGTATGATTTGAACGGGCGGAGTCGCTTGCAGGATGGAAAACCAGATGCCGGTTGCTATGAGTGGATGCCGGGAGATAAATAACTAATCAGCCAGAAATGAATCGTCGCCATTTTGCTTATACAATAAGTTTTCTTGTTGCCCTTTCGCTTTACTGCGGACAGGCTTTCTCGCAGAACGGTTTTCGCGTGATGTTTTATAATGTAGAAAACCTTTTCGATTGCCGGCATGATACCTTGAAGAATGATTATGAATTCCTTCCAAATTCCATGCGGGCCTGGCATTACGGTAGATACAAGCAAAAGCTTAATAATATAAGTAAGGTAGTAACAGCAGTGGGAGAGTGGAATTCTCCTGTTTTAGTCGGCCTCTGTGAAGTTGAAAATGATAGTGTGCTTAGAGATCTTGTGAAATATTCCCCTTTAAAGGAATTTGGATACCGTTATCTCATTACTCATTCTCCTGATGAGCGCGGTATTGATGTAGCCTTACTGTATCAGCGGGGTAGTTTTCGCTTAATTGACCATGATTCTATCCGGATTGTTTTTCCCGATAATCCGATGAAACATACACGAGATATTCTTCATGTAACGGGACAAGTCATGAATGGCGATTCACTTGACGTTTTTGTTTGCCATTTCCCGTCCCGAACAGGAGGAGAAAAGGAGAGTGAACCCAATAGAATATTAGCTGCGAGTCTGCTAAAACACTATACAGATAGCCTTTTTACTGTACGCACTCACCCTAATATTATTATAATGGGCGATTTTAATGACTATCCCAATAATAAATCAATATCAGAAGTCCTGAATGCCAAGGCACCTTCTTCTACACCCGAAGATAAAAAGCTATACAATCTTATGGCAGAGCGGGCAAAGGACAAAACCTTTGGAACTTATAAATATCAGGGCGAGTGGAATATTCTCGACCAATTCATTGTCTCGGGCTTTCTGCTGAATAACAAAAGCGGACTGTGTACCTCAGCCAAAAGTGCCGGAATCAGTAATTTGCCTTTCCTGCTCGAAAAGGATGAAAAATATTCCGGTGTTAAACCTTTGCGCACCTATTATGGAATGAAATACCAGGGAGGATACAGCGACCATCTACCTGTTTTTCTTGATTTAGCATTGCCCGACTAATGCGAACGTTTGCATAAATGTTTCTCTCCTTTTAAACCTCATTATTAGGCTTTTAAGATGTTAATTGCTTACCTTTGAAAATAACCATTTAATAATCGTATAGCTATGAATAAATTACATCATCTTATCATGTTGTCTCTTGTTCTATCCCTTTTCTCTTGCACATCAAAGAAAGCAAATACTTCGGACAATTTACAAACCGGTGTTTCTCATCCCGAATGGTCCCGAAACGCTGTTATCTACGAAGTAAATCTTCGCCAGTATACTAACGAAGGAACGATAAAAGCATTTCAGAATCACCTTCCCCAGTTAAAAGAGCTTGGAGTGGATATCCTTTGGTTTATGCCTATTAATCCTATCTCGGAACTGAATCGTAAAGGTAAGCTGGGCAGTTATTATGCAGTGAAGAATTATAAAGAGGTGAATCCCGAATTTGGAACAATTGCCGATTTTAAAGAGGTGGTGAAAAAAGCTCATGAACTGGGCTTTAAAGTTATTCTTGATTGGGTAGCCAATCATACAGGATGCGACAATGTGTGGTTAAAACAACATCCGGACTGGTATATGAAAGATAGTTTGGGAAAGGTTGTCAGCCCGTTCAATTGGACGGATACCTATAAACTCGATTATTCAAAGAAAGAGATGCGAGCAGCAATGATAGATGCCATGAAATTCTGGATTAAAGAATGTGATATAGACGGATATCGGTGTGACGTTGCATTTGAAGTTCCTACTGATTTCTGGAATGACGCCCGTAAAGAGTTGGATTCTATAAAACCGGTATTTATGTTGGCTGAAGCTGAGAAACCGGAACTTAATGAAAAAGCTTTTGATATGAGTTACAACTGGCCTTTGAAAGATGTAATGAATAAGATTGCAAAAGGTCCGAAAGAAGCCGATAAAGCACAATATGTACATAAAAAAGAGAAGGCAGATTCATCGGTTAAAACCATGAATGCTGCAGAAGAATTAGATAAATTACTGGCTCATCAGGATAGTGTATTCCCTAAAGATGCTTATCTGATGAATCATATTACTAATCACGATTTAAATTCATGGGAAGGTACTGAGTTCGACCGTTTGGGCGATGGAGTAAGAACCTTTGCTGTGCTGACTTATACCTTGAAAGGAATGCCGCTTATTTATACCGGACAGGAAGTTGGAATGAATCGTGCATTTAAATTCTTCGAAAAAGATAAGGCTCCCGACTGGACTAAAAACGAAACGTTTGCTTTCTATAAGAAACTTAATGAGCTGAAACATTCTCAGCCGGCTTTGGCTGCAGGAATTAAAGGTGGTGAAATGGTGAGATATATAACAGAATTTCCCAATGCATACGTGTTTGCCCGTAAATTACCATCTTCGGAAGTTCTTGTTTATCTCAATTTAAGTAAAGATCCGGTTAATCTGTCGTTTAAAAAAGAGACTCCAAAAGGTGAGTATACAAACTTCTTTACCGGAAAGAAAGAATCTCTTCCTACAACTCTGGCTTCGTGGGAATATAAAGTATATGTGAAATGATGTGTTTTTTGTGAATAATTAGTTGGTTTGGTTGATTTGTTTTTACTCCCGGCATATATATTTAGGTATTTGCCGGGAGTTTTGTATTGAATTCTATTGTTTACTCGTGGTGGTACGGGCCGTTGTTTAGTATAGTCATGGCCCGGTAAAGCTGTTCTACAAAGATGAGACGCACCATCTGGTGAGAGAAAGTCATTTTCGACATAGAAATCTTTTCATGCGCAGCATCATATATCTTTTGAGAAAAACCGTAAGGTCCTCCAATAACAAATACCAATCGCTTGTTCACATTATGCATCTTCTTTTCCAGCCAGTTGGCAAAATCCACTGAACGGAATTCCTTCCCGAATTCATCGAGCAGAACAATTACATCTCCAGGCTGAAAAGCTTTTAAAAGAAGTTCAGCTTCTTTCTCCTTTTGCTGATCCATGGTGAGGCTCTTCGTATTCTTTAATTCAGGAATAACTTCCATATCGAACGATATAAAATGCTTTGTACGTTCAATATAGTCATTAATAGCAGTGATATAATGTTTTTCTACAGTTCTTCCTACAACGATAAGTGTTATTTTCATTAGATAATTTCCTTTTTAGCCAGTTTTTGTGGGTGCAAAAATAGGCTTTTTCTTTTGAATTAGGGAAATTAAGTATTGTTTTCCGGAAATAATATCTACCTTTGTAACATATTAATGCTCATTGATATGAAAAAACTAATCCTTTTTATGTTATCGGCAGTTGTGTTCTGTACTGCTTTTGCTCAGTTACAAGATTCTGTTGGTTTGACATCTGCATTTAAAAAAGGCAGCGCGCAGGATTTACTCCCGTTTTTAGGTGATCAGGTGGTAGTAATTATCAAAGATAATCCTCAGAAATTTAAAAAAGTTGAGGCCCAAAAAGCCATGGCTGGTTTCTTTTCTGCAAATAAAGTTACCGGATTTATTGTAAATCATCAGGGAAACCGAGATGAATCGGGTTTTATTGTTGGTACATTGAGCACGGTAAACGGCTCATTCCGGGTAAATTGTTTTTTTAAGAAGAGCGATAATAACTCATCGTTAATTCATCAAATTAGAATAGTTAAAACAAATGAATGATTTAATTGACAGACTAATAGATTTAGCTTTTGCCGAAGATATAGGTGATGGCGATCATACAACTCTATCTTGTATTCCTGCTACTGCAATGGGAAAATCCAAACTTCTTATTAAAGAAGAAGGTGTACTTGCCGGAATAGAAGTAGCAAAGGAAATATTTCATCGCTTCGATCCTGAATTGAAAGTAGAAGTATTTATAAATGATGGCGCTGAAGTTAAACCTGGTGATGTAGCTATGATTGTATCCGGAAAAGTTCAGTCATTGTTGCAAACAGAACGTTTGATGTTGAATGTAATGCAACGCATGAGCGGTATTGCTACAACAACACGTAAGTATGTAAAGCGTCTCGAAGGAACAAAAACTCGCGTATTGGATACTCGTAAAACAACTCCGGGTATGCGTATGCTAGAGAAAGAGGCTGTAAAAATTGGTGGCGGTGTAAACCACCGTATCGGACTCTTTGATATGATTCTTTTAAAAGATAATCATGTGGACTTTGCCGGCGGCATTGATAAAGCTATTAACCGTGCTAAAGAATATTGCAAGGAAAAAGGTAAAGATCTGAAGATTGAAATTGAAGTACGTAACTTTGATGAAATTAATCAAGTGCTTGCCCTTGGTGGAGTAGATCGTATTATGCTTGATAACTTCAATATTGAGAATACCTGTAAAGCCGTTGAAATGATCGGCGGTAGATTTGAAATAGAATCTTCGGGTGGTATTACTTTCAATACTCTTCGCGATTATGCAGAATGTGGAGTTGACTTTATTTCTGTAGGTGCGCTTACTCATTCGGTTAAAGGCTTGGATATGAGCTTTAAAGCTTGTTAATGATAAAATAAGGAATCCTTATATTTAATGGTAAACATCCCGTTTGGTAAACTAGCCAAACGGGATGTTTTTTATTTTAGACCTACACCTATTATTGAAAGAGTCTACACCTTACTTGTAAAAGGTCTACTATATATTTTAAAAAGCCGTAGACCTTTTAAGAAATATATACCTAATAAATTGTTTAGCTTATTAATTGTGTTTATCTGGGTAATTTAACCTATTCGTCTATTGAATCACATGTTTTCGTCCACCATATTAGGTTAATACAGAAACTTCTTTTACTTTTGTTTGTTATAGAAAAATAGTGTAGGAGAATTTTTTTTTATTTTCTCATGCAGCATTTATAAATTCACGGAGTTATACATATAGACAACGCAAATACGTCTATACAAAACTAGAGTAAGTTGAAAGAGGAATTAGAATTGGTTAAAGGCTGTCGGGCAGGTGATAATGCTGCCCGAAAGGAACTTTACACTCTTTATTCCAAGAGACTGCTTGCTGTGTGTTATCGCTATACCGGCGATATAGACGTTGCGCATGATATTCTCCACGATGGTTTTATTAAAATCTACAAATCGATTTCAAAATTTGATTATCGCGGGAATGGCTCTTTAGAGTTATGGATGAGCAGAGTGATGGCAAACCTTTCATTGGACTACTTGCAGCAAAAGAAAAAAATGCAGGAAGTATTTGTTCAGGAAGAAGAATTGCCGGATGTGATTGAACTACCCGAAAAAGAATTGTATGAAGGAATTTCGGATTCACAGCTAATGCTTTTTGTGACTGAGTTGCCTGCTGGCTATCGCACAGTGTTCAACTTATTCGTGTTCGAAGAAAAGTCTCACAAAGAAATTGCTGCTTTACTTCACATCAATGAACATTCATCCACTTCACAACTTCATAGAGCAAAAAGTATGTTAGCTAAGAAAATTAAAGAATTTATCCGCAATGAAGAAAGATGAAGATGAATTAACCGAACTGTTTCACTCGCGACTGAAGAAATACGAAATTCCGTTGCAAGAGGACATGTGGGAAGATCTGGAAAAAGAATTATCCAAACCTTCTCCAAGAAAGCTTTATTCTATATTGTTTATTGCTGCTGCAGCCATTTTTCTGATATTATTTGCTTGCTCGGCTGCGGTTTGGATGTTCGCTCCTCATAAAGAAGCTTCTTCCTTATTAAGCAAAGCATCTGCACCTGTTATTGAAAAGCACAGCGCAATTGCAAAGGCGGATAAGGTAATAATCAGCAATCCTGTTACTGAAGAAGTTGTTGAACAGACTCCTGTACCGGAAGAAAAAGTAGTTATAGAGAAGACTGTTGAAACTATTCCGGCTGATACTGCTATTCAAAAAGAACAACCAAAGAAACAATCACAGAATGTACTTATGTCTGCAGAGGTGCAAGTGGCTGAAGCAATGGCTCAGGAAGATGATGATTACATAAAAGTTCATACAGAAAAAGAATGGAGCCTGGGTTTATCGGCTTCTATAGAACCTTGCAAATCATTTACTAAGGTTGGAAGCAACTCAGAACCAATAAATATTTGCTATAAAGAACCCGTTTCATTGAGTCTGACTATCGGGAAAAGACTTTCTGATAAAATTTCAATAGAAAGCGGAATAAATTATACCTTATTACGCTCATCATTAAAGGATGAGGCCGGAGGAAATCTTACCGATCAGAAATTCCATTTCCTTGGAATACCACTTAGAGTTAGTTATACGCTGATTAACAAAAAAGATTTTGATCTTTATGCATCTGCCGGTGGAATGTTGGAAGAATGTATTTCTCCAAAATCAGAATATTATTCAGGAACAAGTCAAACAGATAAAGATGATTATAATATGGACAGAATGCAATGTTCGCTCACTGCTTCTGTTGGATTCCAATATAATACATCCGAGCATCTGGCGCTCTTTGCAGAACCTGGTCTTGCATACTATTTTGACGATCATGCTCTTGCATCTACAATAAGAAAGGAAAGGCCTCTTAATTTCAATCTCCGTTGCGGAGTTAAATTAGTGTACTAGCAACATTAATCTCCTTAAAGAACTTTATTATGAAAAGAAATCTATGGCCATTGGTAATGGGCATTCTGTTTCTCGTAGCTTATTGTTTACTTTTTACAGGATGTAGCGGAGAGGATGTTGACTTTGATAATCCAAATCCAAAAACGTTTGTTAAGCAGATAAAGGCGGGAACGTATGATACGAAAAGTCCTTATGGATTCGTTGAGGTTCCGGTTTTTGCAAAAAAAGATATTCCCGAGCTTATTAAATATGTGAAAGATATGTCTACTATCGAATTTTTTCCTGCAAATGTAGTTTCTTCATACGGACCTTTTGCTAATTATCGCCTCGGGGAATGTATTATGTGGACTATCGAATCCATTAGGGTTGGGAAGTATGCATCTTTGGGATGCAAGCTCGTTCATAAAGACGTGAATGAACATTTGCAATATGCTTATCTTTCTGATAGTGAAATTAAAGAAGTTGCAGACTTATATATTAAATGGTGGTACAAGGTGATAAGCCAGCCTGAATATAATTTAATAGATCCTTTTTCAGAGAATCCATTAGAAGGTACTAATTATCGTTGGAATTAAATGACAAAAAGAATATATCTCGTTGTTTTGTTTTTTGTTACAGCTATTGTTGCTAGTAATGCGCAGCAGCGCAAAGAAACTAAAAAAACTGTCACTCAAAAAAGCGAAATGTCAGTAGAAAAAGAAATAATAATAAATCCGGAAGCTCTAAAATCTATCAATTTAGGTTCTCCACGTATGTCATCGTCTTCTTCTAATATGAAGTCGACGGATGTGAAGGATCTTACAAACGAAATTCTAGGTAAGAAAGAGAGTTTGGATGCCCCGCATGAAGGAAAACTGATGCTGGGATTTTCTTGTTTTGCTTCTGCTTACGAAAATCGTAGGAGTGGACAGAAACTGAAAGTAGATCCAATGGGGTTTGGTGAATTTAAAATGCCTCCCAGAGGAGGAATGCAAATTAGTAAAGATGCCACAACTCCAAGATATCTGGCTGCAGATAAGATTAAGACAATGTTTGGTCCTTCTGCCGGAGTTGCATTATCTTTTAGTGCAGAAGATATTCTTGAATCCATATTTTGGAGAAAACCACCCGATTTATGGACTCATTATGCTGATAAGCCAAAACCTAACTTTAGTATTGAAACAGATATGCCCGATGATCTTATTAAAATTCGTCAGGCTAATGTTGCAATGATGGATTCGTTGATAAACACTTCTTCGAAGAAGTATAAAATTGTTTATCTGTTCTGTGATGAGTCTGATTATTCAACGGAAAATTTTCCCGAGGTGGTTAAGTATGTGGAAAATCATAAAGATAAATTCGATTTGTTTCCGGTTTCCGGAAAGAAGCATGAAGATCTTTCCTGCATAGCAAAATATCTACATAAAGTAGCTTACTATAGTCCGGTATATGTGTTGAACGGGAATCATAAGGAAAGTTTGATTCTTATGCTCGATCAAAATCATAAGGCTATTTCTTTACTTGCTTGCGATACACGCGTATCTAAGAAATTTGATGAAATAAAGCTTTTGCCATAGAGTGGTGGTTATTTTAGAGTCGTTTTTAATCAGAGTGATGCACGCATGGCTTCTATATATATAGTAAGCCGTGTGTGCATTTTCTTTTCTTTCCTGGATTATTCATCAAAACTTTATAATATCTTTGAAGGTAAATAAATGATTTATGAATAGAATATGTGATCTTTTTGGAATAAAATACCCTATTATACAGGGAGGAATGGTGTGGTGCAGTGGATGGCGACTGGCTTCTGCTGTAAGTAATGCCGGTGGATTAGGATTGATAGGAGCAGGTTCCATGCATCCTGAAGTTCTTCGTGAACATATCAGGAAATGTAGCGAGGCGACTGATAAACCGTTTGGAGTAAATATCCCACTTATGTATCCCCAGATAGATGAAATTATGAAGATAGTGGTTGAAGAGAAGGTGAAGATAGTATTTACTTCAGCAGGAAACCCCAAGGCCTGGACATCTTATCTGAAACAAAATGGTATTAAGGTAGCACATGTAGTCTCTAGTGCCAAGTTTGCAGAAAAATGCGAGGCGGCAGGTGTAGATGCAATTGTAGCCGAAGGTTTTGAAGCAGGCGGACATAATGGAAGAGAAGAGACAACGACTCTTTGTCTTATTCCATCAGTCAGGAAAGCAACTTCGCTGCCATTAATTTCAGCTGGTGGTATAGCTACTGGTGCAGCAATGCTCGCAGTTATGGCATTAGGAGCCGAAGGTGTTCAGATGGGAACTCGTTTTGCTTTGACAAAAGAAAGTTCGGCGCATGATAATTTTAAAGAATTGTGTTTGTCTCTCAATGAAGGAGATACCAAACTTCTATTGAAGAAACTAGCTCCGGTGCGATTAGTTAAAGGAAAGTTCTTCTCCCAAGTAGAAGAAGCCGAAGCTCGTGGAGCATCAGTGGAAGAGATGCGAGAATTGTTAGGTAAAGGTCGTGCAAAAAAAGGAATCTTTGAAGGAAATCTAGATGAAGGCGAGCTGGAAATTGGTCAGGTTGCGTCACTTATTCATGAACTTAAACCTGTTGCTGAAGTAGTAAAAGAGGTGATTGATGAATTCAATGCCTGCAAACAGGTTGTATCTGCCTTCTAAACTTTATAATGGATAAGCACGATGTTTACACTTTAGTTTAAAGCGTATTGAATGTAAGTCTTGCAAACTTTATAATGGATAAGTGCTGAATAAAACCATGATGCACAATATTTGCTTGCTTTAAAGAATTATTGTTTTGTCCTGTATAAGACCGAACAAACACTTAAATGGCAGACTTTTCAGCTAATTGAGTTTGCCGCTATTGCCACATAAAGAATTATTAAGTTAACCCAATTTATAACGAACTAATGTTTTTGAATTTTGCGGAAAAATAGGTTCTCTTTTTTGTTATTATAGGGGGTGAAACTAATTTTTCCGCAGTTTATAATCAGTTATTTAAGTAAAAAAGTAAAACGTATTGTCAGAAAACGTCCTTATAAGTTTACCTCAAAAGTGAATTCTTGTAGTTAAAATGTGTTATATTGCTTATTATTAGTTCTATAGGTTGTAAAAATCGTTTTTTTTATAATATTGCCGGAAGATAACTCTATATATTTCTTCAATTATATTTCTCCCTTATTGAATCACTTCTCATAATTTTTCCATTTTATGCTATTCTTCATTTTTATTGATTTGAATAGATAAACTGTAAAAAAAGTTGCTTAGGTGTGATTTATGTGTAATTTTGCATATCCTTTATCTTGTGGAATAATTTATTTAAACGTATGCAATATAATACTATGAAACAAAACTCCTATATTCTATCTCTTGCTAATATTTTATCTTTTATATTGTATATGGTTCAGATTATATATGTTCATATAAAAAAAGTATGTTTATTGTCAATTGCAATATTTTCCCTTGTTGGTTGCACTATAAAGGAGTATAATGAAGAAAACTTTGTTGCGCCTGCAATAAATATATTATCTACCAATATAACTTCTGAGAATACTTGTGAGTTAGAGCTTAGAATCAATATAGGTGACGGTGCCTCTATCAAAGAGGCTCATATCAGTCTTTGGGATATGACAACAGAAAATGCAGAACCAGAAGAAATACCAATAGAGTTAAGCAAAGAAAAGGAACAAACGCATAAATTGACGATAAAAGTTTCTCAGAAAAAACATGATTACAAAGTAAAAGTAATATTAAGATCTGAAAAAAATGATTATAGCAGTTTACCACAAGTCATAAGGTTTAGTGATAAATTGGCGCAAGGAGTTGACTATATTGATCTCTATATAAGTGGTGCTGACTTTAGTCAGTATTATGTAGATGAGGTAAATAAAGTTGGAATGAATCTAGAGAAAGGAGACCGTTTTGCATTTTTGGTCTATTATTCAAAACTACCGTCTTCAGATACCAAAACTGAAATAAAATTAAATGGTACCATACCTATAAAGACAGAGATTAGTTATTCTGGTATGATGGAAGATGATCATGTACTTGGCTTTGGGTATTTACCTGATAATATTGTTCCGGGCATATATTCAGTTCATGTCTATTTAAATGATAAAGAGTATATTCTGGATTATAAGATAAATGTACTGCCAGGAATTAGCAAAAACATATATCTGTCCAATATGCCATATTCCATTACGAGTCTTTCTTTGCCTGCAGCTAGTTATATTAAGGCAGATGAAATTTATTATATCCAATCGGAATTTAATCCTGTTAAAATATTAATATATAATCTTAAGAATAATACTTGGAGCGAAAAAAATGTAAATCCGTTATCAGCTCCATATCAGGTAAGTATTTTTGGTAAAGTAGATCATTATACTTTAATGTACATATCTGAGGATAATGCGATTCAAAAAATGGCTTTGTTTGACTTTGAAGAATCGAAGAATATATGGATAAAAGTTTCGGATTACCCAGGAAAAGCAACGAGAGGAGTTATTGCATTTAAAATAAATAATAAAATTTATATTGGCGGAGGAGCTCTTTATACTTATAATAAGCCTGGACTTTTTCAAACGCCCGAATACTTGAGAGATTTCTGGGAATATGATATTGCGAATGATAAATGGACAAAAATAAATGATTTACCATATAATACACGTTTTGACGGGTTTATTAGCTCTTGTTGTATGAGTTCGGATAAAGGTTATATTTTTAATCGTTTCCTTGAATTATGGGAATATTCTCCTTTAGATGATAGTTGGAAAAAATTAAATTCACTTAGAGGAGGGCCAACTCAACGTTCTCATAGTAAATTATTATATAATCAAGATAAATTATATCTAGTAGGAGGAGAAGCATCTAATAATTTAAGAGATGTTTGGGAGTATGACTTGAAAACACAATGTTGGCGACTGATAGATCTCTTTGATGCATATTTTAAAGATGCAGATGTACAAGCATTTATATATAAAAATAAAATAAGAATAGGCTATTCTGCTATTCTGAATGAAAATAAACCTCTATTTGTTGAGGTTGAATTACCGTAATTCTACAAATATGAAAAAAATATTTATATACATATTTCTATGCTTACTTCTGGCTCAATGTTCCAAAGAAGAAATTGTGGTAGAACCAGAGATTGCAAAACAGGCTGAATCTGTTATGACAGGTGATTTTTCCGTAGAAATATCTTCCACTGATAAAGATATTTATTTAAAATGGTATCCTGTAAAGAATGCTAAAAGCTATGAAATAATTGTGAATGATACAATGACAGTGTATGATAAAATAGATAAAAATGAATACCTGGATTATTATGACTATCGATTAAAAAATCTAAAACCTAACACAGACTATAAGGTAACTGTTAGAGCTATCAGTGAGGATTTAAATGTAAAACTTGTATCTGGTAAAACAAGAACCATGAAAAGTTTCATTGATCAAGTTATCAATATTGAATTAGATAAGTATGATTACAGATTAGGGGAGTTCATGTTTTTTGGAAAAACGAAAGATGGAGGCTATATGGCCATTGGCTATTATGAGATTTTAGGAGACTACTACAAAGTTGCTCTAAAAATGAATTCAGCTTACAATATCGAATGGACTTGTAGTATTCCTGAGCCTGACAGCAAAGAGCAGCCCAATTTAAATATGTTTGAAATAAGTAATGGTGATTACATTCTTACAACTGAAAAGACTGTTATCAGAATAAGTAAAAACGGAACTTTACTTTGGAAAAAAAGTATAAACGATCAGGAGCTTGAGTTCTCAACAACAAGTGTACTTCTTCCAGATGAAAATATTATTCTTGGAGGATATGCTTGGAAGGAACTAGATAATGAAGGTCATGGGTCAGATTGTTTTTATTTAGTTAAAGTCTCTCCTGATGGAAATATAATTTGGAAAAAATATGTAGACATTCCCAATAAATTAGGAGTTGCAAAATCCTTGGTGGATATTATTTATAATGAGACAACTAGAACGTTGTTGTGTTGTGGCTGGTCTACTGATAATGATTGTTCACTTATTCAATTGGATGCTGAAGGGAATCTTTTAAATAAATTAAAATATGAATATCCAAAAGATCAAGTTAATACATTTATAAAGATTCTGCCTTCTTCTGATGGTAATTATTATCTTATAGGAAATGCGTATGTTGTAAAAATAGATAATAAAGGATCTGTTATTTGGGAACAAAAAGGTCGTGATAATGGAGAGTGGCTTTACGCCTCTGCTGTTTTATGCAATATGATTAATGATAATTCATTATTAGTTGTATCTTATGTAGATCTATCATATGAAGCTAAAGTAGTAGATGTCAATGGAAATATTATAAAAAAAGTTCCTTTCAATTTTCCACGGGGAATGTATGCCGGACAAGATCCAATAGGACGATATGTATACGTAACAAGGTCTGGATCAATAATATTTATAAACCCTGATGGATATATTTCACAATAATAGTCTATTGCTTTTTTATATCTAAGTAAGGTGTTATAAGTTGTTTCCTTTTGAATGAATAATATAGATAGAGCTGATAGACAGCTCTATCTATCGCATATTATAATTCAATAGGTTCGTACTTTAAACCAAAGGTTTCGGCTACAGCCGGATAAGTAACTTTACCTTTTACAATATTCAATCCTTTAGCCAGACTCTTATCTTCTTTGCAAGCTTGTTCCCATCCTTTATTTGCTAAAGCTACTACGTAAGGAAAAGTTGCATTTGTAAGAGCGAGTGTTGAAGTATAAGGAACTGCACCCGGAATGTTGGCTACGCAATAGTGAGCTATACCGTCAACAACATATTGAGGATCTGTATGTGTAGTTGGGTGAGAAGTTTCAAAACATCCGCCCTGGTCAATAGCAACATCTACCATTAAACTGCCTTTTCTGAGATATTTCAGCATTTCACGGGTTATTAAATGAGGAGCTTTTGCTCCGGGAATCAATACTGCGCCAATAACCAGATCGGTGGTTGGAAGTTCCTCTTCAATATTATGAGGAGAAGAATATAGTGTTTTCACATTGTGAGGCATAATTTCACTCAGATAGCGCAAACGTGGAAGTGATATATCGGCAATAACTACGTCGGCTCCCATGCCGGCAGCAAGGAATGCAGCATTACTACCCACAACTCCACCTCCAAGAACCAATACCTTTGCCGGCTTTACTCCTGGAACACCGCTTATCAGTAAGCCTTTGCCACCTTGTGGTCTTTCAAGAAATCTCGCACCTTCCTGTATTGCCATTCTACCAGCTACTTCAGACATAGGGATTAGTAAAGGTAAAGATCTGTCTTCCTTTTCTACTGTTTCGTATGCAATACAGACTGCTTTGCTGTCAATCATTGCATAAGTAAGTTCTTTTTCCGATGCAAAATGAAAATAAGTAAATACTACTTGATTGGGTTTGATTAATTTATATTCAGGTTCAATAGGCTCTTTTACTTTAACAATCATCTCTGCTATTTCATAAACTTTTTCTATAGTGGATAGAATGTTTGCTCCAGCTGCTATATAAGCTTCGTCATCAAAGCCGCTATTAATTCCTGCATTGTGTTGTACGTATACGGGGTGGCCTCTTTTTATTAGTTCTTTTGCGCCACCTGGGGTGAGTGAGACCCTATTCTCATTGTTTTTGATCTCTTTTGGAATTCCGATTATCATAATGATAGATTTTTGGGTTAAACATGACGAAAGATACGTTATTTTTTGATAAAGTGTTATTGTTTTCCCTTTTTTATTCAAATTTTATTTTTGATATTTTGTTGGCTATATATCAAAAAGATTGCATGTGTTTGTTTGTACTTACAAAATGTTTAGTAACTTTGCGCCCGAAAAATAAAATGGGTTAGTTTTGTGTTTAATTGTTTCTAAATGTAATTTTGATAGCAGAAATGATTAATTCTTTAGTTGATTGCTTAATAGCTAAATAAGAAGAAATGAAAAAAAGATGGATTATTATGATGACGATTCTGGTCATCTTTTGTGTTATTGGAGTTTTTACTCCTGAAAATGCTGGAATATGGGAGCCCGACGCGAAAGTAAACTACACGGACGTAACATGGATTCTTACTGCAACAATTTTTGTATTAATGATGACTCCCGGATTATCGTTTTTTTATGGCGGTATGGTACGCCAAAAGAATGTGATTTCCACAATTCTTCAAAGCTTTATTGCAATGGGGGTAATCAGCGTTCTTTGGGTTGTATTTGGATTTAGTTTGGCTTTTGGAAACGATATAGGAGGTTTTGTAGGTAACCCTGCTACTTTTTTCATGTTTAATGGAGTAGGTGCAAAGACTAATGCACTTTTAAGCCCTACAATACCTTTGGCATTATATGCTTTGTTTCAAATGAAGTTTGCTATAATTACTCCTTCATTGATTACCGGTTCATTTGCGGAACGTGTTCGTTTCTCGGCGTATATGGTATTTATGATTTTATTCTGCATCTTTGTTTATTGTCCTTTGGCTCACTGGACATGGCATCCTGATGGTTTCTTGCGTCAATTAGGTGTTGTCGATTTTGCAGGTGGTATTGTGGTTCATGCCTCTTCGGGTGTTGCCGCATTTACAGGAGCAATATTCCTTGGAAGACGATGCGACAGGGGAGGAGACAGGACTCCGGCAAATATTGCACTGGTTATTCTGGGCGCATCAATGCTTTGGTTAGGTTGGTTTGGTTTCAATGCCGGATCTTCACTTGCTGCTAATGGAGTGGCTGTGAAAGCATTCTTAAATACAAATACCGCTTCGGCAACAGCAATGCTTGCCTGGGTGTTCTTTGATAGCCTTCGTGGACGTAAGCCTTCAGCTATGGGAGCTGCTATCGGAGCTGTGGTTGGTATGGTTGCAATCACCCCTTCTGCCGGTTATGTAACTGTAGGCCAAAGTATGTTTATTGCTTTAATTACAACAATTGTTTGTAATGTGGCTGTTCACTGGAAAAATTACAATTCAGTAGATGATGCATTAGATGTATTTCCTACTCATGGTGTAGGAGGTATAACAGGTACTATTCTTACTGGTGTTTTTGTTAACGGCTTAGTTGCCGGGAACATTCATGTTTTTCTGATACATCTTTTGGCTGTAGTTATTGTATGTGTTTACACGTTTGTGGTAACTTATGCTCTTTACTGGATTACAGATAGAATGATACCTATGCGTGTGTCTGTTAAAAGCGAACACATTGGACTTGACATCAGTCAGCATGATGAATCGTATGGAATTCGTTTTGGCGAAAGAGAATTGGCAGAATACTTAGACGTGGAAAAAACTGATGATAAATAAGTTTCTTGTTATTTATTCGTGATAGATTAATAAATCATAGTGCAAAAGACTGAAAGTCTTGGTACAAAAGAAAATCTCCTGAACAGAACTAATAATTCTGTACAGGAGATTTTCTTTTACTATATATTATCAAATATCTATTAGTTGTTTTATTATTATCTTTTTGTGCTAAAGGTTAAAGAGTAGAATCTGATGATGAACTAAATTAGTTGCACAGATTTTTAAGAGCCTTATTTATTTCCGGATACTGAAATGAATATCCATAATTCAATAATTTATAAGGAAATACTTTTTGCCCTTTCGTGAGAATTGATGCACCTTCGCCATACATGATTTTAAAGACAACAGATGGTATGCGGAAACATGCCGGTTTATGAGCAATCTTTGCTAGTGAATAGGTAAATATAAGATTGTCGCACATCTGTGGAGCGGTGCAATGAATAACACCTTTTATCTTTTTTGTTGTTATTATAGTCCAGAATATACTCATTAAATCGTCAATGTGTATCCAGGAAAAACCTTGACTGCCAGATGCTATTCTTCCTCCTATAAACAGACGAAACGGTAGATACATTTTAGGAAAAGCTCCTCCGTCTTTACTTAGTACAACACCAAGTCGGGGAATAACTAAACGTACGTCAGTAGATACCTTTTTGGCTTCAGCTTCCCAGTCTTTACAAACTCCGGCTAAGAATCCGTTATCATAATTCCCGTCTCTTTCACTCCATATCTCTTTATCAGGATATATTCCAACAGCAGAAGCAGAAATCAGTACTTCAGGTTTAGTGGCTAATTCATTGATTACTTGTACTAAATATCTGGTAGTTTTTATTCTGCTATCTCTTATTTTCTGTTTGTTTTCTTTGGTCCAACGAGTATTAATTGAAGCTCCAGCCAGATTAATAACCGCATCGCAACCGTTTAAAAGAGATATTAACTTCGATTTATTATCAGGAAGATAATGCTCTCTTTTCACTGCATGTACCTCTACACCTTTATTCACAAGAAAGTCACTAAGATGCTTTCCTATAAATCCTGTACTCCCTGTAATTGCGACCTTCATAAAATTAGTTATTTGCTTTATGAAATAATAACGTTTAAAGTATCAATTATGTTGTTTATTAGTGATTAATATTTATAATGATTGTGTGCTTTGAATAAAAATCCGTAAGTTTGCATCTCTTGAAAATAGTATTAGTTTTAATGAAAAGATATATAATTGCTCTGATGTTGTTAAGTGAGTTTTCACTATCAGCACGTGAAGCAAAAAAGGCTGTATTTGTAAATCCACTTAACATTCCTATTGTTCTGAGTGGTAATTTTGGAGAGTTGAGAGCAAACCATTTTCATGGTGGATTAGATTTTAAAACAAAGCAGGTTACAGGATTACCTGTTTATAGCATAGCAGATGGGTACGTATCCCAAATAAATGTTTCCCTGGGGTCGGGTTACATGCTTCATGTGAGACATAAGAATGGATATACCTCTATTTATCGTCACATGCTTGGCTTTGTGCATTTATTGGCAAATTATACTGAAAAATATCAGTATGAACATGAGCTGGACGAAGTAACTATCGACCTTTCTCCTGATGAATTTCCGGTAAAGGCTGGTCAACAGATAGGATGGAGCGGTAATGAAGGGTATTCTTTTGGTCCACATTTACATATGGACCTTATTGATACAGAATCGGGCGATTTTGTTGATCCTTTGCAGTTCTATGCCGGTATGGTTAAAGATACCAAACCGCCCAGAGCTGAAAGTATTATGTTGTTTCCTCAATCGGGAAAGGGAGTGGTGAATAGCCGTCAAGCTAATTTCTCATTTCCCCCTTACGGAAATAGGGTAATTGAAGCCTGGGGAGAGATTGGTGCCGGAATCAGGGCGCATGATTATATGGACAATGTGTCTAATCATTACGGAGTACATTCTGTAACGCTATTTGTAGATGGAAAAGAAGTTTGCAGTAGCAATATGGATTATTTTTCGGCATACGAAAACCGCATGGTTAATTCATGGGCGTATGCAGGGTATATGAAATCATTCCGTGATCCGGGTAATAAACTGCGTTTTCTACATACCGGTGATGATAGAGGTATTGTACAGATTAAAGAAGAACGCGATTATAAATTTATGTTTGTACTGAAAGATGTATTTGGAAACTCGTCCAATTATACATTTACAGTTCGTGGAAAGAAACAGGAAATACCTGAAGCTGTAGTTAAAAGTAAGTACATACTGAAATGGGATGAACTGAATGTTTTGAATAAACCAGGTGTACAACTGATAGTTCCTGCCGGAATGGTATATAAGGATGAACCTGTTAACTTTGAAACATTTGATGTTCCGGGAGCCATTTCCTTAGATTGCCAGTTGCATAATGTACCATTACCACTTCATGCTCCTTGCGAATTGGAAATCGGTATTCGTAATATGATTAAGCAAGATACGAAAAAGTACTATATTGCTCAGAAAATAGGTAATGGATACAAATATGTAGGTGGAGTATATAACAATGGATATATTTGTGCGGATATAAAAGATCTTGGTACATATACAGTTAAAATAGACACAATTCGTCCAAGAATAGCTCCGGTAGGGAAAAACTATTGGTCGAAAGCCGGGATTGTATCTTTTTCTATTCGTGATAATGAAACAGGCATCAAGTATTACAAAGGCAGGATTGATGGCAAATTTGCTCTTTTTCATCTGAAATTAATGAATTCTCGTTTGAGTTGCAGACTCGATTCCAGAAAAATTCAAAAAGGAATTCAGCACGATGTGGAAATACTTGTAATAGATAATTGTGGTAATGCTTCGGTTTATCGCGACTCATTTAAATGGTAGTAATAATTAAAATAACAATATATGAATAAACGACTTATAACCTTTGCTTTCTTACTGTTTGCATTGTTGGCTAAAACTTTAGCGTGTACAAATCTTATTGTAGGAAAAAATGCTTCAACAGATGGTTCAACCATTGTTTCTTATTCAGCCGATTCTTATGGCATGTTTGGTTATCTATGTCATTACCCTTCCGGAACCTTTGCAAAAGGAACCATGCTGAATATTAACGAATGGGATACCGGTAAGTATTTAGGGCAAATAGAACAAGCCAAAAAAACATATAATGTAATTGGTAATATGAACGAGTTTCAGTTAACAATTGCAGAAACAACCTTTGGTGGTCGTGAAGAATTGGTAGATTCAACAGGAATTATTGATTATGGAAGTCTTATTTACATAACTCTTCAAAGAGCGCATACTGCCAGAGAAGCTATTCAGACAATGGATAAGCTGGTTCAGGAATATGGATATTACAGCAGTGGCGAATCGTTTACCATTGCAGATCCAAATGAAGTATGGATTATGGATATGGTTGGAAAAGGCCCCGGCATTCGTGGTGCAGTTTGGGTAGCAGTACGCATACCGGACGATTGTATTGCAGCTCATGCTAACCAATCTCGTATTCATCAGTTTAATATGGATGATAAGGAAAACTGCATGTATTCTTCTGATGTAATTTCATTTGCCCGTGAGAAAAAGTACTTTAACGGTGTGAATAAAGACTTTAGTTTTGCAGATGCTTATGCTCCGCTTGATTTTAGTGCACGTCGTTTTTGCGAAGCCAGAGTATGGAGCTTCTACCGCATGTTTAATCCCGAAATGGAATCATATTTAGGATATATTCAGGGAACTAGCAAAGAACCGATGCCTCTTTACATTAAACCAGCCAGAAAGCTGTCAGTACAAGATATAAAGAATGCCATGCGCGATCATTACGAAGGTACTCCACTCGATTTAACAAAAGACTTAGGAGCTGGTCCATATAAAAGTCCGTATCGCCTTTCTCCATTGACATATAAGGTTGGCGATCAGGAATATTTTAACGAACGACCAATCTCTACTCAACAAACAGGATTCACTTTTGTTGCTCAGATGAGAGCTGATAAGCCAGATGCAATTGGTGGTGTGTTATGGTTTGGTATGGATGATGCAAATATGACAGTTTATACTCCGGTATATTGTTGTACAGATAAAGTGCCTAAATGTTATGCTCAGGGAAAAGGCGATTATATTACCTTCTCATGGGACTCTTCATTCTGGATATTTAACTGGGTTGCAAATATGATTTATCCTCGTTATAGTCTGATGATTGACGATTTACGCTCCACTCAAAAAGAAATGGAAAGCGGATTCAATATGTCACAAGATGCAATTGAAGCTACAGCAGCCAAAATGTACGAAACAGATCCTGCAAAGGCAAAAGCATTTCTTACAAATTACACAAACATGTCTGCTCAAAATACTTTTGAAACATGGAAACATCTGGGCGAATTCCTTATTGTGAAATACAATGACGGAGTTGTGAAGCGTATGAAAAATGGCAAGTTCGAACGTAACTCAATCGGACAACCTGCACCGGTAATGCGTCCGGGATATCCGAAAGATTTTCTTGAAGAGGTTGTTAAGGCTACCGGAGATCGTTATAAAGTGACACAATAGACCTATAATGAGACAAAAAGGTTTGTTGGAAATGTGTAAAATATAAGTGAAATTTGTTATTTTTGTGCCGATCTTTGTATCAGGAATACACAAAACAATTTAAATAAACAATCGTATGGATAATCAAGAATTGATAAAATTCGTATCAGAGAAAGCTAATAAATGGCTGACTCCCGCTTATGATGCAGAAACTCAGGCTGAGGTTAAAAGAATGCTTGACAATGAAGATAAAACAGAACTGATCGAATCATTCTATAAAGACCTGGAATTTGGAACAGGTGGTTTACGTGGTATAATGGGAGTAGGTAGTAACCGTATGAACATTTATACTGTTGGAGCTGCAACTCAGGGTTTATCTAACTATCTGAATAAATCTTTCAAGGAATTAAAGCAGATCTCTGTAGTTATTGGTCACGATAGCCGTAACAACAGCCGTAAATTTGCAGAAATCTCTGCAAATATCTTTTCAGCAAACGGAATAAAGGTTTATCTGTTTGAAGACCTTCGTCCAACTCCTGAAATGTCTTTCACTATCCGTCATTTAGGTTGCCAGAGTGGTATTATTCTTACAGCTTCTCACAACCCAAAAGAATATAACGGTTATAAAGCATACTGGGATGATGGCGCACAGGTACTTGCACCTCACGATTCAGGTATTATTGATGAAGTAAATAAAGTATCTTCTGCTGCCGATATTAAGTTCGAAGGCAACCCTGCGCTAATTGAAATTATTGGCGAAGATATTGATAAAGCATACTTGGATAAGGTTAAAACAGTATCAATTGATCCTGAAGTTATTGCTCGTCATAACGATTTGAAGATTGTTTATACTCCAATTCACGGAACAGGTGTACGCATTATACCACGTTCTTTGAAAATGTGGGGCTTTACAAATGTAATTCCGGTGCCAGAACAAAATGTGATTAGTGGTGATTTCCCAACTGTGAAGTCTCCTAATCCTGAAGAACCTGCAGCATTGTCAATGGCAATAGAAAAAGCTAAAGAAACAGATGCCGATTTAGTTATGGCTTCCGATCCTGATGCCGATCGTGTAGGTATTTCCTGCAAGGATGATAAAGGCGAATGGGTATTGATTAATGGTAACCAGACTTGTCTGATGTATTTATATTACATCATCACTCAATACAAAGCTTTGAATAAAATCAAAGGTGATGAATTTGTAGTGAAGACAATTGTTACTACAGAATTGATCAAGACTATTGCAGACCGTAATAAGATTGAAATGCTTGATTGTTACACCGGTTTTAAATGGATTGCACGCGAAATTCGTTTGGCTGAAGGCAAGAAAACATACATTGGTGGTGGAGAAGAAAGCTACGGATTCCTTGCCGAAGATTTCTGCCGTGATAAAGATGCTGTTTCTGCTTGCTGTTTAATTGCTGAGGTTGCTGCCTGGGCTAAAGACAATGGCAAAACATTGTATCAATTGCTTCAGGATATCTATGTAGAATATGGATTCTCTAAAGAAAAAGGTGTTTCTGTTGTGAAACAAGGTAAGAGTGGAGCAGAAGAAATTAAGCAAATGATGACTGATTTCCGCAACAATCCTCCTAAAGAAATGGCTGGTTCTAAGATTGTTCTTTATAAGGACTTCCAGGCTTTGCAGCAAACTAATGCTTTAACCGGAGAAAAATCAGCATTGGATATGCCTGAATCTTCTAATGTATTACAATACTTCACTGAAGATGGTAGTAAAGTTTCTATCCGTCCTTCAGGTACAGAACCTAAGATTAAGTTCTATATTGAAGTTAAAGGTGATATCAAATCACGTGCAGATTATGATAAATCAAACGCTGCTGCTGACGAAAAGATTAAAGCTGTTATGACTTCTCTTGGAATCTAATAAGAAATTATATCTCACAAAAAAAGCTGTTTCAGTAATGAGACAGCTTTTTTTGCTATAAGTACTTTTTAAGAAGTCATTTTTTGCTACTGCAATTGCATTCAACAAAATTTCGGTTTTCATCTGTCTGTTCCTGAGATACCAATATGGAATTCTCAAAATGAAATACTGAATTTATTATATACCATGTTTGTACAAACAACTGCTCTTTGTAATACAGGTTTTCGTGCAAAACCTTATCCTTATCTAAATAGAAACCAGTCTTATAAGGTTTCCCGAAAAGAGAGATAAAGTCAGCTTTGCTCATACCGGGTTTTACCTTATCACTAATTACAAACATACTTTTCGTATAATCTTTTGAAACGAATGAACCTTTATTCTCTGTCTGTGTAGTTATACAACTGGATAGTGATAAAGATACTAATAGAAGTAAAAAGATCTTTTTCATTTTATACCGTCTTTATATTAATATATAAGGTTGTAGACCAGCCATTATTCCATTGCCGAAGCGTCAAAAGAAAGCGGAAGCAGACTTCCAATTCCTTCTACAATATAAATACATTTCTTACCATAAAGTAAAATACGAATGGAATTACTAAAACGCTTTTCTGTTTCCAGAATAACCTGTCGGCAGGCACCGCATGGAGGAATAGGAGTATCTATAAAATCACGTTCCGTACGGGCAGCAATAGCCAGAGTCTTTACTGCAGATTCCGGATATTGAGAGTTTGCATAGAACAAGGTAGTGCGTTCGGCACACAGTCCGGAAGGGTAGGCTGCATTCTCCTGATTATTACCGGTAACAGTAATTCCATTATCTAGTAAAGCTGCAGCACCTACTGAAAACTTTGAATAAGGAGCGTAACTACGCTTCGTTGCTTCAATTGATTGATCAATAAGTTTTTTATCTTCATCGGAAAGTTCATCGTATTGGCAAACTTTTATAATAGATTTGATCGTCAGATCTTTCATAATTATACGGGTTTTATTGGTTTTAATAACAAAGTTAATAAAAGAGATTGGTAAATTCGATTATTTTTATGACTTTTGTGCTCAGTAACAGATAAAATATATAGTATGAAATTTTCCCGATTGATTTTTGCTTCTATATTGTTGGTTTGCGCAACTTTAGCTCAGGCTCAGTATAGAAATCCTAAATACATGGCTTATGTCAAACAATATAGTGACTTGGCTGTAGTACAGATGAGAGAGTATAGAATTCCGGCTAGCATAACTCTTTCTCAGGGACTTTTGGAATCAGGAGCAGGACAAAGCTCTTTGGCAAAGGAATCAAATAATCATTTCGGAATAAAATGTGGTGTAAGATGGAACGGACCAAGTGTTTCTCATGATGACGATGCACCCAATGAATGCTTCCGGGCATATAATAATCCAAATGCTTCATACGAAGATCATTCTAAATTCCTTTCTTCCGGTGCCAGGTATGCTTTTCTTTTCAATCTTGATATTACCGATTATAAAGGTTGGGCAAAAGGATTAAAGAAGGCCGGATATGCTACAGATCCTTCTTATGCGAATCGTTTAATCACTATTATTGAAGACTATGAACTCTATAAGTATGACAAAGAAGGATTGAGTAAGAAGAAGCACGTTCATGAAAAGAAAGAAAAAGAAGCGTTTACACCACATCAGGCTTACATCGCCAATGGGTTGCTATATGTTATAGCCCGCCGTGGAGATACGTTCGAAAGTATTGCCGATGAGTTCGATACATACGCAAGAAAGCTCATCAAAGATAATGATCTTACCAAGGATTACACATTGGCAGAAGGAGATATTATTTATCTTCACCAGAAAAACAAACATGCTTCAGAAAAGTATACCGTTCATGTCGTTCGTGAAGACGATTCAATGCATAGTATTTCTCAATTATATGGTATCAGACTTAAGAACCTTTATAAACTGAATAAGAAATCGGGCGAGTATGTTCCTCAGGTAGGAGATTTAATCTGGCTGAGATAATATACCCCTTGTTTTAAATATTGGTACATAGATTAATATTGCCGTGTAACTTGAAGACAAAAGTTACACGGCAATATTTTTTTGATTTTATACTCCATTAAATCTTCCTTATTTTAAGATTTAAAATCTAGTTTGTTGCCTCTTCGGCATTCCTAAAACTTATATTAGTTTGATAATTAGATATATAAAAGTTTTATATTGTTACCTTTGTTGTGATAATTTGTTTTTACTATTTTATATTTTTGTGTTCTAATGCAATAATAACCGTATAAAATAATATATGAGAAAGTTTAGAATGGTCTTAATAATGTTGCTAATACCTGTCTTAATGGGAGGTAGTTGTGAAAATGATGACGAAAATTGTCATGATAGAATCGAGTTTTTGAATAAAACAAGTCGTACTTTATATGTAAAGAAGGAAGAGAGTGCCATTCTTTCCAGGTACAATGGCTATCCATATTCTGATTCGTATAAAACATTACCAAATGAAAATAACAATACAGCATTTTTTAATGTTTTTAGCGGTCGTTCAGATTGTTATGAAAATACATTGAAAGATACATTATATGTTTTTATTTTTGAAGAAGATGTATTGGCTAATCATCCATGGGCTGATGTTGTTGATAAGAACCTGATACTTCAACGTTACGACTTGAGCTTGCAGGATTTGCAGCAATTAAATTGGCAAATATCTTATCCACCTTCGGAACTGATGAAAGATATGAAGATGTATCCACCATTTCCATAATCTATAAAGTAAAAATCTTTGAGTAAATATGGCAAATATCCAATGACTGTGATATGGATCGGAATAAACAAGTAATTTGTAGCAATAATATTATGACACGTATTTTTTTCTTTTCAATACTGATTTTCATGACGTTACTTGTTTCATGCAATAGACAAACAACAAACGAAAAGAATTTTGTTCAAGATTCTGTTTCTTCAGGAAAAGGTGATTTGACTAAATCTGACTTCGATAAGTTTAAATCAAAATTTAAACCGCTGGATATTAAAGATCTTTCATCACTAGCTGCTTTTTTGAGCACCTATCTAATATCATCAGATAAGTGCTTTGACGTAGTAGAAAATAATTTTAAAAAAGCGTATCTTCAAGGAGTAGATACATCTCTTATTTATTATGGTTATAAAATAGAATTGCCCAATAAAAGCTCTATATTGACATTCTTAAATCATTGTAGTACTAAAACAGCTATTGATGCCCCAGAAGTTATAGATACAACATTTGTAACAATGGTATTTTATAATGCCTCAGGTAATAGATTGGGCAACCTTAGACTTTTTGGCTCAAATCTAACCGGAACACCACCTTCTTATAATATGATGAGTACATTCAAATCCAAGAAAGATGGATTAGTGATATGTAATTATGAGTATTCGACCGGCAATAACTATAATGATGTTGTACATTCAAATAAAGACTCAATTTATAAAGCTAGTTTGACATCTACATCATTCTATATAGATTATCATACGAATAAAATAATTCTAGTGAACAAGAAAAAACAAAAAGCTGAAGTTATTGAGTCTTCTAATGAATCTGGTTTGATATACTTAAAACCTCGCTAAAATTTCTCTGATATCAAATGTTATCAGTCATAATTTGATCCATTCAGATGGATTTATCAAGGAACTGATTATAGGCTTAGGAACAGTAGTAGTCAACTGGAATCAGTTTAGTACAAACAAAAGCATAAACTAATGATTTATTCAGGTTTGCTTAATCCAAACATGTACAAGATTGGGAACAAACATGTACATGATTGATTCCGAACTTGTACATGTTTATTTCAACCTCCCGCCAATAAATTATTAATAACCCTTTTCTTATTAAGTACTTTCAGGGCTGAACGGCAATAATCCATATCGTTCTATACAGTAATTTCCAGCTAAGTACTTTTTAGAGTAATAAAGATGTTTGATTATCAGTTGGATATGTTTTTAGGTGGAGAGGGTGTAAATTCAATAGACAATATTAGTTTTCTCTTCATTATAATATTATTTAATGACTTATTAAAGACAAATTGAAGTTTTATGGTAATATTTTCTTTATCATTTCATGCATTTTATCTTTGCCGGGAAAACCGGTGACTTTATTTTTCAATACACCATTTCTATCATATAATAGATAAGTCGGTATTGAATCAAATCCAAGGTTATTCAGTATATATTCCCATTCATCAGCTGTAAGGTAATATTGTTCGCCCCCAATTACCTTAATTTGTGCTTCCCATGATTCTTTAGGAGAAGTAACATTCGATACATAAACAAAAACTACGTCTTCACCTTTGAGTTCTTTTTTTAATGGTATAATATCTGTAAAAGCGCTCTTACATGGACCGCACCACGTAGCCCAGAAATCGGCTAAAACAACTTTCCCTTTGTATTTGGCAATGATGGCATCCATTAGTTTTTCTTTTGCTATAGCAGGGGTTTTATTTATTTTTAGATCCTTGTTGCTTTCAAGAGTTTTTATTATTTCTTTATTATTTTTGATTAGAATATCTTCAATTCCGCAATTCCTATCTTTGTAGTAATATTTAATATTTTCCAGTTGTTTATTTGTCAATGGTTTATTCCTGTAATTTAACTGGATGGCATATGCATTTGCTGCAAGCATGTCATAGAACAAACCCGAATCAAAGCCAACAACATCCTTAACCTTATTTTTTACCACCTTAAGCCATTCATCAACTGGCATATCATTAATTTGAGGAATATTAAATGCTTTAATAGACAAAAACGCTTTTATAAAACCAGAATAAGAATAACTATATAAATATTGTGGATCATTCAGATTGAATTTGCTGAGAAATGAATAATATGATTTTTCTGGTTCTGCTGCTTTATAATCAGCAGGGATTTTAATTCCTGCTCCTTTAAAACTATTTTCTGCAGCATCTTTATAGTAGAAAAGCCGTCCTTTGAAATAACCTAGGTTGAATGATTTAACCAGATACTCTCTAATTTTTTCAGATAAAGCCAGAGAATCTAATGCAATATTTGTTCTTTCTTTAAGGCTTATATTTAATTCATGTTCTGCAAATTCTTCAGGTGTCATTTTATAATAATCACCCCATGTATAGTGTGTATCAAAGAGTATTATTGCCTGACCGATATTCTTCATGTCATCAGAGGTTAAATTAAGCCCGCCTTTAGCATCGATTTTCATATCGCCTTTATCATCAAAAACAATATTCATTTGCAACTCTTTGTCTTGGTCTAAACCAACAACGCAAGAAACATAGCCTTTTGTTTTTGTCTGAACATTAAAACCAACTATAGCTGTGCTGCATTCAAGCGGGACGTTAAGAGAAAACCTATTATTTTTATCCAGATTTGTTTTATAGTTATTTTGACCGGTAATAGGATTGTAAACACTGACTCCAATGGTAACATCCTCTTCTCCTTCTGAAAGTTTCAGATTACTTATATTGCCATATATTTGGGCTGTTCTGACTTTAATTACAGGATCGGGCAGTTTGTTATTACCTACTGCTACATTTGAAAATAGTAAGTTATATATTCCGGTTATAATAATAAATCGTAAATAGAAGAAGTTTTTAGTCATTGGATATATATAATTAATTAGTTTGTTTATGTAAAAGGTGGAGTAACGAATCTTTCAATGATTTAAGAGTGGTTTCAGAATGAGATTCTTTATATGTCCTGATTATCTCTATCAAGTCCATCCCATTGAAAGCCAAGAATGCTAAATTTTCTAATATTTCATTCCAGCTTAATTTGTTAAATTGATGAGAATAAGCGTCAAAATAGGAACGTGAGTTGGGAATGCACCAGCTTCCATCATGTTTAAAGTTAGATAAATGTTTATAGTCTATCATATAGTCTTTTATATTTAGATTTAAGTTGTAATACAAATATACAAAATTCTTGTAACAAACAACCAATTACAATCATTAATAGTTATTTCATAGTTATCTTTTGTAACTGATTTCTTTACTATACAAAAATACTAGGTGGCACAGGTGGCAGAGAAATAATACTTTTTCCGTTTCTGGAAATTATTTTTTGAAAATTCCGCAATTTGCATAATTTTTAAATTTTCATTTCTGGAGAGCTAAAAAGCTCTTTTTTACTGCCACCTGTGCCACCTCTTTAAAGATAAAGCTTTGATAATCAGTGTTAATAAAATTGTAATCTAGCATAATATTGCTTTAGTATGCTAGAAATACCAGAATATTTGTGTTCATAAAGATAAGGCTATCTATACTATCTTCAATTTATGAAACGGACAGAGTGTTCATTATCGAACACTCTATTTTATATATAACCATTCATTATTAGATAGTTAGCACTTTGGCACGTACTTTGACTACTATGTTCATATAAAATGTAAACATTCGTATTTTATGGACAGAGAAATTCCAAAAGATGTTCAGCTTAAAGAACGTAGAAAGAAAATAATCAAGTTTTCCTTAATAGGGACAGTTTTAGTAATTCTTGTTGTTGCTTTAATCTCTTTTATGCGTGCAGGAGTCGACAGAAAAGATTTGGTCTTTTCTAAAGTAGAAAAAGGAACTATAGAGGTGTCTGTTAGTGCATCAGGTAAAGTGGCTCCGGCATTCGAAGAGATTATTAATTCTCCAATCAACTCCAGAATTCTTGAAGTATATAAAAAGGGGGGCGATTCAGTAGATGTAGGTACGCCAATCCTGAAGCTCGATCTTCAAAGTGCAGAGACAGATTATAATAAACTTCTGGATGAAGAACAGATGCGTAAGTATAAGCTGGAACAACTGAAGGTTAATAATAAGACCAAGCTTAGTGATATGAACATGCAGATAAAAGTATCTGCCATGAAACTTAGCCGTATGAAGGTGGAACTTCGTAATGAGCATTATCTGGATAGTCTGGGTGCCGGCACAACCGATAAAGTAAAGCAAGCCGAACTTAGCTATAATGTTGCTAAGTTGGAACTTGAACAACTGAAACAACAATATAATAATGAATGTCAGATTGCGGCTGCCGAATTGAAAGTTCAGCAACTCGATTTCAATATCTTCCGTAAATCACTGGCCGAAACAAAACGTGTGCTTGATGATGCACGGATACGTTCTCCAAGAAAAGCCATTCTTACTTTTATCAATAATCAAATTGGGGCTCAGATTTCTCAAGGCGGACAGGTGGCTATAATATCAGATCTTTCTCATTTTAAAGTAGAAGGTGAGATTGCCGATACTTACAGTGACCGGGTTAGCGCCGGAGGAAAAGTTATTGTAAAGATTGGAAGCGAACAGCTTGAAGGAACTGTGAGCAGTGTTACTCCACTTTCCAAAAATGGTGTTATTTCTTTTACTGTACAGTTGAAGAACGATCATAGTCCACGCCTGCGTTCCGGACTAAAGACAGATGTATATATTATGAATGCTGTAAAGGAAAACGTATTGCGCATTGCCAATGGTTCTTATTATGCCGGGGCCGGAGAGTACGACTTGTTTGTACAAAACGGAAACAACCTGATGAAGCGTAAAGTTCGCCTGGGGGATAGCAATTTTCAATATGTAGAGGTTATATCCGGATTACAACCGGGCGATCAGGTAGTGGTTAGCGATATGACAAATTACAAGAATAGATCTAAACTGAAAATCAAATAAGAAATTAAAATACTTACAATTATGATTAAGCTTATAGAATTAAACAAGATTTATCGTACCGACGAAATTGAAACAATAGCTTTGGAGAATGTAAACCTGGAAGTACAAAAAGGTGAGTTCTTAAGTATTATGGGGCCTTCCGGATGTGGGAAGTCTACCTTGCTGAATATTATGGGATTGCTTGATGCTCCAACATCCGGTAAGATAGAGATAAACGGTATTCAAACCATAAATATGAAAGATAAAGAACTGGCTCAGTTTCGTAATCAGAAATTAGGATTTGTTTTCCAGAGTTTTCATCTGATCAACTCATTGAATGTTTTAGATAATGTAGAACTTCCATTACTCTATAGAAAAGTATCATCATCCGAAAGGAGAAAAAGAGCACAGGAGGTATTGGAGAAAGTAGGATTGAGTCACCGTATGCGTCATTTCCCAACTCAGCTATCGGGTGGTCAGTGTCAACGTGTAGCTATTGCCCGTGCAATTATAGGTAATCCGGATATTATTCTTGCCGATGAGCCTACCGGTAATTTGGATTCTAAAATGGGAGCAGAAGTTATGGATATTCTGCATAATCTTAATAAGGAAGACGGACGCACCATTGTTATGGTAACACATGATGAACGTCAGGCAAAACAAACAGCACGTACTGTTCGCTTCTTTGACGGACGACAAATACAATAATCAGCTGGTTTTCTGAAGAGCTTAATGAATATAATTAATCAATAACAGATAATAGAATGTATAAACAATATTTAAATCAGACATTGCACTTGCTGAAGGAGAATAAACTGCTGAGTGCAATCTCTATTATAGGAACAGCCCTTGCCATATCGATGATAATGGTCATTGTGATTGTCTATGAAGTAAAGACGGCTAACTATGAACCGGAAACTCACCGTGACAGAATGCTGACTGTAAAGTGGGCGGGGATTGTTGATAAGAAACATCCTGACTGGAATTCAAATTCGATGCTTTCCTCCAGAGTAGTAAAAGAGTGTTTTTATACGTTGAAAAGTGCAGAGGCTGTGACCGGCATACTTCCTTACCAACCGAAGTTGGCTAATATTCCGGGGGGAACAACCGATTTAAAATGCGATGTAAGTTTTACAGATGCTGCATTTTGGAAGGTATTTGAATTCTCTTTCCTGAAAGGTAAACCATTTGTGCAAGAAGAATTTGAAAGTGGCATAAAAAAAGCAGTGATTACTGAAAGTCTGGCTCGCCACCTATATGGTAATATTGATGTTATTGGCAAACCTATTCGTTTTAGTTATATAGATTATACAATATCTGGTGTGGTAAAAGATGTATCTACCTTAGCCGAAGCTGCTTATGCTCAGGCATGGGTTCCATATACGGTAATTAAAAGGCCATTCAATGAAGATTGGAGTGAAGGCTTGTTAGGGTCTTTCCGATGTTATATTTTGGCTCGGAATAGTTCTGATTTTGATAAAATCCGTAACGAAGTTAATCGGAACGTAATTGCACTGAATGCTGGACAAAAAAGTCAAAATCTTATTTTACGTGGACAACCAGATACACAGTTTGTACAAATGACTCGTAGATGGGCAAATGAGGATGCAAAGGTGAAAGAAACCATAATTAAATATAGCATAGTTCTTGTAATTCTGTTACTGGTCCCTGCCATTAATCTATCGGGAATGACTCTATCTCGTATGAGAAAACGAATGGCGGAAATCGGGGTAAGAAAAGCGTTTGGTGCTAATAGAAAGGAGCTGTTGGGACAAATTTTATATGAGAACTTTGTACTTACCATTTTAGGAGGAATAGTGGGACTTTTCTTTTCTTTTGTTTCAGTGTTTTTTATGAAAGAATGGCTATTAAGCAGTTCAATGGACGGTTATCTAGCCGGAAGTTCTTCTCTTAGCATAGAAATGCTGTTTAAATCTTCCGTATTTCTTTATGCACTGCTATTTTGTATGTTGTTGAATATGCTGAGTGCTGGAATTCCAGCATGGAAGGCTTCTCGAACCAATATTGTTAATGCTTTAAATGATAGATAAGATGATTAAACATATTCTAAAACAAATTTGGGTACAACGTATTACTAACTCCTGGTTATGGATGGAGTTGTTTATGGTTTCTATATTTCTTTGGTTTATCATAGATTTTCTATATGTTACTGTAAATACTTATTATACTCCTACAGGCTTCGATATTGAACATACTTACAAAGTAGACTTGGATCAAATGTCATTGGAGAGTGAGGTTTATATACCTACAGATAAAAAGAAAACAACCGTTGGTGAAGATTATTTAACCATAGTGAACCGCATTCGTAATTATCCGGGAGTGGAGGCAGTAAGCATTTCGTCTTGTGCATATCCTTATTGCGGAGCAAACTCATTTAATAATTATCAGCTTGACACAGCGCAAGTGAATTTACAGCTCCGTTTTATTACTCCCGATTTCTTTCGTGTTTTTCGTGTAACTACTCCCGATGGCAAAATAGAATCGTTGGTTTCTAACTTTAAGCAAAAGAATTCAATTGTTATATCTAAGGATGCTGATTGGAAATTAATGGGAGAGGGACGTTCTGCTCTTGGGAAGACATTGAGCCAGTCTGAAGTAGATTCTGTAAGTAAGAAGGTTACCGGTATTTGTTCTTACATCCGTTATAGTGAGTTTGCGAAAAAATATCCATGTGCGTTTTTGGGAAATGAAGAATCTGAAATGGCTAAAGTAAATTCCTCAGACTATTTTTCCGGATTAGATCTTTGTATCCGTGTTTCTCCGGAAGCCGATCACAATTTTATTTCCAAATTTAGGAAAGACATGATTAGCCTATCAAGAGTAGGTAACTTTTTTCTGCTTGATGTAAAATCGTTTGCAGATATACGCGATTCTTATTTTAAAATGACAGGAGATTTTAATGAACTAAAAACCCGTATGGCAGTTATTGCTTTCCTATTGGTTAATATCTTCCTCGGCATTATTGGAACATTTTGGTTTCGTACGGATTACAGAAAAGCAGAAATGGGCTTGCGATTGGCTGTTGGATCTACACGTACCAGTTTATTCAGACTACTTATTGCCGAAGGAGTGATATTGCTTACACTTGCCATTATTCCTGCAGGCATTATATCTTTTAATATTGGTAAAGCCGATTTGGTTGATGTAGACAGAATGGATTTTACGTTTGTGCGGTTCATCTGCGGAATGCTCATAACTTATTTGTTAATGGCATTTATGATAATACTTGGTATCTGGTATCCGGCTCGTCAGGCTATGAAGATACAACCGGCGGAAGTTCTTCACGAACAGTAAATTGCTGCAGGAAGGTTTTTAGAATATAACGGAAGGTGTTTGCACTCTTGTACAAAAGAATACAATCTTCTGTACAAAACAATTAATTCTTTTGTACAGAAGAAATCAATCTTTTGTACAAGAATAAAATGAAGTTCGGTTTAATAATTTAAATGTATGGTTTTAGTAGTAATATTAATCATTATTCTTTCTGCAATTTCCTGTGAGGCAAATGCGCAGAAACAGTTATCGCTTGATGATGCAATATCTCTGGCAAGAGTGCAAAGTGTGGATGCTGCGGTATCACTCAACGAGCTGAAAACTGCTTATTGGGAATATCGTACGCATAAAGCCGATATGCTTCCTGAGGTTAACTTTTCCGGAACGCTTCCTGCTTACAACAAGAGCTACAGTTCTTATCAGGAAAGTGATGGGTCGTACACTTTTGTGCCCAACAATTATCTGGGACTTTCCGGGAAATTCTCTGTAGATCAGAATATATGGGTTACTGGCGGTAAACTTTCGCTTACTTCCTCTCTCGATTATCTGAAGCAATTGAGTTCCGGAGGTACACATCAATACATGAGTGTGCCTGTAGGCCTCACACTTACCCAGCCTATATTTAATGTGAACAACCTTAAATGGAAGAGAAAAATAGAGCCGGTAAGATATGCTGAGGCTAAGGCTGCTTATGTAGAGAGCACCGAGAAAGTAACAATGAAGACCATTACAGATTTCTTTGAGCTTATTCTGGCTCAGGAAAATCTGAAAATTGCCCGCCAGAATCTTCAGAATGCTGACAAGCTTTATGAAATTGCCAAAGCAAAAAGAACAATGGGACAGATATCGGAGAATGAGCTGTTGCAACTTAAGCTTGCGGCACTAAAATCTAAAGGAACTGTTACCGATATGGAAAGTAACCTGAATGCGAAAATGTTTCAGCTTCGTTCGTTTCTTGGTTTGAGCGAACAGGATAATATTGAACCAGAAATTCCTTCTACCGTTCCGGTTATGCATGTAGACTATCAGGCTGTGCTTGAGAAGGCGCATGAAAATAATTCCTTTGCGAAGAACATAAGAAGACGACAATTGGAAGCTGATTATAATGTGGCATCGGCTAAAGGTGCTTTGAGGAGTATTGACCTTTACGCTTCGGTAGGATATACAGGGTTGAATAATAGCTTCAAATCTTCTTATCAGGATTTGATGAATAATCAGATTGTGTCGGTTGGTGTTAAGATTCCTATTCTCGATTGGGGGAAGCGTCGTGGCAAGGTTAAGGTGGCCGAAAGTAACAGAGAGGTAATTGAATCGAAGATTAAACAGGAACAGATGGATTTTAATCAGGATATCTTCTTGCTGGTTGAGCATTTCAATAATCAGGCCATGCAGCTCAATATTGCTGCTGAGGCCGATGACATAGCGCAACAAAGATACAAAACGTCAATAGAAACCTTCCTTATTGGCAAAATTAATACACTCGACCTGAATGATGCGCAGACAAGTAAGGATGATGCCAAGCAAAAGCACATTTCCGAACTTTATAAGTACTGGTATTACTACTATCAGATTCGTAGTCTGACCTTATTCGATTTTCAAAAGAATACAACTCTTGATGCAGAATTTGCTGAGATTGTGAAAAGATAATGATTATATTTGCAAAAACTCATTGAAACATGATTTTAATAATAGACGATGATCAGGCCGTTCGTTCTTCATTGACTTTCCTTCTGAAAAGGGTTGGCTATGAAGCTGAAGCTGTTTCTAATCCGAAAGCTGCCATAGAAATTGTACGTTCTGTTGCTCCGGAACTAATACTGATGGATATGAATTTTTCTCTGACAACCACCGGAGAAGAAGGATTGATTTTACTTAAACAAGTAAAGATATTCTGTCCGGATGTTCCCGTAATACTGATGACCGCCTGGGGCTCTATTGCTCTGGCTGTTCAGGGAATGCAGACCGGGGCTTTCGATTTTATAACCAAGCCATGGAACAATGAAATGCTGCTGAAGTCCATCCGCACGGCACTCGATCTTTATGCTCAGAAACAAGAAGTGCCTCAGGTAATGAACCGTACAGAGATGGATGGTAAATTCCGCTTTGATAAAATCATTGGTAAATCGCCTGCATTAATGAGTGTGCTTAATACCGTGAGTCGTATTGCCCGCACAAATGCATCTGTGCTGATAACCGGTGAAAGTGGTACGGGAAAGGAACTTATTGCTGAGGCTATTCACATGAATAGTACCCGTGCAAAGGAACCGTTTGTTAAGGTCAATCTGGGAGGAATCTCCCAGAGCTTGTTCGAAAGTGAGATGTTCGGCCACAAGAAAGGGGCATTTACTGATGCTTCATCGGACAGAACCGGACGTTTTGAAATGGCAAATAAGGGGACTATCTTTTTAGACGAAATAGGAGATCTGGATATGTCATGTCAGGTAAAGCTGCTGCGTGTATTGCAAGACCAAACGTTTGAGGTGCTTGGCGATAGCCGTCCGCGCAAAGTAGATGTGCGTGTGGTTAGTGCTACGAATTGCGATCTGCGTAGTATGGTTGGCGAACGCACTTTCCGGGAAGACCTTTTCTATCGTATAAATCTTATTACTGTGCACCTGCCTTCTTTGAGAGAAAGGAAGGATGATATACCTTTGCTTGCCCGACATTTTGCCGATCAGCAAGCAAAACAGAATTTTATGGCTCCGGTTAAATTCTCCTCGGAAGCTCTTTCCTTTTTACAATCGCTTCCATATCCGGGAAATATCCGTGAGTTGAAGAATCTGGTAGAACGCACTATTCTTGTTAGCGGAAAGGAAGTGCTCGAAGCGTCCGACTTTGAAGGTCAGTATCAGCGGCGAGATGATCTGAAATCTGTAATTAAGCCCGGAATGACATTGGATGAAATAGAAAAACATACTATTCTTCAGGCTCTCGATTTACAGAACGGTAATATTTCTCAGGTAGCTTTGTCGTTAGGAATAAGCAGGGCGGCTCTTTATCGCCGACTGGAAAAATATGGAATAAATTATTAGCCGGGTATGAAAGTTAAAAGCCTCTTCTGGATATTTGCATTTTTACTGCTGGTAGTTCTTTCTTTGTTGACAAGTGTTGTTATGCAGAAAGGATCGTGGATGTTCTATCTGGTAGAAGGTCTTATTGTGGTTGCTATATTTCTACTCATTATTTTCTATAAAAAAATAGTAAAGCCTCTCAATACTATTGGCAATGGTATGGATTTGCTTAAAGAGCAGGACTTTAGTTCACGTCTTAGTCCGGTGGGGCAATATGAAGCGGATAGGGTAGTGAATATCTTTAACCGGATGATGGAGCAGCTGAAGAATGAACGTATTCGTCTTAGAGAGCAAAATAATTTTCTGGACTTGCTTATTAAAGCCTCTCCAATGGGAGTGATAATCCTCAATTTTGATGAAAAAATAACGTCTCTGAATCCGGCAGCTATAAAAGTTCTTGGTATTCATTCAGTAGAGGAGGTCGCCAATAAAAAACTTCAGGATATTAATTCATTATTGGCAGAGGAGCTGGCTACATTATCTTTTAATGATATACGCACTGTGCAGCTGAATGACTCGAATATATACAAATGTACTTACTCTTCTTTTATTGATCAGGGATTTCAGCATCCTTTTATATTGATTGAAAGTCTGACCGACGAGGTGATGAAGGCCGAGAAGAAGGCTTATGAGAAAGTTATTCGTATGATTGCTCATGAAGTGAATAACACAACCGCGGGCATTACTTCTACATTAGACACCGTAGAATCTACCTTGACCGAAGTTGAGAATACAGAAGATATTCGTGAGGTGATGCGGGTATGTATTGACAGATGCTTTAGCATGAGCCGTTTTATAACAAACTTTGCTGATGTAGTAAAGATACCCGAACCCGATTTACGCAGACAGGATTTGAATACGCTGGTTAATTCCTGCAAGATGTTCATGGAAAACATTTGCCATGATCGTGATATCTCTATCACTCTTCGTCTTTCAGAGAACCTGAATGAGGTTATGGTGGATGCTAGTCTGTTTGAACAAGTGATGGTCAACATCATTAAAAACTCGGCTGAGAGCATTGAAAGTCAGGGTGAAATAATAATAACTACAACCAATAACCCGATATGCCTGGAAGTAGCTGATAACGGGAAAGGCATTAACAAAGAAACTGCTGCAAAACTATTTAGCCCTTTCTTTTCAACCAAGCCTGAAGGGCAGGGAATAGGCTTGATATTTATTCGTGAGGTGCTCCTTAAACATGGTTGCACTTTTTCATTACGAACTTATGATGACGGATTAACCCGTTTCCGTATTTTATTTGAGTAAATCAGTTATCATAGATAAGCTTTATACGTAGTAGTCGATAACTACCCGGCTTTCTCTGATCTTCTTGCAATATGAACTAACCTCCACATGCTTAGGATTCACTTTATAAGATGCAAGAGCTTCCTTGTTTTCGAAGGTAGAAATAAGCACGGCATCATAAGCCATATCACTTTCTAATATATTTATACCGACCTCTAATGATTTTATTTCAGGTATTATTCCTATTAAAGCTTCCAGGTGTTCTTTCATCCAAAGAGCATTTTCAGCTTTCGACTTACCTTCGGCGGTTTCCTTAAGTTTCCACATAACTACATGTTTCAGCATAATCTGTTTTCTCCTTTATTTGAGATTTTATTAATAGAATAGCAGTACTTTGTCTGAGTACTTTGATAAACAAAGAAAGAGGTTAACACTTATATGATAACCTCTTTCTTTTTTATTTAATCTCGATTTCTTCCTGCATATCAATCTCTTCGCCATTTGAATCATAGAATTTATATTCCAGAAAGGCTAGTTTTTGATTAGGGATAATCTTAATTCCAAATCCGTATTTTATTTGCCATTTATGTTTCAAAGAGATAAGTCCTTGATTTACATAGGCTGTAATATACGGGTGGATGTGAAGTGTGAATTTTTTTACCTTTAATTTATTTACCAGGTAATCAATTTTATTCTCTAAAGAATCTGTAAACAGAATGGAAGGCTTAATAGTTCCCTTCCCAAAACAGGCTGGGCAAATTTCACTTGTATTTACATCCATGGCCGGACGAACTCGTTGACGGGTTATTTGCATCAGCCCGAACTTACTAAGTGGTAAAATGTTATGCTTGGCTCTGTCGAGCTGCATATTTGCACACATCCTTTCGTAAAGTTTCTGTCTGTTTTCTGCCTCATTCATATCTATAAAGTCGATAACAATAATTCCTCCCATATCACGGAGACGGAGTTGTCTTGCTATCTCATCGGCTGCACCCAGGTTTACTTCTAAAGCATTTCCTTCCTGGCTATTTGTGCCTTTAGCACGGTTACCACTATTAACATCAACCACATGAAGGGCTTCAGTATGTTCGATAATAAGGTATGCGCCACTTTTATAAGATATGGTTTTCCCAAATGATGATTTAATCTGTTTGGTAATGCCGAAATTGTCATAAATAGGAAGTTGTCCTTTGTACAACTTTACAATTTCGGTTCTCTCTGGGGCAATGAGGGTAACATAATCCTTTACTTCTTCAAAAACATCTTTGTCATTGATATAAATGTTTTCGTAAGAAGGGTTAAACAAATCGCGCAACAATGCAACTGTTCGGCTGGTTTCCTCATAAACGAGAGTTGGAAACTTGGTAGCCTTCTGAACTTTAGTTATGCTTTCTTCCCAATGTTTTAAAAGAACTTTAAGTTCTCCATCAAGCTCTGCCACTCTTTTACCTTCAGCTACTGTACGAACAATTACACCAAAGTTTTTTGGCTTTATGCTCTGTAAGAGCTGTTTCAGGCGGGCACGTTCTTCGCTTGATTTAATTTTTTGTGATACAGAAACCTTATCATTAAAGGGGATAAGCACTAAATATCTTCCTGCAAAGGAAATCTCGGCTGTCAATCTTGGCCCTTTAGTAGAAATTGGTTCCTTTACAATTTGAACAACAATTTCCTGTCCTACTTTTAGTGTATTGGAGATTGTTCCCTCTTTTTCAATATCAGGAAGGATAGTTGCCTTTGTAATGGGATTAAGCTTCTTTCTGTCGCTTAACGTTTGTTTAACGTACTTTTGTAGAGAATTAAATTGAGGACCTAAATCTAAATAATGAAGAAAAGCATCTTTTTCGTAACCTACATCCACGAAGCAAGCATTTAAACCGGGCATTAATTTTTTTATGCGGCCTAAATACATATTTCCCACGGAGAAAGAAAGATTTCTTCCTTCACTTTGAAGTTCCACTAAACTCTTGTTCTCAAGAAGTGCAATGGAAATTTCTTTGGGTTGTACGTCTACTACCAGTTCGCTTGTCACAATATGTTTCTTTATTAATTTAAGTGATGAACAGTAAAACATAGTTTATTGTTCATTGAAGTTCCTCTTTACACAAAGAACAAACTTCAAGACATTTGTCTTTACAAGTTTGTTCTTTATTTTCTGTCATTCAGACTAAAAATTATTTCTTGCTTTTATGTCTGTTCTTTCTTAGTCTTTTTTTACGCTTGTGAGTAGACATTTTATGTCTTTTTTTCTTCTTTCCGCTTGGCATAGCTTCAAAATTTTATGGTTAATACTCTTGTTAATTATTTCTTTACTGCAATAGTAAATGTCTTTGCAGGTTTAAACGACGGAATGTTGTGCTCCGGAATAATGATAGTTGTATTCTTTGAAATATTACGAGCTGTTTTTTGTGCTCTTTTCTTAACTACAAAACTACCAAAACCACGCAAATAAACGTTATCCTCATTTGATAAGGAATCTTTTACTGTATCCATGAATGCTTCTACTGTTGTAAGCACTGTAGTTTTATCAATTCCTGTGTTTTTAGCAATCTCGTTTACAATATCTGCTTTTGTCATTTTTAAAAAAATCTATGTTATACGTACTTCTAATTTTTTGGAATGCAAATATATAGCTTTTTAGGTTCTCAAAAAAATATATGCTTAAGATTTTTATAAAAAAGTAAGTTGTTTACCGTTTATTGCTTTACTTTTGCGAAAAAGGCGTTATTTCGATTTAAAAATGGACAAATTTAGCGATAAAATTATAGATTGGTACGAAGCTAATAAGCGAATATTACCTTGGCGGGAAACATCGGATCCTTATCTGATTTGGATTTCAGAAATTATACTGCAACAGACTCGTGTTGCTCAGGGGTATGATTATTTTCTGAGGTTTGTGGAAAGATTTCCAACAGTAAAATCATTGGCTGAAGCTGATGAAGATGAAGTCTTGAAATACTGGCAAGGTTTGGGATATTATTCTCGTGCACGCAACTTACATGCAGCTGCAAAAAGTATCAAAGGAGATTTTCCTGATACTTATTCTGATATTTTGGCTCTTAAGGGTGTAGGAGAGTACACGGCTGCAGCAATCTGCTCTTTTGCTTACAATTTACCTTATGCTGTTGTGGATGGAAATGTATACCGGGTATTGTCTCGTTATCTGGGTATTCAGACTCCTATAGATTCAACTGAAGGGAAAAAGTTGTTTGCTTCTTTGGCGGGTGAGCTTCTTGATAAATCAAAACCTGGAATTTATAATCAGGCTATAATGGATTTCGGTGCATTGCAATGTACTCCGGCTTCTCCGGAATGTTCATCTTGTCCGCTAGCCGACTCTTGTTCGGCTTTAAAGGATAATCTGGTAAACATCTTGCCTGTTAAACAAAACAAAACGAAGACAACCAACAGGTATTTTAATTATTTATATGTACGCATGGGCGCGTATACCTTTTTAAATAAGCGAAGTGAAAATGATATTTGGAAGAATTTGTTTGAATTTCCATTAGTTGAATCAAACAAGTCACTCGGTGAGGAAGAGTTGTTTGCCTTACCGGAATTTCAGCAGTTATTCGCTCCGAATGAGAAACCGGTTATTCGTTGTTTAAGCAAGAATGTAAAACATGTACTTTCTCACAGAGTAATTTATACGAATTTTTATGAAGTTATTTTACCAGATAATTCAACATCTTTTTCTTCATATATAAAGGTTTTAATAGCGGATATTGACAAGTATGCAGTCTCTCGTTTGATACACAGCTTCTTAGAGAAATATTTATAAATTAATTACTTAATACTTGCTTAATGTTGTATTTCTGATTATTTTTGAAGGCAAAATAATTAATATATAAATAAAACAACTAATTTTTATGTCTGTAAATAAAGTGATATTGATTGGAAATGTTGGGAAAGATCCTGATGTTAGATACCTGGATAGTGGCGTAGCAGTAGCAAACTTTACATTGGCAACTTCAGATAAAGGATATACTTTGGCCAATGGCACACAAGTTCCTGAAAGAACTGAATGGCATAATATTGTTTTATGGAGAGGATTGGCTGAAGTAGCCGAAAAATATGTTCATAAAGGTGATAAATTATATATTGAAGGGAAAATAAGAACTCGTTCTTATGACGATCCAAGTGGAGCAAAACGTTATATTACCGAGATTTTTGCAGATGCTATGGAAATGCTTACTCCAAAGGGAGGCAATCAGCCTTATGCACCTCAGCAGGCACAGCCTCAGAGTGCACCGGTGCAATCTCAGCCTGTTTCCCAGGATAATTCAACAGATGATTTACCCTTTTAATTGAGGAATTATGAATTGTGTAATATGAATCAGATAGTGCATGCTACCTGCTTCATATTGCATAAATTATATTCATAATTCGAACAAGATGTCTAACTAAAATTAAATTCTTTGGACCCGGATACGTTTTTATGCCAATTGGCAACTGTTTTTAGCGGTGTAACCGTAAACTCTTCCTCTTTTTTTGCAGAAATAGCATTACTTTCAGCTATTCTGCTATTGTTTGTTTCGGGCTTTACTTCTGCTTCAGAGAAAGCCTTTTTTTCTCTATCAACCTCCGACTTGAATAGCATCGGATTGCGTAATAATCTTTCTGATAGGACTCTCCGTTCTCTTCTTGAGAAATCCGACCGTTTATTGGCTACTATTCATGTAGCTAAGATGTTTGTCAACATAGCAATAATAATGCTATGTAATGCATTCTTTTTGGAAGTTTTTAGTAATGAAAGTGCAACCTTGATGGGAGTTTTAATCTTTACTTTTGCATTAACTATAGTCTTGTTGCTTTTTGGTGAGATTATATCTAAAATTTATTCAGCGCAACATACGCTTTCCTTTTGTAGGTTTGCGGCTCCAATTATAACAGTTCTTGAATATCTGTTCTTGCCAATTGTATTGATTTTGATTCGCTCTAATACTTATACTAATAAATATCAGGCAAGAAAAAGCTATGGTTTGTCGGTTGATGAATTATCTCATGCGCTTGAACTGACTGACAAGGAAGATTTGTCTGACGAAAAGCAGATATTGGAAGGGATTATTCGTTTTGGTGGTGAAACGGCAAAAGAGATTATGACTTCACGTTTAGATGTAGTTGATTTGAGTATTAAGGCGTCTTATAAAGAGGTACTGCAGTGCATTATTGAAAACGTTTATTCACGTATTCCTGTATATTCAGGATCGAGAGATAACATTAAAGGGATTCTTTATATAAAAGACTTACTTCCTCATTTGAATAAAGCTGATAATTTTCGTTGGCAGTCGCTTATCCGTCCGGCTTATTTTGTGCCGGAAACAAAAATGATTGATGATTTGCTGAGAGACTTTCAGGCAAACAAAATTCACATTGCTATTGTTGTGGATGAATTTGGCGGAACTTCCGGCATTGTTACAATGGAAGACATTCTAGAAGAAATAGTTGGTGAGATACGCGATGAATATGATGAAGAGGAAAATACATTCGTTAAGCTGAATGATAATTGTTATATTTTTGAAGCGAAAACTCAGCTCACTGATTTCTACAAAATAGCTAATATAAATAATGTTGCATTTGAACAGATTGCCGGAGATGCTGATACTCTTGCCGGTTTACTGTTGGAAATAAAAGGTGAGTTTCCGGCTTTGCATGAAGTTATAACTTATAATGGTTATGATTTTGAAGTGTTGAAGATGGATGAACGTCGCATTTTAAAGGTTAAATTAACTATCCATGAAGAGGCAGCGGACATATAAAGTTTTTATGGGTATTTATCTCTTGCTATTATTGCTTTTGGTAATGGTGGCTTGTTCGTTTCCTGCATCCGGAAAGAAGGAGAAGGCGAATTCTAAATTGAATTTTCCAAAAGCTGTTTATGCTTCCACTACGGATTCTTTGCCATTTACTTTCGATTTGTCTAATCAGGCAAAGTTTACCTGGCAGAAGAATAAGCCGGGAGAGTACTTCTGTAATGTGATTTATCCTACTCTGAATGCGCAGCTATACTGTACTTATCATGCCATAACCTCTGATAAATTCCGGGATTTTGCAGAAGAAAGCCGGAAAATGGCTTATCAGCATTCAACTGTGGCTACGGGAATAAATGAAAAGAGATATGATAACGACTTGTCTCATGTACATGGAATATTATATGATATTCAAGGTAATGTTGCAACTCCTGTTCAGATAGCTTTAACGGATAGCAATCACTATTTTTTCAATGCTTCTCTCTACTTTAATATGACACCGGATGCTGATTCTATTGCACCGGCATTGAACTATATTCGTAAAGACATTATTCGTATTATGGAATCGTTTAAAGTAAAATCTCATTAAGCATGGCAGTTTTTGAAACACATATTGAAGCTGATTGCAGATGGGGTATCTGGAAAATGGAAGAAACGGAAGATGATTTGCTTTCGCTTTTTTCCGATCCATCTCAGATAAAAGAGCAAATGCTGCATCTATCTGCCAAAGGCAGACGATTGGAATGGCTTTCTGTCCGTGCTCTTTTGAAAAGTCTTTGCGGTGAAGAGAAGCAAATTGAATATTATCCTTCAGGGATGCCTTATTTGTCGGATCAATCTTTTTATATCAGTATTTCTCATACTCGTGGATATGTAGCGGTTATCCTGAGTGCTCAAAAGAAAGTTGGAATAGATATTGAGCAATATGGAGAAAGGATTCTTAAACTTGGTGCAAAGTTCCTGAGTGAAGAAGAAATGAAGGCTATTAATCCTGATAAAGAGGTTTATCACCTGCTATTGTACTGGTCGGGAAAAGAAACGGTTTTTAAGGTGCTTGGCGAACAAGTGGCCGACTTTAAAAAGTATTTGCTGATAGAACCGTTTGTTCCGGAAGAGAAAGGTGCGTTTAATGCAAAAGAGTTAAAGACAGATGCTCAACAATGTTTCCTTGTCTATTATCAAACTCATCCTGATTTTGTGATTACCTGGTGCTGATCTATCTGTTCTTTCTGCTCTTGCCTAAATTGTAAAATGGTGTTTTACCGGAATTCTATAAGTTATTGGTTATCTAATTAGTTTGATAATGAATTCGGTAAATGGTTAATGTTTTATCTATTTGAGTTTTTATTTAATTTGAACACAGATTCGTTTATCGGCTTTTAGTCAGGATGGAAGATTCACCACTTTGTGTAGGATGAAGATCTTCTACTCCGGAGACTTCTGTCGAGATTTCTCCTACAACCGTGTCTAAGTATTGATTGACCGCACTGTATATTCTTATAAAATCGACTCCTTTTACGGTTACACTATTGCCATTCTTGTCTACAGCCCAATCGAACTTTAGCTTGCAACCATCTGAAGTGTTTGATTGGTTGTCGGCATATCCATTGCTGTAAGATGCCATAATCCATTTTCCTTGTGTGGAACTATATACTCCATTGTCGGGAAGGCGGCAACCGTTGAAGGTCATTGTTTCTCCGCTAATCCATTGCGGATAATAAGCTTGTGCGTGATAGGAATTATGCAAAACAGATCCTTCCTTGTTCTGATTATCTGTCCAGCGTATATTATCTGTTGAGCCGCTAGGCTTATAATATGTAATTTCGTAATTGTGAATGGTGGATGCATTGCTGTATTCCGAACCTTTCAATTCGTACCATTCATCGTTGGGTAATCCATCCTTGTTGGTGTCAGCAGAAACTAGAACAATGCCCGGTTCGGCACTGCCATCGAATGCATTTCCCAGCACTTTTATATCATATTCTCCCGAAACATTGGCAATGGTATGGTCAAAGCCCACGGTTATGTATCCACCGAATGCTCCGAGTGACACTGCATAATCTTTATTGAAATAGTCCAGACACTTAGCGCACATTGAAGCTGCATTGTCGCCGTTAGTATATTCGGGAAGTACATTCACGAATTGTCCCGGTGCAGGAATGTATTCAAGTACTTTTGTAACGTATGAACTCTTACTGTCATCTGAAGGATCTGATGGCTGACTGGTGCTTTTACTACTTGTAAATACAATAGAGTTAGGGTTAATACCTTTTGCATCAATGGTAAACTTGTGCACTCCATCTTTAGTGAAGCAAACAATACTACCATTGATTACATAGTTCTGAGCATCGCAGATATAAACATCTCCGTTCACAGGATTCACCTCTATGTTATATGTACGGGTTATTTTGGTTCCGTCTTTAATAAAATTATCATCAATAATTTCTCCGGTGCGAGTATCCATAACTTTGATGGATTCTACGTTTGAGTTGTAACTGTACAGATATGCCAGATGCCCATAAATAGTAAAGCTTACGACTGATAAATCGTAGGTTTTAATCAATTTGTCTGTTTCACTGTCAATGCGGTGCAGTTTACAATCATAGTCTCCGATAGTGTAATTGTAAGATTCGCGGGATACCACATAAACATTTCCGGCTTCGTCGGAAAGAATGGTTCCTAAGTTATTGCGGACAGTGATTTTCTTTGTTTCGGTAAAGGTTTTCGTATCAATTACAGAGACTGTGTTATCCAGATTCGTTTCATTCAGTCCGCCGGAATTGGCAACATAAAGTTTTCCATTGGCCACACAGATACCATCTGGATTGCGTCCCACTTTTACAATTCCGTCAACTTGAAGCGTTGTTGTGTCAATACGTGCTACTGTTCCGTCGAAGTTACAGATATATGCTTTGTCTTTATAAAAAGCAAAGTAGCGGGGCTGACGAGCCACTCCATTTTCGTTGAATAAAGGAATTTGTTTCTGGGAAACTCCCGTTGATATATTTAATACCTCAATTTGGCTGGAAACATTAACTGCACAGTAAAGTTTGGATCCATAGCGTTGCAAATCATTTGCCGTATCACCAAGCTTTCTGCCATTTGCCATTTTGAAGTAATCATAGCTGGTTTTATCAGTTCCTTTCTTATCTGAATCCTGAAAAGAGAGCATCTCGCTTTTATTGAAATCGTAGTAAGAAAGTGTACTGTTATTCATGTTAAACAGTCCTTCACAAAGAATATACATTCCTGCTGTTTCAGTTTCAGTGGGATGATCTCCGGTGTCTTGCAGCACGATGGTATCGTCACATGCACTGACCATTAATGTGAGAACCAGGATAATATATAATATTTTGTTTTTCATATCAATAAATAATTCGGATGCTACCCCTGAACTGTCTGCCGGGCATAGGATAATTTTGTACTATCTCATATTCTTTATCAAAAAGATTAAGGACTTCTGCCTGAGCTGAAATGCTGAATCTTTTAAGTTTAAAGGTTCTCCATGCAGATGCACTGTGTTCTGTATAGCCATCTAACCGATATTCCGGTGCGTTATACTGGTTTGAGAAACGTTCTCCCGAGGTCATTACTGTGTATGACAGGTTAATCCACGGAGTTTCAAAACCAAGTCGGGCAGATCCGGAATGGCGCGGCGTATAAGGAATCTGGTGATTATACGTTACCTTATCGGGCATATTGTACTTATCTGTTTTATCCATTGCCCTTTGGTAGGTGTAATTTCCGGTTGCTGTGAGCTTTATTTTGCTGTTAAGGCTGAATGCTGTTTCAAGATTAGTCTCCAACCCTCGAATATCAACCCTTCCAATGTTTTGCATACTCCATACAAAAAGGTTTTTGGACGGTACGGCTACTATCTTGTTACTTACTCTGTTATAGAAACCATCTACAGATAAAGAGACAAATGGAATAATGTGATTGATGTTCTTTATCCAGTTTACTCCGGCACTGTATTCGCTTGCCTGTTCCGGCTTGAGAGACCGTGTTCCTATTGTTCCGTAATATAAATCATTGAACGTAGGCAGACGGAAAATATCTTTATAGAGTAATCTTAATCGAAGATTCTCTTTTTTAATTGGCTGATAAGAGAGGCTGACAGAAGGAGAGAAGCGATTGCGATTATCGGCAGCTGTTCCTGTTCTTACTGATTCGCGGGTTAAAGTAGATAGAATGTGTGCCGTTGCTGTAAAGCGATTATTTACATACTTGGCGGCAAAAGCATTTAGTAAAGTAAAGCGGGTGGGGTAGACAAAGTTTGCCATATCTGCCCTCATGGTATTTATGCTACCATCATTTGCCAAAGAAAAAGATAGAAGCGGGCTAGGGCGGTACATAATAGTGCCCGAGAGGTAGTATTCGTTTTGATAATAATTATTTTCTGTTGCGGCGTTGTAAGTTGCATTATCCGGATTGCTGTACTTATTATATCCCCAGTTAAATTTTCCGTTCGTTAAAAGACTCCATCTGTCGGAAAATTTATTTTCATAATTTGTCTGAGCAAAGAAGTTATTGTCTTTTAATCGTTCTGTAGCCCGTGAATTATATAGTTTATTAGAAGGAAGTCCTCTGTCAGAGAAATAATAATAAGCCTTCATACTTGCTTTTTCGTGATTGCTGAAACGTGCAAACAAATTAGCCTCTGTCTTTACAGTTTCTATATCAGAGTTTAAGCGTTTCAGTCTTTCGGTTGCAGTTCCGTTAAGCTGAGTGTAAGGATAGTCTCCATCTGCCCGCATATAATCTGCGTTTACAGAAGAAGAAAATATTTTGTTCCATTGATGGTTCAGATGAAAACCGGGATTAAGCAAGCCAAAGCTTCCCCCTTTAAAAGTAGCACTGGCATTTGTCTTTTTTTTGGTGAATACGGGAGCCGGACTCTTAATATTGAGAACACTTGCAGCCGAGAAAAGACGTGCCGCCTGAAAGATATTATCATCTTGTCCGCTAAGTAGGCTTATTTCCTCAACATTGTCGAGAGTGAGTTTCCCTAAATCAATCTGACCGGTTTGAGAATCGTTAATCGTAATTCCGTCGTAAACCACTGCTGTGTGGTTTGCTCCCAGACTACGAACCGAGATTGTTTTTAATCCGCCAATGCCTCCATAATCCTTCACAACTACTCCGCTGAAGAATTTTACGGCATCCGATACCAAAAGTGAACCGGACTGTTTCAATTGGTTGGCGTCCAACACCTGAAGAGGAGTCGTAGAACGAAACTCCTTCTCCTTTTTATTCTCTTTTATAACTACTTCGCCCAATTTGTGAATACGAACAGAATCTGCTTTCTGCGCCCGAACAAGCGGACAGGCACAGAAAGAGATTGCTAAAGAGAAAATAATGGTTAGGGTGTTAGACATTTATAAGTAAAGTAATTAAAGTTCTATTGTAAATCCATCCATGCAGAAATATGCAGGAGTATTCATTCCCCAATTTCCGTTATCAGTAGAAGTCATGCTAAATTTAACTTCAGCAGCCTGACCAAGGGCGGAAAGGTCAACCCAAGTCCATTGATCTATTAAGATCTTTTTGCCATCACGATAATCTGCAAGGTAAAAATCTACAGTACCAGTAGTGTTTCCTTGTGCATCCAAGCCTGTAACAGTCAGCTTAAACCAGTCGCCATCAACAAACTTCTTGGCAATATTGTCTCCATTCTTCATAGAAAGGTAAGCATAAGTGCTGTTTGTTACATACATACCTTTTATAGTGTGACTTAAATTGCCTGCAAAATGAAATTTATCTGTTGAGTATGCACTTGGATTCACAGTCATATAAGTTGCACTTAGTTTTCCTGTACCAGTAATTGCACTGTTGTTGGTATATCCTGTAGTTGTTTTATCTGTTTTATTAGTATAAGTAAATCCGCCACCAAAAGATGAATAGCTTGTTACATAACTATCAAAAACAAAATATCCGGTTTGATCTACAAATGTATTCTTGTAGCTGTATGAACCAACAGGTTCGTCCTTAAATACTCCTGTAAATTCAGATTCGGGTGAACTAAGTTTTCCTTGTAGATTTAAGGTAACGGTTGTACTGTCAATAACATTAGAATTGTCGTCGTTATTGTCACAACTGCAAAGTATTACCACAGTAAGCAGTAATAGAGAATAGATCTTTTTCATCTTGTCTATGTCTTTATAAATTAAGTAATAAAAAATTGAATTTCTTAGTGATAAGCTCGTTCCTCGCAAGCTTTATACTTAAAAATGTCTGGCAGGTCTTCTGACTTTGTTTCCGTTGGTAAGCGCCTTCCCGAACTTCATTGTTCAGTGGTATTGAGTGCTTGCTTACAACGTTTTGTAGAAACTTACAGCAGCGGGACTGTTCAGGATTTTCACCTGATTCCCTTTTAATCACTTCTCCGATAAGGAGATATAGTGAACCAAAGCACCGCAAAGTTAGAAAGAAATTCCATATTCACAATTATTTCTTTCATTTTCCTTTATTTAATCTTTTTCTCTTATAAAAGTAAAGGCGGGCAATTAGCTGTTTATTCTCAGAGAATTATTATCTTTGTCTATATATATTAATATTAAGGTCGAGACCCTATTTGATTGAGGTCGCGACCCTGATTATTTAGCCTCACGACCTTGTTTGGCTAGGGTCGGGACTCTAAAAAGAGTTCTTCGGGATTAAATAATTAATATGATAAGAGTAATCACTTAATCTAAAAAGAAAAAAATGGCAATTCGTTACAGTGTTCACACCTATGCTATTAAGAGTAGTAAAACAGGTGAGTTGAAGAAATCTAATTGGGTAAGCGTAAAAAGTAAAAATAACTATCGTACAGAAGATTTGGCCGAAGAGCTCAGTGGCGGTTCGTCGGCAAAAAAAGGAGAGCTTTTGAGTGCATTTACACGAATTTTCGCTTGTATTGAGGAAAAACTGAAAGATGGTCATAGTGTTACTATTGACGGTTACGGAACTTTTCAGCTTACTGCACAAATTAAAGCAGGAAAAGAGGAGGATGATTTTCGTGCGGAATCTGTAGAATTGAAGAATGTGGTTTTTAATGCTACCCGTCAGGCAAAAAAGAGAATCAATGCAGCAGGATTTGAACGTTATAACGATAATATCCATCATAACAGATAGAAAAAAATACGCCCGGGCGAATCACTTCGACCGGGTGTGTTTTCAATAAACTTGGCAGAGTTTAATTGATAATATACTATTGTCATTAAGTTTTCACTCTTTCAAAAGGATATAATAATCCTATTGCTTTTATTGTATTAAGTATAAAAAATGATAGCGAATAACCGGAATATTGCAAAACGGTTATAAGATTCAATAGCTCTGTCCTCGAAAGCTGTTGAAATACAAGCATGGCAGGTCTTCTGACTTTGTTTCCGTTAAAAAGCTCCTTCCCGAACAACTATAGTTCAGTGGTATTGAGTGTTTGCTTATAACGTTTTATAGAAACTTACAGCAGCGGGACTGTTCAGGATTTTCACCTGATTCCCTTTTAATCTCTGGTTTTAAGTAAAAACAGAGAACCGATGCACTGCAAAGTTAATAATTAATTTAGGAGAATCAATATAGAAGATATCTTTTTTATTTTCAATATTGATTTTAGCTTTTAGCTAGGGTGAATATAAATTCCAGTCCACCGCCCTGATTGTTTTTGGCCGATATATTTCCTCCGTGAATAATTACGGAGTTTTTTACGATAGCCAGTCCCAGTCCTGTACCGCCAATTTTTCGTGAGCGTCCTTTATCTACCCGATAGAAGCGTTCAAACAATCTGTTTAAATGCTCTGGTGCTACACCTACTCCGGTATCGGAGAAACTGAAATAGTAGAATGATTCATCTTCTCTGAAGCATTTTATATTAATAGAGATATCGTTTCCTGCATATGCAATGGCATTATCCATTAAATTCCGGAAGATAGAATATATCAGCGAAGCATTTCCACGTATAGGCAATTCCTTATTCAAAGCATTGTTCACTTTGATGTTCTTTTCTTCTAATTCTAAAGCCACATCTTTAATAATACTTTGCACAAGAGAACTGATTTCTACTTTTTCCATATCAATCATGTTGCTTGCTTCGTCCATTCGTGTAAGCACAGATATGTCTCTTAAAAGTCGGGTCAGTCTGTTGCTTTGAGCATAGCAACGTTCCAGAAATGTATTCAGCTTATCTTTTGGAAGAGATTCATTATTAACAATAGTTTCCAGATATCCCTGAATACTGCTTACGGGAGTTTTAAGTTCGTGTGCAATGTTCTGAGTCAATTGCCTTTTCATGCGAACTTGCTCTTCTTCTTGTGTAATGTCATTAATAGAAATCTCAAAGCTCTGATCCTGGAAGATAATACACTCTACAACAAATATTCGGCCGTTTTTATCTAAATTGATAGACATCCGGCGTTCTTCGTTGCCTGCAGGTCTTGTTTGTGCCTTACTTATGTATTCAGTAATTTTTTGAATCTCGGGTAAAGAAAAAACTTCCTCTGCATTCTGAAGATTTACATCCGATATAAGATTACTATATTGGGTGAAAAGGTTATTAACGAGAATCTCTTTCTTGTCGGCAGTAAAAATACCCAGTCCTTCGTGTGAAATCTGCAAGTGGGTAATAAGCTTTTCTCTTTCTATATATAAGGCTTCTTTAGTATCATGCAATCGGTTGTATATTTTGATGATGTGCTGAGAAATATCACCTAATTCATTGTTTGGGAAAGCATTAGCCATATCCATATCCAAAGCCTCATTGCGGTCTGCCCGTCTGGTAAATTCTCTCAGCTGAGCAATAGAAGTTCCTATCTTTTTAGTAAATCTGGAGAAAATTATGGTCAGAATTAATGTGACTATTACCGTAAACCAAACAAACTTGTAGTCGGCTTTTAAGCTGGTAATTAAATCTATGTTGTAAGGCAACGCACTACGAACAATGTATTTATCATACAAAGAAGCTGAATAGAAAGAAGGATATCCGGTTGTTTCGGATGTTCTTCTCAAATCATATCCATTGCCTTTACTTAAAGCCTGTTTAACTTCAGGTCTGTTTGAATGATTCTCAATCTTATTATAGTCCTTTTTTAAATTATCATAGATAACTTTGCCATCAAGAGTTATAATGGTAACACGTAGACCTTTAATGGTATGTCTTTTTGTATATTTGTTTAGTGTTTTTTCAATATTTCCCGAGTCACAGATTTCCTCATATAAGCGCGCGTTGTAATCTTGTAGTTTAGTATTAAGTAGTTCTACTTTAAACTCTTTTTCTCTGTTATATTGAAAACCTATAAAACATAAGGAAAACGCTGCAAATAAAAGAATGACAGAGAGTAATAATTTCTGGTTTAGGGATAATATTGGCTTTTTGGAAATCGTCATATTGAATAATTATAATAGCTCGTTAACACTCAAAACAGTATCCATAACCAAGTCGGGTAACAACATGTTTCCCGTAGCTACCTATTTTCTTTCTCAAACGAGTGATATTTACATCAATTGTGCGGTCTAATACACAAACTTCATCACTCCATATCTTGGAAAGGATGTCTTCTCTGGAGAAAACTCTTCCTCGGTTTTGCAGTAAAAGGAGTAGTATTTCAAATTCTTTTTTGGTCAGAGATATTTCTTCTCCATCAATGGTGACTTTCTTTTTTGTTATATCAATAACCAGCGTTTCGAAATAAATTTGTTCTGTAGAGCTCTTTTCGGTGTTGTTTGTAGTACGGCGAATTACAGCTTTTACTCGTGATATCACTTCACGCAAAGAAAATGGCTTGGAAATATAATCGTCAGCTCCAAGGTTGAAACCTGTAATGGTATCATTCTCTGTATCTTTTGCTGTTATGAAGATTATTGGAATATTGGCTGTCTTCTTCTCTTTTTTGAGTATACTGGCCATTCTGAATCCGGAAATTTCTCCCATCATAACGTCCAATAATAATAAGCTATAGTCGCTAATATTTAATTTGAGTGCTTCTTCAGCAGAATTTGCAGTATCTACTTCATAACCTTCGTTCTCTAAATTAAATTTTAAAATTTCACAAAGATCTTCTTCGTCGTCAACAACTAAAATTCTATTGGTGTTCATAATTTCTTTTGTTTATGATGTTGTACAAATATATACATTCATTATTAATTAATTGCAAAGATGTAGCTTTTATATTACGTATAAATGAAATAGATGTTACAAAGTTGTTACGATGCTTTTGTGTACCAAAACTTATAGTTATATTTGTTTCATTATTATGTATGTCAGATGAAAAAGATTAATATATGGAAGACTGTTGCAATTGTTTCGTTAGTAATAATTGTGACTGTTAGCGGAATCTACCTATACAATGATGGACTTTTTAGACGCGATTATGAATTAAATGATGAACTAGGCGGTAATATATTCCCTTCAGCAATTCTCTCTATTGCAACAACGGATACAGTAGTTATTAAACCGGCAGGAAATCATTATTTAGGTAATCCAAAATCGGGCTTTATAATTCGTCTGAAGTCGGGGAGGGCTAATAGCAAAGTTAGAATTACGCTCGGCAAAACACCTTATTTTGAAAAATCTGTTTCTGAATTTGTACTCGAGGAATCAGGTACGGTATATCAGATATTTCCGGATGTAATATGGAATTATAATGCATTGAAAAATAATATTCAGGCTGCCCCCGTTAGTGTTTCCGTTGAAGTGGAGGTTAATGGAACTAGTCTGGGACAGAAGGTTCGCACATTTTCGGTGAGAAGTATTAACGAATGCCTGCTTGCATATTTGGATAGCAAACAACAGTTTCACGATACCGGGATATTCTTTGCCGCATATGTGAATGAAGAGCATCCAATGATTGATAAGCTTCTTCGTGAAGCCTTGAATACACGCATTGTTAATCGTTTCGTTGGTTATCAGTCCGATAAACCTGGCTCGGTAGACAAACAAGTATATGTTTTATGGAACGTATTGCAGAAGCGAAACTTTAAGTATAGCTCTGTATCAACATCAAGCCTTTCATCAAATGTTGCTTTTTCCCAACGTGTCAGAACGTTGGATGATGCATTGGAATCTTCTCAAATTAATTGTGTTGATGGAAGTGTGTTGTTTGCTTCTTTGTTGAGAGCAATTAATCTTGATCCAATTTTAGTAAGAATGCCTGGCCACATGTTCGTGGGATATTATTTGGATAAGTATCATAAAAAGAAAGATTTTCTTGAAACGACGATGATTGGTGATGTGAATCTGGATGATTTCTTTCCCGACGAAAAGCTGGATTCTACAATTGTGGGCAAATCTCAAAATGAAATGTCTCGTATAACTTTTGAGAAGTCTAAGCAATATGCAAATAACTTGTTTGAAAAGAATTTGAATGGGATTAGAACCCATCAGCGTTTTTATATGTATCTGGAAATATCGAGAGAGGTAAGACGCTATATTCAGCCTATAGGCAAATAGTAAACAACAATAGATAAAGAATAAGATAAATATATATGATCGAAAAAGGAAAAAAGTTTATTTCTCCCGGAGCTTGGTTCTCCTTAATTTACCCTTCATCCTGGAATGAATTTGAGGATGCAGAAGATAGTTTCCTATTTTACAATCCCAATAAGTGGACTGGTAATTTTAGAATTTCAGCATACCGTGACGATAGAAATAATGGATATGGAAAAGAATCGGTAGATTATGAGCTGAAGCAAAATAAAAATTCTTCGCAGGTTAAACTTGGTGAGCTGGTTTGTGCTTATAGCAAAGAAATGTTTCAGGAAGAAGGATCCTATTATGTAACTCATGTCTGGATAATCGGAATAGGTAATGTGGCATTCGAATGTACATTTACCGTTCCCCGCGGAAATGATATTATCGAAGCTGAAGAAATAATATCTTCCTTGAAAGCTTATCCAAAAGGCAAACAAATAAATGAAATTATACCAATACGAGTATTGGAAATTAATGTTGTAAATGAGGCTTTCGATTGGGCTTCAAGTACAATTAAAAAACAAATTAAGAAGGATTTTACTTCGTCTGAAGAGGATATTGCTAAGATTCAGCAAATGCTTGATAGCAGCAGCTTCAAACCTCAGCAAAGGGAAGTATGGGAATCTTTTGGAATTGCTTTTGGCACAATTATTGAAAACCAGATTGATGGTATGGAATGGGTTACGGTAATTAACGGTAATAAGGAAATTCCAGGATTACGTTTTAAGGAAAGTAAACTGATTATATATCCTTCAGAGATAATCTGGAACTTAGTACGTGCTGGTCAACCGTGTGATTTGAATGCCATTTTTCAAGATGCTAAGTTGAAGGTGGAAAATGAATTGAATTAAAATTAGAAGAAAAAGATGGCGAGTTATATGCAGGTTGATGGGTTAACCAAATCGTTTGGTGACCTTGTTCTATTTAATGAGATTTCATTTGGTATTGCAGAAGGACAAAGGATTGGTCTTATAGCTAAAAATGGTAGCGGAAAGACAACTTTATTAAATATTATTGCAGGAAAAGAAGGATATGATGCCGGAAATATTGTCTTCAGACGAGATTTACGCGTGGCTTATCTTGAACAAGATCCTCAATATCCCGAGGATCTGACTGTTCTGGAAGCTTGTTTCCATTCTAATAATGAAACTGTACAGCTGATTAAAGAGTATGAAGCTTGCATGGAAACAAAAGGTAATCCCGGATTACAGGAATTATTAATTCGAATGGATCATGAGAAGGCATGGGATTATGAACGAAAAGCAAAACAAATTCTTTCACAATTAAAGATTCGTAACTTCGATCAACTGGTAAAACACCTTTCTGGTGGGCAGTTGAAACGAGTGGCTCTGGCAAATACTTTGATTACCGAACCGGATTTATTAATCCTCGATGAGCCTACCAATCATTTGGATTTGGATATGACTGAATGGTTAGAAGAATATCTCAGACGTACAAACGTAAGTTTGCTGATGGTAACTCACGACCGATACTTCCTTGATAGAGTTTGCTCAGAGATTATTGAGATTGATAACAAGCAGGTTTATCAATATAAAGGGAATTATAGTTACTATCTGGAAAAAAGACAAGAGCGAATTGATGCAACGAATTCTGAAATAGAACGTGCGAATAATCTTTATCGTACAGAACTTGATTGGATGCGCCGTATGCCGCAAGCACGTGCACATAAAGCGAAATACAGACAGGATGCGTTTTATGAAATAGAGAAAGTTGCAAAGCAGCGTTTCAATAACGACAATGTAAAGCTCGACGTAAAAGCTAGTTATATTGGTTCTAAAATATTTGAGGCCGATCATCTTTATAAAAGCTTTGGAGACCTGAAGATATTGGAGGACTTCTCTTATATTTTTGCCCGATATGAGAAAATGGGTATAGTAGGTAATAACGGAACAGGGAAGTCTACTTTTATCAAAATTCTGATGGGGCAAGCACAACCGGATAAAGGAACTATTGATATTGGAGAGACAGTCCGCTTTGGTTACTATTCGCAGGATGGATTGCAGTTCGACGATCAGATGAAGGTGATTGATGTGGTACAAGAAATTGCCGAAGTCATTGAATTAGGTGATGGCAAAAAACTTACTGCATCTCAGTTTCTGCAACATTTCCTTTTCACTCCCGAGACACAGCATAGCTATGTTTATAAATTAAGCGGAGGAGAGAGAAGAAGGCTTTATCTTTGTACGGTATTAATGCGAAATCCTAATTTCCTAGTACTCGATGAGCCTACTAATGATCTTGATATTATTACGCTTAATGTCCTTGAAGATTATTTGGTAAACTTTAAAGGATGTGTGATTGTGGTTTCTCACGACCGCTACTTTATGGATAAAGTTGTTGATCACTTGCTTGTATTCAATGGTCAGGGAGATATTCGTGATTTTCCTGGCAATTATTCTGATTATCGTGATTGGAATGAGGCTAAGAAACAAAAAGAAAAAGAAGCAGAGAAACCAAAAGAAGATAAAACTGCAAGAGTTCGTACCAACGATAAACGCAAGATGTCTTACAAAGAAAAGATGGAATATGCTCAGATAGAGAAGGAATTAGAAGATCTGGAACAGGAAAAAGCAGATTTGGAAGCCGATCTTTGCAGTGGTTCTTTATCTGCAGCTTCGTTGACTGAGAAATCGAAAAGGATAGCTGAACTTATCGATCTTATTGATGAAAAGACAATGAGATGGCTTGAACTAAGTGAAATAGAAGAATAAAAATGAATCTGACAAATTATCATAGTCATACATCTTTCTGTGATGGACGTGCTCCTATGAAAGAATTTGTAGTTGAAGCCGTGCGCCAAGGATTCACTTCGTATGGCATTTCTTCTCATGCTCCGCTTCCTTTCCCTACCCATTGGACTATGGAAAAGGAAGATGTAGTGCCTTATCTGGATGAGTTTTATGCTTTGAAGAATGAATTCCAGGATAAAATAGAGCTATATATCGGACTGGAAATTGATTATTTAGATGAGGACAGTAACCCTTCAATAGATTATTTTCGTAACCTCCCATTGGATTATCGTATTGGCTCGGTACATCTTTTGAAAGACGATCAGGGAGAAGTTGTAGACATTGACTGCAGTAAAGAGAACTTTAAAGAAAAGCTGGAGAAGCATTTTCATAATGATATAAAATCTACTTCTCTTGCTTATTTCAGTAGATTGATGTCTATGGTAGAGCTTGGAGGTTTTGATATTGTGGGACATGCTGATAAAATCGCATATAACGTCTCTTATTGTCAGCCAGGTGTTACAGAAGAAGAATGGTATAAGAATGCATTAAAAGATTTGTTTGCGTTTATTTATGAGAAGGGATATATAATGGAGATAAATACCAAGGCTTATCATAAACTTGGTGTGTTTTATCCCGATGAAACAACATTTTCTCTTATCAAAGATATGCGTATTCCTGTAGTGGTAAATTCAGATTCTCATTATCCGGAACTTGTAAATCATGGTAGGAGAGAAGCTCTTCAGGCGTTAAAGGTTGCCGGAATAAATTGCGTGATGGAGCTTATTGCTGGCAAATGGCAGGAAAAGCCTATTTCGATTTAAATATTTAATATGTTATATAGAATAGAAACAAGCACTCAACTTGTTTCTATTCTGCTCTTTTACAATTGTTGGAAGCAAAAAACGCATCCAATTTCTTTTCATAATTACCAATAACAACCATATGATGATTTCCTATTGGGTTGCGCAGGAAATAGTCTACCGGACTATCCAGTTTGATTCGGATCTGTGTGCGGCAAACATTCAGAAAATTAGTATTCTCAATTAAACTTCCCGAAGTAACATAATATTCGTCCAGACATTCCCCGCCACATTTTACTATTGTAACATCTCCTGTTGGCAGAATTCCCTGAATAGATACTCCTTTGCTACTTTCAAAATGATTTCGGATGATGTATCTTTCCGTAAGTTTTGTGCTAACACTGCAATGTGCCATTACAATCTCGTTGCTTTTAATATCAATCCTGATAGGGTTTGCCATAAATGCAGAGCGGCCAGTTACAGCTTTTATAGCCATAAAAGTAAAAATAGATTGCAAGTCGCCTTCACATCCGGCTAGTATTCCTTCATCATTAAGCAATGACATAGCCAAACAACCAGTAGTTCCTAAAAGTGTTATTATTTTGTAGCAGTTTAGTGTAATGGCATTAAGCTTTTCTTTTTCACAAATCTCTTTTATAGCTTTATAAATGCGCATTGCATTTATCATATCTTCAGGGTCGGCTTCTCTGCAGGCTAAAGCTTTTCCAGCTATTTGTGCAGCTTGTTCACCAACCTCGTCTTCACCGATAAGTGCATATCTCTTTGTAACATTCTCAATAGGGATGTTAATATACTCTACTCCCCAGCGCTGCTTGGAAAGCAGATAATCTACTCCGCTTGCAATAAGCCATGAAGACGGAGTTCCAATAACTCCAATTCTTTTGCCTTTAAGAGCTTTTTGAGCTTCGAAATTGTTGTAATGAACCTGAATCCTTTCGACGGTATTTCGTATATCTCCATGAAGAATTTCAGATTTTAGTCCTTTACATTGCAGCCAGTATGAAATTTCCAATGAGGCAGAAAAGGAATTCTGCACACCATCAGTAAGTAATATCATGGGCTGAGGCAGGAATTCGAAGCATCGGATAACGAACTTTTCTATCCCTCCTGTAGCTATGAAAACAATTTTGAAATCATCTTCGGTAAGGGTATACAAGTCTTTATAATCAATGATTTTTATGATATAGAATTTCTCAAGTTCACTGAGAAGAACTTCGTGCATCTTATAGATAGACATCTGGTTTTGCAGAGCCGAAGCGAATGTTATGAGGTGGACTGTAATCATAGAACATTCAATTTAAAGATTAAACAAATCTACATATTTAATTTGATTTAATACAGTTTTATTGCAAAAACTTGTCTTAAAGAAAACTAAGTCTCATTTTTGTTTACTATTTGTTTGCTTGGTTACTTTCGAAGTCCTATCTTTGCAGCTCAATTGAAAATATATTTTAATACTAGAAAGTATGCCAACTATATCCATTCGTGGAACAGAAATGCCTGCTTCACCAATTAGGAAACTTGCTCCGTTAGCTGAAGCTGCCAAACAAAGAGGAACTCATGTGTATCACCTGAATATTGGTCAGCCCGACCTTCCTACTCCAAAGGCCGCACTTGAAGCCATCCGTAATATTGATCGTAAGATTTTGGAATACAGTCCGAGTGACGGTTACAGAAGTTATCGGGAAAAGCTTACCCATTATTATGCGAAATATAATATTAATCTCACAGCAGATGATATTATCATTACTACCGGTGGATCGGAAGCTGTGCTTTTTGCTTTCATGTCATGCTTGAATCCGGGTGATGAAATTATTGTTCCGGAACCTGCTTATGCCAACTATATGGCGTTTGCTATTTCGGCCGGAGCTGTGATTCGTACTGTGGCAACTACGATAGAAGAAGGGTTCTCCCTTCCAAAGGTGGAGAAGTTTGAAGAACTGATTAACGAGCGTACAAAAGGTATTTTGATTTGTAATCCTAATAACCCTACCGGCTATTTATATACTCGCAAAGAGATGAATCAAATCAGAGATATGGTTAAGAAGTATGATTTGTTCTTATTCTCTGATGAAGTATATCGTGAATTCATTTATACCGGTTCGCCTTATATATCAGCATGTCACCTTGAAGGTATCGAGAACAATGTTGTTTTGATTGACTCTGTCTCTAAAAGATATTCAGAATGCGGTATCCGTATTGGTGCATTAATTACAAAGAATAAAGAAGTTCGTAACGCAGTTATGAAGTTCTGCCAGGCACGTCTTAGTCCTCCATTGATTGGACAAATTGCAGCTGAGGCTTCTTTAGATGCTCCGGAAGAATATTCAAGAGAAACGTATGACGAATATGTTGAGCGCCGTAAGTGCCTGATTGATGGCTTGAATAAAATACCGGGAGTTTATTCTCCGATACCAATGGGAGCTTTCTATACTGTGGCAAAGTTACCGGTTGACGATTCTGATAAATTCTGCGCATGGTGTCTTTCTGATTTTGAATACGAAGGCGAAACTGTGTTTATGGCTCCGGCTTCAGGTTTCTATACTACTCCGGGTGCCGGATATAATGAAGTTCGTATTGCTTATGTGTTAAAGAAAAAGGATCTGACTAGAGCACTCTTTGTTTTAAGTAAAGCATTGGAAGCCTATCCGGGGAGAGTTGATTAAAGATCTTTATGAAGCAGTATGATTACATAACGCTTTCTAAAGCTATTGGCATAATATTAGTTGTTGTTGGTCATTTTACTTCTACAGTATATATGCCGGCATATTACAGTGAAATAAAAAATCTTATTTTTTCATTTCATATGCCTCTATTTATGATATTGTCTGGCTTTCTGTTCCAAATGTCTATGAACAGAAAACCAGGCGATATTCCATTACTTCCGTTCATTAAGAAGAAGTTTCTACGTCTGATGGTTCCTTATTTCTTTATTTCTGCAGCAATAGCTCTGCTGAATTTTGGTTTGGGACTCTTTATGCCGGTAAAACGGACGGTAGACTGGCATTATCTTCTTGAGATTTTTTACACAAATGTTGGTGGATCGGCAGTATTCCTTTGGTTCATGTATACTTTGTTTGTGGTGTTCTTGATTTCGGCTCTCTGCATGAAATTAAAAGGTGGTATAGCAATTTTAGGAATCCTTTCTGTGATTCTCTATTTCATTCCACTTCCACAAATATTCTATTTATCATTTGTCCATTCATTCATGATCTATTTCTGGGCAGGAATGATTCTATTCCTACTGACTAACAAGGAAAAGCTCCGCCCTTCATTAGCTCACTCCATTTTTGCCATTATAATATTGACTTTGGCTTATGGAAGAAAAGATTTTGTTGAGACTGAGAATCTTAAACAGTTTTTGAATCTTATTTGTGGTCTATCCGGTAGCTATATGGTTATCTGTATTGCTCACGAAATTCAAAAATCAAGTAACAGCTGGTTAATGTCGTTAGGTAAATATAGCGCTTATATCTATTTACTTCATATGGCCGGAGTTTATTCAGTAAGAATGGTATATGAAAAAATGGGTTTATTTACCCCCTTTACATATTCTATAGCTTTGGCTCTAGCAGTAATAGCAGGTCTTGTACTTCCTGTGATTCTAACAAAGTATGTAATTAATAAAAATAAGTCATTAACATTTTTAATGGGAGGAAACTAAGAAATGAATCTTTCACTTTTTATAGCTCGAAGAATATATTCAGGTAAAGAGGTTCAGAAGCAAGTCTCAAAGCCGGCCGTACGCATTGCTATGATTGGTATTGCTATTGGACTGGCTGTTATGATTATTTCCGTAGGAGTAGTTATAGGCTTTAAAAATGAAATAAAAAGTAAAGTCGTAGGTTTTGGTTCACATATTCAGGTTAGCAACTTCGATTCATCTCTTTCTTATGAAACGCGTCCGGTTGTTACGAACGATAGCATAATAAAAGTTCTCTCTTCAATACCTGGTATAAAACATGTGCAGAGATATTCTACAAAACCGGGAATGATAAAGACCGATAATGCTTTTCAGGGAATTGTTTTGAAAGGAGTGGGGCAGGAGTTTGATCCTACGTTCTTTCGTAAGAATCTGGTAGAAGGAGAAGTTCCTGCTTTTTCAGATTCAGCTTCATCAAATGAGGTGCTTATTTCAAAGTCTTTGGCAAATAAGCTGAACTTAAAGTTAGGCGACAAGATCTATACTTATTATATTCAAAGCGAGGTTCGCGCTCGCAGATTCACAATTAAGGGGATATATCAAACCAATTTCTCTGAATATGATAACCTGTTTCTGCTGACGGATATCAGAACTGTAAACCATTTAAATCAGTGGGAACCCGAACAAGCTACCGGAATGGAACTTCAGATTACCGACTATAATCAACTGGATAAAGTGACGTATAATGTGTATCAGCATGTAGATAAAGAAGTTGATAAATATGGTGGCGTTTATTATACTCAGACCATTGAACAGCTTAATCCATCTGTTTTTGCCTGGCTTAGTTTGCTTGATATGAATGTATGGGTTATCCTGATTTTAATGGTTGGTGTAGCCGGATTTACAATGATTTCAGGATTACTGATTATTATTCTGGAAAGAACAAATATGATTGGGATTCTGAAAGCACTTGGTGCCAAAAATTTCAGTATTCGTGAAATTTTCCTTTATTTCTCAGTCTTTTTAATAGGCAAAGGTATGCTTTGGGGAAATATAGTAGGATTACTATTCTGTTTTGTTCAGTCTAAATTCCATCTATTCAAGCTTAATCCCGAAACATATTATATTGACCATGTGCCAGTGGAGTTTAATATCTGGCTATTCCTTTTAATAAATGCAGGAACATTTATTGCTTCAGTCTTGATGTTAGTTGGACCTTCTTATCTGATATCAAAGATTAATCCGGCAAAATCCATCCAATTTGAATAATAGAGATTCTATTATAAAATTATTGGCGAATGGTTGAGCAACCATTCGCCAATAATTTAAATCCATTCACCAATAATTTAAATCCATTCACCAATAATTTAAATCCATTCACCAATAATTTAAATCCATTCACCAATAATTTAAGAGGCAAACCTCAATGCTTTTCGTCTAAAATAACGGGCTGTTTTTTATCTTCTCATATAGTCACCTTTTCCCCGGATTGTTCTGAATAATTTGAACTTTAAAACATCAAGAGGCAGTACTATATCAAATATTGGTAACGTAAGATAATATTTTCTTTCTTCTAAATCAGTGGCTGTTTTATTGATTATAACAATCTGCATTACAAACCGAAGTATGTACGCTAGGATAGCTATGCCTAGCACAACCCATTGTTTATCGATAATACCAATTGCAATTGTTCCGATAGTAGCAGCGAAAAATAGTAGGCGAGAAGTTGTTTCAAAACCTAATAAGTAACGTTGAGCGCCATGATAATAGTGTGAAGTTGCCAGATAGCTCACTTTCTCTTCTTTCCAGCTTTTATATCCATATGCTGGTTCCATTCTAATAATAGCACCCGGAGAAGTTTCAACTTTTGTATTATAAGGAGTTGCAACTTCGTTTATAAACAAGTCATCATCACCCCGTTGTAAGTTTAGGTGTGAAGAGAATCCCTTATTCTTAAAGAATAACTCTTTTCGGTAAGCCATATTTCGTCCAATACCCATATATGGTTTATCTATAAGTGCGAATCCTAGAAAACGCATTGACATAAACAGGTTAGTGAATGAAACCTTTCTATAGAACCATCCCTTATTTTGCTCGTATCCGCTATATCCTAAAACTATTTCTGTGCGTGGTGTGAAATTTCTGGCCATTAATCTTAACCACTCCTTGCTAGCCGGACGGCAATCGGCATCGGTAAATACTAACCAGTCATACTTACTAGCTTTAATTCCGACAGTGAGTGCCAGTTTTTTTCTGCTGATGTAACGGGCACCATCAGGTGTAAATGTATGATATAAATTGGTATATTGTTCCTCAAGGATTGTAAGCACATCTTCACTCTCATCAGTTGAGCCGTCATTAATAACGATAACTTCAAAATTAGGATAATCTTGTTCCAGAATGGAAGGCAAATATTTCCTGAGATTCTCAGATTCATTACGTGCACTGATAATTACAGAGATAGGAGGAAGGTCTGTTTCGTATATTAAATCTCCTTCACTTGCGGCTTTGTTGTGAACATGTAATTGGTTGTATAGACTGAAATAGTAGATTATTTGTATAATTAGTAATATTCCTATAGAGGCTAATAATATAATCTCGACTATATTAAAGGTAAATAAGTCCATCGCGTATTTTCTGTTTATTTATTGCTGCAAAATTACATTAAATATTGGAATTAATAGATATAGAATTTTTCTTTTTAAACATAAAGTATATCTTTTAAAATCATTTATTTTGCTAAAAAAAAGGGATGCCTTTTGGACATCCCTTATTCATTTATTTATCGAAGTTAAATTAGCTCATCAGAAGTATACCCTTGAGGAAGCGCTCTGCAATTATAACCAGAAGCCATAATTTCACCGTAAGCGCCGGCCGAACGAAGAGCAAAAAGATCACCTCTTTTCACTTTGTTGATATCCAGTGCCTTGCCAAATACATCAGAAGACTCACAAATTGGACCTACAACATCATATTTCTCCATTGGTTCTTCAGATGTTATGTTTTCAATTTTGTGGTAAGCCTGATATAAAGCCGGGCGAATAAGATCTGTCATACCACCATCTAAAATGGCGAATTGCTTATTTGCTCCTTGTTTTACATATAACACTTTGCTTATTAAACTTCCACATTGTCCAACAATTGAACGTCCTAATTCAAAATGCAATGTTTGTGAAGGGCGTAATTTCAAGTGTTTATGGAATGTTGCAAAATATGCAGCAAAATCAGGAATAGATTGTCTGTTTGGATGTTGGTAATCAATACCCAATCCACCTCCAACATTAATATGTTCAACAATAATACGGCGTTGATACATGCGTTCCTGAATTTCGTTTACACGATTACAAAGTCCCACAAAGTCGCCCATATCAAGAATCTGTGAACCTATATGGAAATGTAATCCTAACAACTTAACATTAGGAAGTGAATTAACAGCATCTAATACATTATCAAGATCTTCCAGATTAATACCAAACTTATTCTCCTTTAGTCCGGTAGTAATATTAGCATGCGTATGTGCTCCTACATTTGGATTAACACGCAAAGCTATTGAAGCAGTCTTACCTTTAGCACCAGCAAGTTCGTTGATAACTTCAAGCTCAGGTATAGATTCCACGTTAAAGCAGAATATTCCATAATCTAATCCTAGATTAATTTCCCAGTCGGCTTTACCAACACCTGCAAAAACAATTTTAGAAGCAGGAAATCCAGCCTTAATAGCTGCACGAATCTCACCACCGCTAACGCAATCTGCGCCTAAATAGTTCTCACGAATAATTGAGAGAACTTTAGGGTTTGCATTTGCTTTTACGGCATAGTGAACAATATAATTGCCATACTTCTTTGCCTCATTATTTACACAATTAAGTGTGTCCCTTAATACCTTTGTATCGTAGAAATAGAAAGGAGTTTCCATCTCACGAAATTTATCTATTGGGAAGGTCCCTTTCATACAAATTTGCTATTATTTATTATTGAAAAGTACATTACTTAATGATTGTAATGCTTCTTTCTTATCAGATTCACGAATAAGGAATGAGATATTGTGATTACTACCACCAAATGAAATCATTCTAACTGGGATGTTGCGCATTGCATCAAGTGCAGTAGCTTCAAATCCAACATTTTCCCATTGCAGGTCACCAACAACACATACAATACACATATCTTTGTCTACTGTAACTGTACCATATTTCTTCAAATCATCAAGAATTTCCGGCAAGTGTTTTGTGTTGTCTATCGATACCGAAACGCCAACTTCCGATGTACAAACCATATCAATAGAAGTCTGGTAGCTTTCAAATATCTCGAATACCTTGCGAAGGAATCCGTGTGCAAGCAACATACGGCTTGATTTGATTTTGATTGCTGTGATATTGTCTTTAGCTGCAACAGCTTTGATTTTATTCTTTTCAGTTTCGTTAGAAATCAAAGTACCAGGAGCTGATGGTTCCATAGTATTCAACAAACGAACTGGAATATTAGCATATTTAGCAGGTTGTACACAAGTTGGGTGAAGAATCTTTGCACCGAAATAAGCTAGTTCGGCAGCTTCTTCAAAGTGCAGTTGACGAACAGGAGCAGTTTTATCAACTACACGAGGGTCGTTATTGTGAAGACCATCAATATCAGTCCAGATTTGAATTTCAGTAGCATCAATAGCTGCACCGATTAATGAAGCGGTGTAATCACTACCTCCACGTTGCAAGTTATCAATTTCACCGTATGCATTTCTGCAGATGAAACCTTGTGTGATATAAATATCTGCATCAGGATAAAGTTCTAACTGAATCTGAAGTTTTTCTTTAATGTATAAAGGATCTGGCTCAGCGTTCTTGTCTGTACGCATATATTCCAATGCTGGAAGCAATACAGATTTCACTCCACATTCGCATAGGAAATTATTAACCATAGCAGTGGAAATTAATTCACCTTGAGCAAGGACAACTTTTTCTTCAAAAAGTGTAAACAGATCTTTGGTGTAAGAACGGATATAATCAAAATGGGATTTAATAATTTCCAATCCTTTCTGTTTATATTCAGCAGTAGAATAAAGTTCATCAACGTGTTGTTTATACTTTCTTTCCAGGTTGTTGATGATCTCGTTTGCGCCATCCGGATTCTTTTTATATAAGTAATCCGAGATTTCAACTAAAGTATTTGTTGTGCCGGACATTGCTGAAAGCACTACTATTTTCTTCTCACCATCGGTTATTAATTTGGCTACCTCTTTCATCCGTTCGGCAGAACCAACGGAAGTACCTCCAAACTTTAAAACTTTCATCTTCTTTACACTATTAAATTGTTAATTTATTCTTTATCCGTCTCTTCTTCACTTATAAATTCGGCTTGTGAATAAGTCGTTTCTAATATCGGTTCATTAAATTCCTGAACGTTCTCTTTTTTATGAAAATCGTGAGTGGCATCTTGTAATTGATGATTATCACATTTTAGAACCAGTCCGGGGAAATCTTTGATAAGTTGAATATTATGTGTAGTCATAATCACAGACGACCCTTTGTGGCTGATACTATGAAGTAATTCTACGATTCTTCTTCCTGTTTCTGCATCCAGATTTCCAGTTGGCTCATCTGCAAGGATAACAGAAGGAGAGTTCAATATAGCTCTGGCAATAACAATACGCTGTTGTTCTCCTCCAGAAAGCTCATTAGGTAACTTATCACCTTTGGATGTCATTCCTACCTGCTCTAAAACTTCTTGTATGCGCTCTTTAATTTCCTGCTTGTTTTTCCAGCCGGTAGCACGCAATACGAATTCCAGATTACTATATACTGTGCGATCTGTAAGCAATTGAAAGTCCTGAAAAATGATGCCTAACTTCTTTCTAAGTTGAGGAATATGCTTACGCTTAATTGTTCGTAGGTTATTTCCTAAAACTTCTGCTTCTCCGGAAGCGATACCCAGTTCTCCATAAATAGTTTTTAGTAAGCTCGTTTTTCCAGTGCCCACCTTGCCTATTATGTATAAAAAATCACCAGCATTCAGCTGCATGTTTACATCTTTAAGTAAGCATGCATCTTGCTGGGCAATTTCTACATTCTGATAGTTAATGAGTAATTCGCTCATATCTTTTTATTCTTTATGTCTTTTCTTAAGCTCACGAGCTAAATCTTCAATGCGATAACCTTTTGAAGTAAGAAGAACAATCAGGTGATAAACCAAATCTGAAGCTTCATATATTAAGCGGTCGTCAGTGCCGTTTGTTGCTTCAATTACAGTTTCTACAGCTTCTTCACCAACTTTCTGAGCCATGCGGTTCACGCCAGAGTTGAATAAAGATGTAGTATATGATTTTTCAGGCATTTCTTCATGGCGTTTATAGATAAAGTCTTGCAAATACTTAAGAAACATAATATCTTCTGTATTATCTTCGTTCCAGCAAGTATCAGCACCTGTATGGCAAACCGGACCTACTGGCTTTACCTTAATCAATAAGGTGTCTTTATCACAATCTTCTTTAATGGAAACAACATTCAGAAAATTTCCACTTTCTTCTCCTTTTGTCCAAAGTCTGTTCTTTGTGCGGCTGAAGAAAGTTACTTTTCCTGTTGCAACAGTTTTTTCATAAGCTTCCTTATTCATAAAACCTAGCATCAGTACTTTAGAAGTGAAATTATCTTGTATAATTGCCGGAATTAATCCATCCATTTTATTAAAATCTAAATCCATGATGTAATATATTAAAATTCATTATTCGACTTGTTATCGTCTAACAGTTATTCCTTGTGCACAAAGATAATCTTTTAATTCGGAAATTTTAATTTCTCCGAAATGAAATACACTGGCAGCCAAAGCAGCATCAGCTTTTCCTAGGGTAAAAGTATCTTTAAAATGTTCCATTGCACCAGCTCCTCCGGAAGCGATGATCGGAATAGGCAACGATTCTGATAAAAGAGCCAATGTTTCGTTTGCATATCCATTTTTTACTCCATCATGATTCATGCTGGTAAATAGTATTTCTCCGGCTCCACGATCGGCAGCTTCCTTAGCCCACGAAATTAGTTCTTTATCTGTTTCTATTCTTCCTCCGTTCAAGTAACATTTCCAAATATCATTTTGTTGTTTAGCGTCAATAGCAACTACGCATACCTGAGATCCGAAATTTTTAGCGATATCGTTTATTAATTGCGGGTTTCGGATTGCAGAAGAGTTAATCGATACTTTGTCGGCACCTGCATTTAGCAAACGGTCTACATCCTTTATTTCATTAATTCCTCCACCAACAGTAAATGGGATGCTAATGTTTGCGGCAACCCGTTTTACAAGATCGGTAAAAGTTTTTCGTCCTTCATGACTTGCAGTAATGTCTAGAAAAACCAGTTCATCTGCACCTTGTTCGCTATAAGCCCGTCCTAGTTCTACCGGATCTCCGGCTTCACGCAGATTGACGAAATTTGTACCTTTTACGGTTGTTCCGTTCTTTATATCCAGACAAGGTATAATTCTTTTCGCTAACATACTATATAAATATCTTTAAGTCCTTAAGTTGAATTTTACCTTCATAAAGCGCTTTCCCAAAGATTACAGCAGGAACTTTAGCTTCTTCAAGTTTTATAATATCATCAATACAGCTAACTCCTCCGCTTGCAATTAAGTAGAGTGAAGGAAATTCTTCTAGTATTTCTTTATAAAGATTAGTAGATGGTCCTTGTAACATACCATCACACTCTATATCCGTACAAATTACTTTTTTAATACCCTTTTTAATATATTGATCAAGGAAAGGTATAAGTTCAACATCTGTACCTTCTTTCCATCCGCCTACTGCAATTTTTTTATCTTTGACGTCTGCTCCAAGTATAATTTTGTCACTTCCATATTTACTGATCCATTCAGAAAACAGTTCAGGTTCTTTTACGGCAATGCTTCCACCGGTAATCATTTGTGCCCCGCTGCTGAAAGCGATATCCAAATCTTCATCACTTTTAATACCTCCACCAAAGTCTATGATTAGAGATGTTTGAGTTGCAATCTTTTCCAGAATACGATAATTGACAATATGATGAGATTTTGCTCCGTCAAGGTCAACAACATGAAGTCGGCGAATACCGTTTGCTTCAAATTCCTTTGCAACCTCAACAGGGTTCTCATTATATACTTTTTTGCTATCATAATCACCTTTGGAAAGGCGGACGCATTTTCCTTCAATAATATCAATAGCAGGAATGATTTCAATCATATTCTATAATTTATAATGGTAAGTTGATGAAGTTTTCTAATATGCGTTCTCCTACTTTTCCGCTTTTTTCCGGGTGGAACTGAGTAGCATAAAAGTTATCTTTTTGTAATGACGCGCTAAACGGATGTATGTAATCTGTTGTAGCTATAGTAAATTCGTTGACAGGAACATAAAAGCTATGCACAAAGTAAACAAATTCCTCTTTGGTAAATCCTTTATAAAGATCTCCCTTTACATCACAGATAGTGTTCCATCCCATGTGGGGAACTTTATCTTCATGTTTTTCAGGATGGAAAAGCTTTACTTCAGTAGGGAAGATATTCAGGCAATCAGCATTGCCCTCTTCTGAATGGCTACACATAAGCTGCATACCCAGACAAATACCTAAAACCGGTTGCTTTAAATCAACAATCAGTTTATCCAGACCGTTGGCTTTTAAATGTTGCATAGTTGTAGCAGCTTCACCAACTCCCGGAAAAATTACTTTATCAGCTTTAGCCAGAATCTCTTTATCGGCAGTTACTACTGCATTTATGCCCAAACGACGTAAAGCATGATCTACCGAATAGATGTTTCCCGCATTATATTTTACAATAGCTATATTCATTTATCTTTAACTAAAGATTACTGTTTTATTCTTGTAAGCCAGAACTTTACGTTCAATATGTTTTTGTACTGCACGTGAAAGAACAATCTTTTCAAGATCCTTTCCTTTATTAACCAAATCTTCCACAGTATCCTTGTGAGTGATACGAACTACATCCTGTTCAAGAATAGGACCGGCATCAAGCTCAGTGGTAACATAGTGACTGGTTGCACCAATAATTTTCACTCCTCTTTCAAAAGCAGCATGATAAGGCTTAGCACCTACGAATGCAGGAAGGAAAGAGTGGTGTATATTGATAATTCTGTTAGGATAAGAATTGATCATGTTCTCTGATATAACCTGCATATATCTGGCTAAAACAATAAAGTTCACTTTATGTTTAGCAAGAAGCTCCATTTCTTTAGCTTCCTGTTCAGCTTTTGTTTCCTTAGTTATAGGGAAAAGGTAGAACGGAATACCAAATTTATCTGCTACATGCTGCAAGTTAGGGTGATTACTTATAATAAGAGGAATTTCCACATTCCATTCACCGTTAGCATAACGTGCAAGCATGTCAAACAAGCAGTGAGACATTTTAGAAACAAATATCGCCATGCGTGGTTTAACATCCGAGAAGTATAGACGGAAGTTCATTTCGTACTTCTGAGCGTACAAAGTATCAAAGTAATCTTCTATTTTTTCTCTTGGGATAAGAAAATCGCTTAGTTCCCACTCAATTCTCATAAAGAAAATGTTTTCAATATGATCAACGTACTGATCAAGATAAACAATATTTCCTTTATTAATCGTAATAAAATCTGTTACCGCGGATATAATCCCCGGTTTATCGGGACAGTGAAGTAACAACTTTGCGGTATTTTTGTTTGCTTGCATCTTATTTATCATTAGTTATCATTATGAGTTCGCAAAAATAGCGAATTATTGCCAAAGAATGAATTATTAAAGCAAGAAGTTTGTATTAAATGTTATTGTTTGTCACTTCGAACTGAATAAAACATGCTTTTATGGAATTAAAATGAATAAAAAATGAGTTTTTTTTCTTTTAGTACTTGCAGAAATGAAATAAATGTCTACCTTTGCATCCGCAATCAGAAATGGTAGCAATGCAAAAACTGGTGCGTTAGTTCAGTTGGTTAGAATACATGCCTGTCACGCATGGGGTCACGGGTTCGAGTCCCGTACGCACCGCCAACGAAATTTGCATTTGCAACCTTGAAGATTGAATTTTATTGAAATATTGGTGCGTTAGTTCAGTTGGTTAGAATACATGCCTGTCACGCATGGGGTCACGGGTTCGAGTCCCGTACGCACCGCAAGAGAAGCTCTGAAGACTTTTGTTTTTGGGGCTTTTTCTTTGTGCGCCGTGGTGGTGTATAACGGATTAGGGGTCAGGGCTCACCCGATAATTAGTGGGGCTATGCATAAATTTTAGCCACTCTGTAAAGACATAATTTCTATAGGATTAGCGCATGGTAACGTTATACAGTATCAATTAATATCTCCTGTTCCAATCCCTTATGATGAAGATGAATCAGTTGGAGCAACTTAGCTATATTTGGTTCGTTGGAAATGATTTGGTTTGTAAGATGTAGTTGTTTATCGTATAAATTTCTGTTTCCATAGCGAGGAAGCAACTCTTCTATAACTAATGGAAAGAATAGTGATGCACGTTTATTTAAGTACTTTTTGTACTCATTCTGATAAATAGTGATTCCTGCAAAGTCGAAATCACCGAAATGTAGATAGGGATTTGGGATGCTTTGTAACCATTGAATAAGATCTTTGTGCTGACTTTGTGGATAACGGCAGACGAATAAAGTGGTATATTCACGAAACAATTCTTGTTGTTTTTCAATATACCGGAAGTTCTCCGCATTCTCTACCCCAACAACTGTTACATTGGTGGGTACAGTGAATGACTGGTAATCATAAATAAAAGTAAAGCTGCCGGGATTGGGCGAAAGAATCTGTTCCTTTCCATTTAGCATGACGGTTATCGGGCTCAGTACATTGATCAGAAAACCTTGAAAAGTACCTACTTTTCTAAGCTTTGAGTTGCCCGATATCTTTATGTTGTCCGTACGATTACTGTTGCTTGTTTCCAAATGTGCAATGTAGTTATCTAGATTGCTGATGTTATAACAGTTTTGAAGATAATCATCCAATCTTTCCGAGTTGGGAAGATAGACCGATTTACGAGTCCGCCCTTGTATCTGTAACAGTATTATTCTTTCTTCAATCAATTGACTGAAGACAGAATTCGAAAGGCGACTGAAGGATATTCGTTCACCTTTCGAAAGTTCTTTAAGCAGTTTGGCTGTATGTAGTGATATTTCCATCGTGTTTATGCTTGTGAAAGTATTCGTTTAATCTGGGTAGAACTTTCTGCGTTTTTTTCTAGTTTATAGATATGCTTATAAGCCAGTGCATTTTGTTCAGTTGGTGAACCATTGATTAGTAGGATATTACGATCATTGGCAAACTTCAAGATACCTGAAATATTGTTGGGATGTAGCTTCCCTATTTCATCCATAACGCAATGAAGTTTAAAATCCTTAAACTTTCGCGATGCTCCTTCTTTAAATACGTTTAGCAGCATAATGTTAATCATTGCTTTCACCAGAATATCTGTTCCTTCGGAACCAACGCTGGAAAGTCGTTCAACAAAACCTGTATCGTTCTGATTCTCTATAACCCTGAACTTTAATTCAAAAGAGTCTGAAAGTGTAATTATATCGCTTCGATAGGCATTCATTACCTTGATTAATTCCTGTAACAGTCCTACTGCCTTTTGTTTAATCATATCCTCATTTCCCGAAGAGAATAGATTGCTTATTCCAATATCGAAGCCATGCTCATCATTGAATTTTTTAATTTCTTTCAATACACCTACTACTTTATTCGAACTTGAGTCCATACGCATTTCAATACGTTGGATAATTCCTACAAAGTTGCGGGCATCAAAGTCGTTATTGATCTTGGTAATGACCGAAAGTATTGAACCTTCACGTGAAGTGAGCTCGGTTGTGTCATTGCTTACTTGCTTAAATATGTCAGAGTTGCGCTCGTTCACCCGTTTAATATACTCTTCAATTTTATGCTCCTCCATAAAATCGCGCAGTTCTTCGGCAAAGAGCATGTACTCTTTATCATCACTAAGCTGAGTTTTGAATGCAAAGATGTTATTGGCAGAGAAATTTCCCATGAATTCATTGGTCTCTTTGCGAAGATCTCCCATCTTCCGACTTTTATTCATAACAATACGGGTGATTTCCCCAATCAGCTCTTTGCATGATTTTTCGGCTTTTACTTTGGTACATGCATTGATATTGAAGTATGATTGCATGCTTTCGTACCAATCAAGTGCCGAAATTTTGTCATATTCTTCGTTATTTTCCTCATTATTTCGGAGATTATTCTCAATCTCTTTTATCTCAGCATTGATTTTTAAGGATCTCTCTTGTATTACTTTTAGTTCTTGTTCAAGTCGGAGGTTTTCTTCCTGAAGTCTTTCTTCTAGTTGTTTCTTGTGATTTTTTATTTCAGGTACTTTATCCAACAGCTCTCGTTTATCTTTTTTATATTCGGTTACCAATGCCAGATTCTCTTCAATAAACGTAAGTTCTGCTGTAAGTATGGCAATCCTGCTTTCAATAGCTTGTAATCGGTTGGTGTCAGCTCCCTGTTCTTTCAGATTAGTCTGCTTTTCTTGTTCATAAATGCTTTTTTGTAACAGCGATTTTGTTCGTTCAGCATTGATTTCTTCTGCCAGGACTTTTTGCTTCTCTTCATATTCCTTATCAAGAACCTTTATTTTCCGTGCAAGGTCATTTTTTTGAGCAGCAAGATCTTTCTCTTTACGTTCGTTGCAATCGGACAGTTCCTTGATTGCTGTTTGCAGGCTAATAGATACTTTTTCAAGTTTCTGATTAAGATCAGCCAAGCGTTTTTGCTGTTCCTCCGTTGCCCTCTTTTGCCAATCGCTAAATTCTAGCTTATCTTTTTGAAGGGTGCGGTTGGCTAACTCCCAATCATATTCAAGTTGACGAATCTGATCCTTTTGATACCTAATCTGTGGATGATACTTCTTTTTCAACTTCTCTTTATCTGCCTCGAACAAATCGTTTAGCTTAGTTATCTGATTTGTATACTCTACAATCTTTTGCTCAGATTCCTGTTTCTCCTGTAGATAATCTTCGATAGTTTTTACCTGACAATCTATCTCGTTCAATTCAATTTTCACTCCAAAGAGTGAATCTGCTGATGAATCAGTGTGAAAAGGTGCTAAATTGCTTTGATGCAAAACGGAATCATTACATACTTTTCCGATAGTCTCTTCCCATCCATCCACATTGTTATTCAGCCATCCGTAGAATGAATTTTTGCTATTCTCTATGTATGAAGAAATCTTTTCAATTTGATTGCGTAACTCATTAATATGTTCCTTTAGTTTGTTCTGGCTGTAGTTGGTTTCATTCTCCTTTTCTTCCAGCTCCTTGTGCCATTGATCTATTATTTTTTCAATACGAAGGTTTGCTGCTTCCACATTGATTTTTATCTTCTGCATAAGTGGTTCAGATTCTATCAGGCGATTCTTAATAGCCGAAATTTCTTTTTGGAACAACTGCTCGTTTTTCCATTCCCTTTGTCTGAATCCGAGTTCGTTCAACTCTTCCTGAATGCGGTTTTTGTTTTCTCTTAATCGTTCCAGTTCACATTCCATGTTCAAACGAAACTCGTCAGTCTGTTTCATATAGTTCACCCGTATCTTTTCTTTTTGGTTATTGAAAAGATTTCCTAAATTCAGCTTTTGTTTTTGCTTTTCATTATTGAAAGCTTGAAACTGGTTCTCAATATTGTTAATAAGCGCATCGTATTTTGCAGTTACGTCCCGGAACTGAACAGTCAAAATAGCTCGCTCCTCATTCAGCCCTTTTATTTGGTCTCTCTTTTCTTGTAGTTTGTTAACTCGCTCTATAATCTGAGTTATTCCTTTTTCAGTATAGCTTTCTTCTTTTTTTCGGGCAACGCTTAATTGATTTTTGCAGACTGCTAAATCTCCTTCTAGTTTGGAACACTTCTGTTTAGATTTGTTTTCAATATCTGTTTTCCGTTGCATGAGCGTGTTTTTGGCTTCTTCACTCTTTTTTTTCTTTTCATGCAAAAGAGGAAGCTCTTTCAGAACCTTTTCGTGTGCTACGAAAAGTTCCTTGCAACCGGCAATGATACTTTTTTCGGCATAGTTAATGTCCATCGATAATTGCGAAATCCGTTCAGCAAGTTTTCCCGTTGTTGGATTCTGAAACTCTTCGATGTCTTTTAATTGCGTTTCAAAATCCAATAAATGTGTTTTGTATCTATTCAGGTCAATATTCACTTCTTCTTCGTTTAAAGAAGAAATAATGGTTTGTTTGATGAATTCAGCTTCCAATTTTGAATTTAACAATACATTTTGTATGGTTCGGGGGATATTCTGAAATTGTTTGCTTTCCATCAAAGAGTATTTCCTGTAGTCTTTTCTGCCTTGCGCATTTCCATAAAGAATGTTCCGGTATTCTTCATACGTATTGATATTATTAGAGCAGTGAATCTTGTTTTTATCCAATGAAATACGTATTTTTTCCCAACTATCATAAGCAGCATTATCTTCTCCTATAAACAGTTCTTTTCGGTACTCACTGTCTATAAAACGGTAGCATATACGGTTCATTGATTTGAAACTTAGGACACAAAAGTTCCCGGTTTCTCGCGTTACTTCGTAAATGATGTACGAGTCGGAGTATTGATAATAGTAGTCAGTGTAGCTTTTTTTCTCCACAGGAATACCCAACTTTTGTGTGTCGGCATTATAGAAAAAAAGAATAGAACGAAGAATGGTACTTTTGCCCACTCCCTGTGTTCCTATAAAATGAACATTGCCATCCACACGCACTTCAGCGTAATGAATGGTTGCACTGTTAATGAATATAATTTTATTGAGATATCTCATTTTCCGTTTCGTCTGTGATGTTAATACTTTCTATCAGTTGCTCCAGGTAGTTCCATGCCGTCATTACCTTGTAGGTGTTATTGATTTCATTTTCACTTTCTATAAACGATTCTTTTATCAAACGATCTATGATACTATCCAATATATCTTTTCGTTTTTCTTTTCCAGTGGAGTGCTTTTTCAGTCCGTCCAGTTTTATTCGTAACTCCATGTTCATGTTGCTTTGAACCAATATATCCGCCGGAGAGAAGCGGTACCCTGCTCCGAACGATTCATTGTAGGTTTTGAAAAAATCCAGAATGTCTATCCAGCAGTAAGCACGGTTTATTTTCTGTTCCAAAGTAGCTTTCGGCTCTTTTCGCGAGAAATAATAATATTCATTTCCCTGTTCCAAACAAAAATTGATGTGTGCAAAATAGTCATTAAGCAGTTCATAATACTCCTCAATGGTGTAATACATTTTCCGGACTTCCTCGTCAGTACTGTTTGAACTGATAAAAAGACCTTTCTGAAGATATTCGAAGATACCGGCTGTGTTTTTAGGTAATTCCATATTGTATGTTATTTGGAATAAATCAATGCGTATTCTATTTGTTGATATTGGCCAAATTCTTGGCGGATATCGAATTCATTTTCATAGAGTGAAACCATTTGGCAGAAGACGGTGACTCGCTCCTCAAAACTGACTTCGTGCTGAAACTGATAGCCCATAACGAAGTTAAATAACTGGTTTCCTGAAGCGAGGAAACTATTTTTTACCTCTTCCAGATTGATAAATACTTCATCTGAAAACGCCTCCTGTAAATATTCATCGCCAATAACGCCTGCTTCCGGCCGTTTCCTTCTTTTAAGGTCGCGATTATTGCTGTTAGCTTTCAATATAGCTGTGCGGGCATCATCGCTGGCAAGGAAATTTAATGAAAGTTTGAAGGTGGCAGTAGTACGTCCCTCTAATATGACTGATTGTTCTTTGGTTAATATCTCCTTTAAATTACTTTTGCTGAGCAGTTCGAACTGATTGCGCAGATATTTCACTTTTCGTATTTTTTCAACCAGTTGCACCTGATTTTTAATCTGATTCAGGTAGTTGATGATATCTTGTTGAGAACGTATCAGGTTGTGACCGGAATCAAGTAACTCCTTTCTGAGTCCCAGTACTATATATGCCAGCTCTTCATCAGTAGCTTGTTGAAAAAATATCCGTTCCTTGATTGTTATCAGTTCATCGGTTGTGTCAATCAGTTTTTTTATATCGATTCTTTTCTTGTCCAGATTCTCAAGTTTGGCAATCTTTATTTTATAATTTGGCTCGTTTTTAAAGGTGTTATCAATGTTGCGTTGTAGGTTGATAACGTTTCTTATTGTTATTTTCCCAATCTTTTTCAATACAGCTTTTACATTTCGTAAATAACCATTTTTGCGCGACAGATTATCTTCTTTCAGGTAGTAGTCCATCTGTTGGTGTATGAACTGAATGTTTTCATCGATGCTTGCTGTACTAATCTCTTCGTTAGCCTCTAAAAGTAACTCAAAGAAATCCATAAACCGTTCGTCCAGTTCCAGATAAGCCCCGTTTTGTCGGATAACTTCCCGCTCAAGCAGCATTTGCAATCGATTTCCATCGATTAAATCCAGTGCATATTCGTATCGGAAAGATAATGACTTCCTTTTTTCGAACATCTCCTCAATCAACCCTTTAGCCAGTGCAATGGTATTGACAATTTCAGATATGGAGTTGAATATGTACATTTCTTTATTATTTGTATTTTTCCAAATTTTCTTTAAAACTCACGGAGCAGTTCCATCATGGCCGGACGCCGTTTGTACCTTATTCTAAAATCGGCTACTAATAAGTTTGTCATCTCTTTCCCTTTCGGAAATTCAAGCATCTTTTTTAATACCTGCACGATGTATCCATAATAGTTTCTGCCTACGTTCTGTTCCGCATATTTTTGTATTTTGCTGTTATATATCGCCAGCATCTCATCGGGATAACTCTGTATTAAATGATGAGCGTATTTTATCATGTAATCCAGACTCTGGCTTGATGTTTTTACAAGAAAAGTTTTTAGATTATCATAATCCTCCTCTTCCACATAAATATCAGCTTTTACACTTGAACTAAAATTAAAATGCATATCTGGAGCTAACGGCTCCAGTAGATTCTTTAAAAACATCTTCCATTTATCTACAGGTACATATTTTTTTAGCGTGTGGTAAAGTTCCATATCTCCGCCATTGGAAAGAAACAAATCCTTAGCAGTAGCTATGATATATGGAACTTTGTTTGTCTGTATGTAAATTCCAAGTTTCTGCTTTTTCCATTTGCATATAGTACCAGGATGCTCCTTTTCTTCTGCCAGGCGGATACCTTCATCCAGCATTGTCAGTGCCTCGCTATATTTTTTGCCGTCAATAAGAAACTGTACTTGTTTTTCTCTAATCTCGGGTAGATAAAGATATTTGTTGATAGTAGCTTCGCCTTCTTCTAGCCGGTTTAATTGATAGAGAAAATCTATTTTTTGATTTACTAATCCACAGATGTTTTCGGAGTCTTTCTGTTCTTTCAATAAATCATTAATTAGTTGCAGCGCACCTTCTTTAGTTTGGATATATATGTTGATGTTTAGTAATAACTCATCAATGTTATAAAACGGGTAATCACAAAACTCCTTCTTCTTTGTGATAGTTCGGATTTCTTTCAGAATAACTTCTTTCAATGATTGAGGAGTTTCAGGGTGTTTAGCAATATCAAGAAGCAATTCTCCTGCAGTTTCGCAATCACATTCGAGCACAAAAAAGTCATCATAATATTCGTAATAATTGTCTTCGTTATAATGATTCACAATGCTGTTAATGATATAGAGAGCAATAGACGCGGCATTGTCAAATGATTTTTGTTCGAAGAAGAAGCGGGCCTTATTAATAAAGATCGATAGTTTTGATGATATTTCATCCAGGTCTATTTCCTCAAAGGAATTATACCTGCTTGAGCCGTTACGGTAGGATGAATTAAAACATGCATCTATCTTTTTGTTGTAATCTATTGTGATTTGACCGGAACTCTTTTTAGGAGCAAAGTTTTGTAGAAGGGATTCTTGCAGGTCCGGATGGGTTAGTGCATGTTGACAGATAAATGTAATGAGTTTCTTCTTGTCAACATACGATAATAACTTTTCTATATCAGGTGTTTCTTGATGTTGCTTTTCGCTCATTTTTTCGACAAAAACTGCTTCTTCAGCTGATAAAAACCGATTAACTTTTATTCTTTCTTTACGGATAGCATATAGTACTGCCACTACATGTTTGCAAATGTCTCCATCGTAAGGGCAATTACAAAACCATGATGAAATTTTGTTACCATCCAGCGAAATTCTGACCGAGTATTCTTTTGTACCTTCAATGGTTGCCTTCCATTCTCCTGTTGATGTTTCTTTCAGGGTTTTTACGGCATTATCATTATAATAATCTATACCTCGCACAAATATGACAGGTGGTACAAATTTCTCAAACTCAGGTAAAGTCATCATAAGTAATCAAAATGTTTTTATTAAATTATATTATTCAAATCAAATTATATCAGTCAACTGCTTGATACAGCTGATAGTTTAAAATATCCATGTCAACTTTGTGTTTTGGTTGTAAAAATAATATTTTTAGCACAGATAATCTAAAAACAACCGATTATCTGTACAAAAAATGTTGTTTATATTATAATTCATATTTAAAGGGAAAATCAAAATGATAAAAAATATTAGTGCGTTAGTTTAGTTGCTTAGAATACATGACTGCTATGCATGGGGCACGGGTTCGTATCCCTTATGTGCTGCAAGAGAAGCTCTGAAAATTTGGTTTTTGGGGACATTTTTTATTATTTAAAGAATTTTGCATGTGCTTATTATTTTATTTTTTTTCTTGACGATATGCAGTAAAATAGTAAATGGTTCATTTCTACTAAAGAACATTAAATTAAATTATTATGAGAACTAGGAGATTGTTTAGAATACTATTATTATTTGTTGCTTTAAATTTAGCATCATGTAATAAAGATAATGAAATTGATATTAACCAACTAACCGGCACATGGAATAAATATAATGAAGATCCAAGATTATCTGTTGATGGATTAGTTAAGTACACATTCAATGCAGATAAATCTTGTTTGATTTTTTGTTATGATGCATTGTCAAATAAGGATACAATAATTTATCGCAATTATATAGTTAGTATTGATGATAAGATTCTTACTTTATATACTCAGAATCCAATTCATAAAGAAAATAGATTGTACACTGAACAATACGAGATAATAAAATTAACACCAAAAGAAATGAGATTGAGAAGTACCGATAAGAGCTCAAATATAAAGTTGGTGAAAGTGAATTAATAATGTTATAAGGTTGAAAAACTATACTTTATCAATGATGTTTAAGTCTTGTATTTTAGAATCACCCTTTATCAATTCCAGAAACTTATCAATCTCTTTTTGAGGAGCAGTATTAAATGACACTTTTCCTTTAGCAGGTTTTCTTGCGTAATCTATTCCAATATTTATTCTTTTGGATACTTTGTCTATACTTGATTTGAGAAACGACATAACATCTTTGTTTGTATTGTTTTTCCTGACTAATAATAAATTGAAATCATTTATTACGATATTGAATAAATTGTCAACTTCTATATTGCCTGTTTTAGGTTTAATGTTTCGGTTGGCACTATAATACCATTCGTGATAAATACCCATACAGTCGTCATATTTTATATAAACATGGCATCCGTCACTGCAATAAGAGAAATATCCCTGATTTCCATTTGGGCAAGGCCAGGCGTATGATACCGACTGAATTGTATTGCAAGGAATATCAGCTTTTACATTTTCCGGAATAGAAAACAGGAAAAGTGCAATCAATAATAGTGAAGCAGCTTTATCACAAATAAGAAAGTGGTTGAATTTAATATTCGTTTTCATACTATTATTTTTTATGTGTTTACTTTGGAACAAATGCAAATATGTTTTGTTTAAAAAATCTTTCTTGAAAGCTTAATGATTCTTTTTTATATTGCTACTGTTAAAGTAAAACATATCTTTGCATGCAAAAAAATAGTCAATGAAAAACTTACAAAAGATAATCTTTCTGGGAATAGGACTTTCTCTACTATCAACTTCTGTAAATGCACAGGAGAAAGAGTTTGTTCCGATGGCAAATATTCCTGCAGGAAGTTTTTATATGGGAGGAGCTGCTCTTGGAGAAAACTTCGACGAAGCGCCGATACACAAAGTTATTATTTCTAATCCCTTCCGGATTGGAAAAACAGAAATTACCAATGCACAGTATGAAGAGTTTTGTCCCGAACATAAAGCGTTACGAGGAAAAAGAGGTCTCTCTAAAGGCGACGACGAGGCTGTGATATTTGTAAGCTACAACGATGCTGTGGCTTTCTGCAAATGGTTGAGTAAGAAAGAAGGTAAAACTTACAGGTTGCCAACCGAAGCGGAGTGGGAGTATGCCTGCCGTGCTGGAAGCTATTATCCATTCAGTATGGGGGATGGACTGCCGGCTGTTTTTCAGAAAGATCAGAGAATTGTGAGAGATTATCAGCCTGTCTCACTAAAAGTGGGGCAAACTCCACCGAATGCTTTCGGTATTTATGATATGCATGGAAATGTAGAAGAGTGGTGTATGGATTGGTATGGCCCTTATCTTTCAGAGACTCAAACTAATCCTGTAGGACAGAGCAGGGGAGAGTTCAGGGTAACGAGAGGTGGCAGCCATAGTACACCCGAAACTTTTCTGCGTAGTTCGAACCGCATGGCAATGTTGCCCGATGATAAGCATGCTTTAACCGGTTTCCGTGTTGTACAAGCAGAATACCCAGCAAGCAAACCAATAACTACTTTTGAAACGAATTTAAATAGCGAACATGTATCTCAGGTTAAAGCTGTATGGAAAAAACAAGATAAGACTCCTTTGTTTATGGCTCCGATTCCTTTTGTTATAAAACCGGATTGTTCTTCTAGAACTCCTTTTTATCAGCATAATCATCAACCGGCTATAACTTGGTGCGATAATGGTGACTTACTGGCTATCTGGTTCTCTGCTGATCATGAGAACGGACGTGAGATGACAGTGCTTGCTTCCCGTTTGCGTGCAGGTGCCCAGAAATGGGATCCGGCATCACTTTTCTTTAAGGTGCCCGACAGGAATATGACCGGTTCGGCTTTGATGAACGATGGGAAAGGAACGCTTTATCATATCAATGGCGTAGAGGCTGCGGGCGATTGGCAGAATTTAATGATGGTGCAGAGAACAAGTCATGATAATGGTAAAACATGGAGTTCTCCGCAAATTATTGAGCCGGAACATGCAAAACGTCATCAGGTTATTGCCGGAACTATAAAGACGAAAGAGGGGTGGTTTATTCAGCTTTGCGATGCCGGACCGGGCGGAAAGGATAGTACGGCTGTACATATCAGTAAGGATGGCGGACAAACATGGACTGATACGGGAGGTACTATTGCCGGAATTCATGCGGGGGTAGTGCAGTTGAAGGATGGAAGACTGATGGCTTTTGGACGGAGTAATAATATTGCAGATTCAGCTGGAAAAATGCGTATGCCAATGAGTATTTCAAGTGATATGGGTAAAATATGGACTTATTCAGCTTCCGAATTTCCTCCTCTTGAAGGTCATCAGCGACTGGTTTTAAGACGACTCAATGAAGGACCTCTTTTACTGATTTCGTTTACAGATCATCCTCTGCGTACAAATCCATCGGAACGTGGAATGATTTTTAAAGATAAAAATGGTAAAGAGTACAAAGGATACGGAATGTATGCTGCTTTGTCTTTTGATGAAGGAAAAACCTGGCCGGTGAAGAAATTACTCACTGATGGAAAATCTCGGTTCCTGAATGGTGGTGCCTGGACACAGTTCTTTGAGATGGATGCAACTCATGCTGAACCGCGCGGTTATCTGGCGGCTACACAAACACCGGATAATGTGATTCATTTGGTGAGCAGTAGGCTGCATTATCGTTTTAATCTTGCATGGTTATTAAAAAATGCAGATTGATCTGCTACCTGCTACTAAAATGAATGTAATTAACTGATATATAATTGTATAGTTTGGTGGTAGATATTTTTGTTTTACAATTTATCTGCCACTAAATTCATTCATCTGCTACAAACTTTATTTCCATTCTTAAAGCGCTTCACTTTCCTCAATATATTTCTTTTTTCTTCACCTTTGCATGCTCTACTTTTTTAGAAAGCATTATTCTTATAATGCTAAGATTTTCTTCATTGTATATAAAGATTTGAATATTAATTGTTTATCCTATTTTGTTTTTTATACATAGTAAGTTCATGGCCATGAACCCATAAGTCTTCGGCCGAGAACCCATGGGCCTTTTACCGTGAACCCATAAGTCTTCAGTTGTGAACTTACTTATTGTTTTAAAAGAATTAGATAAAGTATGTCTTTGAAAAATGATAATAAATATATATAGTAGCCTTGCTATGATTTGAATTTTACAGTAAACAAATATATAATATAGTATTGCAGTGGCTGTTTTTACGTTGAGGTAGTGTATTGAAATTGTATTTTTAGTAGCAGATGATGGTAATTAGTAGCAGATGAAAATGTGTAAATGTTTTATCTGCCACCACCACAAAGCTTATTGGTAGGCACTTTTAGGTATTTTAGTGGCAGATGACAGTAACTTTTTGTTTTTACTGAATAATTTTCTCTTAGAGGATAATTGTTAGAATTTTATTTTAAAAATTCTTCAATATCCTTTTCTAACGATTTAGGAGTGGTAGTGGGCGCATATCGTTTTATTGTATATCCGTCTTTAGCAACAAGGAATTTAGTAAAATTCCACTTTATAGCAGAAACTATAAATCCCGATGCTTTCTTTTTAAGAAATTTATAAATAGGATGAGCATCATCTCCATTCACGTTAATTTTAGACATAAGCTGGAATGTAACCCCAAAGTTTACCTGGCAGAAATTTTCAATCTCGCTATCGGTTCCAGGCTCTTGATGTCCAAACTGATCACAAGGGAATCCTATAACTACTAATCCTTTATCTGCATACTTTTTGTTTAGTTCTTCAAGTTCTTTATACTGAGGTGTGAATCCACACTTACTTGCTGTGTTTACAATCAATAATACTTTACCTTTATACTTAGCAAAATCGATATCTTGACCTTTATTACTTTTTGCTGTAAAATCAAAAATTACTTTTTCCATAACCTTATTCTTTTTAGCGTTATTACTCTGTGCAATACTAAATTGCACGAAAAAGATATAAAACAAGAGTGATAAGAGAAATGTTACTTTTTTCATAACTGCTTTTTGAACTTATTATCGTTATACGAAATTATGTTTTGCGCAACATATATACAAACAAAAGGTATAAATAGTTTTGATTTTAATATTATTTGTCGATCCTTTTAAAAAAAATCGCGTTCAGATACAATGCATATCCGAACGCGACCTCTTTTATGTTAATGATAATTATTTAAACTGATATCGTCCTGGTAATTCTATTAACTTATCATGAAGTTTGCCTGAACGGCTAACTGAGTTCTTTAAAACTTTTGGCGTAAATATTAAACCTTTTGTTTTAGCCTTTGTTGAAGGTATACCTGTAATCAATTCTAACGCTTTTGCCAATAATGGTTCTTTTTCATCGCCCATTGAATAGCCATCAAAAGGATTATCTTCAACCTTATATGTAGGAGTAAAGCCATCGGGCATACAGGGTGTATTACCGTTTTTATCAGAATATCTGTATACCATTGAGTATATACCCCAGTTATCAAGATCTTTATCTGGATTTTCATAAATGTCGGCCGGAGTAAATACAATTCCACCACAATATTTGCCGGATGTTTGTTCTCCAATAGTTGTTACACTAATATAAGGAGAAAGTCCTGTTATTGTAGCTTCCGAAGCAGATGCAGTATTACCTGAAACTAAAACATATAGCTTGCTTAGATTCATATTAGCATCTTTTGTTGATAGGGTTACTTTGTTTTTATCTTCGTCTTCGTAAGTGTAGCTGTCTTTGTAATACTCATTTAAATCCGTTCCTTTTGATTTCCAATATGCAGCATATTTATCGTTCCATGTTTGCTGCAAATATATTTGTTTACCATCAACAATAGATGAAGGAGCAAGGATGCTGCTAAGGAGTTGTGCAGATAGAGAATAACCTCCTCTATTATATCGTAAGTCTAGTACAACATCTGTTACTCCTGCTGTTTTAAAGGACTTAAATACATCAATCAGTTTTTGATTAGACTTTAAAGTATAATCAGTATAGCATAAGTAACCTATTTTATATGTGCCTTTATCTATTACTTTGTAAGTATTAACAGGCTCCTGATACATTGTGCTGGCAGTAAGTGGTATTTTTGTGCCATTGAGACTTATTGTGTTTCCGCTTAAACTTGCCATGCCCAATGTTATGGATGATGTGTAGAATAAATCTGTATAATTGCTGGTTGTAATATTGGTACTGTTTATTTGCAGAATAAGATCACCACGTTTTATACCGGCTTTTTCTGCAGGAGTGCCCGGATAAACAAACTGAACTACAGCATAACATTGAGTACTAGTATAAGAGAAAAGATATACTCCAAGTGAATATCCAAAAGATGTTCCTTCCCCTGCAAAGTTACTGGTTAAACCGGCTGCGTCATCTGTTAAGGTAGTCCAATGGTCGGCCGAGTATTTTATACTGTCTACCATTGCTATCGGATCTTTTATTTTAGTAACATCTACTTTCGGTATCTCAGAACTCCATAAATATACATCATTTAGTACATCTAGAGCGAATTGAGTGACTTTCTCTGTCTTGGTAGCTGCTTTTTCTTCGGTTTTAGTTTTATTGTCGTCATCCTTGCAGCTTGTAAAAAATGATATGCTTGCTATAGCTGCAAGCATAACGAGTAATTTCCATTGATTTAGTTTCATTGTTTTAATTTTACTATTCTATTAGTATAATAAATTGTGTACTCTTTTGAAATGCATTATATTATGCGTCAATAATAATACAAATATAAGTCATAAATATTGAATTCTTATAACTATTGATGAAAAAATTGATACAAAATAGAATGATAATTGACAAACACTACTGTTTTATAGATGAATTTATTTTTTTTCATAATAAATTGGAGTGTAATAGATGTTAAATTAATATTTTTATGTATGTTTGCTACATCTAAACCATATATAATAACATTATAATGTATCCATTAAAGTTTAAACCCATCCTTAAACAAACCTTGTGGGGTGGTGATAAAATTATTCCTTTTAAGCATCTTTCAGAAGAGATGCCAAATGTTGGTGAGAGTTGGGAACTATCCGGAGTTCCGGAAAATGAATCAGAGGTTGCTAATGGAGAATTCAAAGGGATGACCTTGGGGCAGTTAGTAAGACGATTTAAAGGAGAATTAGTTGGAGAAAGTAATTATGCTCGTTTTAATTCTACCTTTCCTTTATTAATAAAGTTTATTGATGCACAGCAGGATTTATCAATCCAGGTTCACCCCTCTGACGAGTTGGCAAAAAAACGTCACAACTCAATGGGAAAGACTGAGATGTGGTATGTAGTAGATGCTACTCCTGATGCTAAACTTCGCTCTGGATTTTCTCAGGAAATAACACCAAAAGAATATAAGGATAGGGTCTTTAATTCTACGATTACTGAGGTCTTACAAGAATATTCTATAAAGAAAGGGGATGTTTTCTTCCTTCCTGCAGGTCGTATCCATAGTATTGGTGCCGGAGCCTTTATTGCTGAGATTCAACAAACATCGGATATCACATATCGTATATTTGATTTTGATAGAAAAGATGCAAATGGTAATACTCGCGAGCTACATACCGAACTGGCTAAAGATGCGATTGACTACGAAGTGCTTGATGATTATAGAACTGAGTATGAAGCTGTAAAGGATGAACCTGTAGAATTGGTTGCTTGTCCTTATTTCACAACATCTCTTTATGATATGACTGAAACAATTTCTTGTGATTACTCGGAATTAGATTCGTTTGTTGTATTGATTTGTTTGGAAGGTGACTGTAAAATTGTTGATAATGAGAATAATGAAGTAGAACTTCATGCTGGTGAAACAGTATTGTTGCCTGCTTCAACAATGGATATTACTATTATACCTGAAGGTTCAGCTAAGTTGCTTGAAACTTACGTATAATATTGTATTTCTGATATAAAAAAAGAGGAGTCATATAATATGATTCCTCTTTTTTTATGATATATTTTTTTAATATTTAGCAGCTTGAGCTATTTTCTTAGGAATATCAGTGTTTTCAATTTTTCCATGGAATAACTCTGCTCCGGCTCCGATAGCAAATACCGGAATGTATCCAGCTGAATGGCCGCCACTAGCCCAACTTACCATAGCAATTTCATTTAAAATTTGCTTTGCAAGCGCTGCCATTGGTTCATCTTTAGAATAAAGACTTTCAGCCAACTTAACATCTTTACCAAGGAACGAACGGATGTATTCTTCTTTTAGCTGCTGTTCTTGCTTGTCATTTAACTTAACTTTGCTCCATAAACCTAGATTTTCGCTTAGAAGATTTTTTATATCGTTCCAGGTAATGTCGTTTTGTTTGTCTTTACGCAACTGCTTGATTCTTTCTGAAAGTTCTGTTTCTGACACTTTCTGATATTCAAGTGCTTTTAAATTTAATGCATATTTCCCGTTGCCTAAAGCGATTCCTCCAGTTTCATGATCGGCTGTAATTACAATGAGGGTTTCGTTTGGGTGTTTCTTGTAGAATTCATACGCAATTTTAACAGCATTGTCCATATCAATAACTTCATTGAAAACTGTTGCAGCGTCATTACTATGACAAGCCCAATCAATCTTACCACCTTCAATCATTACAAAGAATCCATTCTTATTGTCTTTTGTAAGGAAGCTGATGGCGCTTTCTGTAATTTGACTAAGAGTCAGATCGCCCGGCTTTCTGTCGATAGCATATGGAATAGAGTGTGCATCAGTGTTATCTTGTTGCATAAGAATCATTTTTGAAGCTTTATTCTTTTTCGCCTTAAAATCTTCATATCCTTTAGCAACTGTATAATTAGCCTCTTTAAATAGGGTATATATATTAGGAGCGTTTTTGTTGGTTTTGCTATTTGGCTCTAAAAATCCACTTCCGGCATAGAAGTCGAATCCTGCTTTAGGTAGATCTGTTGCTATCTCATAATACATATTTCTATCCGGTTGGTGAGCATAGAATGTTGCCGGAGTGGCATGGTCAATACTAACACTGGTGGTAATTCCTACTTTCTTGCCTGCTTTTTTAGCTTTGACAGCTATGCTATAAAGAGGTGATTTGCGTAAACTATCCATTCCGATTGTTCCATTCTTTGTTTTTACTCCGGTTGCCAAAGCTGTACCTGCTGCAGCGGAACATGTAACTGAGTTGTAAACTGAATAGGTTGTTGCAATTGTACTGTAAGGAAACTGTGTGAAAGTAAGAGGTTTTACCCCAATTCTTCCTTCTTTTTCTGCAAGATACATCTCGGTTCCGTTTACCTGATTAACTCCCATTCCGTCGCCAATGAAATAAAATACATATTTGGCGGTTTTAGTTTGCGCATATCCATCTGCCTGACTAAATAAAAATCCGGCAAACAGGATGAATGTCAAAAGATAAAATTTTGGTTTCATTCCTTTTATTTATTAATTATTGAATCTATTAGATAAAAAAAATAGGGCTGAGTTTAATTCAGCCCTACAAAGTTATCTTTTTTTATGGAAGTATTTGCGGAATTTTTTCATTAAATTAAATCCAACTATAATGCCATTGAAGAGGTTTATGCCTGTTTTAAAGCGGTTAAGGAACGATGGACCAGAGGCAATATTTGATATAGGAGAGAGAATATCTGCATAAGTTGCAGCGATTTTCTCTTTTTGCATAGCTATTTTTTGTTTAGTTTCGACTCTCTTTCGAACGACATCTACCAATGTTATGCCTTTATCTGAGGATTGTGTATGTGTTATTTTCATAAATTATTTATTAGAATCCTTAAGGAAAAGGGTTGCTAAAAACCGAACTAAAGGATTGGTTATTAAATTTTTACGGAATACAATCATACAAATTATAATTGAAATACTTAGACAAGCAATAAGGCAGAAGCTTAAAGATAGTCCAACTAAAGGTTCAAGAACATAAGCTAAGGAGAACAGAAGATAAAATAAAGTCACCATACCCAGAGTAATCAGAATAAATATCAGAATAAGTGTAGAAAGTAGAATAGTTAATTTTTCTACAAACTGTAACTTTGCGTAATCTTTTTGTAATATCGCATATTCTTTGAGCTCTGCGATAAGTTGTCTGATACTATCAACTGTGTTTTTTTCTGTGGACATGGTGACTCTTTTTTTAGTTTCATTCAGCTCCTTCGCCAATTTCTGTAGCAATTTCACTAACAAGATCTTCCATTTCGCTACGATTTAGTTTGATACCTTTCTTGCGAAGAATTTCAGCAATCTTGTTTCTTGTGTCTTCTCCCTTTTCTGGGGCAAATAGAATACCGAGTGCAGCACCTATAGCTGCGCCGCCTAGTAAAGCAGCAATAACATTTAGATTCTTCATAGCAATTGCTTTTAAAATGTTTTACTACAAATCTAAGTATTTTTTAGATTAGTTGTTCTACTTTTTAGAACAATTATTTCTACTAGATGGTTTAAATCTGAAAAAAATTATTTTTTATCTTTTTTCTGATTCACTTTTTGTCGGCGCCAAAAATCTCCATTGCCTTTGTTTCCTCTGTATTTCTTATTTTCTTTAGCTTTTTCTTTCATTTGTTCCTTTTTCTCTTCAATGGCAACTGTTGCTTCAGTAGAGATAAAAGGATGATTTAATACTACAGGAATTTTTATACCAATAAGCTTTTGTATGTCTTTTAAATATGGTAATTCTTCCGGCTCACAAAAAGCAATCGCTATTCCTTCGTGACCGGCACGTCCTGTACGTCCTATGCGGTGAACATAAGTTTCTGGTACGTTGGGAAGCTCGTAATTGATTACGTGAGATAATTGATCAACATCTATTCCTCTGGCAGCAATATCTGTTGCAATAAGCACTCTGAGAGTGTGATCCTTAAAGCTTGTTAGTGCTCGTTGGCGTGCATTCTGAGACTTATTTCCGTGAATAGCTGCAGCTTCAATACCTTCTTTGATAAGTAACTTGGCAATTTTGTCTGCTCCGTGTTTTGTTCTGGTAAAAATAAGAACCGATTCAATATTCGGATTCTTTAATAAATGAAGGAGTAAATCCTTCTTCTCTTTTTTACCGACAAAATAAACACTTTGCTGGATTATATCTACTGTAGATGATACTGGTGTAACTTCAACCTTTTCCGGTTGAAAAAGAATGCTGCTTGCCAACTTTTCTATCTCTGGAGGCATTGTTGCTGAGAAAAACAATGTCTGACGTTTCTTGGGAAGCATAGGAAGTATTCGCTTAATATCGTGAATAAATCCCATATCGAGCATACGATCTGCTTCATCAAGTACAAAGAATTCCAGCGTTTTTAATGAAATAAAACCTTGATTAATTAAATCTAATAGTCTTCCTGGAGTGGCAATCAAAACATCAACACCTTTTTTTAATGCATCGGTCTGAGGTTTCTGCGGAACACCACCAAAGATTACAGTATGGCGTAATCCGGTATAACGTCCGTAGGCTGTGAAACTTTCTTCTATCTGGATTGCTAGTTCGCGGGTAGGAGTAAGTACAAGGGCTTTAATTCCTCTGTTTTTCTCCGATTTATATAATTTTTGAAGAATTGGAATCGAAAATGCTGCTGTTTTACCTGTCCCGGTTTGTGCGCAGCCTAATAAATCTTTGCCTTTTAATACGATTGGAATTGATTGTTCTTGAATGGGAGTTGGTGAGGTGTAACCCTCTTCTTGTAAAGCCTTTAATATTGGGCTTATAAGGTCTAGTTGTTCAAATGTCATTTAAAATAATTGAAGTAGCCTCGCGGCTGGTGTATACTAAATTGACAAAGATACTCTAAAGTGCTGGTGGATTGAGAAAATTCTTGAATGATTAAGGATATTTAACTAATATACTAATGTAATATATATATTTATATAATATCTTTGCTCTACACCTTTCTTTAAAAAACTCTAGATTTAATTTTAAAATACTCTAGCCTTTTTTTAAAAAAGGTCTAAACCTTTTTATCTATGTTCTATGAAGTAATAACTTAAATATTTAGATATATGAGTATTCAATACAGATTAACGCCCATGCGCGACAACATTAGTGAGAAACCCAAGCAAGGTTTCTATGCTCAAGTGGTTACTAAAGGCACAATCGATACTCGGGAATTGTGTAAGGCAATTTCGGAGAAGTGTTCTTTGAATGTAGCCGATATGAAAGCTGCAATTGAAGCACTTGCGCAAACCATTGAAGATAAACTTCAGGATGGTTACAATGTTAGCATAGACGAGTTGGGAACTTTCTCTGTTTCGGCCGAATCTCGTACAGTTCAGGATGTTGAGGAAATCAGGGGGCAGTCTATTAAAGTGAAAAATATAAATTTTCGCCCATCTGTCAGACTTAAAACAACGATGAAAACATCAAAGTTTGAGAGAGTGCCTGGAAAGAAGTAACTAATTAGTGAAAAAATGAAAAATAGGATTGTTTTTATTACAGGTTCAACCAGTGGAATAGGTGAAGGATGTGCGCGTAAATTCGCATCTAAAGGATCTGACTTAATTTTAAATGGACGTAATGAAGATAAATTACTGAAGCTTAAAAATGAATTGGAGTCGGAATTTGGAATTCAAGTTCTTCCACTTGTTTTTGATGTTCGGGATAGGAAAGCTGCAACTGATGCATTAGCTTCTCTAGAAGGAAAATGGGAAAATATTGATGTGCTTATCAATAATGCTGGACTTGTTTTTGGAGTGGATAAAGAATATCAGGGTGATCTTGACGAATGGGATATTATGATTGATACTAATATTCGTGCTTTATTGTCCATGACCAGATTGATCACTCCCGGAATGGTAGAGCGGGGTAGGGGACACATTATTAATATAGGTTCTATAGCTGGCGATGCGGCATATCCTGGAGGAAGTGTTTATTGTGCCACTAAGGCTGCAGTAAAAGCATTGTCTGATGGTTTACGTATTGACTTGGTTGATACTCCTTTAAGAGTTACAAATATTAAACCGGGTATGGTTGAAACTAATTTCTCAGTTGTTCGTTTTCGTGGAGATAAGGAAAAGGCAGATAATTTCTACAAAGGAATAAAACCGCTTACTGGAACAGATATAGCCGAAACTATTTATTTTGCGGCATCTGCCCCTGAGCATATTCAAATTGCTGAAGTTCTTATTATGCCTACTAATCAGGCTACGGGAACTATCTCTTACAAAAAGACTGAAGCGTGAAAAAGTTGCTGAACATAATATCTTTTGCACTGTTGATTACTTTAGTGTCATTTTGTGCTAGTGATGATTCTCTTCTGGAAAATAAATGGCAACTCCGGAAGTATGTACATACTGATGGAATTGTGCAAAGTGAAGATAGTGTGTTCTATAATTTTATGAAGGAATCATTTTCGGCTATTTGTTTGCTTTCGGATGGAAGTTATACAACCATTTTTGGAAATTACTCTTTTAATGGAGATGAATTAATGATTAAAATATTGCCCGAGTCAACCAGTGGGCCAGCTTATGAAAGATATATAAATTGGAAAGATGGGGTCAGGGTTTTTAAAATAGAGGAACTTTCTTCTTCTGTTTTGCAATTAAATTATAATGGAGAAAAATCAGTTTTCAGAAAATATTAATCTGAAATTATTAATTAAAACAGAAAATAAATTATGAAAAAATTAGCAGTATTAGGAACAAGCTTATGTGTTGTTCTGGCGTTTACTTCTTGTAAATCAGGTGAAAGTGCATACAAAAAAGCGTATGAAAAAGCAAAACAACAAGAATTGGCACAACCTAAAGTGGCAGAACCTGTTGAAGTTGCTCCTGTTGCCGATGTTCCATTGGTGGAAACAAAGAAGGCTACAACAACTACAAATAGTGCACGTCAGGAAAGACTAACTGTTCAAGGTAATGGTACGCTACTTGAATATAGCGTTGTTTGCGGTAGTTTCCAGACTAAAGCTAATGCAGAAGCTTTGCAGGAGGATATGATTCGTGCTGGATATAAAGCTATTGTTGCTTATAATCCAGATAATAATTATTATCGTGTTATTATTAGTACTTTTGCTGATTATGCTTCAGCAACAGATTCTAAAGAAGCTTTTAAAGCTAAGTATCCTAACAGAAAAGATTTCCAGGGTGCTTGGGTTTTACGTAGAGTATTTTGATAAATCTATTTTGATATTTCCATAGAATATTCTTTCTATGGTAGTAAAGGCAGGAGCTGTGAAGTTTCTGCCTTTTTGTTTTGTGCACCGTGTATAGTGTATAACTTAATGGTGTGAGTTTGTTATGGGGTTGGCGGTAGCAAGCCATTGTTCTGAAGGGTAAAAGCTTTAGAATGGCTAGCAGTACTTGCTAAATGGATTATTAAAGTTTATAGTATCGTAAATAAGGAATCGCCGTATGCCGAACGGTACGTATGGTGGCATGGAATGTCGGAAAATGGAATAGGACGAAAAGTTGTTTCATTTTCCTTCTACTCGATTACCAATATTATATTTTTCTGTTGGTAGTTATAATGATAGCAATTGAGCTTTAGATTAGGCTATGGGGCGTTCTTTATCTTCTTTCGCGCGCGTATATATATTATGTATATCCAAGAGAACCTTTCTTGAACCTCTTCTAAAATCACTAAAAATATGTTCTACAACACACTTGCAGATCAGTGAGTTACCTATTAGTGGCAAAAATAGTGAGAAAAAAGAGCTAGATATATTTGGATTGGTAGTATTAAAGTTCTACTTTTGCACCCGCTTTGCAAGAGAGACAGAGTGTTGATTGAAATGCTGGTTCTTCGGGATGTTTGAAGAAAAAAACTTTTAAAAAAGTTGCTTTAAAATTTGGAGCGTATCACTTAAAAGTCTTATCTTTGCATCCGCTTTCGCCTTGATGGAGGCGCTTAGAGCAAACAAAAAGAAATCGTTCTTTGAATAGATTATAAATAAACGAAACAAGTAGTACAAGAGCATTAAGTGCGTGTATTGATACATGTACTTGGTAAATAAAAATGCGAACCGTCAATTAAGATAAACGGAATCCTGAACAGAATTTAAATGAAACTTTTACAATGAAGAGTTTGATCCTGGCTCAGGATGAACGCTAGCTACAGGCTTAACACATGCAAGTCGAGGGGTAGCAGGGTAGCAATACCGCTGACGACCGGCGCACGGGTGAGTAACACGTATCCAACCTTCCCATAACTCTGGGATAGCCTTTCGAAAGAAAGATTAATACCGGATGGTACTTTTTCAAGGCATCTTGAGAAAGTTAAAGATTTATTGGTTATGGATGGGGATGCGTTCCATTAGATAGTTGGTGAGGTAACGGCTCACCAAGTCTTCGATGGATAGGGGTTCTGAGAGGAAGGTCCCCCACATTGGTACTGAGACACGGACCAAACTCCTACGGGAGGCAGCAGTGAGGAATATTGGTCAATGGGCGAGAGCCTGAACCAGCCAAGTAGCGTGAAGGATGAAGGTCCTATGGATTGTAAACTTCTTTTATAGTAGAATAAAGTGACCCACGTGTGGGTTTTTGTATGTATACTATGAATAAGGATCGGCTAACTCCGTGCCAGCAGCCGCGGTAATACGGAGGATCCGAGCGTTATCCGGATTTATTGGGTTTAAAGGGTGCGTAGGCGGAATAATAAGTCAGTTGTGAAAGTTTGCGGCTCAACCGTAAAATTGCAGTTGATACTGTTATTCTTGAGTGTACATAAGGTAGGCGGAATTCGTGGTGTAGCGGTGAAATGCTTAGATATCACGAAGAACTCCAATTGCGAAGGCAGCTTACCGGGGTACAACTGACGCTGAGGCACGAAAGTGTGGGTATCAAACAGGATTAGATACCCTGGTAGTCCACACAGTAAACGATGAATACTCGCTGTTTGCGATATACCGCAAGCGGCCAAGCGAAAGCATTAAGTATTCCACCTGGGGAGTACGCCGGCAACGGTGAAACTCAAAGGAATTGACGGGGGCCCGCACAAGCGGAGGAACATGTGGTTTAATTCGATGATACGCGAGGAACCTTACCCAGGCTTAAATTGCAGATGAATATAGTAGAAATATTATAGCCTTCGGGCATCTGTGAAGGTGCTGCATGGTTGTCGTCAGCTCGTGCCGTGAGGTGTCGGCTTAAGTGCCATAACGAGCGCAACCCTTATTGATAGTTACTAACAGGTTAAGCTGAGGACTCTATCGAGACTGCCGTCGTAAGATGCGAGGAAGGTGGGGATGACGTCAAATCAGCACGGCCCTTACGTCTGGGGCTACACACGTGTTACAATGGGGGGTACAGAAGGTCGCTACCTGGCAACAGGATGCTAATCCCAAAAGCCTCTCTCAGTTCGGATTGGAGTCTGCAACCCGACTCCATGAAGCTGGATTCGCTAGTAATCGCGCATCAGCCACGGCGCGGTGAATACGTTCCCGGGCCTTGTACACACCGCCCGTCAAGCCATGGGAGCCGGGGGTACCTGAAGTACGTAACCGCAAGGAGCGTCCTAGGGTAAAACTGGTGACTGGGGCTAAGTCGTAACAAGGTAGCCGTACCGGAAGGTGCGGCTGGAACACCTCCTTTCTGGAGTGATTCCATTTATCTGGTTCGCTTTTTATTGTACTACTGGTTTTTGTTTATTCTATATATGAAATAAGAGATTAGAAAGAAGCCGAGCCGAAAGGTAAGAGGTTTTGAACGACAGTCCTATAGCTCAGTTGGTTAGAGCGCTACACTGATAATGTAGAGGTCGGCAGTTCAACTCTGCCTGGGACTACGCGAAAAAAAGAAGCATTGCTTCTTATAATTTCACGGGGGATTAGCTCAGCTGGCTAGAGCACCTGCCTTGCACGCAGGGGGTCAACGGTTCGAATCCGTTATTCTCCACGATCAAGCTAACGCTTGAAACGATCTTTGACATGATGTACAAAAGCAATAAAGTAAGTAATTTTTAGAGATAAAAAGAGCTAAAGTATATATCGAACCATATGGTAAACGAAAACGTATAATTACGAATAGTTTACAGTGTTTGAAGAAAGTAAGCAAGGGCGCATGGCGGATGCCTTGGCTCTCGGAGGCGATGAAGGACGTGATAAGCTGCGATAAGCTTCGGGTAGGTGCAAATGACCTTTGATCCGAAGATTTCCGAATGGGACAACCCAATATCCTGAAGGGATATTATCCATCTTAGATGGAGGCGAACGCAGGGAACTGAAACATCTTAGTACCTGTAGGAGAAGAAAATAATTGAATGATTCCGTAAGTAGTGGCGAGCGAACGCGGATTAGCCCAAACCAATTATGTTACGGCATAATTGGGGTTGTAGGACCATAACATAGGACTTATATTGGAGAATGGAAGACTCTGGAAAGTGTCACCATAGAGCATGATAGTTGCGTACATGAATCCAATATATACCTTCTTGGTATCCTGAGTAGTGCGGAGCACGAGGAATTCTGCATGAATCTGCCGGGACCATCCGGTAAGGCTAAATACTCCCGAGAGACCGATAGTGAACCAGTACTGTGAAGGAAAGGTGAAAAGAACTTCGAATAGAAGAGTGAAATAGTCCCTGAAACCATGCGCTTACAAGCGGTCGGAGCAGCTTCGTGCTGTGACGGCGTGCCTTTTGCATAATGAACCTACGAGTTACTGTCACTGGCAAGGTTAAGAAATTAAGTTTTGCAGCCGAAGCGAAAGCGAGTCTGAATAGGGCGATTTAGTCAGTGGTAGTAGACGCGAAACCAAGTGATCTACCCATGGTCAGGTTGAAGGTTAGGTAACACTAACTGGAGGACCGAACCGATAAGCGTTGAAAAGCTTCCGGATGAACTGTGGGTGGGGGTGAAAGGCTAATCAAACTTGGAGATAGCTCGTACTCCCCGAAATGCATTTAGGTGCAGCCTTGATAATTACTAATGTGAGGTAGAGCGACTGATAAGATGCGAGGGCTTCACCGCCTATCAAGTCTTGATAAACTCCGAATGCGCATTAGTTTGATATCAGGAGTGAGGGCATGGGTGCTAAGGTCCGTGCCCGAGAGGAGAAGAATCCAGACCATCAGCTAAGGTCCCGAAATAATTGCTAAGTTGAACTAACGAAGTCAGATTGCTAAGACAGCTAGGATGTTGGCTTGGAAGCAGCCATTCATTTAAAGAGTGCGTAACAGCTCACTAGTCGAGGAGTTTGGCGTGGATAATAATCGGGCATAAGCAATTTACCGAAGCTATGGAACCAGTAATGGTTGGTAGGGGAGCATTCCACTCAGCGTTGAATGTGGAGCGTGAGCTCTGCTGGAGCGTGTGGAAAAGCAAATGTAGGTATAAGTAACGATAAAGGGGGTGAGAAACCCCCTCGCCGAAAGACTAAGGTTTCCTGATCAACGCTAATCGGATCAGGGTTAGTCGGGTCCTAAGGCTCAGCCGAACGGCGAGGCCGATGGCAGAAAGGGTTAATATTCCCTTACTACCTTAAAGAGTGATGTGGAGACGGAGCAGTGATAATACCGCCGGCTGACGGAATAGCCGGTTGAAGGGTGTAGATATTAGTTTTCCAGGCAAATCCGGAATACTAGTCGAACCTGATAGTACCGAGAGCCCTTGTGGTGATTGGATAGTGTATGTAAGCATACTCCCAAGAAAATCCGCTAAACTTAATCTTTAAGGTACCCGTACCGTAAACGGACACACGTAGTCGGGTTGAATATACTAAGGCGCTTGAGTGAATCACGGTTAAGGAACTAGGCAAATTGACCCTGTAACTTCGGAATAAAGGGTCCCTCAGTGATGGGGGCGCAGAGAATAGGTCCAGGCAACTGTTTAACAAAAACACAGGGCTATGCAAAATTGAAAGATCAAGTATATAGCCTGACACCTGCCCGGTGCTGGAAGGTTAAGAGGAGATGTCATCGCAAGAGAAGCATTGAATTGAAGCCCCAGTAAACGGCGGCCGTAACTATAACGGTCCTAAGGTAGCGAAATTCCTTGTCGG
>Ga0183101_1000210_pt1 | contig 109989 bp, 109 predicted proteins | sample Biomet3_FD_127790 | JGI IMG/M metagenome (GOLD analysis project Ga0183101, IMG submission 127790) | Microbial communities from bioreactor (seeded with sewage sludge) at LBNL, California, USA - Biofuel metagenome 3 | ecosystem: Engineered > Bioreactor > Anaerobic > Unclassified ... | reverse complement strand
CAGACTTAAAGCCAACAGTTGCTGTTATTGGAGATAGTACTTTCACTCATAGTGGTATGACAGGTTTGTTGGATTGCTGTGTTGACCAAATTCCAATCACAATAATGATACTTGACAACGATATTACTGGTATGACAGGAAGTCAAAAGAGTTCTGCAACAGGCAGAATTGAAAGCATCTGTCAAGGAATTGGTGTTGAGAAAGAACACATTCGCGTTATTACTCCTTTAAAGAAGAACTTTGAGCAGAACGTTAAGACAATCAAAGAAGAAATCGCTTACAAGGGAGTTAGCGTTATTATTCCAAGAAGAGACTGTGTTGTTTGGGCAAAGAAGAAATTAAGAATGAAAAAAGCAGCAGAAAATAAATAAAGGAGGACAAAAGAAATGAAAATAGATATAATATTATGCGGAGTAGGAGGAATGGGAGCTTTGAGTTCTGCTGCCATTATCTCACAAGCAGCTCTTGAAATGGGAATGTATATGAAGCAAGCAGAAACTCACGGTATGAGCCAAAGAGGAGGCGATGTTCAAAGCCACCTTCGTTTGTCTGATGAGCCTATTGCTTCTGACCTTATTCCTGAGGGAGAGTGCGATGTAATTCTTTCTGTTGAACCAATGGAGGCTTTACGTTACTTGAATTTTTTGAACAAAGACAACGGTTGGGTAATCACAAACAAGAATCCTTTTGTAAATATACCTAACTATCCAGATATGGATACTGTTCTAAAGGAAATAAACAAAATTCCTCACCACATTGTTTTTGATGCAGACACTATTTCAAAGGAAGCAAACAATCCAAAGGGGACAAATATGGTTGTTCTTGGTGCAGCAAGTAAGTATCTTAAAATAGATATGAGCAAGTTGGAAGACGCAGTGAAAAACAACTTTTCTCGTAAAGGCGAAGAGGTTGTAAATGCAAACTTAGCAGCCCTAAGAGCAGGAAGAGCAGTTGCTGACAAACTGTAGAAACTTTCTTTAAATCAAAATATGAAAAAAAAGCAGATGATTTTTTTTATCATCTGCTTTTTCTATTTTATGAAATAATTCTTTTAGGGAAGGTTCTCTTTTTTAGTAAGTGAGATACCACCAAAATAAAACAAAGAAATAGTAAATTATTTCTTTGTTTCGTTAGAATATTCCTTTGTTTTAGAAACTAATTTTCTTTTATTGATTTAAAACCATAACCAAGTATTTCGCTGCTATCAATAACATTGATAAAAGCATCTGGGTCTATGTCTTTGATTTCATTTTTCAAACGTACAAATTCACTACGAGAAACTGTTGTGTATATGATTTGTCTTTCTTTTCCCTTGTACATTCCTATGCCTTCAATGCAAGTGGCACCTCTTTCAAGATCATTGAGTATTACTTCTTTGACAGCATCATATTCTTGGCTGATAATGAAAAGAGTTTTGTAAGTCTTAATACCATCAACAACCATATCAATAACCTTGCTCTCAATAAAAATTAAGAATATTGAGTAAATAGGTAAGCGGAACTCACCAAAAGCAATTAGGGTTGAAAGAGTGATTGTGGAATCTACAATAAGCGTTAGTGTGCCCAAAGAAAAATGAGTGTATTTGTTAAGTATCATTGAAATAATATCGCTACCTCCTGAAGTGGCTCCTGATTTGAAGATAAGACCTATGGATACTCCATAAATCAATCCGGCTACCAGCGTATTAAGGAAGTAATCGGGAACAAAAGGCAACTGACCCTTTGCAGGATTTGCAATCAATCCTTCATGGATTACAGGCATATATCCCCAAGTTGATTCTAATATCCAAACAAAACCAGAAATTAAAAGAGTGGAAATAACTGTCTTTGCTCCAAAACGAGGACCTAAAACCCATGTTCCAATAAGCAAAAGTGGGATATCCATACAAAGAGCATAGTAACTTATCTTCCATTGCCAAAGAGAATTGAAAACGTTTGCCAAACCATAGGTGCCTCCAGGGGCTAAACGATAAGGGTTAACGAACATTACATCTCCTACTGCAAAGAGAAAGCTACCCACTAATATATATATGTATGAACGCAGTACTTTCTTTGAAAAAAACTTGTCTTTAATTCCTTGTGCCATATTTATTGTGTTATTTGCTTAAAAAGAATGCAAAAGTACTAAATTTTTTCATAATTCTGGGATAAATTTCTTATTGCCTTGTTATAAAGGCTTTGGGAGCAATGCCCGATTTTGAAGTAATGATTTGGCAACTGTGCCTTTTGCTGTGTTATGCTATGAATTGCGTTCAAGTAACTCATTTCAGTGCCAAAGGTAATAGAATAATCCGATATACACCCAATTTTATATCTCATATATTCCATTATGAGATATTTGTTGGGAATGACATATGTAAAATGGGCAGAAATTCGTACCTTTGCCAAATAATGTCAAGACAAAAATAAGTAATATGCTGTTTACTGAGAAAATTAAAGAGCTACGCATTCAAAGTCAAATGCCACAAAGACAGATTGCGGCTGCTCTTAATATAGACACTGCAACATATTGTAAAATAGAAAAAGGTGAACGCAGAGCCAAGAAAGAGCAAGTTGCGACATTGTCGGAGATGTTTCATATGGATATGACAGATCTCCTTACATTGTGGCTTGCTGATAAAGTAACAGATATGGTATCTGACGAGCAAGTTGTAGCATCGGAAGCTCTTTCAATGGCTGCTGAAAATTTAAGAAGAATAGGTTGATATGGCAAAAGTGAAATTATACCCAAAGTTGGAAGTCCCCGAAATGCTATTAGCTGATCGGCGTTTTGTATATGGATTAAGGACATATGTCAGCTTATTCAGCAGCGCAGGTGTTGGTTGCTATGGTTTCAAGGAAGAGGGTTTCTATTGTATTGCTACTGTTGAATTGTTGGAACGCAGATTGCAGATTCAAAAATTCAATCAGAAATGTGTTTATAACAGTGGATATATTTGTGGCGATATGACTACGCAAGAAACGAAAGATAAAGTTTTTGCGGCTTAAAAATGTGATTATGGTAAGCGCTGAAGAAAAAAAATCCGAAATAATGAATCTAATCGGCTATGGAATGGCCAAGTATAATTATGATTTCATTCAGGAATTTGGAGTGAAAACAAAAATTGCTTTTGGACGGTATATTGTAGATTTAGGATTGGCAAACACTATTAAAGCAGTATCAAATAGACAAGATAGTTTTGATCCTTATTTTGATAATGGTCGAAGAGGATGGTTTCAGCGTAATCAACGAGAACATATTAAATTATTTATAGATAGTTTATTTGGTAATGAAAATGTTCACAATTTTGCTAATGTAGTAAAGTTGTATATACAAGAATATAATTCAAATGTTGTATTAACAGAAGAAAAGGTGTCCCCTACCACTAAATCCAAATTTAAGCAATTGCAAGAAACGGGTAAAGAGGCTGAGTTTTATTTTATGAATAATTATCAAAACATCCCAATGTTTGTAGGTGGCAAAATAGAAGATGCTAGACTATGGGGAGATGGATATGATTTTCAAATACAAAAAGGCAAGAACTATTTATTGGCAGAAGTAAAGGGTATTCGGGGAAAGAATGGCTGTATTCGTATGACGGAAAATGAATATAGGAAAGCAAAAGAATTCTCGTTGGATTACAAACTAGTTGTCGTTAGCAATTTGTTGAATAGTCCTAAATTTAGCGTTATAGAAGATCCTGTAAGTTCATTACAGCTCACTCCTCGTGAATATATATCATTACAAAAGAATTATTATTCAGAAACTATAATTTGGTAAATATGAAAACTAGAAGATTTTGTCCACATTGTGGAAGACCATTACTAAAATCCCATAACGATAAACATTACAACAAATATAGTTTTCAATGCTATGGTTGTGAAGAAGATTTCTTTAAATTTGAAGTCTTACGCAAAAAGGATATGGAAGACATTATACAATTGAGACTAGGAACCATAAATAGAGAGTGTAGGGAGGACTCACATTTATATAGTGTGTATAAACCGTATCCACAACGTAATTGAAAAATGATTAATTTTTTACCCTATGTATTTCTGCATAGGGTTTTCTTTTTATTAGAAAACTCAACATTCAACCAATTATATAAATGCAGATTTCTTGTTGCATGATTTCGACAAGAAGTATGATATTGTTGTCGGAAATCCTCCGTACAAGAAGCTAACAAAAGAGAAACAGTTGTTGGCTAAATACAAGATTGGAGCATCCAATAAGGATACCAATAATATATTCTCATTCTTCATAGAGAAAACAATGAGAATTGGTAATGTAGTATCATTGATAGTCCCCAAGAGCCTAATAAACGCTCCTGAGTTTGATGCGACACGTACATTTATGAAAGAGAAAAATATCTCTCGCATAATTGATTTTGGCGAAAAAGGATTCAAGGGGGTAAAGATTGAAACCATCTGTTTTATTCTTGACACTCAAAAGAAACCTCAGAATACATTTGTGGAATCCTATATTACTGATGAAGTTAAGTGCCATCAGCAAGCATATCTAACAGACGACAAATTCCCTTATTGGATAATTTATCGTAATGAGACTTTTGATGAGGTCGCAGATAAAATGGAGTTTAATGTATTCAAAGCATACAGGGATAGAGTTATTACCAAAGCAATAACAAAGGGTAATGGTAAAATCAGAGTGCTCAAATCTCGAAATATTGGCAACAATGAGATTGTCAACATCCCTGATTATGACTGTTACATTGATAGCATTGAGGGATTGGATGTTGCAAAATATCTGAATCAAGCGAACTGTGTTTTGCTCCCAAATTTAACATACAATCCTCGTGCTTGCTTTTTGCCAAAAGATTGTATTGCTGACGGTTCTGTAGCAATCCTAACATTGGCAAAAGATGATGATATCGTAACCAATGAAGATTTGGCGTTCTACGCAACTGATAGCTTTACGAAATTTTATGCGATTGCTCGTAATTTAGGAACACGCTCACTTAATATTGATAATAATTCTGTTTTCTTTTTCGGAAAACTCAAACAGTAAAAGATATGAGAAATGTAATCAACGAATATCTTAGCCAATTTGATTTGGATATACGCAAATCACACGATGCAAGATTTGTAGACCAAAAGTGTACACCAGACATTGTATGCTTTATGGCAGATTGTGTTATGAATATGGTGGCTACAAAACCAGTATTTGTGATTAATGATGTATGGGAAACACAGTATTTCATTCTGAACACAAGAGTTATCTTCAATAAACCTTGGGCTAATGACAGGAAAGCGTATAATGAATACAACAAAGTGTTGTCTCAACCTCTTAAACTTTTGGCATATGCTCATATCCTTAATGTTGAAATGATAGATGGTGCATTGACATTTTCTGTTGCCAACGAGGATTTGTTGGACTACATTTCACGCAAGGATAGAAACGCATACAACTTCTTATACTGCTACTTTATGAAAGTGATGTCGGATAGTGGCTTTATGAAGTACTTTGAAGAATATGCAAAAGACAGCGTTGCTGATACTGTTGCAGCAAGAGATGAGATATACGAAAGGTATTACCGTTTAATCAATGGCAATACTCCATCGCATTCACGATTGGATATTAGGCGTATGTTCCACAAAGTATTCAATGTGTATTCAGCCGAACATCATTTGCACGGAAGTAATTGTATGATTACTTATTATTCTGATTTGATGTACAACAAGAAGAATTGGCGAGATATGGATAAAGATAAAACCGTAACTCGTCAAGAGGCAATGACGCCTGATAAGATTGAAAAACAAGAGGCTATCAACACTTACTATGTTCAGAAAGCAATTGCATTGATTAGAAAGATTCATACAGTAAGTGAGGTAAATGATAGTTGGGGCAATGGTGAGGCAACACAAGTGCATCACATATTTCCAAAATCACAATTTCCACAAATTGCACACTATGTTGAGAATTTGATATTGCTTACGGCAACGCAACATAATACAAAGGCTCATCCGAACAATAAGACCCAACAGGTCAATAAGGATTATCAGTTGGTTTGCCTATTGGCAAAAGCAGATACCATAGAGAACTCCTTATTGCGATTTGGGGAGAAGTATTATCGTAAAGAGTCATTTGTGTATGTAATAAACACCGGGCTAACAGCAGAGTTTAGCACAAGGTTGTCATTCAACGATATAAAGACAAAATTGGTCCAAATTTACAATGTTGCATAGTTTTTTACAGATAAAGCGAGATACAGATTCGCACATAGCCAACAAGTATAAATTGACGCTTATATGAAATATACACATTCAAAGGACTATCTTATTGAATTAGCGAGTAATCCACAAATACATGGATGGCTCAAAGATTTAATTATTAAGATAGTGAATAATAATGGGATAATTTCAGATGCTGAACTTGCAGAATCAGTTCAACAATTAAAAACAAATGCTGCAAGTGTTTTAGTAATACCCAGTACGGCTATGTCAAATCAAAATGCCGATATTAAACTTTTATCGTTGACACATCATTCAGGAGTATGTGCATTAGCTAATGAACAAACCATTGAGTTTTCAAATGATATTACTTTGTTATATGGTAAAAACGGTTCGGGTAAAAGTAGTTATTTCAGAATACTAAATGAAATAGTAGGAGGAAATCATAAAACAGAACTTCGACCTAATATATATTCCGACACTTATAGCCCAATAAATATTGAATTGGTTTATACAGATGGAACAAATACAAAAAAAATATTGTGGGATGGTTCCGTAAGAGCAATTAGCCCTCTAACCTTATTGAGCGTATTTGATTCAAACTATACAAAAATATTTCTACAGAAACGAAGTGCTGACTCTGCTATTGTTTTACCTTATGGTTTGCATTTGTTCGCAGCCCTTACTACGGCTATGGACAATATAAAAGGGAGGTTGCAGATTGAGATTGATTCAGTATTAAGAACTGTACCAACAATTAATACAGAGGGGCTTTCGGAAGATGTATGTAGGATATTAACCCAACAGACATATCGTACAAATCAGAAAAAATATATTCAAGACAGATATGTCTTTTCTGAAGAGCAAAACACTGAATTACAGCAGCAAGAGCAACAGCTAAAGATTTTAAAAGAAACGAACTTTGATGACAAGATAAAATTGTCAACAAGAGAGAAATCTGAATATTATTCATTGTACCAACATTTAATTGAAGTACAGAGTAACATTCAAGAATATGCTTCCAAAACAAAAACTGTTGTTGAAAAAATCCTTGTAACAAGAAAGGCTCATGAAGAAGTTAAATTAAAGATAGCAATCCTTAACGAGATTGGACACACAAATTCTGAAGAGTGGAAAACTTTCATAGAGGCAGGTAATTCATTTATAAATAGCGAGAATTTAGAAAATGGTATATGCCCATACTGTAGACAGCCAATAATAAACGATGCTGTTGATATTATAACTGCATATTCCACATATTTATCGGATAAAAGTTATTCTGAACTCAACGGGTTTTTAAAAGTAAAACAACAACTTAAGCAAAACATATCTCTATTATCTATTGATTATTCAATTTCAGAACAATTTAAGGAACTCATAAAAAACAGAACAAATGGAGATGCTCTATATACAAAAATTCAGGAAGTATTGAATGCTTGTACGCAATTAAAAACGCATCTTTTAGAAGTGATTGAATGTGAGCATAATACTGAAGTATCCATCCCTGAATCTTTAGGTTCTCTTCTTGCTTCATTATTGGCAATATGCGAGGAATACAAAAACAATATTGGCAATCTTCAAGAAGAACTTGCCAAAAAAAATCAATTAGTGGCGGAATTATCTGAACGGATGAAGCCTCTAATTGAACGAAACACAATCTCTAAGCAAAAAGATTTGTTTGTTGATTGGTTGGATAAAATGCACATTATTGAAGAACTAAAGAATTGTCAAACAGAATTATCAACAAGAACTATTTCTACTCTTGCTAAAACAGCGAGCCAAACACTTGTGACCGAAAATCTTGAATCTAAGTTTCAAGAAGAATTAGATATTATAGGGTTAAAGAAACTAAGTGTTGAATTATCTGATGCAGGAGCTTTGAGAGGACAATCTTTTATGCAATTGAAGCTTGTTAATAACAATTTCGTCACAGATGTATTGAGTGAAGGAGAACAAAAAGGTGTTGCACTTGCTTTATTTATAGCAGAGCGAAGAATGCAGTTGTCGAATAATCCTATAATATTAGATGACCCAGTTAGTAGTTTAGATCATTTTATTACAGCAAAACTCGTTGAACGTTTATCAGCTCTTAATAATCAAATAATAATATTCTCACATGATTTATTATTGCAGACTTCGCTTGTGAATTATAGGGGAGTACATGAATGTGGAAAGAATCAGGTTTCTTCTTGCAAAAAAGGGACTAAACATCTTTTTCTATATTCTGTAAAATCACATGGGAGGGATAGTAAAGGCGTCATTACGGAAATGAAACAAGACAATGTGAGAAATAATTTAACCAATACAAAACGATTACTTGATAAAACTCCATTTACAGAAAATGAAATATTGATGATTGGAATAATTCTTCGCCATACGATAGAATTGATAATTGATGAGAAAGTTTTTAACAACCAAATCCCTGTAAAGTTTCATGGTAGAAAGAACACCATTCAATGGGAGCAATTAAAAACTTTAAATCCCGATGCTACAGTCATCGATACATTAAAACGACTATTTGACCGACTATCTGGAGGCGATTTGCATTTGGGGGTTGAATCGACAGAAAATCCCATAGAACATGATGAACTCGAAAATATATATAATGAATTGAATAGATTAAATTAAACAACAATGGCGACCACCTAATTGCGGTCGCCATTGTTGTTACAGTTTGATTCCTCTGCTCTTTTTCGGTTGGACAGGCTGGCGGACTGATTGTCGCAGCAGTTTATCGTATTGCTCGCTAAACCATTGGCCGAATAGTATGCGATTAACGGCTATGATCAGTCGCCTGTCGGTATCACGCATAATCTGTACAGGCGTGTTCTCTGTTGAGAACCATTGGTTATGTTCCGATGAAAATAGCCTACCTGTGAAGTTCAGCACCTTACCCTTAACCATATCGGCAAAGTGTGGAAACCAATAAAAAGTTTTTGAGATTATCGAACTAAGGTTGTTTTTACACTTGGCGTAATGTTGCAATATAGTTATTCTGTTGTTCTCTAATTGATTGGACGCACTGAAATCCTAAAACTTGATTTAACCGTGGATTATCCTCAATCCCGATATGCCTGTACCCATACCGTGGCGCATACTCCTTGAAGAACCGCACAAGTTCCTGCAATTCCAGCTCCTGCTTCTTGGCAAAGTTGCAGCGCACAAGGATGATGCACCAGTCGGGGAAACCGCCCACACCTTTACTATATTCCCAAAAACGGATGTAGAGCTTTACAGGCTTGATATTCACGTCCACGCAACAGCCGTTCATTGTCGGTGTGACGTGAAGACTGTTCCTGTAACCGAACCTCTCGCAAATGTAGAGGTCAAAATCCAATAAGAAATCTTTCTGTACCATTGTCGTCAATCTTTTAAGTTGATAAATAAACCGTTATAATCTCATGCCACGCTTGCGCTTGGCTTTCTTCTTCTTTCGTAGTATCTCCGCCATCTCTTGGTTGGCTTCCGCATCTGCCACATCAAAGGAAGAACCTATTCCGCAGAACAATCCCAATCCACTGCTGAAACTATCTTCGGAACGGCTTTGCGATACGGTCTGTACTGTTTCCTCCTTGGGCTGTCGGATAACTGCCTGCCTGTTGTTGGAATCATCCTCAAAGGCATTCCGTCTTAATTGGTAGTCGATGTTCATGTAGCTGAACTCACGACTTACCTTTGAGCCTGAAAAGGATATGCCGCCATACTCGAACTTCACGCCCTGCACTTCCTTTGTCGTTCGGCTTACCTTGAACTTCATTTCAATGTCCCTGTCGGAAAGAGCCTCTTTCAGTTCGTCCCAACTTCGGGCATTGGGCAGTTCCTTTTTCAGTGCCTTGTAAACCTCATGCTTCGCCTTGTCGTATGGTCGCAAGCGTTCCTCCTTGATGTTGTCCTTTCCGTTGGCGAAGTGCAGCCTGTACTTGGCGGTAAGCATCTTGCAGACTTTTTCATTGCGGTAAAAGTCGTTCTTGTCGCTGATGGTCTTGCCGTCATTGTCCACACGGTTGAAAACGATGTGGCAGTGCGGATGCTCCCTGTCGGTGTGTCGGGCTACGATGTACTGCGTATTCTCTATTCCCATCCTCTTCATATAGTCATGGGCTATCTGCAACATGAGCGCATCATCTGTTTTCAGCCGTTCTCCGTCTTCAGGTGAGAAGTTGAGCGAGGTATGCCCGACCTTGTTCCTCACCTTATCGTTGAGCAACGTCTGTAACTCGAACTGCTCCGCCATCTGTTCGGGAGTACACTCCACACCAACCGCTTCCAAAAGTTTGGATTTGTCCTCCCTCAGCACATAGCACACGCAACCTCCGAATGATGTTCCTTTGGTCTGCTTACCTATCATCTTTCAGCCGTGTTATGAGTTGGGACACTTCCTTTGCCATGTTCTCGCACTTTTCGGCTACGGCAAAGAATCCGTAGGTGTTCGCCTGTCTTGCCAACTGGTTGAGGTTGGTGCTCTCACCAATCAACTGCCGGATGATAGAAATGTGTTCTTTATTGATTCGTTCTCTAACCGTACCGCTCATGATGAGCGAGCGGATGGTCTCGCTCCTGCTCTGCCTGCTTCGTCTGCACAGTGCACTGAGCCAGCCGAGTTCATCATCTGTCAGACGTAAGGTTACTATGTTGTTTTTCTTCATTTGTTCTATCTGTTATTTAGTGAATAATCTGATTGATTTAAATTGAGTTGTCCGTGACCATCGGGAGCCGTCCCCCTCATCTTTTTGAGGGGCAAGTGGTCGGGGAATGTAATACACCGACATTAACTTGCTAACCTTAAAAAGATATGATTCTCGGCTTAGATGCGGAAACCTTTTTTCTTGGTTTTCGGTCGGACAGAAACCTCATTTTTCTTAATATCCACAGTCTTCTTTCCACATAGGTAATCGTTCAAATCCTTGTACTCGGAGTAGTGGATGGAAGCATCCCGAACCCGATAAGAGAACACTCGTTGCAATTCCAGACAAGCCTTGTTTCCTGCTTGGTCGTTGTCGAAAAAGCAAGAGATATGTTCATAATCCGATAACCTGTCTGTCGCCTTTCCGAGATTGGAAATGGAATTGAGAACCATGTAGTCCTGTCCACTCAAATCTGAAGATTGTGGGTTCTTCCGTTTATAGATGGTAAGGAATGAGAGGTAATCCATGAAGCCCTCGAATAGGTAGCAGGTATCCGATTGCCGTTCATGCCGAATATGCGTGATGTCCTTTGGAGCGATACAGCCCTTGAAGAATGGATTACGTACCTCATAACCTCCTGCCACATTCTCAAAGCCGATGGCAAAGTATGGCTTTCCGTTGTGGATGAAGTGAAGTTCCTTGCATTCCCTTTTGGCTATGTCGCCATCAATGCCACGTTCCTGCAAGTATCTCAGCAGTGCAGGGTGTGCAAGTTCCCTGACTTCCAACTGCTGGAAACTCGGTTCGGACGGTTGCTGACGAAAAGAAAACGGTGTGGGGCGGACATGCGGTGTCTGCCGTTCTATACGTTCCAGCAGGGCAGGCACATAATCGTCCTGATAGAGTTCTCTTGCTAATGCAAGGATATTTCCGCCTTTGCCCAGTCCAAAATCAAACCATTGGTTCAAGTCGGTATTGACCTTGAATGACGGTTCGGATTCTTCCCTGAGGGGTGATTTGTACCAAAGGCTGTTTCCCTGTTGCTTTACGGGTGAATAGCCCAAACTTTGCAGATAGTCTGCCAATCTGATTGCTTTTGCTTCTTGTATGTTCATTGTATAATTTACTACGGATTTAGTGATGGGTGGAAAAATGATGATTTGATGAATGCAGCAGTGTACTGTTTGAAAATCAACAAAATAGCATCTCATCACCCTTTCATCAAAGTACTCACCAAAAGAGAAATGACACCTGTTCTTACTTTCTCTTTTCATCAGTACAATATCTTTGATGATTGTTTGATGAGCATATACTATCCTGATATTCAATACGTTTATATTCTTATTCATCATTTCATCAAAATATCAAGGTATTTCCAACTGTTCTTTCGTTATCGTGTAGAACCTGCCTGTTCTTCGTATCGGTGAATAGTGGCAGTCCCTTGTGTAATCGACTTGACAGGTGGTATAGGTAAGAGTATTGTGTACAGGTGTCAATTTCCAACAATCCTGCACCACTTTCCTTACTTGGTGCTTCTCCGCCTTTACCTGAGTGTTTATCAATAACGAAAGCATATCGTTCAGGCAAAAAGAGAAACTGTCTATGCCCACGCTCTCCATGATGTCGAGTATGAGTTCTGATATTTCTATCTCCAATCGGTTACGGTTGCTGCGGATGATTCGTTGCAGGGCTGCGGTATGCAACAACATCGGATTGAACCACATGCGGCTTTCCTTTTTCGTTGATAGTTCCCTATGGGCAAGGAAATAGAGAAAACCGGGAATTTCATCCGTCAGCTTTTGCAGGAACACAGTATCATCGCTTCCCAATCTTTCAATCTTACGTACCCAGTAGCGTGTTTCCCCTGTATCTATAATGACAGGCAGATGTTCGTTATTGGAACAAAGCACAAACTTGGCGAAGAAAGCTATCTCGTCACGGTCTTTGCCTTTGGCTTCCACCTTGTAGGATAGTGTGGTGCTGAGGTTCTTTAACCGTTCGCTGTCCTCCCTGCGGCTTAACAGCACTTCATCTACCACAATCAGCAATTTTCCAGCCCAGTCGGAATTGAACTGACTGCGGAAATCCTCGTTGGTATTGAATGTGACATTGTTCTGAAAGACGGCTTTCAGAAAATTCAGAAACGTGCTTTTGCCAGTGTTCCGTTCTTCCGACACCAACAGCAGGATAGGCAGCTTCTGCACAGGTTGCAGGTAGAGCAGTTGCAAGTAGTCCATACCCAACTCGTATTGCTCCCCGAAGATGTGCCGTACCAATGAACGGATATGGGGAAAGTCACCCTGCGTGGGCTGATGTCCTATCGGCCCATACAGGTTCAAGAACTTGTCCACCACAGGTTTGTAATACACATGGTTTGGAACGGTGCAGAAACCGTCATACTTCGGAACGCTTGCCATGAATCCTTTGCCGTAGTCCTGACGGAGTGTCTCGGCATTCCATGGGATGCGTTTCTTCACATAGCCACCGTTCAATCGTGGCTGGTTCACTAACTTGTAGAGGGTTGTACCCACACGGATAAACTCTTCTCTTTCAATGTTGACTTTTGTCATACGTCATTCGCTTAATCGTTTAATAATTAGACGGCTGCAAAGTTATCGGGTATGACATAAACCATTGATGCGCAAACCTAAGCGGAATAGCGCAAACAAATCCTATGAGAAAGAAAATGCACTTATTGCAGCGGATGTTCAAGTGAGAGGGAAGAAAAAAGCCCGAATAAACGCTCTTGTGGAGAACGCCTTTTCGGGCAATTTCATTAGTACGTGTGAATGGCAATACCTATAAATATCTATCTATGACGATGGATAGGTAGAACCGTTGATATTCAGCGATAAGAAGATGCTTGTTTTCTCTTTTTGTCTGTACATTCTTTCTAATAAAGCATTACGCACTTGTTCCGCACCGTATGAATTGATGCGGAAAGCAAGAGCGATAACCATAGGGTAGTTATACACATCGGCATAATACCCATTTTCCAGCCGGATATACTTTTTCGCTTCGTATTCTTTCAGTACACCGCTTTTGTAAACGGCACGGATTGCGGCACGGACAGCCGGGGCGATTACCCCGAACAAATCCGTCAGTTCCATTTCACTCATCCATATCTCGCCACACGGTATAGATACTGTACCGTGTTCATTCATTGTGATAACTGCTCTTTCCATAATAATCCTATACCATTGAAACATCATTAAACATCTTGTTGAGTTTATTGCCGAACATCGTCAGGTCATTATCAAGTTTCTGCGTGGTAATCTTCGCATAAATTTGAGTCGTGACAATGTTCGTATGTCCCAAGACACGGCTTACACTCTCTATCGGCATTCCTTTGGTCAAAGCCAGAGTTCCGAAGGTATGCCTCGCACAATGGTAGGAGATTTGCTTTTCAATGCCGCATTCCTGAATGACTTTCTTCAACTGCTTGCACATCGTCCAATAATTGATTTCCCCGAATACCAGCTTGCCTTTGGAAAGATGCTTGTACCTTTCGATTATCTGCAAGGGTATGTCGAGCAGTTTTACTTGAAAGGGAACATTTGTCTTGTGGCGTTTGCCGACTATCCATTTCTCACCGTTCACCTCCACGATTTCATCCGTTGTCAGCTCTTTCATATCCACGAAGCTGAGGGCGGTGAAACAGGCAAAGATGAACAGGTCACGAACCAATGTGAGCGTGGAACTTTCAAACTCGTGTGTCATGATGGTTCTTATTTCATCCTCCGTCAGATACTCACGTTCCTTTACATTGGGGCTGATATGGAACTGTGCAAACGGATTTCTCGGTATCAGTCCGTTATAGTGCGCACGCATCACCACACCCTTCAGCCACATACAGTGAAGCCATATCGTGGCGTTCTTCAAGTTACGTTCTGTTGTGAGGTAGGCTGCGAACTCCTTGATGAAGTCGGGAGTAAGCTCCAACATGGACATGTCATTCCGTTTATAGAATGACTTGATGAAGGCTGCAACATAATTACGTGCCCTCATCATGACCTTGTATGTTCCGATGGTGCGGTCTTTGCCCACACGTTTCAGGAAGTTGGCGCAATCCTTGTCGAAAGCCTTGATTAGTGTTTCGTACTCACTGCCGATACCCTGATAGGCATTGCGCACCATCTCAGCCGTTACAAACGCCTCACGGTCGGATATGCGTTGGTAGTGCTTGATGATTTGTGCCTTGATGTTGTCCAAAGCAAGGTTGATGTCCCTTGCTTCCTGTCCCTTGCCTTTCGCCTTGTTCCCTTTCACGTCCCAAAGTATTTTGGGGATGCTCTGCTTGCAACTGAACTGCGATACAGTCCCGTTGATTGTTACTCTTCCCATAATGGGAACGATTCCGTCTTTCTCCTTGCTGCCGTTCACGTAGAACAACACCTTGAATGTGCTTCTGCTCATGTCTAACTTTTTTTGGTTGCAAAACTAATTATCAACGAGTTAAACCTTGATAAGCAAACCTAAGCAGAACGGTGAGAACGTCACGGCAACTGTTAAATCTCATATTCGGACGGGTAACGATTTGAAAACCTTACTGCTTCTATATTCCTCTTTTCTTTGCGTTTTCCCTTTTTCTCCGTTGGCTTCGTTTGGCGTTATAAACGCTTTATTAATAAGCCATTCAATGCCATTTACCTCTTTTTATTCGCATATTCCAGAGATTTTATGTAACTTTGCACTCTTTTTCTGCACCTTTTGATTGTGGAGAGGTTTTTTAAGTACAAAGTAACAGTAAAGAAATAGAAGAAATGAAAAGAATTGCAACTCTTTTGTTGTGCGTGCTAAGCTTGTCTGTATGTTTGCAAGCTCAGAATAATGGAAAGAAATTCCGTTTCTCCTTTGATGCGCGAATGGATTGGGATGCTGATGCTTCTACTCAAAAGAATGAGGATTTTGCTTCAAGTTTTAATGGCAAAAGTTTTAATCTTAATGTCAGCGGAGAGCTAAATGATAAGTTTTCTTACCGTTTTCGTCAGCGCCTAATAAAGAGTGCAGACAATAATTTCTCACAGATATTTAAAGCAACAGATCTTTTGTATTTAGATTACAAGATAAACAAGGCTTTTGCCCTAAGGACAGGAAAACAAGCTGTAGCAATAGGTGGTTGGGAGTATGATAGAGCTCCTATAGACCTTTATTATATGTCAGCTTTTAGTTATAACATTGGTTGTTATCAAATGGCAGTTATGGCTAATTGGTATTCAGAAAATGGAAAGCATAATATAGGTTTTCAAATTTCTAATTCTCCATTCACAAACAAGGCAATGCAAACCCTGTATGCATATAACCTTATTTGGTATGGCGATATGGGGCTATGGAAAACAATATATTCTGTAAATAGAGTTGAATATGCTAAACAGCAATACATAAACTATGTTGCTTTGGGCAATAAGTTTGAGTTTAATCCTTTTGTTTTGGAAGTGGATTATACAGACCGTTTTTCTTTTAAGCAAGACAACCCAATGAAAGACTACACTCTTATAGGTAATATTATATATAATGTATGTGATAAGCTGAATGTGTATTGCAAAGCAGGCATAGACCAAAACAAAGCTCAAGAGCAAGACATTAATCCTGCCCTTTACTATGACCAATACATACAGCCAGGAAGCAGTTATAAGTTTTGGGGGCTGGGAGCAGAGTTTTATCCAATCAAAAGTAGTAAGAATGTTAGGTTGCATTGTTATTGGTGGCGTAATACAAATAATTTGCAACATAACTACTTTAATATTGGACTATCTTGGAAAGGAATGACTTTTTAATAATCAATAGAACGAAAAATAATAACTAGTATGAAAAGTATCTTAGAAAATGCTTACCACTGGAAGTTTTTAACCCGTAGAAGAATAGAGGCTGCAATATTTCTTATCATCCTCTTTTCTATTTTTGGTTATCTGTCACAAGTGATGACACTTCCACACATGTTAAACACAATAATGCAAACGGCTTATCATTTGCTTATGGATACAGTCTTTTATATTATGGCAATTACTGTTTTGACAGGAGCTTTGAGTAAGCTCTTGATTGAGTTTGGAGTTGTCAGATTGTTAGAGGTGTGTTTAAAACCATTGATGAAGCCTCTTTTTAATTTGCCTGGTGTTGCTGCCTTAGGAGCCTTGATGACTTTCCTGTCAGATAACCCTGCAATTATTTCTTTAGCAAAAGACAAAAACTTCTCTCATTATTTCAAGAAATATCAGTTGGTTTCTCTTACTAACTTTGGTACTGCTTTTGGAATGGGTTTGGTAGTTATTGCTTTTATGGGAGCAAGTGGATATGCAAGCGGAGCTTTGATTGGTTTGGTTGGAGCTGTTGCCGGTTGTGTTGTTTCTACACGATTGATGCAACGCTTCTCTTTGAAGGCTTATCCAGAGTTAAAAGAAATGGTGGGAGTAGAAGCCGATGAACAAAAAATCTCTTTCAAGAGTGAAGGTAATATATTTTTAAGAATACTTAATGCAATTCTTGATGGTGGTAAGACTGGTGTAGACCTTGGTCTTGCAATTATTCCTGGAGTGCTGGTTATCTCTACTTTTGTTATGATGATTACCTTTGGAGCTGGCGCACATGGCTATAATGGTGAGGCTTATCAAGGTGTTGCTATTCTGCCTTATTTGGCAGGAAAGATAAACTTTGTATTTGAATGGCTTTTTGGTTTCAAAAATCCTCAGTTGATAGCTTTCCCTATCACTTCATTGGGAGCTGTTGGAGCTGCTTTGGGACTGGTGCCAAAATTCAAAGCAATGGGTTTATTAGATGCTAATGTTGTTGCGGTATTTACAGCAATAGGAATGTGTTGGAGTGGTTTCCTTTCAACTCACACAGCAATGCTTGATGCTCTTGGTTACAGAAAACTTATCTCAAAAGCAATCGGTGCTCATACCATAGGAGGTTTGTTTGCAGGAGTTGTAGCTCATTGGCTTTTTGTACTGATTTCTCTATTCTAAGCTAATTCCCAATTGAAGCAAAACAAAGAAGCCTCAGCGGGAACAAAGAAATAATTTTCTAAAACAAAGAAACAGAAAATTAAAACAAAGAAATGCAAGTATACTTTAAAATAAGAAAGAGAGCAATCACAAATGCATGTTTGCTCTCTTTGCTTTTATGAGTTTTTTCTTGTTATAGGAAAAAGAATAGTGTACTTGTGCCAATTATTATCCAAAGGAAAATTCCTAAAAGGAAACTTCTTAGTCCTGCTGTTCTCATATCTGCAAGTGAGAAAGATGTTCCAATGAAGAAAAGAGCTATTGTCATTCCTTTCTTGCCAAGCCAATTAAGATGTTCATAAGTATCAGAGTATGCAGGCAGATAATAAGCAATGAGTATTGCAATTATAAAGTAAAGAATAAACCAAGGTATCTTTATCTTCTTGCCTTTTGCTTCTTTTCTATTTAGAAACATAACCAAGAAAGACAGCGGGATAATCCACAATGTCCTTGTGAGCTTAACTGTTGTTGCTATTTCTAAGGCATCTTTGCCATAAGCTGAAGAAGCTCCAACAACAGAGGAAGTATCGTGTATTGCAATGGCTGACCAATAACCAAAACTCTCTTGACTCATACCTAATGCATGACCAATAATAGGGAAAATAAATAGAGCTACAGCATTGAGAACAAAGATAACTGTTAGTGCAAAAGAGATTTGGTTGTTCTTTGCTCCAATTATAGGACTTACAGCAGCAATAGCACTTCCACCACAAATAGCAGTACCAGAAGAGATAAGCATTGTGGTATTCTTTTCCACCTTTAAGAATTTACCAATGAGCATACCAAAAAGGAAAGTCAATAGCACAGAGGCTGCTGTCAGTACAACTCCTTTCTGTGATGTGGCAATAACTTTTTGTAAGTTCATACCAAAACCCATAAATACAATAGACCATTGCAAGATTTGTGCTGTGTATTTCTTTACGTTGTAAGGTGAAGGTATGCCTAATATAATTAGTAATATGCCACAACCCAAAGCAATAGGTGCTGAGAAGAATGGCATCAGGCATAAGAATGGTACTATATAGTATAGTATGGAAAGCTTTCCCTTTTTCATATATGCGTTTTGTTCTTAGGTTATTTAATTCTCATTTTATAGAAAGAACGCCAAACCATAACCAATGCTATCAAGAAAAATACAATACCAAAGTAAGAAGCCATATCTCTGAAAGAAGCAGAAATAGCTATTTCCATGGCAAGTAACCCAAAGAGAGTAGTGAATTTAATGATAGGGTTCAAAGCCACAGAAGAAGTATCTTTGAATGGATCTCCAACAGTGTCTCCAACAACTGTTGCATCGTGCAATGGAGTTCCTTTTTGATTCATATCTACCTCTACAACTTTTTTTGCATTGTCCCAACTGCCACCAGCATTAGCCATAAAAACAGCTTGGAAAAGTCCAAACAAAGCAATAGAAATAAGATAAGAGATAAATAAAGACACAGCATTTTCTCCACCAATGCCGCTTGGAGAAGCTAAACATGCAATTCCTAAAGCAAAGAAAAATATTGCCACAAAGATATTGAACATTCCCTTTTGGGCATATTGAGTACAAATTTTTACCACTTCCACGCTGTTTTTTTCATCAGCTTTCTTTGGAGCGTTAGGGTTGAGGTTTATATGTTCTTTTATATATTGAACAGCTCTGTAAGCACCCGTTGTAACGGCTTGTGTGCTTGCTCCAGTGAACCAATATATAACAGCACCACCAAGCAAGAAACCAAGTATTGTGTAAGGGTTTAATATATTTAGAATACTTTCTGGTTCAATTCCAAGAGTTTGTTTTATTACAAGAATAAGTGAGAATATCATTGTTGTTGCACCAACAACTGCTGTACCAATTAGCACTGGCTTTGCTGTTGCCTTAAATGTGTTTCCGGCTCCGTCATTTGCTTCAAGATAGTGCTTGCTCTTTTCCCAATCAGGTTTGAATCCAAATTCTTTTTCAATATCTTGGTCAATATTCTCCTGTTCTTCAATCAATGAAAGCTCATATACACTTTGAGCATTATCTGTTACAGGGCCATAACTATCTACAGCAATGGTTACAGGTCCCATTCCCAACATTCCAAAGGCAACCAAGCCAAAGGCAAAGATTGAAGGATAAGCCATAATGTAAGACAAATCTACACTCTGAGTGTAAGCAAAGAACATAAGCAAAACGAATACTAATCCAATCCAAAAACTAGAGAAGTTACCAGTTACAAATCCAGAAAGAATATTCAAAGATGCTCCACCCTCGTCAGAGGCTTTTACAACTTCTTTCACATGTGCAGAAGTAGGAGAAGTAAATAACTTTGTTATCTCTGGGATTACAGCTGCGCCCAAAGTTCCACAGCTAATTATGAGTGAGAGTTGCCACCAAAGGTCTTCATTTCCTTGAATGTCACCAATAAGGAAGTAACTAATTATAAATGTTCCAATGATTGATAAGATAGAAGTAATCCAAACCAAGTCAGTTAGAGGCTTTTCAAAGTCTAAATCATCAGCTTTGCTGTATTTTTGTTTGCTTATAAACTTATTAATCCAAAAAGCAAATACAGAAGTTACCACCATAAGAATACGCATTGAGAATATCCAAATAAGCAATTCTTTTTGCACGTCAGTGTCTCTAATAGCTAAAAGAATAAAAGAAATAAGAGCAACACCCGTTACACCGTAAGTTTCAAATCCATCGGCTGTTGGTCCAACGCTATCGCCTGCATTATCACCAGTACAATCAGCAATTACACCAGGATTCCTTGGGTCATCTTCACCAATTTTGAAAACAACTTTCATAAGGTCTGAACCAATATCGGCAATCTTTGTAAATATACCTCCTGCAATTCTAAGAGCTGAAGCTCCAAGACTTTCTCCAATGGCAAAACCAATGAAACAACTTCCTGCTAAGTCTGCTGGCATCAACAAGAGTATAACAAGCATCAGAAACAACTCCACACACACTAATACAACTCCAATACTCATGCCAGCGTTCAAAGGAATATTCAGCAATTCCAAAGGTTTGCGTTTTAAAGAGGCAAACGCCATGCGAGCATTTGCAAGAGTGTTTATTCTGATACCATAATAAGCAACAGAATAAGAGCCCATGATGCCAATAACCGTCCAAAGCAAAATTAGCAACACTCCACCTATGCCCATAGGATTAGCAGCCAAAAAGCCAAAGTATAAAGCTACAGCCACCCCTATAAACAAAAACAACAAGGCAAGAAATCTCCCTTGTTGTTTCAAATAAGTCTGACAAGTGCGATAAATAACCGCCGCTATATCACTCATAGAACGGTGAACAGGAAGCTTTTTGGTCTTAATAAAATGATACAATCCGAAACAAAGTCCAAGAATTGTAATTATGAATCCAATGTGTAGGATTCCAAAATTGTGAATGCTTTGAGGTATTTTCAAATCTGCCTCAGAAGCAAATAAAGCAGCAGGTGTTAAAAGTACCAAGGCTGCTAAGGTTAATGTCTTTTTCATAGAACAAATGTTTGTTTTAACGTGTAAATTCGTGTCTTTTTAGCCTCTAAAGAACTATTCATTAGACTTGCAAAGTTATAAAAATCTATCAAAACAAGGCTTTTTTTGTTGCAATTTCTTTTTATTGTGTATTTTTGCATTCATCAAAATCCATTTTTTTGAATATGGAAGATAAAAACTTAGAGAAAAAAATAGAACTTCTCTTGCAGAGTATTGAGCCCTTTGGACAAACAGCTTGTTACTCTGTTGTACTAAAAGAAAAGCAAGGGGATAGGGCATTAAGTTTTACAATCAGTGATTGTGAGGCTCAGGCTTTGAGTGTGAGCATTGATAAACTAAAACAAAAGAGACCATTACTCCAAGACTTGTGCTATATGATTTTGTCTTATTATAAGATAGAGATTTTACAAGTTGTTGTGTATAGGTTTTATGAGGGAATATTTTATGCAACCATTGTTTGCAAGTGTGGCCAAGACCAAATGAGTTTTGAGGCTCGACTTTCTGATGCAATGATTTTGGCCATAAAGTTCTCAGCTCCTATATATACTTATGAGGAACTTTTATCTCAAGTGGGATTTTCTGTATCAAAGCCAATTCAAACAAAATCTCCTAATACGGATTTAGCACAATTAGAATCAATGCTTAGAGATGCCATAGAAAATGAAAACTATAAGGAGGCTGCAGAACTAAGAGATATTATAGAGAAACTGAAAAACAAATAGCTTTCTTTGATTTTGATTGGTAAAAGCAAGAAATAATTTACTCTTTCTTTGTTTTAATTCCAAGATATACCGGAATATGTTTCTAAGATATTGCGCAATATAATTCCAAGATATACCGGTATATATTACAAAGATATTGCGCAACATTTTCACAAGATATACCGGTATATGTTATAAAGATATACCGGAATATCTTCATAAAATGTACCGGAATATAATGTAAATGGAACAAAGAAAGAAAATTCTCTTTCTTTGTTTGGAGAAAATATAATCAAGTTTGATTGTATTTTTTTGTATCTTTGCACTCTATAAATAAAGTAGAAACACATCATATTATGGCATTATTGGAAATAAATAACCTTTATGCGTCTATAAAGGGCAAAGAAATACTTAAAGGTGTTAATCTTACAATTAACAAAGGTGAGGTGCATGCCATTATGGGACCAAACGGAAACGGTAAAAGTACTTTGGCTTCTGTGATTGCAGGAAATGAAGCTTTCACTGTTGAAAAAGGAGAAATACTTCTCAATGGCAAGGATTTGCTTTCTATGCCTGTGGAGGCAAGAGCAGCAGAAGGAGTCTTCATAGGTTTTCAATATCCAGTTGAAATACCTGGAGTGAGTATTTCAAACTTCATTCGCACAGCCGTTAATGAACAAAGAAAATATCGTGGTCTTGATCCTATTGGAGCAAAAGAGTTCATTGACAGAATGAATTATGCAAAGCAGGTTGTGGAACTTACTTCTTCACTTGTTAATCGTTCAGTTAATGAAGGTTTTTCAGGGGGTGAGAAGAAGAAAATGGAGATTTTCCAAATGGCAATGCTGCGTCCAACTCTTTCAATTCTTGATGAAACAGACTCAGGTTTGGATATAGATGCCTTGCGTATTGTTGCCTCAGGAGTAAATCAGTTGCAAAATAAAGAGACTTCAACAGTTCTCATAACACATTACCAAAGGCTTTTAGATTATATTGTGCCTGACTTTGTGCATGTGCTTTATGAGGGAAAGATTGTCAAGACAGGAGATAAGAATTTAGCAAAAGAACTTGAAGAAAAGGGTTACGAATGGCTGAGAAAATAAATATACATTGCGCAATACCAAATCTCAAAACGGTAAAGATAAACCGCTATGACGGTTGTTTTGAGAATAATGGCTGCTACAAAGCCTTGGTGCAGGGAGGTATTGTAATCCTTTCAATCAAAGAGGCTTTTAAGACTTATTCTTCATTGCTTGAGCAAAACGCAATTGCTTTGCAAGAAAGTATAAACAATGGTGAAGATGGAGTATTCATATATATAAAGGATGGCATAAAAGTTTCCTCACCACTACAAATGGTAAATGTGATAAGTGGCAGGGAAGCACAGAGCAGTTTTTCAAGAAATATAGTCATTATGGGCAAAGGCAGTAGCGCACGACTAATATGTTGTGATGACACTGTGAATGCTAATCCTTTTCAAACACAGAGTCGGATAAGTGTTTATATGTCCTCTGAGTCTGAATTGGAGTACTATAAAATGGAAAATATAAATAATGCCTCTTCTATTTCAACAGACACTGAGTTTAGAATGGAAGACAATGCTCATTTAACGACTTTTTGGCTCTCATTAAACGGTGGAAATATTCAAAACAAACTCAATGTTTTCTTTGAAGGCAATCATTCAGAGGCAAGCCTTAATGGTTTGTATCTTGTGGATAGAGAACAGAAGGTGGATAATAGTGTGAGTGTCTATCATAACTTTCCTTATTGTACAAGCCACCAATTATATAAGGGAATACTTGATGATAGTGCTATGGCTAATTTCTTAGGACATATATATGTAAAAGAATATGCCAAAGAAACCATTGCAATGCAATCTAATAACAATATATTGCTTACAGACAAAGCACAGGTGAATACAAAACCTTTCTTAGAGATATATAATGATGATGTTAAGTGTTCTCATGGTGCAACAATAGGACAGCTTGATGAAAATGCTCTTTATTATATGCGTCAAAGAGGTATCACTCCTCGTTCTGCACGAATGTTGCTTATGTATGCTTTCTGCTATGATGTTTTGAGCAAGTCATCTATTACAGAGCTTAATCAAGCACTTCAAGACATGATAAAGAGACGCTTGAATGGCGAATTGTCTTCATGTGAGGAATGTGTTTTCTCTAAATGTCAAGGAATAAATAACCAAGACTAAACAAAATATGCAAAGAGTAGCTCTATTTGGAAGAAAGATAAACAATCAAGACTTATCTTATGTTCAGTCACTTATTAAAGATATTGAACAAAGCAATCAAAGGCTGCTTATTTATTCTGCTTTCTATGAGGCTATAAAAGATAAAATTACTTTTTCTAAGCAGGTCAAGACGTTTAATACAAACAACGATTTGTGTTCAGAGTGTGATATTCTTTTGTCTTTGGGAGGTGATGGTACTTTGTTGGATTGTTTGCCTTTGGTACTTGATACAGATGTGGCAATTCTTGGAGTGAATATTGGACATCTTGGTTTCCTTACTTCTGTGTCTCGTCCAGAAGTATCTAATCTTATGTCAGAGATAGAGAAAGGCAATTTTGATATAGAGCAACATTCTCTTTTGAATATAAATAATGACTATGCATTGAATGAGGTAACACTTCGCTGCGCAATGGCAGGGCATCTATTAGATATTTCAGTGTATATAGATGATGAATTTTTGGCCACATACACTGCAGACGGAATAATAATAGCCACTCCTACTGGTTCAACAGCTTATAATATGAGTGCAGGAGGACCAATCATTTCTCCCAAAAGTCAGTGTTTTTGTTTGACTCCAATATGCCCACATAACCTTACCACAAGACCATTGGTGGTGGCAGATTCTTCTGTTATCAAACTAAAAGTAACAGATTTTGATAGTCATGTTCTGCTTTCAATAGACTCACTGAGCTATGAACGGCAGGTACCTTTTGAATGCACACTCAGAAAAGCTAAGACATCAGTCAAGCTAATAAGAATGAACAACCAAAGTTTTTTTTCTGCAATAAGGGAGAAACTTATGTGGAGTAAATATTTGCGTTAGGATAAAAAGATTAACAAGTGGGGAAAGACAATATAGAAAATAAAAGAAGAATAGCTGTTATTGGTTCAACTGGTTCAATAGGGACTCAGGCTCTTGATGTAATTGCAAGAAATAGCAATACTCTTTGCGTGGAAGTTCTGTCAGCAAACAACAATGCAGATCTTTTGATTGAGCAAGCCATAAGGTTTAAACCAAACACAGTTGTTATTGTCAATAAAGAACTTTATGGGAAGGTTTTTGAGGCTTTAGACCCTTATGATATAAAGGTGTTTGCTGGGCAGAGCAGTTTGTGTGATGTTGTTCAAATGTCAACAATTGATATTGTGCTTATGGCAGTTGTTGGTTTCGCTGGTTTGCAACCAACGCTTAAAGCCATAGAATCAAAAAAGATAATAGCCCTTTCAAATAAAGAAACTCTTGTTGTGGCTGGCAGTGTGATAACTAAAAAAGCCAAAGAGGTAGGAGTACCAATAATACCAGTGGATTCAGAGCACAGTGCAATCTTTCAGTGCTTGCAAGGTGAGATGATGAATAATATAAAGACTATTTTACTTACTGCTTCTGGTGGTCCATTCTTACATAAGAAAAAAGACGAATTAGCAAATATTACTCCTCAAATGGCTCTTAGCAACCCTAATTGGCAAATGGGTAATAAAGTAACAATAGATAGCGCAACTCTAATGAATAAAGGCTTAGAGGTGATAGAGGCTCATTGGCTCTTTGATGTAGATTCAAAAGATATTAGTGCTGTTATTCATTCTCAAAGTATAGTTCATTCAATGGTGGAGTTTGAAGATGGCAGTATAAAAGCTCAAATGGCTATGCCAGATATGCGTTTGCCTATTCAATATGCTTTGCTTTATCCTATGAGAGTGGCTTCAGAGCTTCCAAGATTAGATATATTTTCTATGCCAAGTCTTACTTTTGAAAAGCCAGACACGCAAACTTTTCCATGTCTTAATTTAGCTTATAAGGCTTTGGAAAAAGGAGGGAATATGCCTACAATCATGAATTCAGCTAATGAGATAGCTGTTGAGGCTTTTTTGAAAGGGAAAATAAACTTCCTTGACATACCTATGTATATAGAAGGTGCTATGGATAAATATACTTTTGAGCCACAGGCTGACGTTAATACATTTTTAGAGACGGATGCTTTGGTTAGACAAAGCATGAGGGACAAATTACTTAAATAACAAATTAAAAAATAAAGACACACAATGAAGATTTTAGCTTTAGTAATATCATTATCCTTTCTGGTTTTTATCCATGAGCTTGGACATTATCTATTTGCAAGACTATTTAAAGTGAGAGTGGATAAGTTCTATCTTTTCTTTAATCCGGGATTTTCTCTTTTCAAGGCAAAGAAAGTAAATGGCAAATGGCAAATAGCTTTCTTTTCAACAAAAGACCCTGAATGTTACAAGGAAGATGAAACTCACACAACATGGGGAATAGGTTGGTTGCCACTTGGAGGTTATTGTGCAATCAATGGTATGATAGATGAGAACAACCGCACAGCAGACAAACTCTCAAAAGAAGTTCACCCTTGGGAATATAGATCAAAGCCAGCTTGGCAACGTTTACTTATTGTTATGGGTGGAGTGCTTATGAACTTTGTTGGAGCATTGGTTATATTTTCTCTTATGCTTTTTCATTGGGGAGAAGAAACTTTGCCTATACAAAATGTTACAATGGGCTATGATTATGCCAATGTGGTATTGCAAAATGGATTCAAGAATGGAGATAAAATAATTGCTGTGAATGCTCACCCAGTTAAAGAAATGAGTGATGTGGTTCAAGGCTTGCTGTTAGACGGAGCCAACTCTTGTACTATAAAAAGAGGGGATACTATTATGAAAATAGCACTTCCACGTGATTTTACAAAACAAGTTATAGCTGCAGGTGAAAAACAATTTGCTCAGCCTCGCACTCCTTTTGTGATAAATTCTTTTGCCCTTGGTTCAAAGGCAGAAAAAAATGGAATGAAATCAGGAGATAGTATTGTTTCTATCAATGGTATTTCTACTCCAACATTTACTGACTTTGTGATTCAAATAGCTCAGTTTAAATCAAAGCCAATTACAATAGGATATTACAGAAATAACAAATATCAAATTTGTTCATTCACTCTTGATGCAAATGGAAAGATAGGAGCAATGGCAAAAACTCCTTATGAAGTATATAAAACAAAGAAGATTGAATATGGATTCTTTGAGTCTTTACCTAAAGGTATATCACAAGGCACAGAGACTTTGGTTAATTATGTAAAGCAGTTTAAATATGTTTTTTCAAAAGAAGGTGCTTCACAACTTGGAGGCTTTGGCTCTATTGGATCTCTTTTCCCAGAAGTTTGGAATTGGCAATTGTTTTGGTATATGACAGCTTTTTTGTCGATAATCTTGGCTTTTATGAATGTGTTGCCAATACCAGCTTTGGACGGAGGTTATGTGCTTTTCACACTTTGGGAAATGATTACAGGTAAAAAGCCTGGTGATAAATTTTTGGAAAGAGCTCAATGGGTTGGAATGATAATATTGTTTGCTTTATTGATTTATGCAAATGGAAATGATTTAATTCGCTGGATAAGCGGAAAGTTATAAATAAAACACACTAAAACAAAAAAAGAATATGAAAGTAGCAATTGTAGGTACAGGTTATGTAGGTTTAGTAACCGGCACTTGTTTCGCAGAAATGGGTGTTGATGTTACTTGTATAGACGTAAATAAAGAGAAAATTAATAACCTTAAAAAAGGAATTTCTCCAATTTATGAACCGGGATTAGATGAGCTAATAGTTAAAAATATGGCAAAAGGCAGACTTTCATTTTCTACTTCTCTTGCAGATAATCTTGAAAACACAGATATAGTTTTTTCTGCCGTTGGAACCCCTCCAGATGAAGATGGAAGTGCAGATTTGCAATATGTGCTTGAAGTAGCAAGAACAATAGGACAAAATATAAATCACTATATCCTTGTGGTTACAAAAAGTACGGTTCCAGTTGGAACAGCTCAAAAGGTAAAGAATGCCATAAATGTTGAATTGGAAAAACTTGGTAAAAACATAGAATTTGATATAGCTTCTAATCCCGAATTTCTTAAAGAAGGCAATGCTGTAAAGGACTTCTTGTTTCCAGATAGAATAGTAGTTGGAATTGAAAGCCAAAAAGCTCAAGAGCTCATGGCAAAATTATATAAACCTTTCACACTAAATGGACACAACGTTATTTATATGGATGTACCTTCTGCTGAAATGACAAAGTACGCGGCCAATGCAATGCTTGCTACAAGAATTAGTTTTATGAATGAAATAGCAAACCTTTGTGATAAGGTTGGAGCTAATGTTTCAAATGTTAGAAAAGGTATAGGTTCAGATACAAGAATTGGTAGCAAGTTCCTTTATTCAGGTATAGGTTATGGTGGTTCTTGCTTTCCAAAAGATGTTAAGGCTTTGTTTAGGACAGCCGAAGAAAATGGAATAGAATTAAAAGTTGTTAAGGCTGTTGAGCAGGCCAATGAAGAGCAAAAACTTATTTTGTATAGTAAGATGAAGGCTATTTGTCCAGATCTTAAGAATAAAACAATAGCTTTTTGGGGACTTTCTTTCAAACCGGAAACAGATGATATGCGTGAAGCTCCTTCTTTGTATTTATTGAAAGCCTTTTCTTCAGCAGGTTGCAAAATTAGAGTTTATGATCCTATTGCAATGGAAGAAACAAAAAGACGTTTGCCAGATTTGCAAAATGTTACTTATTGCAAAGATGAGTATGAGGTAACCCAAGGTGCAGATGCTTTGCTTTTGCTAACAGAATGGAAAGAATTTCGTTTGCCAGATTGGAAAAGAGTAAAAGAAAATATGAAAGAGTTAGTATTGCTTGATGGAAGAAATATTTATGATGGTAATGAATTAAAAGCTATGGGCTTTCATTACGAAGGAATTGGGATTAGATAATGAAGACAATTTTAATTACAGGAGCTAATGGACAGTTAGGTTCAGCCATTAACAAAATACACTCAAATTATTCCAAGTATAACTTTATATTTACTGACAGAGAAGAATTAGATATCACTTCTCAAGAAGCAGTGAGTTATTTATTGGATAAACACAATGTGTTTGCTATAGTTAATTGTGCTGCTTATACTGCTGTTGATAGGGCAGAAAGTGATGCGGAATTGGCCGGGAAACTCAATTCATTAGCTCCTTTATATTTGTCTATTGAGGCCGCAAAAAGGAATATTCATTTGGTTCATATTTCTACTGATTATGTTTTCTCAGGTAAGAAAAATACTCCTCTTTCTCCTTTGGATACGGATAAAAATCCGGTTTCCGTGTATGGAAAGACTAAACTTGAAGGGGAAAAGAATGTTATTTTTAATGCGTATTCATATATTATTATACGCACAGCTTGGCTTTACTCTGAAACAGGCAATAATTTTGCCAAGACAATGCTTCAATTGGGAGCAGAAAAGGAAAGTCTAAATGTGGTTTATGACCAAATAGGCTCACCAACCTTTGCAACAGATTTAGCCCTTGCTATAATGAAAGCTGTGGATAAATTCTCAGAGCCACAAAAGCAAATATTACATTACACAAATGAAGGTGTTTGCTCTTGGTATGACTTTGCAAAGAAAGTAATGGAGATAGGAGGTAGAAATTGTAAAGTTAATCCAATACTGACTTCTCAATACCCAACCCCTGCTCAAAGACCTGCATATTCTGTTTTGGATAAGCAACCATTGAAAGACTTTTTGCAAATAGAGATACCTCATTGGGAAGATTCTCTAAAAGAATGTATTAAGTTACTTCTTTAGATGTAGGAATTATTATTTGATTTCATAGTTCTGTAATCAAGAAACAAATTTCTGAATTAAAGAAACAAAACCTTGAAATCAAATAATAATTACAATGTGTCTTAGTCTTTAGCAACAATAAGATAGTAATTTTTCTTACCTCTTTGAACAAGAATGTATTTTCCATTTAACAAGTTCTCTTGAGAGAGAGTTGTCTTGTCATTAATCTTTTCTTTATTTATTGATAGTGAGTTTTCTTTTAATGCTCTGCGAGCTTCACCCTTTGAAGAGAGTATTTGAGTCTTTTCTGTCAGTAAATCTATTATATCAGTTTGAGTACCGATAGTATCTTTGTTTACTTCAAACATAGGAACTCCATCAAACACAGCTAATAAAGTTTGCTCATCAAGAGATTTTAAATCATCTATAGCACCTTTGCCAAAGAGTATTTCAGAGGCTTTTAGACTTGAATCTAAGTCTCTTTTAGAATGAACTCTTATTGTGAGTTCTTTTGCTAATTCTTTTTGCAATAAACGTAAGTGTGGTGCGCTCTCGTGCTGTGTTTCTAAGGCTTGTATTTCTTCTTGAGTGTGAAGAGTAAATATTCTTATAAATTTCTTTGCATCTTCGTCAGATGTGTTGAGCCAAAACTGATAGAAAGTGTAAGGAGATGTCCGTTGAGGATCTAACCATACATTCCCTTTTTCTGTTTTGCCGAATTTTTTGCCATCAGCCTTTGTAATAAGCGGACAAGTCAAGGCATAAGCTTCACCATTTTCCATACGGCGAATTAGCTCTGTGCCGGTTGTGATATTACCCCATTGATCGCTTCCACCCATTTGTAAACGACAATCATACTCTTTATATAAATGAAGAAAATCATAGCCTTGTAACAACTGATAAGAAAATTCTGTAAAAGAAATACCTGTTTCCATTCTTTTCTTAACGCTGTCTTTTGCCATCATATAATTAACAGTGATATGTTTTCCAATATCACGAATGAAATCAATAAAAGACAATTCCTTTGTCCAATCATAATTGTTTAATATCAAAGCACCATTAGGCTTATTAGAAGAGAAATCAAGGAATTTTGAGAGTTGTTTCTGAATGTAATCCTGGTTGTGTTTTATTTGTTCAATGGAAAGAAGTTTTCTTTCTTCACTTTTGAAAGAAGGATCTCCAATCATACCTGTTGCTCCTCCCAAAACAACTAAAGGACGATTGCCACACTGCTGAAAATGAGTAAGCATCATTACACCAACCAAGTGTCCTATGTGTAAACTATCGGCTGTTGGGTCAATGCCAACATAACCAGTTGCCATTCCTTTTGCTATTTGTTCTTCAGCTCCAGGCATAATATTGTGAATCATACCGCGCCAACGTAATTCTTCTACGAAATTCTTCATTGTTTTAAATTGTGTATAGTTATATTGTCTTGTAATTCTTATATTCTCCAATTCTCCAACCAAAACATTTCTCAATAAAATTTAGAAATCTTGCTTTTACAGAGAAATGCTTTTTTGTTGGATCAAAACTAAAAGTCCAATTTTGCTGTGCTATTTTTTCTTGCATGTATTTTGGGTGTGTTGCTCCAAAAAGAGTTAAAGCATCTATTTTACTATAATCAAATTCAGTTTCGCAAGTGTTTATATTCTCTTTAATCCATTGTTCATTATGCCAAAGAGAGTGAAAATATTTTTGTTTTTCTTGTTGATATGAAGGTGATTTAACCCAACCATAGTGATAGATAAAAGCATTTATTGGTTTTACTCTTATTTTGCGATTGTTTATGCGAAAGCCTTGAGCATCTTTGTATGAGTGCAATCCTTGCTGAGGTCTGACTATACGTATTTCTTTTTTATACCAACGTCTTGAAGAACCAATGTAATCATAAGAGCCATAAAAGTGTGTGTAGTTAAATAACAGACCTTCCACTTCTTTTGTATTGCAATATTTTTCCATAGCAGCTCTCACAATTGGAATATATTTCTCATGCATTACTTCATCGGCTTGAATATAAAAAGCCCAAGTAGTATCTTTTGGCAAAAAAGAGAGTGCAATATCTGTTTGTTGAGCAAGTACTCTGCCACCCTCTCTTAAAGAGTTATCCCAAATCGTTTCTATGATATGTATCTTTGGCGAATAGATAGTATGGATAAGATCCAAAGTGTCATCTTCGCTCTTGCCAACAGCAATGTAAAATTCTTCGCAAAGTGGAAGCACAGAACAAATGGCTTGTACTATAGGATAGTCAAACTTTATAGCATTTCGTACAAAAGAAAAACCAACTACTTTCATTGAACCCAAAAAGGCTTCTGTGTTTATATGAAAAGAGAGAGTAATTTTTGCTTACTCTCTCTTCTTAATTTTATTGCGCCCCCTTTAGGACTTGAACCTAAGACCCCATGATTAACAGTCATGTGCTCTAACCAACTGAGCTAAGGAGGCTAGCTCTCTGTCTCAAAAAGCGAGTGCAAAGGTACAACAATTTTTCTTACCAGCAAGTTTTTTGTGATATTTTTTTCATTTTTCTTTTGTAAGGTGTTTTTTTGTGTCATTATCACAATGGATTTAAAATTTTTTTGTACATTTGCCGTTTAAATGACAACGTTGCAAAAATAATAAACCATAAATATATAAACAGAGTATGAGAAAAGTCCTATTGTGTTTAATTTGTTTGCTTACAGTGGTATCTTTTGAGCAGTTGAAAGCCCAACCAACAATAAGTATGGTAGAGACTCATGATTCTACTTATTATACTGCTGTAATGACAGGAGTTGTTACAGATAAAGGAGGTTGGACAATAAATGGTGTAGGTTTTATTTGGGATACTTTGCCAATGCCAACAAGACAAACTGGAGCAAAAATAAAACAAGCAGCACCTTCATGTTTAGAGAATACACCTTTTTCAACTTTCCCTTCAGCAGCAAATCAGTATATGGCTTCAGGGAAACAATATTATGTACGTGCTTATGCTAAAAAAGGTAGTGGAACAATGGTAGATACTATTTTTTCAGCTCCTATGAGTGTTTATGTTACAGATCGTATTACTCCTTCTTTTAGAGTAGATAGTGTAACAAATATAGGACTTTATACAGCAACAATAAATTCAAGCATAAATGCAATCAATGATGTAGATTTACTATCAAAAAAAGGAATAATCTATTCAAATGCATATACAGAACCTATCTTAGGACAAGGTACAGTAATATATAACTCAACAACTCCAAGTACATACCCATATATTTGGACGACACCTATTTCTGCTTTGCAATCAGGTAGCACATATTATGCAAGGGCTGTGCTTGTTGTAAAGTATTTGAATACTAATTTGGATACTATTTATTCTCCTATATTTACTTTTACAACAGTAAGAGCTTGTGAAACTGCTCCATATAATGTTTCCATTAGTGATATTCAAACAACAAGTGCTATTGTTAAATTTACTCCTAGTATAGGACAAACAAAATGGCAAATAGATTATGGTTTTGCAGGTCATACACCTGGTGAAGGAACTTTGCAATTAACAGAAAGAGATAGTGTACAAATAAATAATTTGATAGGTAATCACTCGTATTCTCTTTTTGTGCGTGCTGTGTGTGATACAGAGTATAGTGATTGGTCTATAATTCAAACTTTTACAACACGTGCTCCAGCTTGTGCTCCAGTAAGTACTATAAATGCTGCATTAATAGGCTCTACTTATGCTAAAATTACATGGATTCCAGGTTCAATGACTCAAAATAAATGGGAGGTTTGTTTTGTGAAGTATAATGAGACTTTCCCTGATAATGGAACAATAATTACTAGTGCCCTATTTACTCCAATAGGTTTAATCCCTCAACAGAGGTATAAACTTAGAATAAGAGCAATTTGTATAGATACTCTTGGGGTTACAATTTATAGTGATTGGTCAGGAGATTATTTGTTCATTACACCACCTTCTTCTTTAGAAGATGTAGAGGGTAATACTATAGATAAAGTAACTATTTATCCTAATCCAACAGATGGTACCCTTTATTTTAAAAGTTCAGATGCACAAAAGGTAACAAAGATAGAAATATATAATGCTTTAGGAGAAAGAATATTTGTTTCAGATACTTTGCCACAAAGTTATACATTAGATAAGCACAAGAAAGGTGTTTTTCTTGTTAAGATATACGCTGGTAGTAGCGTTCAAACGGAAAAAGTAATATTAAACTAATAAAATTCGGACTAAAAAATGCTTTTAAACATTCTTTTACAAGTAACACAGACGGCAACAGAAGTAGCATCTACTTCTGCACCAGCCGTAACACAGAAGACACTAAACATCTTTGACCTTGCTGTTAAGGGTGGTTGGATAATGATTGTCTTAGCTATACTTTCTATAGTTGCAGTCTATATATTTGTAGACAGATATCTTGCATTGAACAAGGCAGCTAAGGAAGATGACAATTTTATAAATAATATTAAGAATTTTGTCCATAATGGAGATTTACAAGGAGCAAAAAACCTTGCTGCAGCTAATATAACTCCTATTGGAAGGATGATTGCTAAAGGACTTGCACGTATAGGACGCCCGCTTAATGATATAAACCAAGCTGTTGAAAATGTAGGCAAACTTGAAGTTGCTCGTTTGGAAAACGGGGTTTCTATCGTTGGAACTATTGCAGGTGTTGGACCTTCTTTGGGTTTCCTTGGCACAGTTACTGGTATGGTAAGAGCCTTCTTTGATATGGCTAATGCAGGTAATAATATAGATATCACAATTCTTTCAAATGGTATTTATGAAGCCATGATTACAACAGTTGGAGGTTTGATAGTTGGTATAGTTTGTGGATTTCTTTACAGCATTTTGGTGGCAAAGATAAATAAGATTGTCTTTGTGCTTGAAGCTCGTACAATGGAATTTATGGATCTTTTACATGAACCAGCATAATAAAAAATAGTAATGATTGAAAGTAGAAATAAGATAAACCCTAACTTTAATTCGGCTTCAATGAGCGACTTGGTTTTCTTGTTGCTTATCTTTTTTATGCTCACTTCTACAATGATAAGCCCTAATGCAATAAAGCTTTTGTTGCCAAAAAGTTCTTCTGGACAGACTATGGCAAAACAAAATGTTACTGTTTCTATTGATGCAAAGAATAATTACTTTGTAGAAAATCAGCCTACTCCTCAGAGTGAGCTTGTGCCTGCAATAGAGAATTATTTAGGCGGTGTTCAAAATGGAATAGTTAAATTACATGCAGACAAAAGTGTTCCTGTGCAATATGTGGTTACAGTTATAGACGCGGTTAATCAAATAAATGTAAAGACAGCACAAAAGCATAAAGTTATTCTTGCAACTGAACAGAAATAACCCTTTTTGCATAGAGTGGAATATGGATTTAGTGGATAGAAATAAGAAAAGAAGTCTAATAAGTATAGCAGTTACGGTGGTTTTTCATGCACTTGTAGTGGTATTGCTGTTTTTTATTGGACTAAAATATCAAGTACCACCACCAGCAGAAAGAGGTATACTTATGGATGTGGGTTCTTTGACTGATGTAGGCAATGCTTCACCAGGGCAAGAAGGCGGTGCAAGTGGAGAAAATTCTATTCATGATATCTCAGAGGCACAAGAGAATGCTGTAACGTCAAATGACGAAGAGAGTACAATCTCTTCTTCGAAATATAGGAACTCAAAACCAACGCTAACACCAAAAACAACACCAAAAGAAAATGATGTCCCAGCAGCCTTGTTCTCAAAGGGAAAAGTTAAAGGCGGTACAGGTTCTGGTCAAGGCATAGGTTCTGGCGATGGTATTGGTTCTGGTTCTGGTAATAATGGTAGAGGTGGCACCGGCTCAAGTGGCTATGGAGCTTCTTTCGCTCTTAGTGGTAGAAGTAGCAAATCTCTGCCTCACCCTTCACGCAAGACAGATGAGGTCGGCTCTATAGTGGTTACAATATGGGTTAATCAGGAAGGACAAGTAACACGTGCTATTGCAGGAGCTAGAGGTACAACAATAGATAACAAATCTCTTTGGCATCAATGTGAAGTTGCAGCCAGTAGCTCGAATTTTACAGCCTTACCTTCTGCACCTGAATTGCAGAAAGGCACAATTACATACAAGTTCCGCCGATAACTAAATAGTTAGCAATAATCTTGATAAATAAGATTAATTAGAATAATGATAGCAAAAGAGCAATTCTGACAAAGAATTGCTCTTTTGTTTTTGTGCTTGAAAATATATCTTTGTTTTGCTGTCCTAAAACAAAGATTGAGTCTGTTAAAACAAAGAAAGAAAATGTTGAAACAAAGATTTATCGATAGGTAATAAAGAGTGCTGGGAAACAAAAGGACATAAAAAAAGCAGTCTCAGGAATTTCTCGGGACTGCTCTTTATTAGCTAACTTAAGCTAAAATTACATAGCTGGAGTTTGTGCTGGAGTCTCTGTAGCTGTAGCTGTCATAGTCTCTTCCATTGGAGTCTCTGTAGCTGTTTCAGCTGGAGTTTCAGTCTTGCTTCCGCAAGCTGCAAATACTGTTGCTAATGTAATAGCTGCTAATAAAAACATTGCTTTTTTCATCTTACTTTTTGTTTTAAAGGTTTAACAATTCGTTTTGTTTACAGCTGCAAAATTACACATTTTTTCTGTATAGGCGATAAAAAAGTGCTTTTTGTGATTATTTAACGTTTTATTTCGTTACTTTTTTGCTTCATTGCAATAAACGAAGTGTTGTCTGGAAAGTAATATAGTGCTGAATCACAAGTGATTGATATTTCTTCAGATGATGCATATCTTTGTTTTGCATTTAAAAGATCAACCCATGCTTTTTCTTCACTTTTATATCTCAAAAGGAAATTTTCTACCACTTTTACAGCTCCTTTGTAGTCTCCTTGTTGATAATGCATATAATAAAATAATCTTACAGGTTCATAACACAAAGGTTTCATTACAATACATTTGTTAGCCCATAGAGCACAAGAATCTAATTTGTTGAGCTTATAATAATAGTTTGCAATTCTATATTCTTTGAGTGCATAGTAAGGATTGGAGTTATCAGCAAGTGCAACGCGCAAAGCATTTACTCTGTCTCCATCTCTATCATAACGCATTGCTATTGTCAGGGCTATTGGGTTAGTGTTCTCGTCTATATTTGGTATTTTGGGGAAATAAGTCTCCCATTCTTCACCAGTAATAGAAATAGTGGTGTCGCCGTTTGTTTGCAAAATCTTTGCTTTCTGCATTATTGAGCTTGTGTAGTGAAGGCTTTCTATTACTATTATAGGAATACTAACAATGGCAATTATATATAGTATGTATCTTTTAGTATTCTGAGTTTCGTTTCTCTTATATGTCTTTATGTAAGCAAAGAGAATTAGAGCTAAGGCTAAAGCTAAATACATTTGACAATCCCCTCTTTCCAATGGAAAGTTAAACAAAGCGTCATTGATGTAAGAAACTAAAATCATAGCTCCCATAAGCGAAGCAAAACGAGTGCTATCAGGTAAATGACGTTTGAGTTGGGTTTTAATGAACAGCCAAAACGCAGACAGATACAAAAGAATATAAGCTATCAATCCAAATATACCTAATTCACTCCACATTTCTAAAAAGTCATTGTGAGCATGGTCAGAAACAATGTAGCCTGGTTTTTGCGCAGCTTCTACTTTCATTATTGCTAATTTGTGATTGCCTACTCCATAGCCAAGGATTGGTTTTTCTTTTATTATATGCCAAGTGTTGTGCCAAATCTTCAGTCGTCCTTTACTGTTGCCATCTTCGATAGATTTAAAGCGAGTGGAAACAGCATAAGATTCTTCATTTAGTCCTGTGAATTGTTTGACAACATAACTGTGAGCAGTGTATTGGTTGAAGTTGTATTTAATGAAGGCATTGCCAGCAAAAAATCCGCAAAGAGCAAAAATCAATATGCATAAAGAGTTTGTTAGTACTTCTTTCCCTTTTTTTAAATAGAAGAAAGAGTATAGTGCATAGGCAACAATGATAACTAAATTTTCAATCAGTCCCAGGAATGTAGCTCTTGCAGATAAAATGACTAAACAAAAAGTAACTCCATAAACCAAAGCAAGTCCTAACCATTTTACAACTCTTTTTCTGAACAAGAAAGCGTAATACAAAAGTGGTAATTTGAAAAGCAAAGCCACAGCAAATATGTTTTTGTTACCATAGAAACCATTGAGCCAAAGGTTTTTTCTTGGATTGACATTTACTCCTAAATAATAGTATGCAATTATACACCAAGCCACATTGAAAAGAGCTACGGCAATGTTTAAACCTACAAGAAGATTGATAAGAGAGGGCTTTTTATTTAAGAAAATGGCTAAAAATACAAATGTCATATACACAATTAGCCAACGATTTAGTACAACAATGCTTTCAACAATGTTCATTGATTGAAGCATTGATACAATCATAAAAGCAATCAAGAGTAGGAAAGCATAATTCATTTTGTTTGCAAATATGCTTCTATGAATTGATCCTTGTTGCTTTTTGGCTGTGTAAAAAAGTAAGAAACAAATACTGCCTATATTGGCTAAAGCCAGAACATAATGTTTCATGGTTGTAGAGTCCAACACAAAAAGTGGAGGGAATATTTGCATAATAAAATAAAGTGTAACCAATATTCCGCTGACGAAATAAATACTCTTAAAAGGGTTGTAATTTCTATTGTAATAGCTATCCATACTTGTTATTTTTATTGCTTAAAATTACTAATAAAGGAGTGCAAAGATAGAGAAAATATTCATTTTTTGTTTGCTTTTTCTGCTCATTTTAAGAAAAATGAAGTATCTTTGTCGTTCAAACAAATAAATAATTATAGAACACATAAAAACAAAGACACACAAATGAAGAAAGTAATTACATCATTTTGCTTGGTTTTAGCATTGTCTGTTATGACAATGACACTGTTTGCACAACAAGGAAAATTTCGTGGAACAGTAAAATATACAATGAAATGGGAGGGCGACGTTCCCCAGGGAGCATCAACAGAGTTTTCAATTAAGGTTTTTGACCAACAAGAGTCTTTTACCTTTTCAATGCCAACTCTGACAAATGCAGAAAGCAGAACAGCTTATGCTCTTATTGATTTTTCTCAAGTTCCATTGGAAGGAGTAACAGGTAAGTGGTATATAAAGTCAAAGATAAAAGATGAAGACCTTAAAAATGTTACTTACGAGGTCACAAATGAAACAAAGACTATTGCTGGTAAAACATGCAAGAAAGTTAATGTAACATTTAAGGAAGATGATGGTACAGAGAAGAAAGAAAGTATTTGGATGTGTGATGCAATGGGACCAAAGGAAGACCTTAACTTCTATCCAGGATTGAAAGGTATGCCATTTGAATTTCCTATTGAGGCAGAAAAATATAAGATTACTTTCACAGTATCAGAAATTGTAGAAGGTAAGGTTAGCGAGGCAGATATGCTTTTACCAACAGGATATGAAGAAATCACTACTGACGACTTTAAAGAAATGATGACAGAGATACAGAAGGCTTACGGTAAAGGTGGTGGAAGTGACGATGATATTTAATAGATATTAAGGAGACCATATTACGAAAAAGCAAAAGAAAACAGATAGCTTTTCAAAAGACATAAAGGAAAACACTAAACAAGAAAAGCCGCTGAAAAACATATCAGCGGCTTTTCATAGTGAAATCACTACTCGTGTTATAGGAACATTTTTTGTTCTTCTATCTGTCTTTTTATTTTTTTCGTTCATATCTTTTTTTGTGTCTTGGTCTTTAGATTATAATATAGTGTCTTCGCCTGCAGATGTCTTAGAAGGCAATAAAGACACTGCTAATTGGGGAGGAGCTATTGGTGCATGGCTCTCTTCTGTTTTTATCGAGAGAACATTTGGTGTAGCTTCTTTTGGTTACATATTTATATTTGCAATTATTGGTCTAAAACTCTTTGCAATCAATATTAGTCGTTTTGCTCTTAAGGTACTTAGAACCCTTGTTATTATGCTATGGATTTCTACGTTAACTGGTTTAATTATTTACTTTGCTCATTTAGATAACTTCACAGAGTTTGCTGGCACTGTTGGTATATCCATTGCTTCTTGGCTTGATGGAGTTGTGGGATTGGTGGGAGCTATTATATTTATGCTTTTCTTCACTATTGTTACTCCAATGCTTTTGTTTGGAGTGAGATATAGTTTTGTTGCTAACTCAATAAACAATCGTACTCCAAAACAAAAGAAAGTAAAAGTTGCAAAACAAGAGCCAGAGTCACAAGTTCAGCAAGAGCCTCAACAAGAAATACCCCAAACACAAGCAAAAGCATCTTCAGCATCTGCCTTTACCCCTAATATCTATAACTATGGAGGTAACCAACAAGAAGAAAATGTGGATTCTTTGTCAACAATCAATATGGTGAATGCAAAGAAAAAAGATGATGACGGCTTGACGGAAGAAGAAAAAACAGCACTTCTTGCTTTTCAAATAAGACAGCAAGAACAAAGACAACAGACAACAGCTTCACAAGAGCAACAACCTCAAGAACTACAAAATATAAGTATAAATCCTTTTCAAGAGGAGCCTATTGCAGAATATCAAATGCAAATGCCTTCTGAGGCTAAGAAAGAGCAACCACAAGCAGAGCAAGATGTGGCTTTTGAAATAGAACAACCAAAAGGTACTCAAGAACGAATGGAAAATGAAGAACGAATGGAAGAAGATGTCGAAACCCAGGAGCAACCTATGGCTCATCATACCATAGATACGCCTTATGATCCGCATGAAGACTTATCAACCTATCAGTTCCCTTCAACAGATTTTCTTATCAATTATGAATTGAAGAATAAAGAGGTTAGCTCTGAGGAATTGCTGAAAAATAAGAATAGAATAGTAGATACTCTGAAAAACTATAAGATAGATATATCAAAGATTGTTGCCACAGTTGGACCGACAGTTACTCTATATGAGATAGTGCCTGCTCCGGGTATAAGGATTTCAAAAATAAAAAATCTTGAAGATGATATTGCTTTGTCTTTGTCTGCTTTGGGTATAAGAATTATTGCTCCAATACCTGGCAAGGGAACAATAGGTATAGAGGTGCCAAATGAACATCCTCAGGTTGTCTCAATGCGTTCAATGATTAACTCTGCAGAGTTCCAGAACTCAAAGTATGAGTTGCCAATAGCCATAGGAAAGACAATATCTAATGAACCTTACGTAACAGACCTTGCAAAAATGCCTCACTTACTTATGGCAGGAGCAACAGGACAAGGAAAATCTGTAGGATTAAATGCTATAATAACTTCATTGCTTTACAAAAAGCATCCTTCAGAACTAAAATTTGTGATGGTGGATCCAAAGAAAGTGGAATTGTCTTTGTATAACAAGATAGAAAGGCATTACCTTGCAAAATTGCCAGACTCAGAGGAACCAATTATTACAGACACTCGCAAGGTTGTTCGCACTCTTAATTCTCTGTGTTTAGAGATGGACAGCCGTTACAATTTGTTGCAAAGTGCACAAGTCAAGAATATAAAAGAATATAATCCTAAATTCTGTGCTCGCCGTCTTAATCCGGAACAGGGGCATCATTATATGCCATACATTGTGCTTGTAATAGATGAATTTGCAGACCTTATAATGACAGCAGGCAAAGAAATAGAACAGCCAATAGCTCGTATTGCTCAGCTGGCTCGTGCTGTGGGTATTCACCTTATTATTGCCACACAACGTCCTTCTGTAAATATTATCACAGGTATTATAAAGGCTAATTTCCCTGCTCGTATAGCTTTCAAAGTCTCTTCAGTTGTGGATTCACGAACTATTCTTGATTCTAAGGGAGCAGACCAACTCATAGGCAAGGGAGATATGCTTATCTCTACAGCAATGGGGCTTTTGCGTATTCAGTGTGCTTTGGTGGATACAGAAGAAATAGAAAAGATAGGAGACTTTATTGGCTCACAAAGAGGTTATCCTGAGTGCTTCTTGTTACCAGAATATATTGATGAAAACTCTGAACCAAACAAGGATTTTGATCCTAAGCAGATTGATGAAAAGTTTGAAGAGGCAGCACACCTTATTGTATCATTGCAACATGGCTCTACATCAATCATTCAACGCAAAATGTCTTTGGGCTATGCTCGTTCTGGTAGAATAATGGACCAATTGGAAGCAGCAGGTATTGTTGGACCATTCAGTGGTAGCAAGGCTCGTGATGTACTGATAAAAGATGAGGTAGCTTTAGATGAATTCCTAAAAGAGTATTTAGGTAAGCCAAACTAAAAACAAACCATTCAAAAATATAAATAAATATGAAGCGTGTATTTCTAAACACAATATATTCCTTATTTGCTTTACTATTGTCTTTTTGTTCTTTTGGACAAGGAACAGTGAAAAATGGAGTAGTAGTAGATGCTAAAGCGCAAGGTATAATCACCAATGCAGCCAGTAGAATAAGTAAAGATAGTCCATTGAGTTTTTCTTTTTCTTCCATAAACAAAGGAGAAAAAAAAGCTCAAAGGGGTAGTGTGTTGCTAAGTGGTGGAAAATATGTTGCCTCTTTTGCTTCTAATACCATTTATTGCGATGGCAAGAGCGTTTGGAGCTATAACCCTCAAACAAATGAAGTGAATATAAATGATATTGATGCAACAGGCAATGATATGATGAACATATCTACCTTTATAAGCAATGCAAATAAGAATTTCCGCCCAAAACTAATCCGCAAACAAGGAGTGAATTATATTCTTGACCTGACTCCAAACCACAAGAGCTCTATTTCAAAGGTTAGACTTGCAATCAATAGCTCCATTTATAGGCTTTCAAGTATGGAAGTGCATTATTATAGTGGTAACATAGTCTCTTTTAATATATCAAATTACAAAGCTAAGGCTAAGACAACAGCTAATTCATTTGTTTTCCCTAAAAAGAAATATCCCAAAGCTCAAATAGTAGATTTGCGTTAGAGCTCACAGCTTTTATAACCAACAAAAAATGTAAAAGAGCTAAAACTCTACGTCAAACTCTATATTATCCTTTTGGGTATCGGTGTTAGAGTTCTGTTTAGGTTTTATCTCTTTTTGCTTTGCTATTTGTTTTGTTTGTTTTTCGGGTGTCTTTATGATTGAATGTTTGCTTTTCTTGTTTTGCATCTGGGGGTGATGACCACCATGCTTATACACATCACGCCAATAGTTGTCATTGAGATTTGAGACCATAACACCTTTAGAAGTGGAAGAATGAACAAAAGTATCTTGTTGCAGGTATATACCAACATGATTTACTTGTCCGCTTTTGTTTTGGAAAAACACTAAATCTCCCTCACGCAAATCTGTGCGGCTATCAACAGGATTGACCACTGTTTCCATATCGCTACTACGTCTTGGCAGGTTTATGCCATATACATCTTTATATACGTTTTGCACAAATCCAGAGCAATCCACCCCATCTTTTGTTGTGCCACCGGCAAGGTATCGTGTGCCAAGCCAAGATTTATAATAACTTGTTAAATCACTGTCTTGTTTGTGTGAAGTGTTTGTTTTGTTTCTTAAAAGAGAACAAGAGCCTAAGCCAATCACACAAAATAGAAATATAATGTATTTAATGTGTCTCATAAAATCAGTTGTATTTGGTTGCAAATATAATCATTTCTTCTGATAGAGAGATAAGCTTTACATAAAACAAAGATTTGGTGTAACCAAATCAAGTAATAACCTTTTCTTTCTTTGTTTTGAGTTGCCCAATCTTTGTTTGCGTTGAGCTATAACCCCATTATAGCAACTATATAATGCCATTATAGAAGTTATATAATGGCATTATAGAATCTCTATAACCCCATTATATAATCAATAGATCTTTGTTTGAATTTCTTGTCTCTTTGTTTTAGCGGGGTAGAACTTTGTTTTTTTATTGCTTTTGTTTGCCAATTCAAAACTTTGTTATGCTTTTGCCATAGATTAAGCAAAGAAGTGTTTAACTTTGATAACAATACCAAATAGTGTTGCAAGTATTGATTGGTTTGCTTTTTGTAATTGTACTGTATTAAAAACAAATGGTGTAACATATATTGATAAATACACTTTTGGGAGGAGTATTGGTGATTTGCAAATTATATGAGGGACTATACATAAAATAAATAAAATATGAGTAACAAGATTATACTTTATTATATATAGGCACTAAAAAAAGGAGTAGCTTGCTACTCCTTTTTCTTTTGTGTAGTTTGTAATTGCTTTGCAATTATTTTACTTCATTAAAATGAGATTTTGCCACACCACAAACTGGGCAAACCCAATCATCAGGAAGTTCTTCAAAAGGAGTTCCTGGCATTATACCATTCTTTGGATCTCCAATTTCTGGGTCATAAGTGTAACCGCATACGTCGCATTCAAATTTTTTGTCTTTCATATTTCTTAAAGTGTTTTAGGTTAAATATTAGGTGCAAAGTAAAACAAATTATCTCAAATGACAAAGAGAAAAATGCAAAAAGCTAAAAAAAATAGAGAAAAGTTTGGTGGTAATGTTTTTTTTTGTATTTTTGCACCCTCAAAAACAATAGAGTGAGCCTTTGAGTGTTTATCTTTCTTAAAATTCTATAAGAGAGAATGGGTTGGATGCAAAAGGGTTAGTTTCTGATAATTACAAGTGGCTATGTAGATTCAGAAAGCTGTGGTTTGAGAGAAGGAAAATGAACAAAAGAGAGTAAAAGAACATTCTTATTTTGTCATATTAGATAATAATTATACCTTTGCAACCCAAAATTTAGCAAGGAAAAGAATTTAGAAAAACAGATATATATTAATTTTGTAGATTAAGATATGCCAACAATTCAACAATTAGTTCGTAAAGGACGTAAACAAATTGAGTATAAGAGTAAATCTCCAGCATTGGATAGTTGTCCACAGCGTAGAGGAGTTTGCACAAGAGTTTATACAACAACACCAAAGAAGCCAAACTCAGCAATGCGTAAAGTTGCCAGAGTACGTTTAACAAATCAAAAGGAAGTAAACGCATACATTCCAGGAGAGGGTCACAACTTACAAGAGCACTCTATTGTAATGATTAGAGGAGGGAGAGTAAAGGATTTGCCAGGTGTACGTTATCATATTATACGTGGAGCTTTGGATACAGCAGGAGTTGATGGAAGAAAGCAAAGACGTAGTAAATATGGTGCAAAGAGACCAAAGGCAGCAAAGTAATACATATTAAATAGAATAGAATAATAAATATAGCTTTACCATAAAATGAGAAAAGCAACACCAAAAAAGAGAATAATCCTTCCAGATCCAAAGTTTAACGAAGTATTGGTAACAAAGTTTGTTAATAATATAATGCTGAAAGGAAAGAAAACGATAGCTTACACTATTTTTTATGATGCAATAGACATAGTAAGCGATAGAACAAAAGAGAATGGTTTGGAAGTGTGGAAAAAAGCCTTATCAAATGTAACACCAAATGTTGAGGTTCGTTCACGTAGAATTGGAGGAGCAACATTCCAAATTCCAACAGAAATACGTCCAGATAGAAAGCAGTCAATAGGAATGAAGAACTTGATAGGATTTGCTCGTAAAAGAAATGAGAAAACAATGGCTCTTTGTTTAGCAAGTGAAATTATGGCTGCATATAAAGAAGAAGGTTCTGCATTTAAGAGAAAAGAAGATATTCACAGAATGGCAGAGGCTAATAAAGCATTCTCACATTTTAGAATTAAATAATATAGAGGATAATAAATGCCAGATTTAAAATATACAAGGAATATAGGTATTATGGCTCATATTGATGCCGGTAAAACTACAACTACAGAACGTATATTGTATTTTACAGGTAAGAACCATAAGATCGGAGAAACACATGATGGAGATGCAACCATGGACTGGATGGTTGAAGAGCAGGAAAGAGGAATCACCATTACTTCTGCAGCAACTACAGTTTTTTGGAAGTATAATGACAATAAGTACAAGATAAATATTATAGATACTCCGGGACACGTTGACTTCACAGTTGAAGTTGAGCGTTCTTTGCGTGTATTAGATGGAGCTGTTGCTTTGTTCTGTGCAGTTGGAGGAGTAGAGCCACAGAGTGAAACTGTTTGGCGTCAAGCAGATAAATATGGCGTGCCTCGTATTGCTTTTGTCAATAAGATGGACCGTTCAGGTGCTGACTTTTTTAATGTAGTAAAACAAATAAAAGAGAGATTGGGAACAATTCCTGTTCCATTGCAAATACCTATTGGACAAGAGGACATGTTCAAAGGTGTTGTTGATTTGATTACAAATAAGGCATTGATGTATGATGAAGAGTCAAAAGGTACAAAAATGTATGAAATACCAATGCCAGATGATTTGAAAGAAATAGCTGCTCAGTACAGAAGACAGCTTATTGAGGGTGTTGTAGAAGAAGATGACAAACTTCTTGAAAAGTATATGGAAGATGAAAACTCTATCACAGAGGAAGAAATGATTTACTATATACGTCGTGCAACATGTTCGAGAAAGATAACTCCAATACTTTGTGGTTCATCATTTAAGAATAAGGGTGTTCAAAATCTTTTGGATGCTATTACAGCTTTCTTACCTTCACCAACAGATGTTCCAGATGTAGAGGGAACAAATCCCAAAACAGGTGATAAGGAAATCAGAATGATAGATGTTAAAGCACCATTTTGTGCTTTAGCATTCAAGATAGCAACAGACCCTTATGTTGGAAGGATCTGTTTCTTTCGTGTTTATTCTGGAACATTGAAAGCAGGTTCTTATGTATATAATGCATCTACTGACAAGAAAGAAAGAATAGCACGTATTATGCAAATGCACGCTAATCACCAAAATCCATTAGATGAGATTGAAGCAGGTGATATTGGTGCAGCTGTAGGATTTAAGGAAATAAAGACAGGTAACACACTTTGTGATGAAGACCACCCAATAGTATTGGAGTCTATGACATTCCCAGAGCCAGTTATCAATATAGCAGTAGAACCATTGAAGCAAGCAGATGTTGATAAATTCAATAATGCTTTAATGAAATTGACTGAGGAAGATCCAACATTGAAAGTTGCAACAGATGAAGCATCTGGTCAAACAATTATGAAGGGTATGGGAGAATTACACTTAGACATTATTCTTGATCGTATGAGAAGAGAATTTGGTGTTGAGTGCAACCAAGGTAAGCCACAAGTTGCTTATCGTGAAGCCATCACAACAGCTTGCGAACACAGAGAGGTTTATAAGAAACAAACTGGTGGTCGTGGTAAGTTTGGTGATGTTCTCTTCCGTCTTGAACCAGCAGATAAAGACTTCAAAGGATTGCAATTTGTTAATGCAATTAAGGGAGGAAATATTCCAAAAGAATTTATTCCTTCAATAGAAAAAGGTTTCAAGCAAGCAATGAAAAATGGTGTTTTAGCAGGTTTTCCAATGGATAGTATGAAAGTTACTATTATAGATGGTTCTTATCACCCAGTGGATTCAGATGCTTTATCATTTGAAATGGCTGCAAAACTTGGTTTCAAAGAGGCTGCAAGAAAATGTAAGCCAGTTCTTATGGAGCCTATCATGTCTTTAGAGGTTACAACACCAGACACATATCTTGGTATGGTAACAGGAGACTTGAACCGCAGAAGAGCTATTTTGGAAAGCATTACTGCAAAAGTTGGTATTCAAGCAGTAAAAGCTAAGGTGCCACTTTCACAAATGTTTGGTTATGTTACAGCTTTGAGAACAATTACATCAGGAAGAGCAAACTCTACAATGGAGTTCTCACACTATGCACAAGCACCAAAAGATGTAACAGAGCAAGTATTGAAAAAAGACGAATAATAAACTAATATAAAGACAAGTAACGTGAGTCAAAGAATTAGAATTAAATTAAAGTCATACGATCATAACTTAGTAGATAAGTCTGCTGAGAAGATCGTAAAAACTGTAAAGTTGACAGGTGCAGTTGTTAATGGACCTATTCCATTGCCAACTAACAAGAAAATTTTCACAGTCAATCGTTCAACTTTCGTTAATAAGAAAGCAAGAGAGCAATTTGAATTGAGCTCTTTCAAGAGATTGTTGGATATTTACAGTACTTCAGCTAAAACAATTGACGCTTTGATGAAATTAGAGTTGCCAAGTGGAGTTGAAGTTGAAATCAAAGTCTGATTAACTACAATAGAGATAATATAGTTGGTTAATCAGACGCCTCAGCCAATGCTTTGAGTGCAAGCTGAGTAATTATTAAAAATAAAAATAAGAGAATGTCAGGTTTAATTGGAAAAAAGATTGGAATGACCAGCATTTATGATGCCTCCGGCAAACAACAACCGTGCACAGTTATTGAGGCTGGTCCTTGTGTGGTAACACAAGTAAAGACAGTAGAAAAAGATGGATACAGTGCTATCCAGTTAGCTTTTGAGGAAGCAAAGGAAAAGAATTGTACAAAACCAATGAAAGGACACTTTGTAAAAGCTAACACAACTTGCAAGAAACACCTTTCAGAGTTTACACGTTTTGAAGATGATGCAAAGAAAAAATATGGAGAGACTTTAACATGCTCAATCTTTACAGAAGGCGAATATGTTGATGTTATAGGTATCTCTAAAGGAAAAGGATTCCAAGGTGTTGTTAAACGTCATCACTTCAATGGAGTTGGAGGTACAACTCGTGGACAATGTGATAGATTACGTGCGCCAGGTTCTATAGCAGCTTCTTCATACCCTTCAAGAATTTTTAAGGGATTAAGAATGGCCGGCAGAATGGGTGGAAAGAGAGTTAAGGTTCAAAACCTTCAAATCTTGAAAATCATTGCAGAAAAGAATTTAGTATTAGTTAAAGGATCTGTTCCAGGTCCAAAAGGAGCAATTTTAAAACTTGAGAGATGGAGTTAAGCATTTATAATATAGAAGGAAATGATACTGGCAGAAAAATATCTGTTAGTGATTCATTATTGGGCATAGAACCAAACGACCATGCAATTTGGTTAGATGTAAAACAATATCTTGCAAATCAACGTCAAGGAACCCATAAATCAAAAGAACGTTCAGAAGTTTCAGGCTCAACGCGCAAACTTAAACGTCAAAAGGGTACTGGTGGAGCAAGAGCTGGTGATACAAATTCTCCTACAATTGTTGGTGGAGGTAGAGCTTTTGGACCAAAACCAAGAGATTACTCTTTCAAGTTAAACAAGAAAGTGAAACGTTTGGCTCGTCTTTCTGCTTTGTCATATAAAGTAAAAGAGGAAAAGCTTATGGTGATAGAAGACTTTAATTTCCCAGACCATAAAACAAAAAATATGGTCAAGCTATTGGGCAATTTGAAGTTAGGTGAAAAAAAATCACTATTTGTGTTGAATAATCAAGATAATTTCGTAATTTTGTCAGCTCGTAACATTCCTAATGTTGATATAACTAACGCAAAATCAATCAATACATACGGCTTGTTGCATGCAAACAATGTGATTTTTTCTGAAACATCACTCAAGGAATTAGAAAATATGCTTGCTAATTCAGAGATAAAATCAGAGAAGTAACATTTAAGAAAGAGAAAAAGAGATGGAAATTATAGTAAAGCCGATTATTACAGAAAAAATGACTAAAACGACAGAGAAGTTCCCTAATCGTTTTGGTTTTGTTGTAGATAGGCGTGCAAATAAGATTGAAATAAAAAAGGCAGTTGAGTCTTTTTATAATGTTAAAGTTGAAAGAGTAAATACTATCAACTGCAAAGGAAAGAATAAGTCTCGCTATACAAAAGCTGGATTTATAGAAGGTAGAACATCAGCTTATAAAAAAGCAATTGTATTCCTTTCAGAAGGAGAAACAATAGATTTTTATAGCAATATTTAATAAGGATAAGATAGATGGCTTTAAAAAAATTGAAACCAACAACACCAGGACAACGTTTTAAGGTTGTAAGTTCTTTCGAAGAAATAACTACAAATAAGCCTGAGAAGAGTTTGGTATATGGTGTTAGAAAAAGTGGAGGAAGAAACAATCAAGGTAAGATGACTATGCGCTATATTGGTGGTGGTCATAAGAAATTGTATCGTTTTATAGATTTTCGTAGAGAAAAGGATGGTATTCCTGCTGTTGTGAAAACAATAGAATATGATCCTAATCGTACAGCACGTATAGCATTGGTTTGCTATGCTGACGGAGAAAAACGTTATATTGTTTGCCCTCACGGATTGAAAGTTGGTCAGACAGTAATGTCAGGTATTGGAGTTACCCCAGATATTGGTAATACTTTATTATTAAGCGAGATTCCATTTGGTACAACGATTCATAATATAGAATTGTGTCCTGGACAAGGAGCAAAATTAGTGCGTAGTGCTGGTTCTTATGCTCAGCTTATGTCAAGAGATGGAAAGTATGCAATCATTAAGATGCCTTCAGGTGAAACAAGAATGATTCTTCAGTCTTGTAAAGCTACAATAGGAATAGTATCTAATGTTGAGCATAACTTGGAAATTTCCGGAAAAGCAGGTCGCTCTCGTTGGTTAGGAAGAAGACCAAGAAATAGGGGTGTAGTTATGAACCCTGTTGATCACCCAATGGGTGGAGGTGAAGGTCGTGCTTCTGGAGGACATCCACGTTCAAGGAAGGGTATTCCAGCTAAGGGATATAAGACAAGAGCACCTAAGAAACATTCAAGTAAATATATAATTGAAAGAGCTAAGAAATAATTAAAATCATAGATAAGAGATGAGTCGTTCGTTAAAAAAAGGACCTTATATATTTTATAAGTTAGAGAAAAGAGTTTTAGCTGCACAAGCACAAAACAAAAAGACCACTATTAAAACATGGTCAAGAGCATCTATGATTTCTCCTGATTTTGTAGGTCAAACAATAGCTGTGCATAACGGAAACAAATTTATCCCTGTATATGTTACAGAAAACATGGTAGGGCACAAACTTGGAGAATTTGCTCCAACAAGAATTTTCCGTGGACATGCAGGTCAAAAAGATAAGGGTAATAAATAAAAATCGGCATTAAGAAATGGGATCAAGAAAACACATAAGTGCCCAGGCACGCAAGGAAGAAAGAAAAACTCTTTATGTTGCAAAATTGAATAATAATCCAACTTCGCCTCGCAAAACAAGATTAATGGTTGATGCTATTAGAGGATTAGATGTTAACAAGGCATTGGGAGTACTTCAATTCTCTCAAAGAGAATCTGCACCTAAATTACGTAAATTATTACTTTCAGCTATTGCGAATTGGCAAAAGAAAAATGAAGGTAAGAGATTAGAGGAAAGCGCATTATATATTAAAACCATCACTGTAGACAGTGCAAGACAATTAAAGCGTCTTCGCACAGCTCCAAGAGGTATGGGTTATAGGATTAAGAAACGTTCTAATCATGTAACACTTATCTTGGGTAGCAAAATTGAGGAACAACAAGCTATTGCAGCAGAGCCTAAGAGTAATAATGCTGAGAATAAATAATTTGTAAAATAAGTAAAAGGATATAATCAGGATGGGACAAAAAGCAAATCCAATAGGAAATAGATTAGGAGTCATCAGAGGATGGGATTCTAATTGGTTTGGAGGAAAAAGATTTGAGGCAAAATTAGTTGAAGATGATAAGATAAGAAAATATCTGAATGTTCGTCTTGCAAAGGCTAGTATTTCCAAGATATATATAGAGAGAACTTTAAAACTTGTTACAGTTACAATTAATACATCAAGACCAGGTTTAATTATAGGAAAGCAAGGTTCTGAAGTAGATAAATTGAAAGAGGAATTAAAGAAACTTACAAATAAGGATGTCCAAATAAACATATCAGAGGTAAAACGTCCAGAGTTAGATGCTGTATTAGTTTCTGCATCAATAGCTCGTCAAATAGAGGGAAGAGTTTCTTACCGTAAGGCTATTAAAACTGCTATCACATCAACAATGAGAATAGGGGCTGAAGGAATTAAAGTTTCAATTTCAGGTCGTATTGGTGGTGCTGAAATGGCAAGGACAGAGCATTACAAAGAAGGACGAACACCACTTCATACTTTAAGAGCAGATATTGATTACGCACAGACAGAAGCTCATACTACTTATGGTCGCATAGGTATAAAAGTTTGGATATGTAAAGGTATTGTTTATGGAAAACGTGAACTTGTTTCTTCCACTGTTGGAGGAATTCAAAAGGAGTCTCATGGTGGCATGCAACACCCTGCAAATATGAATTTGCGTCCACGTAGAAAAAAACAACAAGATTAGTTAACAAGACAAATATTGTACGATAATGTTACAGCCTAAAAAGACAAAATTTAGAAAAGCACAAAAAGGAAGAATCAAAGGTCTTGCTCATCGTGGATACGAAATATCTTTTGGTAGTTTTGGAATGAAAGCTTTGGAAAAGAGTTTTATTACAAGCCGTCAAATAGAAGCAGCTCGTCAAGCAGTTACTCGTTACATGAAACGTGAAGGACAAATATGGATTCGTATATTTCCAGATAAAGTGATTACAAAGAAACCAAACGAAGTTCGTATGGGTAAAGGTAAAGGGGCACCAGAATATTTTGTTGCAAGAGTTAGACCTGGTTCTATCTTATTTGAGGCAGATGGCGTTCCAATGGAAATTGCAAAAGAAGCTATGCGTTTAGCTGCACAGAAATTACCTATTGCTACAAAGTTTATTGTAAGAAGAGATTACGTTGAAGAATAATAAAGAATAGTAGAAGATGAAAAACAACAATGTAATAAAAGAACTTTCAGACACAGAGTTGCAGGAAAGGCTAACTGTAAGCAAGATGCAGTTAAATAAAATGAATGTTAATCATGCAGTAACTCCATTAGAGAATCCTAATAAAATCAAGGAATCAAGAAGAGATGTTGCTAGAATGATGACTGAATTGAGAAGACGTGAATTAGTAAATAAATCAGTTGATAATAAATAAAACCTAAACAGAAAAATGGAAAGAAATTTAAGAAAACAGAGAATAGGTGTAGTTATCAGCAATAAGATGGATAAAACTATTCGTGTTTTAGTTGAAAGAAAGGTTATGCACCCAAAATACGAGAAATTCGTAAAAAGAAGTTCCAAATTTATGGCTCATGATGAGAAGAATGAGTGCAATATGGGAGATGTTGTCAGAATAATGGAGACAAGACCATTGAGTAAGAATAAATGTTGGAGATTAGTTGAAATAATAGAAAGAGCTAAATAACATGATACAACAAGAATCAAGATTAGTTGTTGCTGATAATAGTGGAGCAAAAAGCGTACTTTGCATAAGAGTTCTTGGTGGAACGAAGAAAAGATATGCTACTATTGGGGATGAAATAGTTGTTGCTATTAAAGATGCCATTCCTTCTGGTGGAGTAAAAGCAGGTACAGTTTCAAAAGCTGTTGTTGTCAGAACAAAAAAAGAATTAAGGCGTCAAGATGGTTCATATATTCGTTTTGATGATAATGCGTGTGTACTTTTAACTCCAAATAATGAATTAAAGGGTACTCGTATTTTTGGACCTGTTGCAAGAGAGTTGCGTGATAAGCAACTTATGAAGATAATTTCATTAGCTCCTGAAGTATTATAACAGCAAAAAACAAGTAAAAATATGAAATTGCATATTAAAAAAGGTGATATGGTAAAGGTTATTTCTGGTGAATCAAAAGGTTTGACAGGAAGAGTCCTTGTAGTATATCCTAAGAAGTGCCGAGCAATAGTTGAGGGAGTAAATAAGGTTAAGAAACATACTAAACCAAGTCCTAAAAACACACAAGGTGGCATTATAGAAAAGGAAGCTTCTATTCATATTTCTAATTTGATGTTTGTTGACTCAAAGGGTCAAGCAACAAAGATTGGAAGAAGATTAGATGAAAAGACTAATAAATTAGAGCGTTATTCTAAAAAAACAGGGGAGGTAATTAAGTAATGGCATATACACCAAGATTAAAGCAGATATATAAAGAAAATATAATATCTGCACTAGCAAAAGAATATGACTATAAGACTGTAATGCAAGTCCCTCGTTTGTTGAAGATTTCTTTAAATCAAGGATTGGGGAAAACTGCAGTAGTAGACAAAAAAGTTATAGATAAGGGAATTGAAGAAATGAGTGTTATTGCTGGACAAAAAGCAGTGGCAACAAAGTCAAAGAAAGATATTTCTAATTTTCACTTAAGAAAAGGAATGCCAATTGGTGTGAGAGTAACATTAAGAGGAGATAGAATGTATGAATTCCTTGACAGATTGATTTCTGCTTCAATTCCTAGAATTAGAGATTTTAGAGGAATTAGTGATAAAGGTTTTGACGGAAGAGGAAATTATACTTTTGGTATAACAGAACAAATCATATTTCCAGAAATAGATATAGACAAAATCAATCATTTGCAAGGTATGGATATTACATTTGTAACATCTGCAAAAACAGACAATGAGGCTTTGTCTTTATTGAAAGCATTTGGGTTCCCATTTAAAAATCAAAACAGTTAATTTAATATGGCAAAAGAATCAATCAAAGCAAGAGAACGCAAAAGAGAAAAAATGGTTGCAAAGTATGCAACTAAAAGATCAGCCTTATTAGAAGCTGGTGATTATGAAGGACTTCAAAAATTGCCTAAAAATGCTTCACCTGTACGTTTACACAATAGATGTAAATTAACAGGACGTCCAAAAGGATATATGAGGCAATTTGGAATCTCTCGTATTAATTTTAGAGAAATGGCTTTAGCTGGATTAATACCTGGCGTAAAAAAAGCAAGTTGGTAAAAACAGAAAATAAAGAAAAGAAGATATGACAACAGATCCAATTGCAGATTATTTGACTCGATTGAGAAATGCATCTTTAGCAAAGCATAGAGTTGTAGAAATTCCAGCTTCTAAGATGAAAAAGGAGATTACAAAGATTCTTTTTGATAAAGGATATATTCTGAATTATAAGTTTGAGGAAGATGTTTTTCCACAAACAATAAAGATAGCTTTGAAATATAATCCTATGACAAAAGAGTCAGCAATGTCTAAGTTGACAAGAGTAAGTAGTCCAGGTTTAAGGAAATATGTTGGTGCAACAGAGCTGCCACGTGTATTAAATGGTTTAGGAATTGCAATTATTTCAACTTCTAAAGGTTTGATGACAGATAAAGAGGCAAGAACGCTGAATATTGGTGGAGAAGTAATCTGTTATATTAGCTAAAAAATAAAAGGAGAAATATAGATGTCAAGAATAGGTAAATTACCGATAAGCCTTCCCAAGGGGGTTGAAATTTCAGTTAAAGACAATAATGTTGTAACTGTAAAAGGAGCTCTTGGGACTTTAACACAAAATGTTGACTCTTGTATTACTATAAAAGTAGAGAACAATACAATAATGTTGGAAAGACAATCTGACCAAAAACGTCATAAAGCAATGCATGGTTTATATAGAGCATTGATTGCAAATATGGTAAAAGGTGTTTCTGAAGGTTTTCAAACAGTACAAGAGGTAATTGGTGTGGGATATAAAGCTCAAGCCAATGGACAAGTGTTAGAATTAGCATTAGGATATTCACATAACATATTTTTTGAATTACCTGATGAGATAAAAGTAACAACAATAACAGAGAAAGGAAAGAATCCTTTGATTATCATGAAGTGTTATGATAAACAACTTTTAGGACAGGTCGCTGCAAAGATACGTTCATTGCGTAAGCCTGAACCATATAAAGGAAAAGGTATTCGATTCCAAGGTGAGGAAGTTCGTAGAAAAGCTGGTAAGGCGGCTGCTAAGTAATTTGTTGGAAAAACTATAATCCGAAAATAAATGGCAAATAATAAAGTAAATAGAAGATTGAGATTAAAACTGGGTATTCGCAACAAAATTAGCGGAACAAAAGAAAAACCACGTTTAACAGTTTTCAGAAGCAATAAGGAAATATATGCTCAGATAGTAGATGATACTAATCATATAACTTTGGCATCCGCTTCTTCTTCAGAGAAGTCCTTTAGTAAAGAAGGAACAAAGATGGATATTGCAAAGTCTGTTGGAAAGTTGATTGCAGAAAGAGCAAAAACAGTAGGTATAGAAACAGTAGTATTTGATAGAAATGGTTATCTATATCATGGAAGAGTAAAATCATTAGCTAACTCAGCACGCGAAGGAGGCTTAAAATTCTAAGAGATATGGCAGATTTAAACGTAAAGAAAGTAAAGTCAAGCGAGATTGAATTGCAAGATAGACTTGTACATGTAAACAGAGTTACAAAAGTAACTAAGGGAGGTAGAACATTTAGTTTCTCTGCTATAGTTGTGGTAGGAAACGGTGATGGTATCGTTGGTTATGGACTTGGAAAAGCTAAAGAAGTTGCAGCAGCTATTGCAAAAGGAGCAGATGATGCTAAGAAGAATTTAATAAAGATTCCTGTTTTAAAAGGGACATTGCCACACGAACAAATAGGCAAATATTCTGGAGCAAGAGTTTTTCTTAAACCAGCTGCACCAGGAACAGGAGTTATAGCTGGTGGTGCTATGCGTGCTGTATTGGAAAGTGTTGGAGTAAAAGACGTGCTGGCTAAGTCTAAGGGTTCATCAAATCCTCATAGTGTAGTAAAAGCTACAATCAATGCGTTGATACAGATAAAAGATCCTTATACAGTTGCAAAACTTAGAGGAATTGAAATGGATAGAGTGTTTAATGGCTAAAATCAATTAGGAGATGAGAGTAAGAGTAACACAAGTAAAAAGTGGCATAGGAAGAACGCTCACACAAAAGAGAACGTTGGCTTCTTTAGGATTAAGGAAGATAAGCCAATACAGAGAACATGAATTGACACCTCAAATTCAGGGAATGATAGATAAGGTAAGTCATTTAGTTAAAGTAGAGGAAATTTAATAGAAACAATACTTAAAAAACAAGATAATCATGGATTTAAGTAATCTAAAGCCTGCACAAGGTGCAACAAAAAATCGCAAGAGAATAGGTAGAGGACAAGGCTCTGGAAGAGGTGGTACATCAACACGTGGTATGAAAGGAGCAAAGTCAAGATCTGGATATTCTCGCAAGATAGGATTTGAGGGAGGACAGATGCCTATATATAGACGTTTGCCAAAATTTGGTTTTAAGAACATAAATAGAATAGAATATTCAGTTATTAATTTGGATACATTGAATTCTCTTGTTGAAGAGAAACATTATTCTGATGTAACATTGGACGTTTTAAAAGAATGTGGTTTAATGTCTGCTCAAGACAAAGTAAAAGTCTTAGGAAGAGGTGAATTAACAGCTAAAGTCAATGTCTCAGTAAATGCTTGCTCAAAGTCAGCAAAAGAAGCCATTGAAGCAAAAGGTGGCGTTGTAACAATAATCTAAACGAAAAATAATGAAGAGACTTATCAATACACTCAAAAATATTTGGAACATAAAGGATCTTAGACAAAGAATCCTTTATACATTAGGGCTTGTTCTTATTTATAGAATAGGTTCTTTTGTTGTGTTGCCAGGTATCAATCCAAGTGATTTATCAAACTTACAAGCCCAAACAAAAGATGGAGTTTTAGGATTGTTAAACATGTTTTCTGGAGGTGCCTTTTCTAATGCCTCTATTTTTGCTTTGGGTATTATGCCATATATCACAGCTTCTATTGTTATGCAGTTGTTGACAATGGTTGTTCCATATTTTTCAAAAATGCAGAAAGAGGGTGAAAGTGGAATGAATAAGATAAACCAGATAACAAGATGGTTGACAATTGCAGTAACAATATTTCAATCTTTTGCTTATTTGGCAAATTTACGTTATCAACTTCAAGGAGCAACTATTTACAGTATCACAGGAAGCGATAGCTTAAACTTTATGAACTGGACTTTGCCAGTATCAATCATGCTTACTTGTGGAACTCTGTTTGTTATGTGGCTTGGTGAGAGAATTACTGATAAGGGCATTGGTAATGGTATCTCATTATTGATTATGATAGGTATTATTGCACGTTTGCCATTTGCATTGTTTGCAGAGTTTGCCTCAAGAATGGAAGAACAAGGAGGACAACTTGTAATATTCTTTGTTGAACTTGTATTCTTGTTAATCGTTATTATGATGTGTATTCTTTTAGTTCAAGGAACAAGAAAAATTCCAGTACAATATGCTAAGAGAATAATCGGTAACAAGCAATATGGTGGAGCACGCCAATATATACCTATAAAAGTAAACGCTGCAGGAGTTATGCCAATCATTTTTGCTCAGGCAATTATGTTTATCCCTGTAACAATATTTGGTTTTTCTAGTTCAGAAGGTTTGCAAGGAGTTAAGGCTGCATTATCAGATTTTAATGGATTTTGGTATAATTTGATATTTGCAGTGGTAACAATTATATTTACATACTTCTATACAGCAATTGCAATCAATCCAAAACAAATGTCAGATGATATGAAGAAAAATGGAGGTTTCATTCCTGGTGTTAAACCAGGAAAGAAAACAGAGGAATTTTTTGATAATGTACTTTCAAAGGTTACTCTTCCTGGTTCTATATTTTTGGCTTTTGTAGCAATTATGCCAGCAATTGTGAGATTGTTTAATGTCAATACACAGTTCGCACAATTCTTTGGAGGTACATCATTGTTGATTTTAGTTGGCGTTGTATTGGATACTTTGCAACAAATAGAAAGCCACTTGTTAATGCGTCACTATGATGGATTGACAAAGTCAGGAAGAATAAAAGGACGTTCAAATATGTAGTCTCCTACATTTATTTAGGAGATATTTTTGAAATATGATTCATACAAGAACAGAGGAAGAAATAGAACAAGAAAGACAAGCTGCACTGCTAGTGGGAAAAACACTAGCAGAAGTAAGTAAGAGTATCAAAGAAGGAGTTGATACTTTTACTTTGGATAAGTTAGCAGAAGAGTTTATTCGTTCTAATGGAGCAGCTCCTACATTTAAGGGCTACTATGATTATCCAGCCTCTCTTTGCATATCAGTCAACGAAGTTGTTGTTCATGGTATACCAAGCAAGAATAAGGTAATCAAAGAAGGAGACATCGTCTCAATAGATTGTGGAACAACATTGAATGGTTGGGTTGGTGATTCTGCTTACACATTTGCTTTGCAAGGAGTGAGTGAAGATGCAAAACAACTACTAAAGGTTACAAAGCAATCACTCTATAACGGAATACAAACAGTAAAAGTTGGAAACCGTTTAGGAGATTTAGGAAATGAAATACAGACTTACTGTGAGAGTTTTGGATACGGTATAGTTAGAGAATTATGTGGTCATGGTGTTGGACATAAAATGCACGAAGACCCAGAGGTTTTGAACTATGGTAGAAAAGGAAATGGTATTAAGTTCAAAGAAGGTATGATTATAGCCATAGAACCTATGGTTACAATGAAAGATAAAGCTGTTGTATTTGAAAAAGACGGTTGGACATGTAGAACAAGAGATTATTCTTGGGCAGCACACTTTGAACACGATGTAGCAGTAACAAAAGATGGAGCAGAAATACTCTCATCTTTTGAGGCAATAGAAGAAGCAATTAAAGGAAATAATAATTTAGTATTAGTTTAATATGGCAAAGCAGGCATCAATACAATTAGATGGCACAGTAATAGAGTCTTTAGGAAATGCAATGTTTAAGGTAGAGTTGGAGAATGGACATGTAATCATTGCACATATTTCTGGAAAGATGCGTATGCACTATATTAAAATATTACCAGGTGATAAGGTACAAGTAGAAATGTCTCCTTACGATTTGACTAAGGGACGGATATCTTACAGGCACAAATAATAGAATAATAAACAATAAAATTAAGTTACGACCATGAAAGTCAAGACATCAGTAAAGAAACGTTCACCAGAATGTATTGTAGTACGTAGAAAAGGTGTTGTTTATGTTATCAACAAGAAGAATCCAAAGTTTAAACAAAGACAAGGTTGATTCTTATAGTAACGAAAAAAGGAATTAATAAAACTAACAATTAGAATAAGTATATGGCAAGAATTGCAGGTATTGACTTACCAAAAAACAAAAGAGGAGTTATAGGCTTGACATACATTTATGGAATAGGCAGAAGCCTTTCAGCTCAAATCTTAAAAAAAGCTGGCATAAGTGAAGACAAGAAGGTAAGTGAATGGACTGATGATGAACAAAATGCTATTCGTACAGTTATTAATAACGAAGTAAAGGTAGAGGGAGCATTACGTTCAGAAGTTCAAATGAACATTAAGCGTTTGATGGATATTGGTTGTTACCGTGGAATCCGTCATCGTATTGGATTACCTTTGCGTGGACAAAGCACAAAAAACAATGCTCGTACTCGTAAAGGAAAGAAGAAAACAGTTGCAAACAAGAAGAAGGCAACTAAGTAGTAAAAAAAGAAAAACGGATGTGGATTACCTACAATATTATTTTTAGAAACATCTGTGATAGGAAATTAAAAGAGAAAATTAGAGAAAAGTATGGCAAAAAGTGCTAAACCTACAAAGAAAAGAGTTGTAAAAGTTGAACCACAAGGAAAAGCGTTCATCTTTGCTTCTTTCAATAATTGTATAGTATCCTTGACTAATAATGCAGGACAAGTTATTTCATGGTCATCTGCAGGTAAAATGGGATTTAGGGGTTCAAAGAAAAATACTCCTTATGCTTCACAAGTTGCAGCAGAAGATTGTTCAAAGAAAGCATTTGATTATGGCTTGCGTAAGGTAAAAGTATATGTGAAGGGTCCAGGAGCAGGCCGTGAGTCAGCTATTAGGGCAATAAGTACTTCAGGTATAGAAGTTATGGAAATAACAGATGTAACACCTATACCACATAATGGTTGTCGTCCTCCTAAAAGAAGACGTGTGTAAGTTAATTGATTAAAAAGAAGATAGAGAATTATGGCAAGATATACTGGTCCAAAAACAAAAGTAGCAAGAAGATTTAAAGAACCAATCTTTGGAGCTGACAAAACTCTTGATAGAAAGAGTTATCGCCCAGGTCAACATGGACAAAGCAAAAGAAGACCTAAACAATCTGAGTATGGTACTCAGTTAATGGAAAAGCAAAAAGCTAAATATACTTATGGCTTACTTGAAAAACAATTCCGTAACATATTTGATAAGGCTGCCCGCAAAGGTGGTGTTACAGGTACAGTGTTATTACAATTGATTGAGTCTCGTTTGGATAATGTTGTTTTCCGTTTAGGAATTGCAAAAACAAGAAACCAAGCTCGTCAATTAGTATCACACCGTCATATAGTTGTAAATGGTAATTTGGTTAACATACCTTCTTATATGATTAAACCTGGAGATATTATTGGTGTAAGAGAAAAGTCTAAGTCTTTGGAAATAATTACAGATTCTTTGGAAGGAAGAGTAAATCACTATCCTTGGCTTGAATTTGATGCCTCTTCAATGAGTGGTAAGTTTATGTCTTATCCTGAAAGAGCAGATATTCCTGAAAATATCCAGGAACAATTAATCGTTGAATTGTATTCTAAGTAATAAATAAAATAAAAATGGCCATATTAGCTTTTCAAAAACCTGACAAGGTTATAATGATAGAGTCGGACAATTCATTTGGAAAGTTTGAATTTCGTCCACTTGAACCTGGATATGGAATGACAATCGGTAATGCTTTGCGCCGTATATTGTTATCTTCCTTAGAGGGTTATGCAATTACTTCCATAAGAATAGAGGGTGTAGACCATGAGTTTGCAACCATTCCTGGAGTGATTGAAGATATGACAGAGATAATCTTAAACCTTAAGCAACTTCGCTTTAAACAACAAATTCCTGGTGAGGAGTGTGAAAACATTCATTTCACTATAAAAGATAAAAATGTGTTCAAGGGAGGCGACATAAACAAGTATTTAAACAATTTCCAAGTGCTAAATACTGATGTTGAGATATGTCATATGGAACCAAGTGTAAAACTGGTGATAGACCTTAACATAGAAAAAGGTAGAGGTTATGTTCCTGCTGAAGAGAACAAGAAGCCAAACGATGTTATAAATACAATAGCAATAGATTCTATTTATACTCCAATAAAGAACGTTAAGTTTGCAGTTGATAACTATCGTGTAGAGCAAAAGACTGATTATGAAAAATTGATTTTTGAAATCACTACAGATGGTTCAATTGCTCCTCAGCAAGCACTGACAGATGCAGCTTCAATACTTATTCAACACTTTGTGCTTTTCTCTGATGAGAAAATAGCTATTCAACCAGAGTCTAAGCCTTTGACAGATGAGTTTGATGAGAATACATTACATGTACGTCAAATTTTGAAGACAAAACTTACAGATATGGATTTGTCTGTAAGAGCTTTGAACTGTTTAAAGAGCGCAGAAGTTGAGACACTTGGAGAGTTAGTAGCTTACAATAAGGCAGACTTATTAAAGTTCCGCAATTTCGGAAGAAAGTCTTTGTCTGAATTAGAAAACCTTGTAAAAAGCAAAGGTTTGGAGTTTGGAATGAGTATTGCGAAATATAAATTAGAAAAAGAATAAGAGAAATGAGACACGGTTGTAAAGTAAATCACTTATCAAGGACATCAGCTCACAGAGCAGCAATGCTTTCAAATATGGCTTCATCTTTGATAATACATAAAAGAATAGAGACTACATTAGCAAAGGCTAAAGCCTTGAGAAAGTATGTAGAACCATTGATAACAAAGTCTAAGACAGATTCAACTAACCAAAGAAGAGTAGTATTCAGTTATTTGCAAGACAAAGAAGCCGTAACAGAGCTTTTTAGAGAAGTTGCTCAAAAGGTTGCTACTCGTAACGGTGGTTATACAAGGATTTTGAAGATAGGACGCAGACTTGGAGACGGTTCAGAAATGGCAATGATGGAACTTGTTGACTACAATGAGAATTTATTGAAGGAAGCAAAGGCACCAAAGGCTAAGACTACTCGTCGTTCTCGTTCTAAGAAAGCTGCAACAGAGACAGAAGCTCCTGTTGATACACAAGAGGCTCCAGAGGCTCCAAAGGCAGAAGAGACTCCAGCAGAAAAAGCTGAATAATATTTTTTCAAATATGACAGAGGTCTGTTGCATTATTTGCAACAGACCTTTTTTTGTACCTTTGATTTTATGGAATTAACTATGGTAGTCAAGACTATAAAGGTTTTTAACATTCAGAGGGCTGAGAATTTTAGGATTTGGGCAAGGGGTTTAAAAACAAAAATGTCGTCAACTTTCTTTTTGTGATGTAAAAATATTTCTTTTAGTAAATTCTTTCTTTGCTTTGAAAAATTGGATTCTGAAAGCAGAAAACTAAAACAAAGACTTAGCAATGACAACATGCCATGTTGAGCGATTATTTCTTTGTTTCCGCGCGCGCAAACACTGTTTTATTTCCACAACATGCCATCTTGTTGCTACTAAAACAAAGAAAGAGTCAATTATCTCTTTGTTCTATTTTTCTAAAACAAAGAAAGGCTTTACTGTAAGAGGATAAACCAAAGGAGTAGAGTGCAACAGTAGGCAGCATACTTGCAGAGGTTACGGGAATTATTGTTATGTGTGAAAGCCTAAGGCATAGCGAGGTAAAAATGAAAGATAAACCAATAATAGATTATAAGAGACAGTATAGAGTGCCTTGAAATAAGCACGCCAAACAAAAGCACAAGTAAAAGAATACTATTGTCTTTTGGCAAAGATAGTGAGTTTTTTGCTAATAAGACAGATGTAAGACTTCATTGCAAAAATTAACGGAATTATGCACTTTAGGCGTGCCGCTTGCTGAACACAAAGTCCAACAAGCGTTTACGCCATTTTTTTCTATTTCAAAAATTCATAATGGAATAAATAAGGAACAATCTCTTTCAAGTAATACTCTTTCACCTTTGTTTTAAGTGTTGTGATATAGGTGTGCAGTTGGGTGTAATTATACTGTGTATCTCCGTTTGCATCGACATAGGTTGTGTCAAGTTCGTTAATTATCTGATACAGACCATAATTCCACTGTGAATCGTATTCTTTGGTTTTCTTCGCCTCTGCCAATATGTTGTTCCAAATGTCAACCATAACCTGCTCGTTTGCATTCAACTTCATCTTTGCCAAGTCGGTTGCGGCAAGCGTGTTTCCGTTGGTCGTGTCAAGGGTGAATTGGTTTCGGTATGTTCTGCCGTCACTTCCGACAAACTCCCTGCAATGGTTCTGCGTTTCAAGAACCGTGAACAAAAGGCATTTGTTCAAGAAGTCCGTGCATTTGTTGCTTTGCACATCTTTGCCGAATTGAACATAACCATCAGCGGATTTCATTATTCTCGCACGTTCCGTCCAACAACGGTTGTAGGTTACATATCTGCTTGCTGCGAACATAGGCAGTTTTTCAAGGTAGTTGTCTTTGTGGATATAAAAACCGTTACCATTGTAACGACCTGCCACTAAAAGACTTGATTTTGCATCAGGATTGTCAAAACTAACAGAATCAGCAACCAAATACCCTGCCATATCTTGTGAAAATAACTTTGTTATTCTAATTTTCTGTCCGCCAACGCATTCTTCGCCATTTAATCCTACCGCAATACTGTCTTGCGTTACAGAAGCAAAATGTCGTTTGTCATAATAGCGTTTGCTGAATATCTCATATATACGCTTTACGGGAATTTTTCCGCAACTGACAAGGTTTTCAACCTTTGTGTTGTTCTGCGTCTTGATTTCAATGTCAAAAGCGTCCAAATCCAATTCTTGAATTGTATCGTTCTCGTTGCTCCAATAGATGCACGACACACAAGCGTCAATGTTTGTATGAAAATGTTTTCTGTTGAATGCAAAACCACCCATAAACTTCTTGTCAATAAGTTTCTGTGCCTTCCAATACTTGACTGGGGAATACACGATATAACTGTCCGTGTCTTGCCGTAAATAGTATTTGAATGCAGACCAAATAAACACATTGCCCAAGTCGTTGAGTGCTTGTCCTTTTACGCTTTTCTTCATTTCACTAACGACATAACTCTGTTTCCATACGGAGGATTCTTTGGATTTGCCTTGTCTTTGGTGTTCGAGTGATGTTGTCTCTGCATAAGGCGGATTCTCAAACATAATGATAGTACACTTGTCATCATCCACATATTTCTTAATGATTTGGTTCTCGACATATTCTTGCGTCAAAGCGTCAGCACCTAACACCATACCTGCATTGAATGTATTTGGTGTTTCAATGGGCGGGATAATATGGCGGACTTTGTGTCCGAGTCTTTCAACAAGAACACGATATTCATAATACTCTATCGTTGAAACTATCGTGTGGGAAAGTTCATCATCAGTCAAATGCAGTTCAAGGTTTCCTGTTCCTGCACATCTGTCAAGAATGATATAGTCGTTGCCTTCGGGTACACGCTTTATCGCCTCTCGAACAAGTTCAAGCGACTTTTCGGCATAAGTCTCGTGCGTGTAGAAAGTGCCGAGGTTCTTCTTCTGCAAGTCATCGTTCAACTTGTCCATAAGATAACCGAACTCCTCGTTGCTTGCACCAGTGTATGGGTTTATATAGTCCTTGAAAACATTGGGATTGCGTATTTCGCCTATAGTTGAGTGAAGTCCAGAAGCATCACCGATAAAGTCCTCCTTGCGTACATTCTTCCCCTTGTTTATGCGGTAGAAGTGTTCCGCCCATCCGACAATGCAGTTTACGTCAATGTCAATCTTCGTGTACTTGTTTTCCCGAAGAAGTGCGATGACCCTTGCTTGCCCAATCTGTGAGGTCAAATCTATTGTCTCCAGCGGTGGATTACCGACAAACGACTTGTTGTTTGTGCTTGCTCCTCCAATGTGAACTGTCTGTATGTCGTTGAGATAGTCACCGCTGTCATAACGGTAGCACTTGTCGTCATTCAACGAAACGAGAAGTATGTTTTTCGGGACGGGTTTACCCTTTATCCTCATAACCGACAGATACTTTATCGCTTGCAGCAATGTGCTGTTGAGATTTGAGATTTGGAGTTTGAACTCCAATATGTTTCCGTTGACAACTCCGTCCGTATAATCGTTAAGGATTTGGTCTTTTGTCAAAGTTGGGTCAACCAATGGAAGGTAAACAAGATAGAAATTTTCTTGTCCTTGTTTTTCATTTGAAAAATTACTCATCGTTATATGTTTTTTGATGTTAATAATTATCGCTTCTATTTATGCCACTGAAAGTTGGACACATTTCAAGAACGCATCGTTGCAGTCCCGATGGTTCAGTCTGAAACAGAACTCATCTACATACTGCTGCAAGTATTTCACCGAGACGTGGTGAAATATGCCGTACACCGACCGTTTCAGTATCGCCCAACAACTCTCAATGCTGTTGGTGTGCTTGCCGTCACCAAGCGAATAGGTCATACTGTGGTCAATCTTGATATGCACATATTCGTTCTCCGTCTTGCCGTCCAATATGCCGTAGGAGTTGAGTTGGTCTGTCATAACGGTCGTTCCTTTCTTACACACCTTGTCCAACACCGACAGCAACTGCTTGCCACTCAATTTCTTGCCCTCCTTGTTGGGGAATGCCACCACAGCGTGAATCTTGCCCGTATTTCTCTCCGTCACACCGACAACGGGGGTCTTGCTTGTTCCACGACCACGCTTGTTGCGTTTGTAGTCATCGTTTTCGCTGTGCTTGTTTTCCTTTCTCGGTTTGCCGCCCACATAGGTTTCGTCTATCTCCACGATTGCTTCAAACGTGTCCTTGTATTCCTCTTTGCCCATTGCTTGTCTGATGAGGTGCAGCATTCTCCAAGCGGAATGGTAACTGCCCATACCAAGTTCACGCTGCAACTGCAATGCGGATATACCTTTCCGTGCCACCATACAAAGGTTGATGGCATACAACCACATTCTCATATCAAGATGTGTGTTTTCAAAGATAGTCCCGACCAATGCGGAGAACTCGCTGTTGCAGTTTTTGCAGTAAAGTTTGCGTGGGTCGTAGTGCTGATGGTAGATGTGTTTGTGTACGCACCCGCATTTCGGGCATACATAACCATCTTTGTATTTAACTGATACAATGAAATTTATAGCAGAGGTTTCATCTGGAAATTGGTTTGCAAATTCAAAATAGGTCATAGCGGTATCGTTTGTTTTTGACACTGTAAATATACAACATTTTTTTGAATTAGCAAGTCTAAAGTGCATAATTCCGAAAATTAATATTCATAAGTGTAAAAGCTTTGAATAGATTCAAAAGAGTTACCACTGAAATTATCAAAAGTAATTATTGTTGTACCAAGAGGTAGGTTATATGAGTGGATAAAAATATCCTTAATAGGATTTTCATGGATTTTTGATTCTTTTAATGCAATGGAAATATTAGAGAACTCTTTTGATGGAAGAGAAATGTATTGAATAGTCTCAGATTCGTAACCTACAAAACACGCAACAAGAGAATAATCTCCTTTTGGTGCAAGGACAGATATTTTGAAATGCCCTTGTTCGTCTGTTTGTGTCCCTCCAATCTGATTAGATCTTTCGCCTTTATACAAAAGTATATTTACAAAAGGCAGTGGTTCTTTTGTCTTCTGGTCAATTATTGTTCCACTGATTGTGCTTTGCACTGCAAGATTGTCTTGTGGCTGTTGAGCAAGAGAAACAAAAGCCATTGCAATGCATAAGTAAAAAAATACTATTGTCTTTTTCATAACTTTTTGGGTATTTGTGTGTTTTCTTGTGGCAAAGATAGGAATTTATTTTGTAAAACAAGAGTCTTGAATTTTTATTTGCAATAGATAGAACATAAAGAAATCACTTTATGCTCTTTTGCGGTAAGAGAATATAGCAAAAGCCCCCAATACAACAGCAAAGGCAAGCAGCCAGGCAAATTGAGTCCATAAGTCAGCAAAGCTACAGCCTTTCTGATAAACACCTCTCATAATGTCTACAAAATAACGAGGAGGCGAAAGTGCAGCAATCCATTGTGCCCAATCAGGCATTGAACGCACAGGAGTAAAAAGCCCACTCATGAGATTGAAAACTAAAACAAAAAAGAACATAACCATCATTGATTGTTGCATGGTTTGCGAATAATTTGACACAATTAGCCCAAAGCTTGACATCACCAAGACAAACACAGCCACTGCCACGTAAATGACAACAAAACTACCCAAAGGAGTAAAGCCATAAATAATCCATGAGAGTAGAAAGCAGATGCTTACCACTACAAAGCCAATTATCCAATAAGGAATTAGCTTTGCCATTATGAATTGAAACTTACCAACAGGTGTTACATTTATTTGTTCTATTGTCCCTTTTTCTTTTTCGCTTACAATGTTAAGTGCCGGCAAGAAACCGCACAACATAAGAATTATTATCACCATAAACGAAGGTATCATAAACTGTCGGTAGTTCAGTGTGGGGTTGTAGAGATTGTAAACCGAGAGATTTGCGCCTGAAGAGTTTGTATAGCCATTTTCAGCTGCCAGCTCTGAGGCAAAACCTGAGATTATTGAAGACAGATAGTTGCTACCCAAAGAGCCTTTTGTGCCATTGACAGAGTTTGCAAGAACTAACACTTGCACACTCTCTCCTCTGTTTATTTTATTTGAGAAATCGTTTGGTAATTCAAGTATTATGTCGCTCTTTCCGTATTCCATATCGTTAATGGCTTTAGTGTGAGAGGAGCTTATGTTGCAAATAGAAAAGTATTTTGAAGCTTCTATTTTGCGAATTAGCCTTTTGGATAGTGAAGAGTTATCTTTGTCAACAACACTCAAACTCACCCCACTAATATCCATTGTTGCAACCCATGGCAAGACCACCATAATCATTATAGGAAACATAATAACAAGTTTAGGCAGGAATGAATTGCGAGCAAACTGTTTAAATTCTTTTTCTAATAGAAATCTCAGCATAGAGCTACAAACGGTTTTTGAAATTATACAAAGAAAGAGTAATCAAACCCCCTGTCATACATATAAGAATTGTCATCTCTTTGAGTACATACTTTATACTCACTCCTTCAATCATTAGTTTTCTCATAGCATCAATGTACCAACGAGCAGGAACTGTACAAGAAATCCATTGAAAGAGTTTTGGTGCGCTTTCTATTGGGAATAGCATGCCAGAGAGCAAAAGAATAGGCAGCATAAGTAACATTGCAGAGCAGAGCATTGCCACCATTTGAGTTTTAACAAGGGTTGAAATTAGCAGACCTAAAGCTAAGGAAAGCAGAATGTAAATAATGGAGATGGTAAGTATCCAAAATAGACTACCAGCCATTGGAACGTCTAACACAAATCTTGACAAAAGCAAAATAGCAATAAGATTGATACAAGAAAGAGTGAAATAAGGAATCATTTTGGCTGCAATGATATTCCATGCTCTTATTGGTGAAGTTAGCAGAAGCTCCATTGTGCCTGTTTCTTTTTCTCTTACAATAGAGATTGAAGTCATCATTGCACAGATTATAATCATTATCAAACCCAATATGCCCGGCACAAAATTATAAGAGCTTTCCATACGTGGATTGTACATCATGTGCGAATTTACTTGTATGTTTGGTTTAGCAGAAAGGTTATTTGTCTTTTGTGAGAAATAAGAAGAGACAATGCCTTGAAGATACATTTGTTGCGAAAGAGCAATATTTGGGTTGGAAGCATCAACAATAATCTGTGATGCAAGATTTCCTTGCGTTATTGAACGCTCAAAATCTGCAGGGAAACGTAAAATGATATCTGCATCACCTTTTTTAATCAAGGCTTGAGCTTTTTCCACCGAAGGAGTGGAGCCTATGACATGGAAATATTCGTTAGCATCAATTTTATTTGTTATCTGTCTTATGTTTTCACTCTGCATTGGTGAGACAACAACTAAATTGATGCCTCTTATCTCTGTAGAAATAGCAAAACCGAACAAAATAATCTCCACAATAGGCATACCAAGCAAAATAAGCATTGTTCGCCAATCTCGCAAAATATGAAGGTATTCTTTTTTGACAAAATAAGCAAATCGCTTCATAGACTATATTCTTTGTGCTTTGCGAGCCAGAGAGTGAAACACTTGCTCCATTGATTGACTTGAAAATTGTTTCTTTAGTTCCTTTGGAGTATTAAGAGCTTCTATGCGACCATCTACCATTATTGACACTCTGTCGCAGTATTCTGCCTCATCCATATAGTGAGTTGTTACAAATACTGTTATACCTTTGTCAGAGGCGGAGTAAATCATTTCCCAAAATTTACGCCTTGTTACTGGGTCTACTCCTCCTGTGGGTTCATCTAAGAATACTATTTGAGGCAAGTGAAATATTGCCACAGAAAAAGCCAGTTTTTGTTTCCAACCCAGAGGCAAACGACTAACCAGGGTGTCTGCATTTGAGAGAAAATCTAACTCTTCAAGCAAGGCTCTTGTTTTTGGAGCTATCGCTTTTGTCTTTATTCCATAAATACCGGCAAAAAGACGTATGTTTTCTCTGACAGTTAGGTCTTCGTACAGGGAAAACTTTTGACTCATGTAGCCGATGGAACGTTTTATTCCCTCTGTCTGTTTCCAAATATCGTATCCGGCAACAGTGCCAATGCCTTCTGAAGGTAGAGAAAGCCCACACAGAATACGCATTGCTGTGCTTTTACCAGCGCCGTTAGCTCCTAAGAAACCGAAAATCTCTCCTTTTGCTACATCAAAAGAAATATGATCAACGGCAACAAAAGAGCCAAACCTTTTTGTGAGGTTCTTTACTGAAATAACTTTATTGTCTGTTGTTGTGTTTGGTGTCATTGCGCAATTTTCATATAACAGTCTTCTATTGTTGGTTCTATGGCTTGTATTGTTATGTCTTTGTAGCCTTTGTTTTCTAAGAGTAAGAGCAAGGCTTTCATTTCAAAACTTTTATTGGTAATTGTGAAGTGATGTGACTGTCCAAAAGCATAAGCACTTTTCACTCCTTTGAATGAGCGTATATCTTTTAGCATTGAGTGCATATTGTTGCTTGTGGCAGAATACAAAACCTCTCCAAAAGAAGAAACGATTTCTTTTGGACTTGCAGTTTGCAAAATCTCACCATTGCTAATAAAAGCAATACGCTCACACTGCCGAGCTTCGTCCATGTAAGGAGTGGAAGCCATGATTGTTATCCCTTTTTCTTTCAAATGGTGTAACATTTGCCAAAACTCACTACGAGAAACAGGGTCTACACCCGTTGTTGGCTCATCAAGAAACAAAACCTTTGGTGCATGGATAAGAGCACAGCAAAGAGCAAGTTTTTGTTTCATTCCACCGGATAACTTTGCAGCACGGCGAGAGTTGAAAGGCTCTATTTGAATATAGATATCATTGATAAGAGAGCGGTTAGTCTCTGGAGTGGTGTTGAAAACGGAGGCAAATAACTCTATATTTTCTCTTACAGTTAGGTCTGGGTACAAAGAGAATTTGCCGGGCATGTAGCCAATACAAGAACGTATTTGCTTGTAGTCTTTAACTGTGTCAAAGCCTTCAACTCTTGCACTACCACTATCAGGTAATAGTAGAGTGGTAAGTATACGAAACATTGTGCTTTTGCCAGCTCCGTCTGAGCCTATGAGCCCAAAGAGTTCTCCTTGATTGACACAAAAAGATATATTATTGAGAGCCTTAAGGTTTGCATAAGATTTTGATATGTTATTTACATCTATTGCGTTCATTGTCTAAAAAGATTAGAATAAAACTTGTGCATAAGTGCCTATTTTAATATATCCGTCATTGCTAACAGCTATTTTTATAGCATAAACCATATCTGCTCGAGAGTCTTTTGTCTGAATATTTTTTGGAGTAAATTCACTCTGAGAAGCAATCCAGACAATTCTGCCTTTGTATTTGCGATTGTTGCTCCTTCCAAACTGAGCTTCTACATTTACTTGTTGCCCAATTTTTAGATTTGCAAGTTGCTCTGAGCTAACATAAGCACGCAGATACATTTGGGACAAATTGGCTATTTTTAATATTGGTTTGCCAACTGTGGCCAGCTCTCCCGCCTGGGCATATTTTGCACACACTATTCCATTTAAAGGAGAGATAATACGACATTTTGATAACTTGTCTTCAATTTGTGCTATTTGAATATCTAAGGCTGACATTTGAGCATTGATACTTTCTGTGCTGTTTTGTAATGAGGATTTTTGTGCTGCAAGTTGGCTTTCAAGCACACGAATATTTGAATTTATGTCATCTAATTGCTTTTGTGTGGCAGCATTTGAACGTAAAAGATTCTCTACTCTTTTTTTCTCTGTCTTTTGTTTGGCAATCTGTTCTATGGTTGTTGCTATTTGTTTTGCCACATTTGGTCTTGAGGCAGATATAGACTTAATGTTTTTGAGTAATTGTAGTTTGCTCAAATAAAGTTGTGTAGAATCTATGGCTCCTATTTGATTTCCTGAGCAAATAGGGTCGCCTTCTTGTACTGGTAAGGACAAAATGCGTCCTGCAGCTTCGGTGGAAAGGGTTACCTCTGTGGATTCAAATGTGCCAGTGGCATCAAAATCATCTTTGTGTGAGCATGCAACAAATAGAGTTGCGAGGGTCAATATTGTTATTATGTGTTTCATGACTGATTATTTGTTTAATATGTATTTCAAATCGTAAATATTTTTCAATAGTTCAATGTGGTGTGAGGCTTCGTTGTTTTTGGCAATGCTTTCGGCTGTTATCTGTTGCAAAAGTTCTGTAATGTTTATTGTTCCTCCTGCTAACTTGGACTCATAAGCCTTGCGAACAGAGGCTCGCAGGGAAACAATTTGATTATCGTTTTCTATCTCTTTACGCAAGCGTGCAATCTCTCTTTGTTGTGAAGTGGCTTGTATTTTATTGTTGAAAAGAAATGTTTGGCGTTGTGTTTCGTTTTGTGCTCTTGCTATTTTGAGAGCTTGTAAATTATTGCTTTTTGTGTAAAAGGCTCCAAAATTCCATTGAAACTTTATGCCGGCAATATAGTTTAAACTCCATTTATTCTGAGTCATATCTTTGAAGAAGTTTAATCCCGGATTACCATACAGCCCCTGAAAAGAAGCGTATAACTGTGGTAGGGTAGAGGATTTGATTAGGCTCTCTTGGGCTGAGATGCTTTCATTGAGTTTTTCAATATAAACTAATTCTTCACGTGAGCAATCTTGCACTTGAATATTTGCTTCTTCTGGCTCTTTGATTGAAGTTATTTGCTTTCCAGTGAAAAGAGAAAGCATTTGTAAGAAAGCATCACGAGAAGAACAAATCTTTCCCTCTTGCTGCATAAGCGTTAGCAATTCGGCTTCTATTGCATCTGCCTCGCATTGCATAGCTGTGCCGTTAGCAACCATAGCTTTTACTTGCGCCAAATTGCTTTTCAAAAGCTCTTGACTTAATTTATTCTGTTCTAATTGGGAATAGAGCAGTAGCACTCCAAAGAATAAATCGTTAATCTTGATTCTTATTGCATACATATCAACATCTAATGAGGCTTTTTGAGCCTCAGCTTGAGACAAGGCAATGTTCCTTTTTGCCTTTGAGGCTCCTGCGTCCCATAGAGTTTGGTTTACATCAAGCGCTAATTTGTATTGGTCTTTGTTGAGCGCGTGAATGTTTATTCCCATTTTTTGATACACTTGCATAATTTGGTCAGGGAAAGACGTAACATCTGATTGATAAGATGCTTGTGCTGAAAAACTAATCTGAGGTAGCCAAGCCTTTGCCACATTTGAAATTGTAAAAGAAGAGGATTGGTCAATCAATCCATAATTGCTTATGAGTGGATAATTCTTCTGGGACAACTGCTGACACTCTTCAAGAGTGCTTTGAGCCATGGCAAAATAACTAAACACCAAACAAACTAATAAAAAGATAAAATGTTTCATGGCTGTTATTGTTTTGGATTTAATCTTGCAAGTATAGTTTTTACATTCTCTGCTTTGCGAGAGGATAACATCTTTTCTATGTTCTGGTTTTGCTGGTCAGTCAAAATAGAAGCTAATGGCAAAACAGTGAAGATAAAAACATTCAAAGACACAATGCTTATTATCAAATCTTGGGCTTTGATACTTCGTATCTCTCCTTTTTCGCTAAGAGAGTCTATTTCTTTCTGAATTGAAATAAATTCTGCTGAGAGAACAGAAATTATTTTCTCCTTAAAAACGGTTAGCCTTTGAGGATTGCTTACTATTTCGTTTATTACAAAGCGTGGTAAGGAAGGATTTTGAACTAAAAAGTCAAAATGAGCTTCTATACCAGAAGAAAGACGCTCAAGAAAAGGAATATCTGGATTGTGAAAACAATTTCGGACAGATTGAGCCAAAATATGCACTTTCTGCTCAAAGACTTTATTAAACAAATTCTCTTTTGTGCGAAAATAATAGTTCAACATCGCATGAGTTACTCCTGCCTTGGAGGCTATTTCTGTTGTTTTTGTGGCTGCAAATCCTTTATTCAGAAACTCTTGTTCTGCCGCCGCAAGTATTTTGTTTTCTGTGTTTTTGTCTTCTTTCATTACTGAACTAACAATTATGTTTAACAAGTGTGTTAATCAGCGACAAAAATAAAAATAAAATTGATATTGCAACTCAAAAAAGATCATTTTTTATGCTGTAATAAAGTGTAACTGCCATAAAATCAAAATTTAAACTATTGACATAGATATGCAATTTAGCCAAACAAAAAAATGGAAAATTAGAACAAATAAACAGTTCTATTGTTCCTTTGTTCTATGCAAAAAGAACTATCTTTGCACTTTCAAAAAAGAGTAACATCTATGAAAGGAGCAACAAAAGGACATATAGCTATTCTGATTGCTAACATTGTCTTTGGATTAAACATTAATATAGTTAAGAGTGCTTTGGCAAGTGGACAGATAAATGCCTTCGCCCTTTCGTATTTCAGAATTTTGGGCTCATGTGTTGTCTTTTGGATAGTATCTGCGTTTATTCCTTCACCAAAGCTGGAGAAGAAAGATTATTTATTCTTATTCTTTGCTTCACTTTTTGGAGTGGTGATAAACCAATTCACCTATATTGTGGGATTGAAGACCACGGCTTCCATAGATGCTTCTATTATTGTTACCATAACTCCAATTCTAACAATGATTATTGCCGCTATACATTTGAGAGAGCCAATCACTTCAAAAAAAGTTATTGGTGTTGTTTTGGGTTGTAGTGGTGCAATTACCATAATTCTCAACCACTCGGGCGTTGCCTCTTTTGGACATGGGGAAATTCTTGGCAATTCTCTGTGTTTGCTTAGCTCTTTGAGTTATGCGTTTTATCTTGTTTTCTTCAAGAATTTTGTTGCTAAGTTCAACCCCGTTGTGCTGATGAAGTGGATGTTTCTTTTTGGCTCTTTGGTATTGCTTCCTTTCTGTTGGAGAAATGTTGGTCAAATAGATTTTGTGCATATTAAACCTTTGGTGCTTTTGCAAGTGGCTTACACTGTCTTTATGGCTACTTCTTTCACTTATTTTCTTATTCCTATTGGTCAGAAAAATCTTCGTCCAACAACAATGTCAATGTATAATTATGTGCAACCTTTAGTAGCCAGTGTGGTTGCAATAATCATTGGTCAAGATGCTTTTACTTGGGCAAATGCTTTGGGAGCTGTGCTTGTGTTTGTGGGAGTTTATATTGTAACTCAAAGCGTTTCACGCAAGCAAATGGAGGGGGAAAAGCTCAAAAGAACATAAAAATTAGAAATAAGAGTACAAAGAAGTGATATTTTTTTATCTTTGCACCCTAATTATTTTACAACAAGTAAATACAACAAAAGATTATGGGACAAATAGTAGGTTTACATTCAAGACAAATTCTTGATTCAAGAGGCAATCCAACAGTAGAAGTAGAAGCTTATTCAGATTCTGGAGCAGTGGGAAGAGCTGCTGTGCCATCAGGAGCTTCCACTGGAGTACATGAAGCTGTTGAGCTTAGAGATGGAGACAAGAGTTACTTCATGGGGAAAGGGGTTCAACAAGCAGTAAATAACGTCAAAACAATTCTTAATGATGAGCTAAAAGGTATGGATATTCAAGATCAGAATGCTATAGATAGCAAAATGATTGAGCTTGACGGAACAGAAAACAAAGGAAAATTGGGCGCTAATGCTATACTTGGCGTTTCTTTAGCGTGTGCAAAAGTAGGGGCAATTGAGACAAATCAAGAGTTATATCGCTATATTGGTGGTGTGAATGCAAATACTCTTCCAATCCCAATGATGAATATTCTTAACGGTGGTTCACATGCTGACAACTCAATAGACTTTCAAGAGTTTATGATTATGCCTGTGGGTGCGACTTCTTTTTCTCATGCTATACAGATAGGAGCTGAGGTTTTCCACACTTTGAAAAGTGTATTGAAAGACAAAGGCTATTCTACAAATGTAGGAGATGAGGGTGGTTTTGCTCCAAACCTAAAGAGTAATGAGCAGGCAATAGAAGTTATACTCACAGCAATAAAAAAAGCAGGTTACAAAGAAGGCAAAGATGTTTACATTGCTCTTGACCCAGCTTCAAGTGAGTTCTATATTCCGGAGGAAAAAGTTTATCATCTTCACAAATCAAGTGGCGACAAGTTAACTTCTTCACAAATGGTTGACTATTGGAAAGACTGGACAAGTAAATATCCAATCATCTCTTTGGAAGACGGTATGGCAGAAGACGATTGGGAAGGTTGGAAACTTCTCACAGACACAATAGGAGGTAGAGTTCAGCTTGTAGGAGACGATATTTTTGTTACAAATCCTGACCGTTTGAGAATGGGAATAGACAAAGGAGTTGCAAACTCAATACTTATAAAGCTAAATCAAATAGGTACAATGACAGAAACAATAAATGCTGTTAATCTTGCTTACAGAAACGGTTACACAGCTATAGTTTCTCATCGCAGTGGAGAGACTGAGGATACTACAATCGCAGACCTTTCTGTTGCACTGAACACTGGTGAGATAAAAACCGGCTCTATGTGCAGAGTTGATAGAATTTGCAAATACAATCAGTTGATGAGAATAGAAGAAAACCTTGGCGATGAGTCTGTATGGTTAGGTTCTAATTTTAAATTCGCAAGATAGGTCAGTAACTAACTGGCATTAGAGCGAAGCAATACAAAAATATCCTGTACTACAATTTCTTTGTAGTGCAGGATATTTTCTTATCTGTTTTCAACCACTCAAAACGAAGCTGATTTTATTTATTGCAATAAAAAAACAAAGAATAAATGAAAAAAGTATTGTGAATGTAAAAATAAGTTGTACATTTGCTCCGGAATAGAGTTATTAAAATAAACTCTTTAATCATGATAAGGCATAATAACAATATATCATTAACTATAAAGCTTTGCAATACCAGAAATATATTGCAAAGAAGTTATTATGTAAGTATTTCATTTTCCAAATATGCTTCCAAATATATTTGGTTAATTGGCAAAAACGATTTTGACAGTTAAGGGCTACCACTCATTTGGCTTTTCTTCTTTGATAATTCTTTTAGAGTGATAGCTGCACAAGTGAAAACAAATATAAGCCAATTGTATTCCACATATTTATTTTGCACAGAAGAATGAAATCAATTCAGTAAGGGGTAAAATAATGTTTTTCATCAAATCCACGAAAAACATTGTAATAGTGGTAATTTAGTTTACAAATAAATATAAATGAATAGACATATAATATTATTTACAATAGCATGTGGAATGCTATTACTAACAACTACAAATATAGCCTTTGGACAATTAAAAGTGAAAGGTTCTGTTGGTAAAGTAATCATTGGACAAGACAGAAGTGATGATCCACATGAAGATGAATACGAAAAGTTATCAGCTTCCATTTTTGGAAGGCAAGGTTATTATAAGTCTGGAGGTAAGCTTGCTTTTGGAGATTTTGGACGGTATGACCATTGGGGGTGGAATGTCTTCATTGGAGAATGGAGTAATTTGGATTCAGATAAATTATGGCTACATGGGAAGAATGGATTCGTTTTAACTTATGGTCGTGGAGACGATAATTATAAAATATTATCTTTTGATGTGAGCAACAATCTTGGTTTGTGTGTTAACACAGAAGTTATAGCACAAGGTTTAAAGATACCTACTGACAGCAAAGTACAGAAAGATGCAACATGTATAAAAAATTCTTATGACCGTATTACAAAATTAGATGGACTAACTTATAAATACACACCTTATAATTTGGCACTATCATCTTCAAACATAAGTAGGCCATCAACAACAATATCATCTATTGATACAAGTTCAGCTAAGAGTGAATCGTTGCAAAATAGTGTTTTGGGACAAGATTCTTCACAAAGCTCATCTAACACTGATAAAGAAGTAACAGATGAAGCATTTTTTAACACTTGGGATAAGCAGATGAAGGATTATGCACCACAAAAGAATGGTTTTGATGCCCAACAGGTGAAAGAATTATTTCCAGAATTAGTAGAAACAGATGTAAATGGAAACACTTATGTTGATTACATTGGACTTATTCCTGTTTTAGTGCAAGCAATGAAAGAACAATCTTCAATAGTAAGAGCTCAAAGTTTGAAAATAAAGGAATTGGAACTAAACACAGATTCAGTATGTTTAAACACTAATTTTTCTGATAGTAGTAGTATTAGTAGTGATAGTAATACAAAGAAATTACTTATGAACAACAATAATGAAAATGTATTAGCTAATGCTTTCCTTTATCAAAACACGCCTAATCCTTTTAATACAATAACAGAAATAAAATATTTCTTACCAGAGGGAACAACAAATGCACATATTTATATTTTCAACTTATAGGGGACAATGCTATTAAGCTATATATTAGGAAGTAATAATGGCTTTGGCTCAATTACAATAAATGCTTCTGAATTAAACTCTGGTATGTATCTATACTCTTTGGTTATAGGAGACAAACAAGTTGAGACAAAACGTATGATAATTACTAATAATTAAAGGAGGTTTAAAATGAAAAAGATAGTTTTAATTGCAATAACGTTTATTTCATTTTGCATAATATATTCTTGCAAAGATGAAGAAGAGAAAGATACTAATAACCATAACACAAATACAGAAGTTGTTTATCCTTCTTCTGAATTGTATGGTACGTATTTACTAAATACAAATACCAATTATATAGATTTCAATTATAATGCTTGTTTTGATGCTTCATTTCAAAAGTTTAGTGATAGTTGCTTCTATATGTTCTCATACGTTGGAGTTATGGGTCATCAGATTAAGCCAAATATGTGGATATTTGCAGAAATGCAGAAAAGAGGAGAGTATTATTATGAACTAGGTAATGAAAGCTCTGATCCGGAGTTTAATTATTTCATAAAAAACAGAAGGATGAAAGGCAAGTTTAGATATGATTCAACATCTTATGTGTATAGAGATGGTACAAGACCTTATTTACCTTATATTTCCAGATATGATTTCATTGGAATATTTTCTTCAGATACCAATTACAATGATACAATAGGAACATTCTATTTTAAACAAATCTCTCGTGATACTTCTTATATGTATAAATAGAATAGATATGAAAAAGATAACTTTAATTTGTATACTGTGTTTTTCTGCATATATAGTAAAAGCACAAACACCCAATGAAGACCTTGCGCATTGGCAATTAGTGATATATGATAATTTCAGTAGTTTTAATGATCATTTATGGGGGAAAGTACGTAATATGACATGGGGATCGGAATCATTTTCTGATAATAATACTACTATTTCCAATAATACTCTGAATCTTACATGTGATATAAATCCAAACTATAATCCTAACGACCCAGCGAGTAAAAAATACGTATCTGGAGGAATAGGAACTATATTTTGCACCCGAAATCCTCACCCCGCTTTTTCTTACGGCTATTTTGAAATAGAGACAAAGATGCCACCAAGGTCAAGAGGATATTGGGGAGGTTTTTGGATGCATGCAGGTTCCGGAGCTTGTGATCTTTTTGAATGTTGTGATACCAGTTTAGGAGGAGATGCACAGGACTGGCATGAATTAGATATTTTTGAACCCAATGGTGTTGCTGCAGAAACCCCCAATCATTTCCCTTCATCAGTAAGGGAGACAGAAAGCCCATGTTGCTCAAGAAAAGCAAATAGAGACGCATATTTAAATACTTTTTTAGATGAAGGATTTAATAAAATTGCTGCTACATGGATGCCTAAAGAGGCTAAAATATATGTAAATGATACAGAGGTGGTAAGTCTTAGCGATGATTACAAATATAATTATGTTCCAACAGTGCCGATGTATCTATACCTTACTTTTTAGATTGATCCTGATGTTAATTGTAGCCCAAATGAAACATCTATTTTCCCTGCCACATGGCAATATAGGAATTTCAAATACTACAAGTTGAAAACAAGATGTGGAGAAGAGATAAGACAATCCAATTTTGATTTTGTTAATCATGATTATTATGTACAAAAATTGTATGAATTAACAAACTCCACTGTGCCAGACAATACAAATATTTTTTTAAGGGCAGTAGATTACATTTTGTTAAATAGCGATTTTGAAGTTCCAGCAGGTAGCGGATTTGATGCAATTACGTATGGAATTTGTCCTGAATAAAAAGGTATAAAGACAAAGACAAGACGGCAGATGTATTACTCTGCCGTCTTGTATTCTCATTTGTATAAAGAATAAATGAAAAAAGTATTGTGAATGTAAAAATAAGTTGCATATTGACCAAGGAATGGTTGTAAATGGAATTAAAATATAGAGTTTATGAGTAAAGAAAATAAGAAATTTAAGAGGCTATTTACAGAAATAATTGTTTGTGTAATCATAGCTTGTAACATTTGCCTTAATGCGTTTGGTCTATGCAAAACAGGATAAAGAAGCATTTCAATGTTATCAGCAAGGTATAGGTATATTTACAGTAACATGTGAGGGGAAATAGATTATCTGTCATAAAACCAAACATAAAAAAGCTGTTGTTGCTTTGATTTACAGAGAGCTTTTCTTTGTTTAAAATTTTGCAAGCAAAAGTTGCAATGAATAAATCTTTGTTTTGTGGCCACAACATGCCACCTTGAGCGATTAAAACAAAGCTTTATTTTGCTCAAACTTTGTTTTATTTTGCTCAAACAAAGTTTCGTTCTGCTAAAGCTTTGTTTCGTTGTTTTTGTTTTGCGAGTGGATTTATTTTCCAATAGTTGTGGTGAAAAAATTGCTTTCAAGCAACTTGTAAAGCGATTTTTCATCACCCATTACCCAAATCATATCGTTGCATTTGAAAGTTAGGTGAGAGGAAGGATTGACTATTGGTCTTCCGTCTCTTTCCAACCCTATGACAAGGCACTGACTTCTCTGACCAATCTTAGAGTCCATAAGGTTTTTACCAATCCATGAAGAGTTTTTATTTACTATAAATGTCAGACACTTTATCTTTGAGTTTGAAACTTGCTCTTGTTGCATGGCAAATTCAGCTAATGGTTTTGTTTGGCGGAAGTTTAGGGTTAGCTTTGTGAATTGCTCTGTCAAGCGTTGCAAATAGTCTATCTGTCCGCAAACGAGAATTGTGTCTTTCTCTTGTAAAACAAAGTCTCCGTCAGGGAAGTTATGCTGATTGCTGCCTCTTTGCACAGACAAAAGCAAGATGCTGTGTTTTGAACGTAGGGCTAAGTGCTTTAGTGTGTGGTTCCCAAATTCACAACCTTTAATTATCTCAAAGGAAGAGATGTATATGTGGCGGTCAATCCAATGAGAGTTGTCAAGGGCGTGAAGAGTATCTCCGTTTTCTCCTTTTAGGGAGTATTCTTGTTTGCGTTGCTCAATTTGGCGCTGGTTAAAATTCTTTACAAACCTTGATTCTAACCGCCAATAGTTTTTCATCACTCCCTTAGATTGAAATATTAAAGCAAAAACCACAACAGCCACAATAAAAAGAGCAAAGGCAGGCACAGCAAAGAACTTATTAAGCACAATAAAGACAATAAATAGTGCTACCATATAACGCAAGCCAATCAATAGAGTAAGGAAAAGTCGATTATATTTTTCTTCTGACCAAAGGGAAAGAAAAAGAAAAGATTGTTTTCCTCTGTTGTGAATCATTCCAAGCACTATAGGTGACAAGGCTACAAAGGTTAGTGCCGCAACAACTATATTTGCAACCATAGGAGAGAGGATTTTTAGACTCAAAGGGTAGATTATGGAGAAAGAAATCAGTATGATAGCAGTACAAATCGTTAAAAAGATAAGCAGATAAAGTAGATAGCTTTTCAATAACTCTCCCCATGCGGAAGTAGGTTTTTTCATTCTGTGGTCTTCTGTTTTGTTCAGATGATCTAACCAGCGTTTTGGTAAAATTGATTCAAGAATGCGGTAAAAAGGCAAGGCTAAACGTATGGTGTAAGGAGTTGTAAATGTTGTAATAACACTCACCGCAATTACTATTGGATAGATAAATGATGAGGTTACTTTGAGCGACATTCCCACTGAGGCGACAATGAAAGCAAATTCTCCCATTTGTGCAAGAGAAAAACCACTCTGAATAGAGGTCTTTAGACTTTGACCGCTAAGACGTATGCCTGTGGTTGTGAAAATCATTTTTCCAGCAATAGAACAAGTAGAAAGCAGAAGAATTATCTTGAAGTTGCTTAGGATTATCACTGGATCTACCATCATACCAACAGATACAAAGAATATAGCTCCAAAGAAATCTTTAATAGGCAGGGTTATGCGTTCAATTCTTTCTTGTTCAACTGTTTCGGCAAGCAGAGAACCCATAACAAAAGCTCCTAAGGCAGAGGAGAAACCAACAGATGTTGCAAAAACAACTAGTCCAAAGCATAGTCCCAAAGATACTATGAGTAGAGTTTCCTCATTGAGCCAACGTTTTAAGGTCTTGAGCAGTGTGGGAATAAGATAAATGCCTCCAACAAACCATATTATCACAAAAAAAAGCAATTTGAGAATTAAGAAAAGTATGCTCAAGCCTTCTATTTCTTTTGCATTGGCAAGGGTACTCAAAAGAACCATAATGATTATGGCAAATAGGTCTTCAAAGATAAGGATTCCAAAAACCAAGGAAGTAAATTTCTCCTTTGTTAAGCTAAGATCATTAAATGTTTTCACTATTATAGCAGTAGAAGACATTATAAGCATTGCACCCAACAGCAAACTATCTGCCACAGACCACCTAAGCAAGAATTTTCCTACGCAAAAACCCATAATAGACAGGGTTATAGTCTCAAAAAGTACTGACTTTAATCCACTTTTGCCTGTTTTGATGAGTTTTTTGAAAGAGAATTCTAATCCCATTCCAAATAGCAGAAATATAACTCCTATCTCTGCCCAAGTATGTATGCTTTCGGGAGCAACATTAGGAAGAAATGAGAAATTATGTCCAGCAATGAAACCAGCAATTATATATCCTAAGACAACAGGTTGGTGTAAAATCTTACATAGCACACTAAATATGCAGGCAAAGATAAGTATGATTGCCAAATCTGTTATTAACGAGGGTAAATTGTTCATTTTCTTGCATTTTTATTTGCAAATATAGCGAAAATATTTTTACCTTTGCACTCTTATTTTAAGGAAAGGAGTTACTTACTTAATTTATAATGTCCTTAAAAGAGTGAAAATCAAATATATTGTTTAACCCGATTTAGTAAGAAATCACAAAAGAAAAATCATTTAATACAAATGAGAGATTTAAAAGATGTAAAACCTTTGCAAGACTTTGATTGGTCTTCTATAGGAAAGAAAGCAGAAGTGTACAAAGAGGCTGAAAAAGAAAACTTAACTCAAGCTTATGAGAATACTTTTACAAAATTAGCAGAGCAGAAAGTTGTTGAGGGTACAGTAGTAGCTAAAAATAACAGAGAAGTTGTTATAAACATTGGTTTTAAGTCTGACGGAATAATACCTGTATCAGAAGTTAGATATAATCCTGACTTAAAGGTTGGTGATAAGATAGAGGTTTATGTAGAGAGTCAGGAAGATGCAGGGGGACAGCTAATTCTTTCACATAAGAAAGCACTTATTCTTAAGAGCTGGGAGAAGGTTAATGATGCCTTTGATAAGCAAGAAATTGTTAATGGTTATGTTAAGAGCAGAACAAAGGGTGGTTTGATTGTTGATGTATTCGGAATTGAAGCCTTTTTGCCAGGTAGCCAAATAGATGTTAAGCCTATTAGAGATTATGATGTATTTGTTGACAAGGTAATGGAATTTAAGATTGTCAAAATCAACAACGAATATAAGAATGTTGTAGTTTCTCACAAGGCATTGATTGAAGACGAGATTGAAGCTCAAAAGGCAGAAATTATTTCTCACCTTGAAGTTGGTCAAGTCCTTGAAGGAACAGTTAAGAATATTACTTCTTATGGAGTATTCATTGACTTAGGTGGCGTTGATGGTTTAATTCACATTACAGACCTTTCTTGGGGTAGAGTAAATCACCCAGATGAGGTTGTTTCTTTAGACCAAAAACTCAATGTTGTTATTCTTGACTTTGATGAAGAGAAAAAACGTATTGCTCTTGGTTTGAAACAGCTTACTCCACACCCTTGGGATTCACTTGATACTAATTTAAAGGTTGGGGACAAGGTAAAAGGTAAGGTTGTAGTAATTGCAGATTATGGTGCTTTCGTTGAAATTATTCCTGGAGTTGAAGGTTTGATTCATGTTACTGAGATGTCTTGGAGTCAGCATTTAAGAACTGCTCACGATTTCCTTAAAGTTGGAGATGAGGTAGAGGCAGTAATTCTTACTCTTGATCGTGAGGAAAGAAAAATGTCTTTGGGTATAAAACAACTTATACCAGACCCATGGGAGAATATAGCAGAAAAATATCCTGTTGGAAGCAAACATACAGCAATAGTTAGAAACTTTACAAACTTTGGTATCTTTGTTGAATTGGAAGAAGGAGTTGATGGTCTTATCCATATCTCTGACCTTTCATGGAGCAAGAAGATTAAGCACCCAGCTGAATTTACAAAGGTAGGAGAGAAGATAGACGTTGTTGTTTTGGAAGTAGATGCTGACAATCGTCGTTTGAGCCTTGGACACAAACAACTTGAGGAAAATCCTTGGGACGTATTTGAGACAGTATTCACAGTTGGTTCTCTTCACAAGGGAACTATCCTTTCAGTAACAGACAAAGGTGGTGCAACAGTAGCTATGCCTTACGGTTTGGAAGCTTTCTGCCCTAAGAGTCAGTTGATGAAAGAAGACAAGAAGACTGCAACAGTTGATGAGCAATTAGATTTCAAGATAATTGAATTCTCTAAGGAAGCTAAGAAGATTGTTGTTTCTCACTCTAAGACTTGGCAAAAGGAAGAAACAAACCCTAACAGACCAATGTCAGAAGAGAAGGCTATAAAGAAGAACAATGAGAGCTTAGAGAAAACAACTCTTGGTGACATTGATGCTTTGGCTAACTTGAAAGAGAAAATGACAAAGGACGCTAACGACAAGAAATCAGAATAACATAACATGTAGGGGTGTATTGCATAACGCCAATATAAGGTGTATACAATACTCACACATGCATACAGAAAGGGGGAATAATCCATAGAGGTTATTTTCCCCTTTTTTTTGTTTCATTTTATTGGAATATATTTATATATGTAGGGGGCGTATTGCTATTATATGACAGATGTATTTTGTTTGATTTATTGGCAAGGGTAATAAGAAAAGTAGTATCTTTGCCGTTAATTACAAAAATCAATAAGCAGTAATATGAAACGTTTACTTATTTTAGTGGCAGTGGCTCTATTGCCTTTATTTTGTGGAGCTCAAGGATTGAATGCGTTGTATTCTTTTCTTACTTACAATGTGCCTTCAGCTAAGCCTTATGTTGAAGTTGTAACTTCTATTGATAGTAAGAGTTTGAATTATAATACTCTTAACAAAGGCAAAAAAGAGGCTACAGTTGAATTGACCCTCATAATTAAAAGAGATTCTACTGTTCTTTATGCTCAAAAAAGAGACCTGAAAGCTCAGATAGACCCTAAGACTTCTCAAGCTTCATCACTTATAGATATTCAACGTGTCGAACTTGAAAATGGTTCATATACTGCAGAATTTGTTATGATAGACAAAAACTCTAGAGTTAAAAAACAAGTGCAAGACCATTTTAATGTATTCTATCCAAGCCAAGAGATAGCTATCTCAGATGTAGAATTGGTGTCAGCTTACATAAAAAGCAAATCTCAAAATATTACCACTAAGAATGGTTGGGATATTACTCCTTACCTTTTTGATGCAGTAGACAAAAGAACTAACAAGATTTCTTATTACGCTGAGATATATAACGCTGACAAACAATTTAGCCCTGGCAAAGAGTATTTAATCACAATAGGTATTGAAGAGGCTAACACTCATAAACGTTATGACCAAGTGCAAGGGGTGATAAAGCAAAAGGCTCAAGGGGTTACTCCTGTTTTGGGTTCATTGGATATAAGCTCTCTACCACAAGGACAATATAACCTTTTGATTGAGGCAAGGGGTGATAAAAACATACTTTATGCTTACAACAAGACTACTTTCTATCGCTATTCTGATAAAATGGAAGAGTTACTTAGTGGTGATGTTCCCGCTGAGGCTTTTGTCTATACTGTAAAACCAGAGGATATAGACAACTGTATCAGAAGTATTACCCCAATAGCTTCAGTAGCTCAAAAGTCTTTCATTCGCAACTCTCTTGACACTTGTTCATTGAAAGAAAAACAATACTTTCTTTACAAATTCTGGACTAGTGTGAATGCTACTAACCCTAAGGGCGAGTTTGATAACTACATGAAAGATGTGGATTATGTTAATTTTCATTTTGCAACCAAGATAAAGAAAGGTTATGAAACAGACCGTGGAAGAGTGTATTTGATGTATGGTAAGCCAGATATATTGATTGATGAGAAGTTTAAATCCACTTCTGGTATGCGCAAACGTACTATTGGAGACCAAACAGCTAATCAAACAGCTACAAACACTGATATACCTGCTATCTCTTATATGCCTTATCAGATATGGAAATATAAACAAACACCTTTTGGAGAGGCAAATAAAGGCTTTGTTTTCTATGCTCCACAAGACAATTTAAGTGATTATATTCTGTTGCATTCAGACGCTAAGGGAGAGCCTTTTGACTTCTATTGGGAATGGCGCTTGTCTCGCAAGACCTTGTCAGAGGGTGATGAGGGTGAGGCTGGCATTCAATTCAGAAGAGGCTATTAAGAGATGTCTAATGTAGCTATTGTTATACTGAACTGGAATGGAGAAAAACTGCTAAGGGAGTTTTTACCCAAGGTAATAGAGACATCAAAAGACTATCAAATAATTGTAGCTGACAATGGCTCTGTGGATTCATCTGTAGAGCTCTTGAAAAGAGATTTTTCCTCTGTTAGACTCATAGAGTTGGGGGCTAATTATGGCTTTGCTGGAGGATACAACCGCGCCTTGAAGCAAGTGGAGGCTGATTACTATGTCTTGCTTAACTCAGATATTGCACCTAAGAATGGGTGGGTAGAGCCAATAATCACTTTGATGGAGAGCGACCAAAGCATTGCTTGCTGCCAACCAAAACTGCTTTCATATTGCCAACCTGATACCTTTGAGTACGCTGGGGGTGCAGGGGGATATATTGACTATTTGGGTTATCCATTTTGCAGAGGCAGAATATTCTCTTGCTTAGAGAAAGACACAGGGCAGTATGACAGTATGAAAGAGATTTTTTGGGCCACAGGTGCCGCCTTGTTCGTCAGGGCTAACCTGTTTCATACCATGGGAGGCTTAGACGAGGATTTTTTTGCTCATCAAGAGGAGATAGATTTGTGTTGGAGATTTAAGAACGCTGGCTACAAGATTTATTGTCAGCCACAGAGTGTTTGTTATCATGTGGGAGGGGCTTCACTCAACAAGACTTCACCATTGAAAACTTTTCTCAATTTTCGCAACAATCTCTTTTTGCTGTATAAGAATTTACCCGACCAGAGTAGAAATAAAATACTCTTTGTGCGATTTTTCTTAGATATTATAGCTTCACTGACTTTTGCCTTGCAAGGTAAGGGGGGTGAGTTTTGTGCGGTATATAAGGCGTATAAGGATTTTTGGTGCAAGCGCAGTAAAATGCGCGCTAAGCGAGGACCAATACTAAACTTTAATATTAAGGAAGTGTATCCACATAGCATAGTTTTTGCTTATCATTTCTCAGCACGCAAAAAGTTCTCTTCTTTAGAGATATAAAAAATCTCATCCATTATAAACTTTTCTTATCATAGGGATAAATAGTGAGCTATTGAACAAGCAGTTTGTGGTTAATTATATTTCTACCATTTGTTACAACTATAAGACTATAAACTCCTTTTGCCCAGTTTTTAACGTCGATATCCAATTTTCTTTGTCCTGCATTCATTACTTGTTTGCTTATTTGTCTACCTTGTATATTATACACCTCAACTTGTGCTTTATCCTTTAAGTTTTCAATTTTCAAAGTTGCATTGTTTGTTGCTGGATTTGGATAAATTAGGGCTGAGAATTGATTATCGTTATTTGACACATATTCCAAACCAATAGTTGAATCAACAGTTAGATAAAGTATCTTTAAGGCATAACAACCATCTGCATTTTCTGTTGCATTAACATATACTCCTGTTGAGTCTGCATTAAAGTCGTTTAAAGTATATATTTCTCCTTGATTTATATGGGCTGTGATTGTTGTATCAGAGGAAAAACCTTTTATATTGCTAAACTTACTTCCCCAATCACTACTATGATAAGCAGAAACAGAATAACATGGCACATAAACAGGAATAGTTGATGAAACTTCATAAAAAGCTGGATAGAAATCTGATGTTGCTATTGATGGTGGTGTTGTTTGCATATTTATTATGGATGTTAAGTTTGTGCACGCATAGAAAGCACCGCTCTCAATATTTTTATACTATTAGGTATTGTTATAGATGCTAATTTGCACCCGCAAAATGTATACTTACCAATAACTGTTACATTATTTGGAATTGTTAATAATGATAAGTTTCGGCAGCCACCAAAGGCACCATCACCAATCATAGTTACACTATTTGGTAGTATTACTGTACTTAATCTTGAACATTCAGCAAAAGATTGCTCACCAATCATAGTTACACTATTTGGTATTGTTACTGTAGTTAAGTCTGAACAGAAAATAAACGCATAAGAATCAATGCTTGTTACACTATAAGTTACTCCATTATATGTAACAGAAGATGGAATGTTTAATGCTCCTGATATTTGATAACAATAATCATCATTATCATTTTTATAAGTTATTGCAACAGTATGATTTGTTGCAGAAGTGATATTATAACAAAGTGTATCACCATCACTATTTACTATCCAAAAATCATAAGCTTTGGCTGTGTTTGTACCAATAGGTAGTAGTATTATGACACCGATTACTATTTTTAGTAAACTACTTTTCATGCTCTATTTGTTTAAAATTGTCATTAAGCACAATTGCTTAACTGATAGCAAATGTAAAATAAATTTTTGATATAGTAATGCTTCCTTGAATTTTTTCTTTGTTTTATTTTCTTAAAACTTTGTTTTGGCAATATGTTTCTTTGTTATAGTAAATTCAAACAAAGATGTAATTTTTTAGAACAAAGAAAGAGAACAACCCTTTTCAAATGATATAAATTTTACTCACACAGTAATTATTGCAAAAGGCAATAGGTTAAGCAGATGAACTGTGCTTTTTAAAAGTAATAGTTCACAATGCAGAATAAAACTTATGGCTGTGTTCAGCGCACCTATGTCTGCAAAGCACAAAAAGACAATTATTGTTGTCAGAACAATAGAGAGAAATGGTACAATAATCATATTGGCTATGAGGCTATAAGTTGGCAGGCGGCGAAAATAATAAATGCTTATAGGCAAGACAAGTATCTGAGCTGAGAGGGTTGCAAGACCAGAGGAAAATACCATTTGCAAAGGGTAGTTTTGGGGTATTTTTTTCAAAATAATAGTCCTATAATTCATAAACAAAAGAATGCCACTCACAGCTAAAAAAGAAAATTCAAAACTAAGGTTAAACAGCAACAAAGGATCATAAACCAAGAATACAAATGCCGTTAATAAAAGAGTATTCATTGAGTCTTGACCTCGTGCAGTTATTTGTCCAAGGAGCAAAAAAGACATCATTACTGCTACTCTGAGAGCTGAAGGGGTGAGTCCAACAACAAAAGTTAAGGCAAAAGCTATCAAAATTATCAATATGCGTTTTAAAATGTAAAAATTCGCTATCCACAGACTAAAGATATTAAGGCAAAGTCCCAACACAAAACATATAATACCAATATGCAGACCCGAAACACAAAGTATATGAGATAGACTTAGATTATAAAATTCTTGTTTTGTGTCATAAGAAATATTTGTCTTGTCTCCTAAAAGCATACCAATAGCTAAGGCTTTTTCGTCTTGTGGTAGCTTAGAGTTGTTAAGGCGTTTTTGAAGAGCAAGATTTGTTTTATTTGCAAGTGTTATTAACTTAGAACCTTGTTTGTGGGCAAGCAGTTTCCACTCTCCAGAATGCACAAAAATGTAATCATAAATTCTTTGATGACGCATGCGAGTTTTGTAATCGAATGATGGGTCAAAGTTTTCTATTTCTTTTGTGCGAGATGGCAGACTTATTACATCACCATAATGTAGATGATAAATGCTATCTATCAGCGGAAGATAAATCATTATGTCTCCCGTTGTGCTGTGCCAAAGTGAGTCTTGCAAATAGTATATTACTTTGGCTTTGTAAGCTATGGTTTTTTTCTTTTTGTGACCATCTTCTTTGATTAACACTTGGTAGTATGAGGCTTTGGTGTGCAGGGAGTAATGATTACGCAAAAAAAATGTAGGAACAAAAATGTCAAAAAGAATAATGAGTGCGCAAAAGGCAATAAGTAAAAAGAATATTGGTCGTTTAGACATTACTTGTTAAGAAAAGCAAGCAGTGCGAGTTCATAACTCTTCATGCCAAAGCCCATGATGGTCCCACAGCAAGCAGGAGCAAGCAAAGAAGTGGATCGAAATGTTTCACGCTTCAATATATTTGAGATATGAACCTCAATAACTGGTGTGGTAAGGGCTTTTACGCAATCGGCAATAACAACAGAAGTATGTGTGTAACCGCCGGCGTTAAGGATTATTCCCTCATAAGAAAAGCCTTTTTCTTGCAAACAATTCACTATTTCTCCTTCAATATTGGATTGAAAGCAAGAAAGCTCTACATGGGGGTACTTTTCTTTGAGAGTTTTGAAGTATTCTTCCCAGCTCTGGGAGCCATATATAGCTTTTTCTCTTACGCCTAAGAGGTTGAGGTTTGCTCCGTTGATTATAATTATCTGTTTTTTCTTGTTCATTGCTTTACTTTTTTGTTTTGAAATAAGCGTCAAGAAATTCATCTAAAAATTTCCCACTTATATCTGTAAGAATTATATTTCTTTTGGTGTCGAGTAAAAACATAATTGGGGCTTGCCTGCCGTAAAGATAACGTAAAATCAATTCTCTGTCTTGTGGACAAAATCCATTTATCCAGTTTTTTGGTACAAAACCAATGTTTTCTTGCCACGTACTTTTTTCAATTTGTGGAGGAATTGCAATAATTGTCATCTGATTTAAAGCAATAAGTTGATTGAGCTTTTTGTCCTTTGATAGATACTTTTTTAGTGCGGCGCAATCCTCACATTCTGGATTGTAAAAGTAGATAAGAATATAAGGAGTCTTTGTTTCATAAAGACTATGAGTTACTTCATCAGATGTAATATAATAGAAATCTAAGAAAGGCTTGTCTTTTGAAGCAATAGAATCTTGATTTTGTGCTTTGCAAATAAAACATGAAAAGCACAAAATCAAAAAACATACTATGTGAATAGAACTATTGAAAAAGCCTTTCTTCTTCATAGTGAGTTGTTAAAGCTCTACTGCTTCTTTTTTTGAAGGAATGTAGACGTCTTTGTAACCGTTTTCGTGTAGGGTATCCTCAAAGTGTTGCTGAGTAGCCTCTTCGCCGTGAACAAGGAATATTCGTTTAAGCTTCTTAGGGTTTTGACAAGAGAGGAATTGAAGTAATTCCTTGTAGTCAGCGTGAGCAGAGTAGGAGTCTATGCGTCTTATCTCAGCTTTTACTGGGTGAGTTATGCCGAATATTGACACAGACTTGTCTCCACGTAGTATTTTAGCTCCAAGAGTTGTAGGGGAGCAGTAACCTACACCAAGAATAGTGGTGCGTTTGTCTTCGATGTTGTTAGCAATATGGTGTTTTACTCTTCCTGCTTCCATCATACCTGAGGCAGAAATGATAATGCAAGGGCGGTGGAAGGTATTGAGCCATTTGCTTTCTTCTTTTGTTTGAACGTAGTGCAGGCGGTCGAATCCAAATGGATCTTTGTCTGTTTTCATATATTCTTTCATATCATCATTAAAACACTCTGTGTGTAGGCGCATGATATTTGTGGCGTTCAAAGATAGAGGAGAATCAACAAAGACTTCAATATCTGGGAGCATACCTTTCTTTTCTAAGCGGTCAAGGGCGTAAATAATCTCTTGAGCTCTACCAATAGCAAAGGAAGGAATAATAAGCTTACCTTTTTTCTTGCAACAAGTGTCCACAACGGCTTGTAAGAGTTGTTTTTCGGAGTTGTCAATGCTCTCATGCAGGCGGTCGCCGTATGTTGTCTCCATGATTATGTAGTCAGCTTGAGGAAAAGCACTTGGAGAGCGAAGAATACGTTTAGAGTAACGACCAATGTCGCCAGTGAAGGCAATACGAAAAGTTTTTCTGCCCTCTTTTATTGTAAGGTTGACTGTTGATGAGCCAAGGATATGACCATTGTCAGTGAAGCGTACGCATACTTTGTCATTGAGATAGAACTCTTTGTCGTAAGGAATAGAGACAAAGTAAGCCATAGCAGCCTGAGCGTCCATCATAGTGTATATTGGCTCAACTGTAGGCAAGCCTTGAGCTATACGTTTTTTGTTGAAGGTGTGTGTATCAGTCTCTTGAATGTTGCCACAGTCAGCAAGCATTATGGAACAAAGGTCTCGTGATGCAGGAGTTGTGAATATGGTGCCATGAAAGCCCAGTTTAACTATGTAAGGGATAAGCCCTGAGTGGTCTATGTGTGCGTGAGACAGAATTAGGTAATCAATCTCCTTGGGGTCAAAACCTAAATCTCTATTGCAAGCGTCTGTTTCCAAACCTTTACCTTGGTACATACCGCAGTCAAGCAGTATTTTCTTACCGTCTTTTGTTGTTATGAGGTGTTTAGAACCTGTAACTTCTTTTGCTGCTCCTAAAAATTCTATCTTCATATTTTGTTGTGTTATTTCCCGTGAGGGGTTTTATAAATTAAAACGTTATAAGCGTTTAATCTATTGCAAATCTTATGCCTTTTGGTTTATTTATAAGTTATTATTCTACTGATATCTCGTCTGCAAAACAGTGAGCTGCATAGCCGTAACCACTGTGTCCTTTTGGACAAGTCTTTATAGCGTTAGCGTGAATCTTTATGTAACGAGCTTGAGTAGTTCTCTTGTCAAATAAGAAAAAGTATGTGTATATGCCTTGGCAGGCTTTTAACTCATAAGTATTTATTGTCTGTGCAGAGTAGTAAGTTTTACCGTCTAAGGATAGGCTTGCGTTCACATTTATAGGTGCAAATATCCAAGAGGCTGGGGCATCTAAGAAGTCAATAGCCACAGAACTGATATCTGTTTGACTCTCTAAATCCACTGTAACATCATAATCGTTTCCAAGTGTGCCTACCCAGTTGTCCCAGCCTTGCTTTGTACCGAAAAGACCGTCTGTCAGGGTGTATTTGTTGTTGCCTGGATATTGAGGATTTACGTTTTGGATTGTGTAAGTCTTGCCAGTGGCTTTGTTAAGTGTGAAATGCTCTTTGTAAATTGGGGAGGTGTGGTTCTTAAAGTTTAAGGTGTCTTTGCGCATAGCTACAGCACGCACTGTGGAGTTGGTGCTTAGAACGATAGGAGTTGTATATATAGGGCTTTGTCTTGAAGGCTCTTGACCATTTATTGTGTAATGTATTTCATTGTTTGGCATTACAGAAGAAAGTGTTAGTTCAACTTGGTTACTGGCTTTGTTATATTTTGTAATGCCTTGCACTGCGTAGTGAGAGGTAGCATAGTTAAAGCTCATATAGTCGTAACGCCTTAGCTGCGCCTCAATACGACGTAGGAAATCATTGTAATCTTTCTGTGGGGCACTCCAAGCTATCTCGCTAAAAGCAGCCAGGCGTGGCAAGTCTGTGTATTGTAGCTTTGAGAATGATCCTATATACTCTGTCCATGTGCAAGCCTGAACGCCTATTATGTGTTTGGCTTCTGCAGGAGTTAATTCTTTTGGCAGAGGCTCATACATATACACCTTTTTCAAATGAGTGTAGCCTCCAATAGCCAAAGGCTCTTGATAAGAAGGACCTTGATAGTAGTCAAAGTAAAGAAAACCCGAAGGAGTCATTATGGCGTCGTGTCCGCTCTTTGCTGCAGCTATTCCACCGGCTTCTCCTTGCCAAGACATTACTGTTATATTGCCTTTGGCTCCGCCTTCCAATACCTCGTCCCAGCCTATTACTCGCTTACCTTTTTTCTCTAAATATTGCTCTATGCGGTTCATGAAATAGCTTTGCAACTCTTTTTCGTCTTTTAAACCATTATCTTTTATTCTTTGTTGACAAACGGGACACTCTTTCCATCTTATCTTTGGACATTCATCTCCTCCAATATGAATAAACTGTGAAGGAAATAGCGCGCACACTTCATCAAGCACGTTTTCTAAGAAAGTAAAAGTCTCTTCCTTTGTGCAAAGCACATCTTCAAAGACTCCCCAAGTAGTAGCTGTGGGGTTTTGCTTTCCGGTGCAAGAAAGCTCAGGATAGGCACACAGAAGTGCTCTGGCGTGTCCTGGCATTTCAATCTCAGGTATTATTGTTATGTAACGCTCTTTTGCGTATTGAATAATCTCTTTTACTTGTTCTTGTGTGTAGTAGCCTCCATAAGGAATGTGGTCAAACTGTTGAGGAAAAGTATCTGTATAATGACCAATGAGGGTTTCATCTCTGTAGGCAGCTTTCTGTTGTAGCAGAGGATAACGCTTTATCTCTATTCGCCAACCTTGGTCGTCAGTTAGATGCCAGTGAAAAGTGTTTATCTTGTGAAATGCTAACATATCAATATAAGTCTTAATCTCATCAACGCTAAAAAAATGTCGTGCACAATCTAAGTGTTTTCCTCTGTAAGCAAAGCGTGGCCAGTCTCTTATTTGACCCAAAGGTAAATTATATTGAAGTCTGCAATTAGAAGCTTTACATTTATTCTTAGGTATAGACATATCTGTATTTAGAATTTGAATAAGGGTTTGGCAAGCATAGAAAAAGCCGGCGTTTTCATTAGCAATAAGGATTATTTTATCTTCTTTTATGTCTATCTCATAGCCTTCTTTCCCTAAGACTTTGTCACTTGTGGGTACAAAGAGAATAACCCCGGGTGTCTTTTGCTTTTCCCATGCAGACTTGTCCATTATGGGCTCTATAGCAGTGTTTATGTACTCCAATTCTTGTTGCAAGTATTGCGCAATGCTGTATTGTGGGGCACTTTTAGCGCAAACAATACGAGTTTCTTCGCTAAAAACAAACACTTTGTCAGTGTTATAAGATAGCTTTACGCTTTGAGGCTTTGGAATTATGTCAAGAGTCTGACAAAAAGCATTGGTTGAAACCCAAAATAGACCAAAAGCTAAGAAAAACAAACTTTTTGCTGTGTGAATAAAAGATATACGTTTTCTCATTTGAAGAAATATTTTTTGCAAATATAGCATTATTTTTCGCTTTCAGTGTTTTATTTATCCAAAACTTGGTTTTATTTCCACCAATCTTTGTTTTAATATGAAGATATTGCGCAACATCTTTTGAATATATACCGTAATATCTTTATAATATATACCGGTATATCTTGATATTAAAACAAAGAAAGAAAAAAATATTTCTTGCTTTGAATGGATTATTTCTTTGATTTATTGATTTATATTCTTGATTGGTAGTCCTTCTTTAGCATAACGTGCAACGCAAGCAGAAAAACGGCGGTAGTAAAGCAGTGCGGCGCAAATCAATCCTGCCATAAAGCCAGCAAAAATAGACCATGAACCCAAGCAAAGTACAAATCCGCACAAGTAAGCCAATGGAACAGCTATCAAAACATAAGATATACAAGCGTATTTCATTGGTTTAAATACGTCTTTTATGCCTCTGAGACCGCCAAGCATAGATACTTGAGTGCCATCAAAGATTTGGAAGAACCCAGCCACAATAAAGAATGTGGAAGCTATGGAAATAACATGGCTATCTGTTGAAAATACGCAAGCAATATAATGACCTAAGAAAATAAATATAAGAGCAAAGCAAACCATAAAAGACAAAGCTATGATAAAACCGGCTTTGAAATGATGTTTAAGTTCGTTTAAGTCACCTCTTCCAAAGGCATGAGAAACCAAAACAGTGGTTGCACAGCTAACTCCATTGGCTGATTGAAAGGTTGTGGAGAACATAGTTAGCACTATTTGGTATGCTGCTAAGTCTGCAGCGCTTTTCCAACCCATCATTATGGTTATGCCAAGCAAAGAGAAAAACTCAACAAACATTTGTCCTGCAATAGGTACTCCAACTCTCAATAGCCTTACATGTTCATAGAAAGAAAGCCACTTTTTCTGGAAAAGGGAGAAATAAAAGCGCATTTCCTTGTGGCTATACATATATATAATGAACGAAATAGGCATTAGAATACGAGCAATCAAGGTTGCAATAGCGGCTCCAAGTACTCCCAAGCAAGGGAAGCCAAATTTGCCATAAATTAAAACCCAATTCAGAAAGATATTTAGAAGATTGGCACCAATGGTTATTGCCATTGAGACTTTTGTATTGCCAATACCTTCGGTGAATTGTTTGAAAGAGAGAAATAACATTTGAGGAATGAAACTCAAAGCCACCACAAAATAGTATGGTTTGCAAATATCAATAACCTCTTTGGGTTGTCCAAAGTATTGTAGCAAAGGCATCATACCCAAAAGCAAAGCTACAATAACCAGAGACATAAAAGTATTAAGTGATAATGAATTTTCAAATAGCCGAGAGGCCGATTCCTTATCACCACTTGCAAAAAACTGACCCACAAGTGGAGTTAGCCCCATGGCAATACCCATTCCAACAACCATTGCGTTGTATGTGACAGTGCCAGCAAAGGCAACAGCAGCCAACTGGTTAGTCCCCAAACGACCAACCATAATTGTATCTGCCATTTGCACTATACATTGACCTACAAAAGAAAGTATCATTGGAAGAGCTAAAGACAGATTTTGTCTGTAAAAAGAAGTTTGTTTCATTATTACTTTTCCCTTAAATTCAATGCAAAGGTAGGCAATTTTAAACTCTCAAGATATAATTGAGTATTAAAAGATAACGAGAATAACCCTTAAGAGCTATTCTCGATATCTGTCAATTATATTTATTTTGTGTTGATTTTTATTGCACAATAACTTTCTTACTTGTCCAGCCTTTGGCTGTTTGTATCTTGCATAGATAAACTCCTTTGCTAAGTGTGGAAACATCTATTGCAATGGTGTGAGCTTTGTTTGCTTGTCTTGAAAGCACTCTTTGTCCCCCGGGATTGTAAAGCTCAATGCTTTGAATTGCAAAAGAGCAAGCAACGGTTATCTCGTTTTGAGCAGGATTAGGATATATCTGAGAATAGCGCTCCACCATTACATTTGGCTTTAAAGAACTGCTGTCTGGAATAGTGTCTGTGTCTTCTGCAAGGATTGGCAATACAAACATTATACTATTACCAAATCTTCCTCCTCCACAATATCTACTATTTCCAGCACTACCAATGTCTACTATTGAAGCTAAAGTGTCAGGATCATGATACAATCCTAATATTGGCAAAGGTGAAGGACAATTAGTGTCTTTCTTTGCTAACACTCCAAAGGAACCTCCTGTAGGATCCATAAATCCAATACGGAATACACCAGGATTAATAGTTACTTCCTCTCCTTTTGCAAACATAAATTCTCTCCAACCAATATTGCCATAGCCACCAATAATATAAGGCAATCGAGCCCAACATACTGTGTCAACCAATACATTGAAGTTAGAGTCTCTTATTTGTAAAGTATAATTGGAAGAATCTATATATCCATATAGATGCGGTTTTACCACTATCCAAGCAGCAATGCCAATAACATTTAGCGTTGTATCTGTCTGAAATTGTTGAAATAGTCCCAATGGACAATCATAATAAGCGTTACCCCAAAGTTCTCCATGATTATTGGGTCTTCTAGCTATTGTAGTTCCAATTTCAAATAAAGTATCAGAACCAATAACGTTGAATGCTGCTGCTGGTAGACATACAGAATCTACAGACAAGCCACAATAATAATAAGGGATCCAATATTGATTTATGTGAGGAGAACTTTGACCCATAGCAACAAAAGAAGATGCTATGGCTATACATATTATTAAAACTATCTTTTTCATATCTATTTGTTTATTTGATTTATAATTTCACTAATGACATATTAAATTTATTGGCTCATTTGTTAATTGTGCATGATAATAATGTACAAAAGGTTTAATTTGATGTTGTGGTATACCGGAATAAATATGTGTCTCCAAAGGTTTTGCTACTACTGGTAGTGTGGAAAAATAAATACAATTAGTAGATGTGTCGTTTACATCCCAATTAAGCCAAAATAATTTATTACCATTATTGGCAATTCCAATTGCATTATAATGTATTAAGTCCCCATGTAAACATAAATCATTTAATTGCGCTCCATATACTACAGCAGCAGTAACTGTTGGTAAAATAGGAATTGATAAATCTCCATATATGATTATATCATCTGCATTAGTTTGTTTGTTTTGAAGCATCAATAATGAATTATTGTATTTGCAATATTCCATTGCTTTAATTGGATAATAAGCACAAGCTATTTCTCTGTTAAATAATGGTGTAATTTGATGAAGTATTATGCTATGTAAATCAATCATCTTGATACAAGTAGCGACTTGTCCTGAGATTGTGTTTCTTTTTACAGCTACTATGGCAATAGTGTCTCCTCCTATATGTCTTACCAAAAAACTATTGTTTGCTATTGAATCTACTCCAGTTAGTCCTAAAACATATTTTTCAAAATCATTAGCAGATGTGTCATCACAAGCCCGTTTAAATACTTCCATATCTTGTTGGTCTTTCTGGTATCCTGTTACAGCAACATATTTATCTGTTAAATCTATGTCTGTAAATCTATCTACTGTTATATCAACTTGGTCATAATATAGGTAACAAGAGATTTGACCAACTGAAGGATACGATAAGTCTATTATACAATTATTTTCTTGATAACTTGGATATTGTGATAATTTACCAATACCGTATACATGTATTGCTCCAGAAATAATCTTTGTTTTTATTTTTGTAACAGATCTTACGGTTGGCAATTCAATGATAGAATCAGTTATATTTTGAAGTACAGTATCATCTATTGACATCCTTCCTATCATACCTTCTTGAACTCCATAAGAATTGACAAAACTACCACAGAAATACAATATATTCTTTATAATATCAAAATCATTTATTGTGTAGTACATTGTATTAGCTATTGTTATTCTTCTAGTTAATCCTTCTCCTTTATTTAATGTATAGAAGCTATAGTTTCCAGAGACATCTTGAGACATGACTATAAACCGGTCTTCAATTAATTTTTTTATTTTTTGCTTATAATAGATCTCATTGCTTTGAGGCAAAATCATTTCTGCATTTGTTACAAATTGTGCTGAAGCTACTATTGGTAGCAACAAGCTAATAAAAACTAATATTCGTTTCATATTTTCTTTGATTTTGATTGTAAAACTATCTTTAACTACTTTTTGAATGTTGTTCGAAAGCAGATTAAAGTGCTTTTTACCCCACTTGTTAAAACATTGCCTCTAGCAAGCAGGGCTATAGAATAAAAGTGTTTTTACCAAGAAAGAAGATAGTTTTTTGTGTCATACTTTTTTTTGATTTTCTTGCCCACAAAGATAGAAAAGATTTTCTTATTAAACAAATAAATATTGCATTTCTTTGTTTAATGAATAATGGTATAAAAGAATTGCTTTTTGTTTTGATATGTTTTTCTTGTACGTGTATATGCTTTGATAATAAATGATAGATTGAAAATATAGATGCTTTGTTTCTGAGTTTTTAGTAGGTAATAATTTTTTTTGTATCTTTGCTCTCTGTTGAGTGCTTAATAAAATGGTTTAGGCATTTTTTATTACGATAGAATAAAACAAAATAACTATGCAGACAATATTGATTTTGGATTTTGGTTCTCAATATACACAGCTCATTGCTCGCCGAGTAAGAGAGTTAGGCGTTTATTGCGAGATACATCCTTTTAATAAGATGCCACCAATTACTAATGATATAATAGGAATAATACTCTCTGGTAGTCCTTCCAGCTGTTTGGACGTTGATGCTCCAAAACCTGACTTGTCAAACATTAAAGGCATTAAACCATTGTTGGGAGTATGCTATGGAGCTCAGTATATGGCTCGTTTAGGTGGAGCAGAAATTCTGCCTTCTACAATAAGAGAGTATGGCAGAGCAATGCTTACTGATATAGATACAAAATCTATTCTAATGAAAGGAGTGAAGACTCCTTCTCAAGTGTGGGCTTCACATGGCGATACCATACTTTCATTACCAGAAAACTACAAAGTGATTTGTTCAACGCAAACTGTGGCTAACGCAGGCTATAAGATAGAGGGCGAAGATACTTATGCAATTCAGTTTCACCCAGAGGTGGTGCATAGTCAGGAAGGTACAAAGATACTAAGCAACTTTGTGGTTGGCGTTTGTGGAGCTGCATGCGATTGGACGTCAAAGAACTTTGTTCAAACTACTATTGAAGAATTGAGAAACAAGATAGGAGAGGATAAGGTTGTGCTTGGACTCTCTGGGGGAGTAGATTCTTCTGTTGCTTCTGTGCTTTTGCATAGGGCAATAGGAGATAGGTTGACTTGTATCTTTGTAGATAACGGATTATTGAGGAAAAACGAATTTTCAAGTGTGCTTGAAAGCTATAAAGATATGGGGTTGAATGTCATTGGCGTTAATGCAAAGGAGAAATTTTATAGTGTATTGAAAGGAGTGAAAGACCCCGAGCAGAAACGTAAAGCAATAGGCAAGACATTTATTGATGTTTTTGATGCTGAAGCAAAGAAGATAAAAGATGTTAAATGGTTGGCTCAGGGAACTATTTATCCGGATGTTATAGAATCAACTTCTGTTAAAGGTCCTTCTGCAAAGATTAAGTCTCATCACAATGTAGGAGGTTTGCCAGACTATATGAAACTGAAGATTGTTGAACCATTGCGTTCCCTTTTCAAAGATGAGGTAAGAAGAGTGGGCAAAGAGCTGGGATTAAAGCAAGAGTTGCTTTCTCGCCACCCTTTTCCAGGACCAGGCTTAGCCATTAGAATACTCTCTGACGTAACAGAAGAGAAAGTAAAGATATTGCAAGAAGTTGATGACATATTTATCTCTGCTCTAAAAGAGAAAGACCTTTACGATAAGGTATGGCAGGCAGGTGCAATGTTGCTTCCAGTGCAGAGTGTTGGAGTTATGGGAGACGAAAGAACTTATGAGAGTGTTGTTGCTCTTAGAGCTGTTGGTAGTAATGATGGAATGACCGCCGATTGGTCTCATTTGCCTTATGAATTCTTGGCTCAGGTGAGCAACGATATAATAAATAAGGTACAGGGTGTTAATAGAGTTGTGTATGATATCTCTTCTAAACCACCAGCAACAATAGAGTGGGAATAGTATCAAATGAAAACATTTGTGAGTGGCAATAAATCTAAAATGAAACATAAATAGATAATGAAACACTGTTTCAAAATATTAATATTTGGTTTGCTTTGTGTGTTGCTTTGTTCTACAGCCTCTTTTGCAAAGGATGGTGAAGCTAAAAAGCACTTAAAGGTGGCTATGCTTTTGCCTTTGAATTACGACAAGATAGGGGAGTTGAACTTTACAAAATTTAATATAGAGGAAAAGCGAAAATCTAAGTATGCTTGTTTTGAATATATAACTTTCTTTGAGGGGGCGCGTATTGCTCTTGACCAGTTGGAAAAAGAAGGCTATAATGTCTCTTTGTATGTCTATGATGTTAATGAGAATAATGTTGAAGACGTAAAAAAAATTCTTTCAGATAGGGAAATGAAAGATATGGATTTGATTGTGCCATTGGTGTTTCAAAAGGCTTTTATGCAAATAGCAGAGTTCTCTGACAAATATCATATTCCTCTTATCAATCCAATGAGTTCTAATATGAATATCATAAACGGGCATCCTTATGTTTTTAAAATACAACCTTCGTTTTCTGCAGAGGCAGAGACTGTCGTGCGCTACATAAAAAATAATTTTCATAAGCCAAACGTGATTTTGCTTTACGCAACTAAGCAAAAGAAAGAAATGGAGCTATATACAGCACTATTTGATAAAGAAAAATTTACTTGGTGTGCTTTAGACTATAATCGTTTTGCTAAGAGAGTATTTGAGAAGTTAAGCAACGACAAAGACAATTTATACATAAGTATAGTGGATAAGGGAGGCGACAAAAATAATGAGGTTTACGCTAATATGTTGCTAAATTCTTTTTCAAGAAAGAAAAATATGCCAAATATAAATCTTATTGCACAATATAGTTGGCTTGACTATCAGTCTTTGGATTACACGCTCTTACAAAGATTTGGCTATCATTTTACAATTAGTTATTTGAATGACTACACCAATAAGAACTTTGTTGATTTTGTAAAGCTGTACCGTAGTAATTTTAAGCAGGAGCCAGACAAAATTTATGCAGCTTTGGGTTATGATATAATGATGTATTTTGTGCCTCTTTTAACACAAAGACCTGATAACTTTATGCAAAACCCTAATATAGATAGAAGCAAAAGCATGATTAACCCTTACTATTTTGAAAAGACTGCTGACACCATTGGTTTTCAAAACAAGAGAACAGTGGTTTATAAACTAAATGATTATAAAATAATATCCGTTGGACGATAAACGTTTTTGTGGCAATGGAAAACAAGAGAGAGATTTTAATGACAAGTAAAAAGATATATTTGTTTTTAGTTTTGTGCTGTGTGAGCCTTATTTCTTTTGGTCAAACAAAAGATTTGGCTTTTGATTCGCTCAGAGAGGGAGAGTTTGCTCAAGGGGGTAAGTTCTATATTTCATTTTCTGCAGCCTCTTATGATGATATAGTCTTCTCTTGCTCCATATCTTCTTCATTTACGAGGGCTAAGTATGTTTTGCGTTTGCGATACAGCTTGGCTGGTGATGCTTGGTTTGATGTGCTTGCAAGAAATGGACAACCTGTACAATACATAATTAACAGAAGGAGTAAAAGAGAAAAATATAAGATAAATTTGCCAGATGTTTGTGCGGGTAAAGATAGCATTAGACTTTGTTTTTATTTAATTCCAATTACTGGTAAGGACGACAATATAAATATAGATATTGATGAAATAAAGCTGACTGGTCAATATGATAAGTATGGAGGAGTGAAACCAGAGTTAAGCGTTTTCTACAAGAGTAATAAACAAAAGATGAATCAAAAAGAGAATATGGATTTTGGTCATATTCCGTTGCCATACACCTATCCACAAACAAGAAGAATAGTTATTTCGGGCAAATACCTCAGAGACGATGTGTCCTTGTCAATACAAGGAGAGGATAAATCTTTCTTTCATGTAGATAATGCAAGTGTGCAAATAGATTCTTTGGATAAAAAAGTTGTAACAATTACTTATGAGCCTTTGAAAATAGGTTCTCACAGTGCCGATTTAGTTATCAGTACCTCTCGTTTGGATAAACCATATACAATAAACTTGACTGGTTCGTGTGCAAAGGCTGTTGAGATAAATAGCAATTTGTTAAGTACTGGTGATATTAAAGTTTATAATGGTACAAAGTTTCGTATTCCAGTCTTTTCTAATGTTAATTATCAAATGAAATTTGCTCTCACTAAAAGACAAGTGGAAAAAAGCAAATTGAAAATAGAATACCGTTGGTATCATGGCACTACTTTCCTCTCTACAATGACAGATGATATGCGTTTTATGGAAGAAACAGACAGTATATATTGCATTCCTCTTATTCCTTGTGCTGGTTCAGATTATTTGCAAGTTAATTTTAAAATGAATAATGAGACATTGAACTTGCAGAATGCTTATTTCGGAACTCCTTTTTTCAAAAAAGCTGTGCATAGTGGCTCTTGGAGTGATAATAAAGTGTGGGAAGGGGGAGATGTTCCAGTGATGGAAGACTTTGTTTATATAGATAACAAGGTAAAATTGAAAGTTGATGATGATGTAAATTGTTCTATGCTTGTTTTGGGTGATAGTTCTAATGTGGAAATAGAGCAGGACAAGAAATTTTATATTTCAGGAGATATTTCTTATGGTAAAGGAGCGTGGTTTGTTGTTCATCAAGATTTGCCACCAAAGCAATGGAGCTATATTTCTTCACCAGTCAATGATGCTAAGGCTTTAATTTATTCCATGAGAGACAAAGACAACAAGACTTGGTTGATGAAATACAACACAGGAGTGCTTAGCGAAATGAAAGACTATTGGTCTACATACATAAAAGATCCTAACTATAAACTTGTACCTGCACAAGGTTATGCTGTTTATACAGATAAACCTCTTGATGTTATATATGAGGGCATTTTGTGTGCCTCTAACATAAGCTATCCTTTGGTTTATAGTCAGCAAGACCGTTGGAATTTAGTGGGGAATCCTTTCACTTCACCTCTAAGCTCAAAGAAACTTTTTGAGGATTTGGATCAAAAAATTCAAGGTAATGCTTTGTTTTTCTTAGATAGCAAGAATGGAGTTTTTAATCCAGTTATTCTTGATGACAAAGAAGATGTGGCTATTCCTTCTCTAACAGCTTTTTTTGTTGAAAGTCTTAAGGACAATACGGATATAAATTTCCGCCGTTCTTATCAGTATATTCCTTCTGCTGAGGCTTATCATTGGGTAAATCATAACTACCTTACCCTCACAATACGCAATGACCAGAAAAGTGAGTATGTGATTTTGGGTATGGACGAAAGAGCTACAGATGGTTTTGATATGTTTGATGCTCACAAATTGGTTTTTGGAGCTGACGAAGATATGCCAGAGGTTTATTTTATTGTTGATTCACAGTATTTGGCGGTTAATGTATTTCCTTCTTATCCTGTTAGTTATGACGTTGGTTATGAAATAGGCAAACAAGCCTTACTCTCGCTTTCATTGGGTAATGTTGGAGTGCTGCCAAGCGGTATTAGCGTGCTTTTGGAAGATAAATATAACTCATCATTCCAAAATCTTTGTGATGCAGGAGAGATAAATTTTACTGCCGTTAAAGGAATTACATTAGACAGATTTAGAATACATGTTCTGAAAGCAATAGGGGAAATGCGCGAGAATGAAAAATTAAATGATACATATTTATTTGGAGACAAGGGTCGTATAATTTTGTATGATAAAATGGAGAATACCTCTACAATATATAAAATAAAAGTAATGGATTCTCAGAAGAAACAGTTGTATCAGAAAGATTATAATGGTGGAGTTATGATTTTGGACAATAATTTTCCAAAGGGAGATTATTTAATAGATATTTTGGTAGATGATGTTTGGATTAATAACATACCTTTGCAGGTGGATTAGCCTTGCAAGTCTTATTTTGTTTTTGCAAGGTGGTGTTTTGTTTGCTCAAAGCACAGATGTCTCTTTTTTGAAACAAGAATTGCAAAGAGTCTATAAAACAAAGAGCGAGGATTCTATAAATAGTTTTATTGACAAATACTATTCTGAACAAGGCAATGACACATTGATTAGAAATGAGGCAGTCAGAATTAGAAATGAATTTGCATGGCAAGAGACTCAAAACAAAAATACGTTAGAAGCTTACAAGCGTTTTGTGTCTTTGTATCCAAATAGTGTGCAAGCCGTTTTTGCTCAGCAGAAGATTACTACGCTAACTAAGCAAGAACAAAAGCAAGATAATTCGCAGGCTTACCAAAAAGCTAAACAACAAGACAACATAGAGGCTTACCAGTTTTTTATAGATAACTATCCTTCTTCGCAATGGGTACAATATGCCAAAGAAAGAATTACTCAGTTGCAACAACAATATTATTTAAACACTTTGTCCCAAGCCTTGAATGTTTATTCTTTTTCCTCTTTGCTGCAAATAGATAGTTTATCTAAAACAAATAGTGACATAAATTTTGATTCTGTACTCACTGTCTTTGCGTTTGGTTATGTGCAAAATGGAGATACAAAACGCTTTGACAAACTTTTGACTCAGTACCCTCAATTAAAAAAAGATACAAACTTTACTGTCTTACAAAATGATAGCAAAGTATTGGAATATTTGCTCTCTTCACCTCTTTTAGACAAGAAAGCGCGCAAGGGTTTTTCAAAATACTTCAACAACTTGATAAATGACAATAGTCTTTTGCTATTAAAAAAGTATGGCATACAATATCAAATAGGTCAGACATTAGATGAGCAGTCTTTGGGTTTTGAAAGTCCAATTATGCTTGTGGATTCTGCAACCGGAGTTGTGTTACATACTTTTGTGTCAAACAAAAAAAATGGACTCTTCTTTTATTACAAAACGCTAAAACCTTCATATCTTATAGCTATGCAAAGGGGTTATTTGTCCCAGCCCTATAAAATTGAAGTAACTAATGACACCGTGCAAATTATTCAGCACAGCATAGCCTCTGTTATTGAGGATAAGAAACTTTTTGTATTGCCACTGACATCTATTGCTTTGAAAGGAACAAAGTTATCAGCAATTTCAAAAACATATTTTTCAACCTTGTCTCGCAGTATTGAGAATGTGCCAGAAATGATTACTCTTCAAACCTTAGAAGCTGTGAAAATAAAAGAATATATGGTTTCTTTGGGAGCCAATAGTGCAAAAATAGTGGCGTCAAATCAAGTTGGAGCTGATCAGGAGTATTTATTGCAGATAGGTTTTATTGATCAATAAAGCAGTGATTTGATAAGGCAAAAATAAAACAAAGAAATAATTTTCTCTTTCTTTGTTTTAGCACGCTGAATCTTTGTTTTAGAAAATTATTTCTTCGTTTTATTTTTAGTACTATAAGAGAGCAGAATAATATGGGTTAATCTGCAATAATTTCTTTGGCTAAATCTTCTACATTTATACCACAAAAATCTCCCGAAGAAGACATAAGTAAATTGCAATCTTGCCATTTCTCTTCCATTATTGCTTTGCGGACATCTTCTGTTTGAGTATATACTTGGAGGTCAGCTCTTGCAAAACCCTCTTTTACGTCTTGGGTGCTTATCATTGGCAGGCGCTTTAATTCAATAGCTTCTTTTGAGAAATAAACTATTGCTCTGTCTGCCTTATCCATTGTTCCAGAGTATTGAACCAAAAATTCTTTGCTCAAAGATGAGAAAGTATGCAATTCCAGCACTGCCACTAAACGGCGGAGAGGGAACTGCTCTTTAAGAGCTGATATTGTGGCTGTGATTTTTGAAGGAGAGTGAGCAAAATCCTTATATACAGCTATATGATTATTCTTTTTTACACACTCTAAACGCTTGCTTGCTCCCTTAAATGTTGTCATTGCCTTTAGAAAATCATGATTGTTTATGCCAATAGCGGCGCACACAAGCATGGCTCCATACATATTTGCTAAATTGTGTTGACCAAAGACTTCCATTTCATATTGTTTGCCTTCCCAAAGCACAGTTGTAATACCATTATTTATAATATGAGGTAAAATAGAGTAAGGTATTCTCTTTATGTCTTCTCTTGCTGCAGAGGCAAGACGACTTACGTTTTTGTCTCCTTTATAATATATGAGTAAACCTTTGGGAGAGATTTTGTTAGTAAAGATTTTGAATTGCAAAACATAGTTTTCAAATGTTGGAAATACATTTATATGATCCCAAGCTATGCCACTGATAAGAGCAATGTTTGGTTGATATAAATGAAACTTTGGTCTGCGATCTATGGTTGAGGTTAGGTATTCGTCGCCTTCCAAAACCATATATTTGGCACTGTCAGTTATCTTAACCATTACGTCAAAGCCCTCAAGTAAAGCTCCAACCATATAGTCTGTTTCAATACATGAGGTTTTCATTGCGTGCAAAATCATAGCAGTTATTGTTGTTTTACCATGTGAACCACCAATGACTATGCGCTTTTTGTCTTTTGACATTTCATATAAAAACTCTGGGTAGGAGTAAATTTTAATATCCAAGCGTTGCGCTTCCAATAATTCTGGGTTATCGCTTTTGGCGTGCATTCCCAAAATGATTGCTTCAATGTCTGGAGTAATATTTTCTTTTTTAAAGCCGATTTCTTTTGGCAAAAGACCATATTTGTCAAGTCTTGAACGGGCTGGTTCAAAGATTTCGTCATCAGAACCTGTTATGGTATGATTTTTGTTGGCAAGAGCAATAGCAAGGTTATGCATGGCACTGCCTCCTATTGCAATAAAGTGAATTCTCATATTTTTTATGTGTTTTCTCATTACAAAAGTAGGAAAAAGAAACCAAAAAAAGCCTTTTGATGTAAAAAAAATGGCAAAAAAACTTGCAAATAGAAAATAGTGTTGTATATTTGCACACTAAAATGATGAAATAAGACGAAAATAATTAGTTATAAACAAAAACAATTTTTTAGTATGAAAAAAACGATTCTTTTGATTGCAGCTCTTGTTTTAGGAGCTACAAGCGTAAATGCACAGAAGTTTATTTCATTGGGTCAGCAACCACAAAATATTCAAAAGGCTGTTGTTACTAATCCAAGAACAAATGAAGCAAATTTAAGAAGCCAAGCTAAGCAAGATAGCAAGGCAACAAAGGATGCTGAGATGCTTGTTGATTTTTCTGATACAACAGCATACACACTTGGTGTTCTTTCAAACCACACAGCAGGAACAGCACAAGGTATGTTCCTGCGTATTGACACATCTGCAGGATCAGGTACTTTATTGACAAATAACTATGCTAACTGGGTAGGAGTTTGGTACACTGCAACATGGGCAGGGAACCATTCTTTTAGTTACATAGCAAATATTTTGGGTGGAACAATTGGTAATGGTTTTGCTTTAGTATCTCCATTGGAAGTATATGAAGCAGCAGGAGAAAACCTTACAAACAATAAGGTCTATAACACTTACATCAAGTGCAAAAATCCTATTGTAACAACAGGTTGGAATTGTGTAAAAATCTCTTTCAAACAAATAACAATGAGATTTAACTCAGACCGTTACTATATTGATTATAGTACAGACCCAAATTTCGCTACTTATGATTCTATCGAACTCAATATTAAAGGACTTGAAGTAGCTACTAACGATTATGCAAAAATAAATAGAAGTGTAACTCTTCCAGTTTCTGAGACAGTAAATAAAACTCTTTATATTCGTTTGCGTTACTATTGCCCAGCAGTTAATACTACACAGCCTTCTGGATATTTTTGGTTAGTTGACGAAATTCAAGCTGAAAATGGTGATGCTTATGCTATAACAACAAAGAAGACTTATCACGCAGGTTCAGCTTATCATGTAATACCACAAGGTTTGACACTTGATTCAATATATTCTTATGCTGATATTGAGAATATTGGTGGAAACGATTTTACAGATATAGCTTTAAATGAATCTCATTATTCAGTAAGTTCAGATGGTTCAACCTATACATTCTTAAATCAATTTATAGGAGATGCTGATACTATTTCAACAGCTATGTACAATGATACAACAACAGATGATAACAATGTTGTAACATCAATAGACCGCAGAAGAGACCATGTTATTAAAGCTCAAGGAAAACTTTCAACAGCAAATGTAGGTTCTTTTGGCGCAATCACAACTCTTAACTACACAGATGAAAATCATGCAGCAGTAGCAAAGGCAACAGGAGATACAATTTCTTATAGTGTTGTAGCTGTTCCAGAAAACGGAACATCTGTTCGTTGGGCAAGAGACTATGATGCTATTTTCAAAGGATATGTTTGGGAAGGTGGATTTACAGGGGACTTCTTCACAGATCGTTGTCCTGGAGTTTACACAGCAGGATACACGGTATGTAATCAATTTATAGTTCCTAAGACATTGACAGGCGATTGGTGGATAAAGGGAGTTGAGATAGTTCCTGGACCAGACTCTTGTGAGGTTGGTGCAAAGGTTAAAGGTTTATTGACTTATTTGGACCCAACAGCAACACAATGGACAAACGTTATAAAAGATGTTGTTGATGAGAATGACGAGGCAATTGGATCTAACACATATACAGTATCAAATGA